>Ga0182014_10002070_pt1 | contig 25864 bp, 29 predicted proteins | sample 612S2DmetaG_FD_120489 | JGI IMG/M metagenome (GOLD analysis project Ga0182014, IMG submission 120489) | Permafrost microbial communities from Stordalen Mire, Sweden - 612S2D metaG | ecosystem: Environmental > Terrestrial > Soil > Wetlands > Permafrost | place: Sweden: Stordalen | collected... | reverse complement strand
AGCCCGGGCCACGCCGTCGGCATCACTGCCCGGATCGAGCGTCGGCGTGTCGTGGGTGGCCTGATCAGCGAGTACCGCAGAGCAGCGTAGCCAGCGAAAAGCTGCTGGTCAGCGGCTATGGGCGAGTATTGGCACGGCACAAGGCCGAGGAGGCCGTGGTGCGCGCCGCGGCCGACATCGCCGCGTTCTACGAGGCCCGGGTTCCGGAGCCGTGCACCTCCTCGACCCTCCTGGTCATCTCCGCCGACTGCAAGGGGATCGTGATGCGGCCCGGGGCGCTGAGGGCCGCTACCGCCCGGGCCGCCGCCCGGCTGGGGAAGATGCGGACCCGGCTGACCGCCGGGGAGAAGCCGAACCGCAAGCGGATGGCCGCCCTCGCCGCCGTCTACGACGCCGAGCCGGCACAGCGCCGCCCGCACGGGCACAGATCAGGCGATTATGCGGCCCACAAGGACATCGCCGTCACAGCGGCATCAGCCCGTGCAAAGGGAAGACCGCCTCGCGGGTGGCCATGATCGCCCGGTCGACCGGCTGGCCTGGGTCGTAGCCGGACTCGAACGGCTCGAACTCGGCCGGTGCCCCGTCGGTCATCCGCTCAGGTGCCTGCAGACCGGTGCGCCGCGCAACATACTCACGCCACCCGGCGGGGGTCTGCGTCCCTGGGTTGATCGGCTGGCCTGCGGCCTCGGCGAGCAGATGGGTCCAGGTCCGCGGTACCACCTGGACCAGCTCATACCCCCCGCCGCCGGTGCACAGCCAGCGCCCGCCGGCGGCTTCGTGGGCGAGCGCGTGGATCGCGGCATGGGCGGCGCGCTGCGCATCGATGCTCAGCTCCAGATTGGCCAGCGGATCCAGCCGGTGCGTGTCGCAGCCATGCTGGCTGACCAGCACCTGCGGCCCGAACTGCCGCAGCAGCGGCGGGACGATCGCGTGGAAGGCGCGCAGCCAGCCGGCATCCCCGGTCCCCGCGGGAAGCGCGACATTGACCGCTGCCCCCTCGGCGCCGGGCCCGCCGGTCTCGGCGGGCAAGCCGGTGAACGGGAACAGCGTCGCCGGGTGCTCGTGCAAGCTGATCGTCAGCACCCGCGGATCGGCGTAGAACGCGGCCTGCACCCCATCGCCGTGGTGCGCGTCGATATCCACGTAGGCCATGCGCTCGGCGCCGTGTCCCAGCAGCCAGGCGATCGCGATCGCGACGTCGTTGTACACGCCGAACCCGCTGGCATGCGCGGCCATGGCATGATGCATGCCGCCCGCGATGCTGGCCCCGTGCCCGGCCGAGCCGGACCAGACAGCGCGGGCCGCTGCCAGGGTCGCCCCGGCCACCAGCGCCGACGCCTCGTGCATGCCGGGAAAGACCGGGTTATCCTCGGTGCCCAGCCCGAACATCCGCGCGACCCGGAGCTGGGTCCCCTCCAGGCCCTCGCTGGCATCGGGGTGCTCAGCCCAGCGGCTAACCGCCTCCACTGCCGCGACGTACGGCGCGTCATGCACTAGCTCCAGGTCCGCGTCGGCGGCCGGGGCTGGAACGGCCACGGTCACCCCGGACTGGCTCCACAGCCCGAACTCGTGCGCAAGCCGCATCGTCAGCTCCACCCGCAGCGGTGCCATCGGATGGCCCGGCCCGAAGTGATAGTCGGTGAGCCGCTCGTCCCAGGCCACATGCAAGGTGCAGGTCATCTGCCACAACCTCTCTGCCGCCACGGGCCGCCATGCCGAACGCAGCGGATGACGGTCTGCTGCACACGCTGGCAGATATCCCGGGCCTGGTCCAACCCTCCGGAACCGCCAGCGCGATTACCGGCACGCCCGGACCGGCGTACTCGCCTGGACTGAGACTGAGCCGGGGCTGGGACGCGATCGTGATCGGCGAATACGAGCGGGCCTTCTACGGCGGCCAGTACGCCTCGATGGCCCCGCTGTTCGAGCATTACGGCATCTCGCTGTGGACGCCGGAAGTGGGGCGGGTCGACTTTCACGCCGAGGACCATGAGCAGACCATGCTGGCGCTGGGGTTCCAGTCGAAGAAGGAGATCGTCCGCACCAGGATCCGGGTCCGTACCGCGATGGCCGCCCAGACCCGTGAGCAGGGACGGTACCTGGGCGGCCGCCCGCCGTACGGGTGCCGGCTGCAGCCGCAGGCTGGGCCCGGGTGACGATCCCGCATCCCCGGAAACGGCAAATTATGGGGTATTAACGTGTCCGAACCCCACTACCCCATATTGCTCTATAAGCCACAGCGCCGAGATAGATCTGTAGCGCGCTTTCGCCTGCTGGCTATGATGGCATGTCTCTGAACTGCGGAAATACATTCCGTCAGGCCGCAGGGGACGTGATCTGCAACTGGGACTCACCTAAGAAACCGATTTGAACCCCTACGGAACCGAGTTGAATCCCCATGGAATGGTCACGGCACGGGAAGCTGGGCTCAGTCAGACGTCGCGCTGCTGTTTCGCGGGTGTTGACGGCCTAACTATCCGAGCGTCCTGGGCGGGTGCCCGGCCGTGTTCTTTGACGATGTCGCTTCCCGGCCTGCTGCGGGCGGGGCAGGATCGTGGTGTCCCGTTGAACGTGAGGGACCCCCTCCTCGCCTCCGGCCCGACGATCACGCGGTGGAACCGGTCGCACCGGGGGAGGCCGGAGGGGGGCCTGACCCTTCCGGCTAGCGTTTTGCCCCGGGCCGAGAGCGACACCCCGGCGGCGATAACGACGTGCTGGTGAGCGCCACGACGGCGACGCCGACTCAATCGCGAACGAGTTTCAGTGCCAGCCTGGGCACGGCAAAGGATGCGAGAAAGATCGGCAAGAGCCTCTTTCCGGTGCATCGGAAGGCGACGATCTCTTCCTCGGCGGCGTCGAAGGTTTGAGTGCTGCTCGAGTTTCGTCCATTGCGAACTTGCAGGGTGTGACGTCCAGGCTCGACTGGTATCTCGATCGTGTGGTTCATTTCGACCGACCCGGCCCGCTCACCGTCGACCACGACATCGTACGTGCCACGACGGACCTCCGCTCCGATTGCCTTATGCGTCAACTTCAGCGTCGCCGGCATTTGCTGATCTCCACTTGTTTCTGAACGGTGCTTCTCTGGCTGCCCGGCGACGAACGCAACGTGCCGTCGGCCCGGGGCAGCAGGCCGGCGTGGTGCCGGTCATCGCAACCGCTGGCGGCACATCCCCGGGGCCGGGAACGCCCGTGTTGCGCCGGCCGCGAGAAGGGATCCGAGGCCGTGTCGCCCGTGGCCATCGTATGGCCGTGCCCGCTTGCGGTCGATGCGTACGCGACGGCCGGCCGTGATCTGGGGTTCCCGCGCCCGGACTGCCCGTCGTGTGCCGGGCCGCTGGTGTTCTGGGCGGGGTACCGGCGTTATGTCCGGGAGGCGGGCCGGTACTGGAAGATGTTCGCGCCCCGGCTGCGGTGCGCCCGGTGCGGGGTGAGCCATGCGCTGCTGCCTGCGTTCACGCTGGCCTGGCGGCTGGATGTGGCCGAGACCATCGGCTCGGTGGTCGGGGAGGTGGTGGCCGGCGGGGGATGCGGGGTCCGCCCGGCGGCGGAGCGGGCGGGGTGCCGTACACGACCGCCCGCGGCTGGGTCCGCCGGTTCCGGGCCCGTGCCGCGGAGCTGGGGGTGGCGTTCCACGGCGGACCCTGCCAGGAACCCGCACCGCACTGCGGCGGGGTGGACGCTCGGCACAGTCACCACGATTCTGCAGAACCCGCGGTATACGGGCCGGCAGGTGTGGAACCGGCAGCGTACCGACACCGAGCTGGCCGACCCGGGCAACGTCACCCTGGGGCATAAGAACGTGCAGCGGTGGAACCTTCCCGACGGGTGGGTGATATCGAACCGCCAAGCGCATCCGGCGCTGGTCAGCGAAGCCGACTTCATCGCCGTCCAGGACGTGAACGCCGCGCGCGGCGCGGCCCCGCACAACGTGCCGGTGCTGCGCCGGTACCTGCTGGCCGGGCTGCTCACATGCGGCCGAGGCCCGAGTGCACCCAAAACCCAATGCGCTCTTACTGCTGAGTTCGTGCTGGGGGAGTCGCGATGAGCGGGCGAGTGGACCGGCAAGTCCCTTATGGCCCGTACGAGACTGATTAACTCGGCTGCATCGACCGTCCGCAGGAATCCGGCACCTTCGACGGACTGGAGTTCCGTTAACGGCACGCTGGCCGGGTCGGCTTCACCGGGCCGGCGGCCGCGGATGGACGGTCAGGTCAGCGGCTCGCTGCCGTCGACGTGCAGCATCTGGCCGCTGCGGAACGGCCGGTTACGCGGCCACATCCTGCAGCAGCTCCGTGGCCCGGCCGGCTTCGGTGCTGAGCTGGGCAGCGGTCAGCTGCTCACCACGGCGCTTGACTCGCTTGCCGTATACGTTTGTCCAGCCAATGAGGAGCGCGGCCACCACGTAGGGCATGATCTTGGAAACGGCCAGGGCGGTCCCTGTCGGGGCCATCTCGATGATCACGACCCGCGCAGCCGCCTCAGCCAGGTAGGCGGCGCCCCAGACCATGGTGAAGAGCCGGAAAACGCGGCGGAATCCCGCGTACTGCCACCGGGCGGCGAAGTCGCGTCCCTGGGGGGTATCCGCCCCGATGAATTCGAGCGCGAAACGGAAGATCAGCGGTCGGCTGGCCCGTAGCGAGCCGAGGGAGGCGAGGCCGAAGATCGCGGTCGGCACCGACCCCTCCGCGAGGATCAGCCGCTCATTACCGCTGACCAGCCCGAGGATCGTGCCGACGGCCACACCGGCCAGGACGAGGACCCCCACGGCGTCCACCCGGCGGTGCCGGGCGAAACCGAGCAGCACTCCGAGCGCGGGAAAGATACCGCTGAGCGGCAGGGCCGGCACCGCACCCAGCCCGGCCGAGCGCACCATCGAGTACGTGACAAGCGGACCGGCGATGTCGAACACGGCGATCATCGCCAGCGGCTCCAGCCGGTTGCGGAGACGGGCCGGCGGCTGCTGCGGAACGTTGTTTCTCATGCCCCTAACGCTAGGAAGATGCCAGCAGTTTGTGATGTGCGCAGCATCCCGGCCTGGGCATGACGGATGTCACGACGACGGGTATGAGGGTTCTGTGACGAGGAGCCGGGAAGGGCATCCCGGCGTTCTAGGTGAAAGGTCAGCCCGCGGCGCGTAACGTCCAGGCCGCTGGCCCGCATGCGCGCGGACAGATTGTCGAGCGTCAGGGTACGCGCACCGCGGGGCACGGTAAGTGTCTACGGGGCGGCGCCGGAGCTGCAGGCACGGTCAATTATGGGCGCCGTTGCCCCGCGCAAGAAGCCAGCTGCAGTTCCTGCTGTGTCATGGCACAGCTCCCGGCAGCCGACCGGGGCCGCGAGCTGAACGGAAAGGCACGCCCGCACAGGATCAGGTTCGGACCACGGCGTTGATGGGTCTGGCCGTGACAACTGCTGTGCTCGCCAGCTCGGCAGTCGTGCACGCTAGGGCGTTCAGGGTTTGGCAGGAGCCCCTGATTTCCCCGCTGCGCCGGGCACGTCGGGACCAGCTCAGGCTGGACCCGGCGGCTAGACAAAAGTATCAATTTTGATGTATCAATATTGATATGAATGGTCTTGAGCTCTTCCTCCTCGGACGCAGGCTGATGAAGCTGGGCGAGGGGGCGCTCCCGTCGTCAGGGTTCCAGCAGGTCCCGGCGAGCGTGCGCTCGGTGCTAGTGGACGTGTACGAGCATCCGGGCAGTTCGGTCTCTGAGATCACCACGCGGACCGGGTTCCCGCAGAGCCATGTCTCCGCGTCTGTGACCAGACTGCGCGAGTCCGGAGCGCTGATCACCAGCACCGACCCGGCCGACCGCCGCCGCACCCTGGTCTCGCCGAACCCGGAGGTCCTGCGCGGGCTGCCGTCGCCGTCGTGGGAGCCGGTCGACGCCATGCTGGCCCGGGCGATCGGGACCGGCGATCCCGGCCAGGCTGCCGAGGCCGTCGCGGCGCTGGAGCTGCTGGCCCGGCTGCTGACCCCGGACGCTTCGGCCCGGCGGCCGTCACCGGCCGGACCTTGACCACCCCCCTCGCGCGGTAAGGACCCACCATGCTTCACCTCCTCGGAATCCACCCCGATCGCCTGTTCATGGTCATCGCCGGGATCGGCGTCCTGGTTATCGGGCTGGTCATCCACGGCACGTTCCTGATGGCGATCGGCGGGCTGCTGATCGTGTGGTCGGCCGTCACGTTCGCCGCCAGCCGCCGGCGGCGATCAGAATGACGGCCGGCTGCGCCGTCCGGCCAGCGGAGACGAGCGTGCCGCCTGAGCCACCCGCCCCGGACGCTCAGCAGCCAGGCCCGGCGCAGCCGGACTGGCCGCCGCGCCTGTCGCCGCGCATGCTCGTGTCGATGCTGCCGAGCGTGCTGGCCAACATCGCCGCGCCGGCCGTGGCCTACAGCCTGGTCCGGCCGCAGGTGTCCACCAGCGCCGGCGCGCTGCTCGCCGCGATGGCGATCCCGGTCGCCTGGACCCTGGGCACCTTCGCCTGGCGCCGCCGGGCCGACCGGCTCGGGCTGGCGTCGGTGGCCGTGTCGCTCGTCGCGCTGGGCGTGTCGTACTTCGCCGGCCACAGCACCCTCACGCTGGAACTGCAGGACCCGGCCGAGACCGGCGCCCTGGCCCTGGCCTGCCTCGTGTCGGTCATCATGCGCAGGCCGCTGTGGCTGATGGTGCTACGCCTGCTGGCCCGTGGTAGCGCCCAGGCCGCGCGCCTGCTGGCCGGCCCCTCCGCCCGGCACAACGCGACGGTTGAGACCCTGATCATCGGGGCGATGTTCGGTGTCCACGCAGTCGCCATCACGATCCTCGCGCTGACCGTGCCGACAGGCACGTTCGTGGCCCTGTCCCGCCCGGTCGGCCTGCCGAGCCTCGGAATCGGCCTGGTCGTCCTCATCGGATACCGGCGCAGCCGCCGCAGGAAGGGAACCGGTAATGACCAGCCATCCTGAGCTGCTGGCGCGGACAGGTACCGTCCACGCCCCCGGAGCACGCCTGTTCTACCAGGTCCGCGGCTCAGGACCGGTCCTGATGATGCTGTGCGGCGGCGCGGCCGGCGCGGACGGGTTCGGCTCGGTCGCTTCCTGTCTGGCCGCCGATTACACCGTGGTGACCTGCGACCGCCGGGGACTGTCCCGCAGCCCGCTCGACGACCCCAGCCAGGACCCCGCGATCACCATCGCCAAGCACAGCGAGGACGTTCATCGCATCCTCACCGCGCTGGACGCCGCCCCGGCGCTGGTCTTTGGCAGCAGCATCGGCGCCGTCATCGGCCTCGACCTGCTGATCCGCCATCCCGGCGACGTGCGCCTGCTCGTCGCGCATGAGCCGCCCGCCGGCTCACCGCAGGCGGGGGAGGAGGATGAGGTACCGGCCGCCGCCGGCGGCGCCGGGGCCGCGCTCAGGCTGTTCGCCGCCAGCCTCACCCCGAAGACCATGATGCCCCTGCCGTACCAAGCAGACGACGGGACCAGAGCCTGCAACAGCGAGTTCTTCATGGCGCACGATGGTCCGGCCGTGCAGCGCTACGAGCTGGACTCCGGCACGCTGAAAAGGCTGACGGCCCAGGTCGTCATCGGCGGCGGTAGTGCCCGGCGGCGTATTTATGGCCTGGGGCTGCGGTATGGCGCGAGCGGCGCAGGCCGGCGAAGCCCGCCGCGGTCAGCAGTGCCCCGGCGGCGATGGTCAGTAGCCACGGCGCGGGATCCACGGCCTGGCGTAGCGCGGTTCCCCCCAGGCCGGTCGCGGCGCCGCCCTTGGGCATGATCTGGCTGCCCGCCGCGTCCATCAGGGTGTCGATCTTCAGGCCGGAGGAGCCGTCCAGTACCACGATGGTGTGAACGGTGTCGGCGGTTAGCTTCACCGACATGGCGGTGTGCTCGCCGGACGCGGTGAACTGCACGGTCTGCACACCAGGCGACAGGGCGGCGTACGACGTGGCTGCGCCGAATGCGAGCTTTCGCACGAGAATATGCGGCCCGTAGCTGACCGTCACCAGGTGTTGTTTGAGTGATGCCTGCATGACCCGGACGAGCGCCTTTCCTGCTGGCGGGGACATCTGGTCCTTCAGCACCTCCACCTGCAGTCCCGGGTCGGGCCCGATGGCTGCCACGGTGTAGGCCGTCCGCGCGGTCACCGTGAAACTTGAGGCCAGCGCCGGAGTGCTTGTTGCCGGCGCGCCGAAGCCCCGCATCGCCACCGTGTACTGGCCTGGGCTGATCGACATGTAATCGGAGACCTTGCCGTAGCTGACGTCCTTCAGGATGGTCGGGTGCCCGGGACTGCCGAACGGATACAGGTAAATGTCCATGGCGGGTGCCTCAGGTGACAGGTGGGCGATCCGGACCCATCCGTTCTGTGCGGCCGCTGGTGCTGTGGGAGCAGTGGACGCGGCGGCTGTAGTGGCCGCGACGAGGGCAACCGTGCCCCAGAGAAGCGTGATGATCGCAGCCAGCCGTGTAAAACGCCGGAGCAGCTGCCGCCCGCATCGGGACGGGCTCAGGAGGATGCTCCCAGGCGATGCAGGACTGCGGTTATCCAAGCTCATGTTCGCCCCCCAGGCCCGCGCTTCGCGGCGCGGCAATTGAGGGAAAGCAGAGCACACGCGCTCGCTGATATCAACGGATATGACCCAATTAGTAATGATCCAGCGGGGATTTCCCGGCTAGAGGCCAAGTTAGCAAACGGGCTAAAGGCGGCATGAAACACGAAAATGGTCAAAAACACCAGGGGTCTGTTGACTTCGTTGTGGGGTGTACAGCGCAGCCGGAGACGCAAGCCCCGCGTGGCTCGTGCACCGAGGGCATCCGGCTTGGGTTCATCTGCTAGCGGCGAGAGCGAGGAGGGTGTCGACCGCCGTTTCGAGGGGACGGGCGTCCCGCTGGACCTGGGCCAGGAGGAGACCCCCTTGGAGCACGGCGAGGAGGGTGACGGCCAGGTCGTCGGGGTCAATGCCGGCCGGGAGAACGTCCTGGCTCTTGCGCCCGCGATCGCCAAGACCAGCAGCTTGGGCTCCTCGGCTGGCACGGGCCGGATCGGCATGGCGACATCACCTGGCCGCACGGGTGGATCCCGGTCACGGTCATGGACAACCGTGCCCTGCGCGACCCCGATCCCGGCATCACCCGCACCCCCGGCGACCGGGTCAACCTGCTCGCCCGCGAACAGGCGGCAAGTCCCCAGGATCCCAAATCTTACCGATCGATGACGCGAAGGAGGGCGCCCGTAAGAAAGCGGCTGCGGTGCGGCGCTCATGGGAGTGGATCGGCGGATCACTGCAGATCCTCCCTCACCGAAGGAGCGGGACATGGGCAAGCGCAGATGGCTGGCAGCGGGCAGTAGCCTGCTGGCGGCCGCGATCGGCCTGCTCGGCGCGGCCACGGCGGCCAGCGCCGGCACGGCTTCACCAGTGGTGGGCTACACCTACATCGACGGCAACACCGCCACCGCCAACACCATCGACGGGTTCGCCCGGCACGCCGACGGCGCGGTCACCCCGCTTCCGGGGTCGCCATTCGCGGCGGGCGGCGCGGGCCTGGGCGCGGGCCTGGCTTCCCAGGGTGCGATCCAGGCCACGCCGGACGGCAGGTACCTGCTGGCGGTCGACGCCGGCAGCAACCAGATCTCGGTCCTGCGCGTCACCGCAGGCGGCGTGCCGGTGCTCGCCGGCCCGCCCGTGTCCTCCGGCGGGGTGAAGCCGGTGAGCGTCGCGGTCTCCCGGTCCGGGCTCGTCTATGTCGCGAACTCCGGTGCCGGCGGCAGCGGCTACTCCGGCTTCCGCCTGCATCTGGGCGGCAGCCTGACCGCGATCCCCGGCTCGACGGTCACCGTGCCAGATGACGCCGGCCTGGGCGACGTGTTCTTCAGCGCCACCGGCGGCCACCTGATCGGCACCCGGACTGGCACGTCGATGATCGACAGCTTCGTGGTGCTGCCCGGCGGGCATCTGCTCACCGCTCAAGGTTCTCCCTTCACCGGGCAGGGCCTCGGCCAGCTCGGCGCGGAGTTCTCGCCTGCCAATCCCGCACAACTGTTCGTCAGTAACGCGCACAACGGCGTCGGCCTGGGCACCGTGTCCGCGTACCGCGACAGCTTCTCCGGCCAGCTGTCCCCGATCGGATCCTCGCCGTACGCCGACGGGCAGACCGCGCCCTGCTGGGTGGAGATCAGCCACAACGGCAGATACCTATTCACGGTCAACACGGGATCGGGCAATATCTCCAGCTACGCCATCAACCGGGATGGCACCCTGGCTCTGATCGGCAGCACGCCCATCAGAGGCGGCGGGGCCGACATCGACGCCCGCCTGTCCCCGGACGGCACGACGCTGTCCGTGGACGGCAGCGGCAACCACATCCTGTCGGTCTTCGCCGTCCACGGCGGCACCCTCACCGAACTGCCCAGCTCACCGGTGCCACTGCCCGCCGGGGGCGCCCCGGCCGGGATCGTCAACATCTAGGCACGGCCAGCTGTCCCTGGGCCGCCCCAGGCGGGCCGGGGACATTCTCATCCCTGCCGGTTAGCCGGTGGGCAGGATGCCGGCCAGCTCGGACAGGCTCGAGATCACATAATCTGGCCGCGGTCCCCAGGGATCGAACAGCGCGTCCGGCTGGCGCTTGCACCACGCGGTGCGCATCCCGGTAGCCGCTCCGGCGATATCGAAGGGGTTGCACGACACCAGCAGCGCCGCCGGGGGCTCCGTGCCCGCCTGGGCAAGCAGGCGCCGGTAGATACCGGGGTGAGGCTTGTACACGCCTGCGTCCTCGGCGCTGACGAAGCCGTCGACGAGGTCGCGGTAACTCGCGGCCAGTTCCTCAAGCCACGCCCGCGGGCCCACGCTGAACACCACGATCGAATGCCCCCGTTCGCGCAGGGCCGCGAGCGCCGGACGGGCATCGTCAAACGGCCGGAGCCGCCGGTAGGCCCCGGCCATCGCGTCCTGCTGGGCCGGGCCCAGCAGGATCCCGGATTCCGCCAGGGCCCGCGCGAGACTCCACCGGGTCAGGTCGGCGAGCGGCGGGAACTGGCCCATCGCGGTGACCCGGAACATGTACTCAAGCTGCTTGTCCCGCCAGATCCGGGCTACGCCGTCCGCCATGTCCCCGCAGGACGACGCCAGCTCGCGGGCCACGCTGGCCGTGTCGGCCAGCGTCCCGAACATGTCAAACGCGACCAGCACGGCCAACTCCCAAAACTTGCGTGTAATGGCCGGGCACACGACCAGGCGCGGGGTGGTTCAGGCGGCGTGCTCGCGCAGGTAGCGGATGAGGCCGATGACGTCCTCGGGCACCAGCCGTCCGATGGCGCCGCTGGAGTAGACGCTGACGACGACCCTGCCCTCAGGGTCGAGCACGAACCCGGTTGACTGCAGGTATGCCGGTTCGTCGTTGACGAACGCGCCGGTTGCCGCGGCCAGAGCAGCGGTGTCTGCGCTGTGACCGACGGGGAACTGCAGATCGTGCTTGGTGATCAGTTTCACAGTGGCGGGCTCGTCGTCGGCCGACAGCGCGATGATCTGTGCATCCATGCCGGTGAGTCGTTCCCGGGCCCGCTGGAAGGCGCTGAGCTGGGCGTTGCAGTAGGGACACCACGAACCCCGGTAGAAGAGGACCACGCCGTAGTGGCCGCGCGCGGCGTCCGGCAACCGGAGGCTATCCCCGCCGGGGAGGGCGACGGTCAGGGCGGGGAACTTATCGCCCGGATGAAGCAGCGTCATGGAAGCCTCCCTTTCCGGCATTGGCCGCTGGCGCCGTTTGCATCAGTGATGTGATCATGCACCGTTAGCGCCGGGGCAGGGCCTGGTCTTACCTGAGGCTTCCGGCTTCCGCGGCGAAGAGCACGGCCGCTGTTTTCGTAGGATCGGGGCATGGCGCCAGCTGATCCCACCGCCGGCGAGATCTCCCCGCTATCGCGATTCGATCCCGGCTCCGACCAGTGGGTCCAGATGCTCAGCGGCACGGGGCCGGAGCGGGAGGCTGGGCTGGCGCGGCTGCATGACCTGCTGCTGCGGATCGCCCGCGGCGAATTGCAGCGGCGCAGCGGGCGGCTCCGGATCACCGGCCCCGAGCTCGATGACCTCGCGTACCAGGCCGCCGCCGACGCCCTCGTGGCGATCGTCGCCAAGCTTGGCCAGTTCCGGGGCGAGAGCAGGTTCACGACCTGGGCCTACAAGTTTGTTATCTTCGAAGTATCGGCCAAAATCGGGCGCCATTTCTGGCGCCATCCGGCTGTGCCGATGGACGCCGAAGACTGGGAGCGGCTGCCCGGCCGGTTCGGGGCCGACCCTGCGCAGGAGACAGAGTGGCGGGAGCTGGCCGGTGCGGTCCGCCGCGCCGTCGATGAGAATCTCACTCCCCGCCAGCGAGAGGTTTTCGTCGCGATCGTGCTTGACGGCGTGCCCATGGACGCCCTTGTCACCGAGCTCGGCTCTACCCGGAACGCGATTTACAAGACGATGTTCGACGCGAGACGTAAGCTGCGGGCCGCTCTTGCCGCTAACGGATACCTGAACGATCAGATTTCGAGGCACTCATGAACGGCTGGTCAGCGCTGGACCGTTTCCTGCGGACCGACCCGCGTGATGTGGGATGCGCTGAGGCGATGGAACTGCTGCACGTGTACGCCGAACTGGCCGCCGCTGACGCCCCGGCGGCGCAGCGTTACCCGGGCATCGCAGCTCATCTGGCCGCGTGCGGACCGTGCGGCGAGGATTTCGACGGCCTGCTCGCCGCGATCCGCGGCCCAGCGGAATGACTGCGGCCCGGGGAAACTGGCCGCTGATCAGCGGTATTCGGGGTTCTCGAAGTCGAAACGGCAGCCGGCGTCCCATTCGGAACGCTGGTTGCCGTAGGCGGGGATGCCTCCGGCGTCCTTGAGCATCCGGGCGACGTGCAGCAGGTTCCAGGTCATGAACGTGGTGTTGCGGTTGGTGAAGTCATTTTCCGGGCCGCCGGACCCGGGATCGAGGTAGGAGGGTCCTGGTCCCGCTTCGCCGATCCAGCCGGAGTCGGCCTGCGGCGGGATGGTGTACCCGAGGTGCTGCAGGCTGTACAGGACGTTCATGGCGCAGTGCTTGACGCCGTCCTCGTTCCCGGTGATCAGGCAGCCGCCCGCCCGGCCGTAATAGGCGTACTGGCCGGCGTCGTTGAGCAGGTGGGAACAGGCGTACAACCGTTCGGTCACCCGTTTGGTGACCGAACTGTTGTCGCCGAGCCAGATCGGGCCCGCGATCACGAGGATGTCGGCGGCCAGCACCTTCGCGTAAAGCTGCGGCCAGGCATCGACCGCCGCGCCGTGCTCGGTCATGTCCGGCCACACGCCGGTCGCGATGTCATGGTCGATGGCACGGATCGTTTCTGCCCGCACACCCTGCTTGCGCATGATCGCGGCGCTGACATCGATCAGCCCCTGCGTGTTGCTGGCCTCGGGCGACGGTTTCAGGGTGCAATTGACATACAGCGCGGTCAGGTCGTCGTAGCGCGGGCTCATGCTGGTCATGGGTGCTCCCTTAGGCGAGAAGTCCGGGGTCTGCCAGGACATGGTCCGCGCCGGCGGGCCCGCGTTACAAAAATAGGTAAGCCGGCCGGCGGCCCGGGCGGGCCGCCGGCCGGGGCTGAGGGCTCCGCCGCGCATCCACTGTGCTCGCGGGCGTCACCCGTAAGCTGGCGCGGTGGATGATGACCGGGACCTGCTCGCCCGGCTGCGCTCGGGCGACGAGCAGGCATTCGTCATCCTGGTCCGGCGGCATCACGCCGCCATGCTCCGCCTGGCGGCCACCTTCGTGCCCAGCATCGCCGTGGCAGAAGAGGTGGTACAGGACACCTGGCTGGGCGTGCTGCGCGGTATCAGCGCGTTCCAGGGACGCTCATCGGTGAAGACGTGGCTGTTCCGCATTCTGGTCAACCGGGCGCGCACCGCCGGGGCGCGGGAACGCCGGACCGTCCCCCTGGGCCGGGAACCGGCTGTCGACCCGGCACGGTTCGGCCAGGCCGGCCAGTGGGCGTCGCCGCCACAGCACTGGGCCGAGGACGCCGACGACCGGATACAGGCGGCCAAGGTGGCCGACCGCATCCGGTCCGCTATCGCGGATCTCCCGCCCCGGCAGCGGCAGGTGGTAACCCTGCGCGACCTCGACGGGCTGGACAGCACAGACGTATGCAGCATCCTGCGGATCAGTGCGGCCAACCAGCGGGTCCTGTTGCACCGGGGACGCAGCCGCCTGCGCCAGCTCATCGAGACCGAGTTCGGGAGGATCTGACGATGCGCCTGCACCTTCGGCCGCGCAGCCGGGACCTTGCCTGCCAGCAGGCCGTTGAGCTGGTCACCGACTACCTTGAGGACACGCTCTCTCCCGCCGGCCGCCGCCGTTTCGAAACCCACCTCGCAGGCTGCCCGCACTGCACCGAATACCTCGCCCAGATGCGCGCGACCATCAAGCTGACCGGCCAGCTCACCCCGGCCGACCTCAGCCCGGGCATGCAACAGGAGCTCATCGCCCTGTACCGGCGCTGGAAAGACGAGCCCCGCACCGAATAACGGCGCCCTGGCCAGCAGGAGCCGGCAGGGCACAGCACGCTCTGCAGTCCCGGCTGGGGCGGCACAGCTGATCGGCTGTATCTGCGGGCCGAGGGCATCACACTCATCTACGACCCAGCCGAGCACACCCAACGTGACGGCACGCACGGTCCCGCGTCCGTCACCATCGACGTCACGACCCCGACGACAAGTCCGAACATCGGCGACCTCGACGACAGCACGCCCCGGCCTTGCGTCGGCACGGCCAGCCCGCGTCTCCGCCGTGAGAGTTTAGGGAGCCAGTCCTGGAGCTGTCACCCGGATTGCTGCGATGGAGTTCTGGCCTGGATGAGGAGGCCGCCGTAGATGAGCAGCGAGGCGATGAAGCCGAGTGCCATGGTGTATGATCACCAGTTGTTCTTGGTGATCATGGTGAGGATGCCTGCCGCGGTAGTGGCGGCGATGGCGATGGCACCTCCGATTGCCAGCGGACGGGACGGGCCCTGGGAGCGTGCCGAAGCACCGACGATCATGACCGCGCCGACGAGGAGGCCGAGGGTGATGAGCACGTGCGCGGCCAGGAACACCGTGGTGGCTGTGTGGGCGGTTCCCCTGGCCTGGGATGGCAGGCCGAGGAGATTGACCGCCATGCCCAGCAGGAACTGGATGGCAAGGCCCATGATTTGATGCCGGGCGAGGTGCCGCAGGTCGGCGGTCAACGTTGCCTGCCGTAGAGGTAGACCGTGACCGGCGCGAACACCGCTATCAGTGCCGCTGAGGTGATGAGCGCAAAGGCCACCTGCCCGGCCGCCGCCTGGCCCGCCATCAGGGCCCGTTCGGCGGTCACCAGGTGGCTGACCGGGTTGATTGTGACGAAGGCCTGCAGCCAGCCCGGCATGGTCTGCGGGCGCACGAAGACGTTGCTGGCCAGGGTCAGAGGGAAGAGCACGACGGTGCCGGCGCTCATGACCGCCTGGGGGCTGCGCAGCAGCAGGCCGAGGTGGTCCAGGCCCAGGAAAGGCTCAGCGCGAACAGCACGAGAAGGCCGACGGCGGCGAGGACGCCGGGGACGCCGCCTGCCGGGCGCCGGTGGCGCGCTGGTTTCCGCGATGCTCATTAGCTTCCCCTGATCCGCGTTATCTCGTACAGTGGTGTCAAGAATACTTATCTCTTACATACCTGTCAATGATAAGGGGGGTGATGGCGGGTATGTCAGCGCAGCCGCCGGGCCGGCAGCGGCGGCGGCGGGCCGATGCCGAGCAGAACGTCACCGCGATCCTGGATGCGGCAGCCAGGACGCTGAGCGCGCAGCCAGAGGCGAGCGTCGACGACATCGCCCGGGCTGCCGGGCTCAGCCGGCAGACGGTCTACGCCCACTTCCCCTCCCGCGAGGCCCTGCTCGACGCCGTTGTCGAGCGGGCGACCGCCGAGGTGGCAGCCGCCTTCGAGGCGGCCGCGCTCGATGCCGTGCCGCCGGCCGAAGCGCTGATCCGGCTGCTCGACGCCGGCTGGGCGGTGACCGCCCGCTACCCCTTCCTGTGGCACCTGCCCGCGGTGAGCCCCGGCCAGGACGCTGACCGGCACGGCCCGGTAATCGAGCGGCTCCGCGAGGTCATCCGGCGCGGGCAGGAAAGCGGGGATTTCGATCGCCGTCTGTCACCCGACTGGCTCCTTGCCGCCGGGCTGGCCGTCGGCCGCGCTGCCGAAGACGAGGTCAAAGCCGGGCGGATGACCATCGAGGACGCCACCAGTGCCGTGCACCACAGCTTCCTGCGCCTCTTCGGCCTGCAGGAGCCCACCCCGGGATGACAGCGCAACGAGGGTCGCGCCAAAGCTCGGCGGGCTCGGCGGCGACTCCGGTGTCGATGTCCGAGGCCTCGCGCATCGGCCGCTGAGACGATCAGCCCGCCAGATCGCCAGTGCCGAACAGGCCGGCCAGCAGCGCCGCGGCGTCCTCCGGCGCCCGCACCTCGAACCGCAGCGCGCCCGCCGCGAGATGCAACTTGAACTCGAAGAACGGGCAGCATTGCTGCTCGGCTGCGGCCAGTTCCCCGACCCGTCCGGCCAGCCCGGCAGGGAACCGGAACGCCAGACCGCCGTCGACCGGTTCCCGGCCGTCAGCCTGACCCAGCAATCGCCGCCATTCCCCGGTCGGGCCGGCCTGATCAGCCGCAGCGAGCGTGCACGCGATCGGCGGCTCGGGCTCAGCATCCCGCCGTCGGGTCGTCAGCTCGACCGCAACGGGTGCCGCCGCAGCCGGGTCATGATGCGGCACGATGCCGCAGCCGGGGCCGCACCGGCCAGCCGGAGCCGGACCGTCGAGCACCGAGGAGGCCTTCCGCAGTCGCTCGATGAACGCGCCGATCTCGGCCGCACGCCGTTCCGCATCGGTGATCTGGTTCAGCACCATCGGCCGCAGCCGTTCCCGCACATCACGGCACAGCCCGTCCTCCCACACCTGCAGCAGGTCGCGGATCTCCTCCAGCGGCAGACCCAGTCGCTTCCCCGTGGTGATGACCTCGATCCGCTCCACGGCCTGGTCGTCGAACAGCCGGTAACCCGACTCCGACCGCCGCGCGGGGACCAGTCCGGCCTGCTCGTAGAACCGCAAGGTACTCGGCGGCAGCCCGGCCCGCTCCGCCAGCTCAGAAACCCGGTACGTCCTCACACCAGGACGGTAAGCCTTCAAGTCGACTCGAAGGTCAAGCCCGGAGAGTCTTACCAGTCCACAGCCGCCTCGCCGGCCGATCGCTACCCGATATTCAGGCCTGGGAGGTGTCGTAGTGGTTCGCGGCGATCCGCCTGAGCTCGGTGGTCCTCATCGCGGTTCAGGGGCGCGGCGCTCATCGACATCCACGGCCAGGACATGCCCGAAATCCGGAACTGGACCTGGGCCAGCGGCCCGGCATGACCGCCGGGGAGATCCTGGCCACCGTGGGGCTGAGGCCTGCCTGTTACCCCACGATCACTCCTCCCTAACGCTGGCCGCCGTCGCCCGGCCGTATCGCTTTAGGACATGAATGGCCGGCTGCCCGGTCTGGGGTCTGTCATGCCACCCGCCGGGGCCGGCCTGGCGGGCGGCATGACTTCCCGGCCAGGTGCCGGACGTCATAAACCGGGCGGCCGCCTGGTGTTCCTGGGTGATACCGGAGCCTCATTTGGTTGCATATAGCAAAGAGCGTAGTATCGAATCATTGCATTAAGCAAGTATTGGATGGTGCGTGAAAGATGAAGGTCCCGCCGGCCGACGAATCTGTCGTGGCTGCGGTGCTGACCGCGAGCCGGACGCTGGTCGCGGTAGCGACGCGCTCACTGGGGGCCGCCGCCGAGCACACGACGATCGCCCAGTACCGGGCGCTGGTCGTGCTGGCCTCCCGGGGACCGCAGCGGATGGTTGACCTGGCGGTGGCGCTGGACGTGGCGCCATCCACGGCGGGACGGATGACCGACCGGCTGGTGCGCAAGCAGCTGGTCCGCCGGCACCGCGCCCGGGCGGACCGGCGGTCGGTCGTGGTTTCGGTCACCGCGGCTGGCCGGCAGGTGGTGGACGAGGCGACGGCGCGCAGGCGTGTGCTCCTGACCGGCATCCTGGCGAATCTGTCGGCTCAGGAGCAGCAGGAGGTCGCGACGGCTTTCGCGTTGTTCGCCGCCGCAGCCGGCGAAATCCCCGACCATCTGTGGCCGCCAGCACCGGACGCGGAGCCGCCGGGGCCGGCCCAGACCGGCACGGACGGCCAGTTTCAGGCGGCTGGGGAAGGACGCTGATGACCGGCACGGCGGCGGCGGCAGCAGCTGCACCGGAGGCGTCGTGGGCGGCGAGGCTCACCGGCTGGCTGCGGGGCGGCCGGAGCGGGATGTTTGTCCTGGCGCTGCTGGTCGGGGTGGGGGCCGGGCTGGGTGCGGTGGCGTTCCGTTACCTGATTTATTTCTTCACCTGGCTGGCCACCGGCCATGACGAGTTCGGCCAGCAGGGGTATGTGGGCAGCTCGCATCTGCCGTGGCTGGGGCTGGGTTTCTTCGTGGTCATCCCGGTGCTCGGCGGGCTGATCTACGGTCCGCTGATCTACCGGTTCGCCCGGGAGGCCCGCGGGCACGGCGTGCCCGAGGTGATGATCGCCGTGGCCGAGAACGGCGGCCGGATCCGCCCGCAGGTCAGTGTGGTCAAGGCTCTCGCCTCGGCCATCTGCATCGGGGTCGGCGGGTCGGTGGGGCGGGAGGGGCCGATCGTGCAGATCGGCTCGTCGCTGGCCTCCAGCGTCGGCCAGTGGGTCAAGATGCCGGAGAGCCGGCTGCGCATCCTGGTCGCCTGCGGCGCCGGCGGCGCGATCGCCGCGACGTTCAACGCGCCGATCACCGGGGTGTTCTTCGGCGTGGAGATCATTTTGCGGGAGTTCTCCATCGACGCGCTGTTCACCGTGATGCTGTCCGCGATGATCGCCGACGCGACCGCGATCCCGTTCCTGGGCAGCAAGCCGTTCCTGTCCGGCTTCCCCGCTGGCATTACGCTGCAGCACGCGCGGAACTACCTGCTGGTCGCCGTCCTCGCGGTGATCGCGGCGCTGTTCGGGCTGGCGTTCAAGACGGTCCTGTACAAGACCGAGGATCTGTGCGAGCGGCTGTGGAAGGGGCGCCCGGAGTGGGCGCGGCCCGCGGCCGGCGGTATCGTCCTGGGCCTGGTACTGCTGGCGGTGCCGCAGATGTACGGGGTGGGCTACCCGGTGATGTACAAGGCCACCGCGGGCGGCTACGCGCTGTGGTTCCTGATCGTGCTCGCGTTCGCGAAGATCATCGCGTGCAGCCTGACGATCGGGATCGGGGGTTCGGGCGGGGTGTTCGCGCCGTCCCTGTTCATCGGCGTCACGTCCGGGATGGCCTTCGGTGACGTGGTGCATCACCTGTTCGGTGCCGCTGCCGGGCAGCCCGCCCTGTACGCGGTCGTGGCGATGGGCGCGGTGTTCGCCTCCGCCGCCCGGGCACCGCTGACGTCGCTGGCCAGCGTGGTCGAGATGACCGGCGACTTCACCCTGACCCTGCCCGTCATGCTGGCGGTCGCCATCGCCACCGCCACCTCCCGCGCGCTCAGCTACGGCACGATCTACACGACCAAGCTGCTGCGCCGCGGCACCGACATCGACCGGGCCACCCCCTGGCGTGCCCTGCAGGACCTCAAGGTCGCCGACGCCATGCAGCCGTTCCCGTCCCCCTTCGCCGTCACCCACGGCCACAAGGACGGCGCCAGCGGGAACGGGACGGCTCCGGCCAGCGGAAACGCTGCAGGGAACAGGGCCGGCGGCAGCAACGGCGCCGACCCGGTCGCCGCCCGGGCGGCTGCCCTGCCGGGCCCGGTCACCGGCGAACACGATCCCCAGGCCATCTTCGCCACCGAATCTCTCGCCCAGGCCCTGCGCCAGCTGGAGATCTACGGCCGCGACGGCCTGCCGGTGCTGTCCGATGACGGGCAGCGCATCGTCGGCTGGGTCACCAGCACCAGCGTCCTGGGTGCCGTCGCCCACGAGATCCGCGGCGCTCAGGAACAGACCGCCGATGCCCAGGCCGCCGCTGACACTGGCCAGGAAACCCCGGATGCGGCCGCCGCGCAGCCGCCCAATCCGCTGCCCGGCTACCGGATCGTCGAGATCACCCTCGCCGACGATTCTCCCGCCGCCGGCACCAGGCTCGGCGACGTCTCCTGGCCCCCCGGCTACGTCCCCGTCTCGCTGTTGCGCGACCGGAACCTCCGCCGGCCAGACCCCCGCACGGTGATACACCCGGGAGACCGCATCGCCCTGCTCATACCGGATGCTTCCTGATTCACCGTGCCGCCGGGAGCGGGACCGGCAGCACGGATGTATCGCGTCAGGAGGTACTTTCCGCCTCGCGCGCGCCGCGTCCCGGCCGTAGGCATGATGCGGGCGCGGCTGTGGGCACCGGGGCTGATATCGAAGCGGCCGCTCACCGGAACGTACCGATGTTCACTGGCGCCGGCGCTGGAGGATTGCCGCGCTGCCGGTGGCCATCACGCTGGCGGCTGCGATGACAGCCAGGAACGCGTACTGGGTGACGGTGGCGAAGATCTGATCGGGGACTCCGAGCACGACACCCAGTGCCAGGGCGAAGCAGCTGGCGGCGGCGGTGAGTGCCCAGCGGCCGGTCAGCACCGCACAGCACGGGCCGACGATCAGCAGGCCGATCAGGATCAGTCGGGGCCCGCTGGCAGCGTCGCAGGCTGCTACCGCGGAACACAGGATGAAGCTGAGCCCCCACAGGCGCCCGATGCTCCATCCTGGCAACAGCGATTCACGCCGCCACTCGCGGGCCAGGCCCGCCACCAGCGTGCGCCCACGCGGCGACCGCGTGAGCAGCAGGACACCGGCAGCCGTGATACCGGCGGCGGGAAGCACGGCGACGACCGGAGTGACCTTTGCCTGGGCCACGCTGAGGACCAGCGCGGTCACGAACGCCAGGTATCCCGCAATGATGGCCGCGCCCGGTACCCGGCCCAGGCCGCGGTCGCGGTAGGCGAACGCCAGCGCGAGCAGGGTCAGGCCCGCGTACCAGGCGGCCACCAGGGTGTTCTGCGCAGAGCGCGGCCCGAGCCCGGTCAGGCTGGCCGGGACCAGCAGCCCAGCCGTGACGTTGATCGCGTTGCTGTTCAGGGCGGTGCTCAGCACCGCCACGCCGCGGCCGCGGCGCGCCAGGTAGACCGCCGTCACCGCGTTCGGCAGGCTGGTGACGACCGCCAGTACCAGCCCGCCCACCACGATGTCCGCGATCGCGTACCGGCGCCCGAGGACGGTAGCCGCCTGTTCCATGGTGATGCTCGCCCCGACCACGACGATCAGGGCAACCACGGCGGTGAGGCCGTCCCGCCAGGTTCCCCTGCTGGGCCTGATCGCCTCGCTGAGCTCGGTCTCTTCCTCATGGACCGCGGCTATGAGCCAGCTCGCCCACGCGGCCGGCATCCGGAGGCGTTCCATCCGTGCCCGGCGCATACCCGAGAGCGCCACATAGGGCACCAGTATCGCCGCGGTCAGGGCCAGCCCGGCGGCCGGCGGGACCACACCTGTCACCGTCAGCAGGCACACCGCCGCGATCCACACACCGGGCACGCCGGCCAGCAGCACCACGCGGCGATGCAAGGCGATCCGCCCGGCCACCACCGCGCTCAGCCCCAGCAGCGCCGCCAGGTTGAACACGTTCGAGCCGATCACCACCCCCGCCCCGACGCTGGCCTGACCCCGGGCCAGCGCGGTCACCGCAGAGGTGATCTCCGGGGCATCGGCGGCCAGCGCCGCGACCAGCCCCAGCCAGGCCTCCGACAAACCGGCGCGCTCCCCGAGCCGCTCCAGTCGTGAGATCAGCAGCCAGCTGGCCGCCAGGCTCACCGTCACGCCGAAGACGAAAAGCAGCATCCAGGAGCCGGTGGCCATCATTGCCCGGCCAGATCCGCTGCCCGGCAGCCGGCGGCCAGATAGCGCCCCGATGCAACCCCAGGTGCCAGCGTCCCGGGCCGGCGCCCGCCAGGGCCGCCGACCAGGATGGATCCGCCCGGCGGTCGCATATCGGTAACCCCCTCCAGGCGCCAAACTGTGGTACGAGCGGTCCTGGCGATGCCGGAGCGCTGAGCCGGGACCCCTAGCGGCACTGGCCGGGCTGGCTGCGGCCCGCTGGCCCTAGCGGCCGTTCTCGTACGGCCCGCGCCAGCCCTGGGGCGGCCGTGGCCGGCCGTCGAGGCTAGGGCGGGTGGACTCTTGGCGGATGACCTCGCGCAGATCCTGGTCCCGGTTCTCGCTGTCGCCGATCCACGCTATAAGCGTGCCGTAGATGAACGGAGCGAAGCGCAGTGCCGGGACCACCCACATGATGGCCACGGCGAACTGCTGGTCAGCGGCGGTGCTCAGGCCGTGCCCGGCGTGGCGGTAGGCGGCGAACCATGCCCCGTGGGACATGCCCATGACGTAGGCGAGGACCCAGATGGTCCACATGGCCCCGGCCGCCATCGCGGCGCGCTGCGGCCGGGACAGCCCGGATAGCAGCGGCGGCCTCGCCAGTTCCCGCCACACACCCGCTCCGGCGGCGAGCAAAGTCACCGCTTCAGCGACGGTCAGCGCCGGATGGCCAGGCAGCGCGTTCACCGTCACCGGCAACCGCCAGGCGACCACGACGGCGATGAAGGCCAGCAGCACCGCAGCGGGCCGGGACACGCCCGGCCAGCGGGATAGCGTCAGGCGACGGGCCGGGCCGGGCAACCTGTCCTGGTCGCGGGTCAGGCCGGGGATGCGCCAGGGACCGCCCAGCACCAGCAGCACAGGCGCCGCGACCGCGAAGATCACAAACTGAAGCGTCTCGGCGAACGCGTACCGCCGTGCATAGCTTTCTGCGGGCAGCAGCATGCCGAGGATCAGCACAACGGCGACCACGGCGAGCCCGGGCCGTAGCCGCGCGAGCCGGATCCGCGCTGTCAGCCCCCAGAAACCTGCCGATGACTTGAGCGCAACGCTACCCATCATCGGGGGGCCGGCCACGTTCCGCTAGATGCACAGCGGCGCGATCGTGGTCTGCGCCGGCGGTGGCGTGCCGGTCATCCGTGATCGCGCCGGACCGCCACCAGGGCGACGTCGTAGTCTCCGCTGGCGTCCGGCACGACCGGGGTATCCGCGCGGGCCTGCCCGCCGCCGGTGACCTCCCGGGCGGAAAGTCCCCGCCGGCGACTTCCCCGGTCCTCAGCCCGTGGCTCAGGACCGAGACGGTGTTCCCCGCGGCCGCCAAGTGCGCCCGTAGACGGTTCCGATCACACCCGCACCCACCGCAAGCACCTTCGCGACAAGCTCCCAATGCCGGGTATGAACCGCGCCGGGTTCGGTGGCGACTTCCTTTCCTGGAGCGACGGCTGGGCGTGCCGCCGTACTGGGGCTGTCCACGTGGGCAGCGGATGAGCGCGTGCCGCGCAGGTCACGGCGGCTGTTCGCGGTCATCGCGGGCCGAGACCGGTGCGTCCGTCGATGAGTTCCCGTGCGAGGTCCAGGTGGCCAGCGTGGCGTGCGGTCTCTTCGATCATGTGCAAGATGATGTCCCGGGCTGTGCAGATGTCGCCTGCCGCGGCCAGGTCAGGAGGGACGTCACCGGATGGGCTGGCGGTGAGCGCGGTCCGGGTCAGCACCTGGTCGGAGATGGCGCACTGGTCACGGTAGAAGGTGAGAACCTCTTCGGCCCGGTGCTGGGTGGCGAAGGGGCCGCCCTCGTCGGCGGCTTCGCCTGGCGGCGGCCAGAGCAGCACGGCGGGCCGGCCGGCCAGGACCTGCTGGAACCAGAAGCGCTCGGCGTGCGCGAGATGGCTGATCATGCCCAGGGGTGTCCATCCGCTGGGAACGACGGTTTTGCGGGCGCTGTCGTCGTCGAGGCCCTCGATGATGGCCAGGACGCTGCGGCGCTGGGCTTGCAGGAACGCGGTGAGGGTGGCCCGTTCGGCCTGCCACAGCGGGTCACCGGCCAGGTCTTGATAGGGCGGGGTGAGCTCGGTCCACCGGCTCCGCCAGTCGGCGGGCTCGCGTCCGGCGAGGTGGGCGGTGAGATCTTCGGCATGAGCCTGCCAGCCCGCTCCGTGGCCGGCGAGCTCGCCGGGGGGCAGGCCCCGCTCCTCGATCACCAGGATGGTCTGGTCGCCGTCGGCGGCCAGCCGGGCCTCGATGACCGTCTCCTGCGGCTGGCCCGGGCTCATTCGCAGCAGCAGCCGCCGCGGAGGCTCGCACACCTCCACCCGCCCCGTGCCGTCCCAGCTGCTGGTAAAGCGCGCACGGAACTCCCCGCCGAGGCGGAGGTCGCCCTCTACCTCCGCGATCCAGCGGGCGAGGCGGCGGGGGTCGGTCAGCGCCGACCACAGGTCCTCGATATCGGTGGGGTAGCGGTCTTCCAGGCGGACCGTGCCCTTGCCCCCGGCCGTTCGCAGGCTCCCCACGATGCGCGTGCCCGCGCGCGTGCCGCTGGTCATCTGGTGCTCCTTCGTTCGCGTCTTCCCCGGGCGACTTCGGTGTGCAGGGCATCGAGGCGGTGCTCCCACAGGACCCGGTAGCGGCCGAGCCATTCATCGACCTCGGCGAGCGGCTCGGGGCGCAGGCTGTAGACGCGCCGCTGCGCCTGCTGGCGGACATCGACCAGCCCCGCCTCACGCAGCACCCGCAGATGCCGCGATACCCCCGTCCGGGCGATGGGCAGCAATGCGGCCAGCTCGCCCGCGGTGGCGGGACCGCCCCGCAGGGTCTCCAGCACCGTCCGCCGGCTCTGGTCCGACAGCGCGTGCAGGACAGCGTCCATAGCGCGAGGGTACCCGGATGGTTACGTAACCGTCAAGGTACATATAGTCCGGCCGAGCGCGCGTTCATGCAATTGAGTGCGTTCAGTCTCTGCTGCGGGCGTGAATGCCTGGAGCGTCGCGAGTGGGGACTGTATCGTCCGGCGGCGGGACGTACGTCAGGCATGCCGAGGTGAATGCTCGTGCTCGTGGACCTGCCGGTCATCGCCTGCGGACTGGCGGCGAAGAGGCCGGCACCCAGGCGGAACGATGGATGCGGCTGGGACGGCACGCCGGGCCCTGGGCCGGATAGCGGCTGCTGGCCGTCAGCCGACCGCACCGGCGGGACGGATGAGCAGGCTGACCCGGCAGGTATCTAGGCGCCCTACAACCCGAGTACGAACACCCGGTCATGGTTGTTATGGAGGTGATCGTGAGGCACCAGGATCGAGGCGCGCTGCGCCTCGATCACCTGCATAACAGGCATTATGCCGGCCGGAGGCGTAGTGATCTGATCTTTGATCACCGGCATAATGCCGAATTGAGGGCGTTGCTTACACGTATATATATGCATTGACTGACATGTTCACTCGTAGTGCTGTGCCTGGCCGCTGCCCGACGAAATTAGCGGCTGTCCCGTGCCAGATAAGTCGGCCTTTGCGCCCGTAGCCGTGCGTGCCGTTGACCAGGCGGCGCCGGAACAGGCACCCGGGGCAGCACGGTCGGCTGTTCCCGGTGCCCGTTGTCCGTGCACCGTTACCTATGGCGCAGCCAGACGCCGAAGTTCTGGCCGCTGTTGGAGAGGACTGAGGCGCTCATCACGGTGGCCCCGGCAGCGGTCTCGGTGGTGGTGTCGGTGTACTGGCTGGTGGCCCAGGGGCCGAGGATGGTGCCGTGGTCGCCGCTGTAGGTGGTGACATGGCTGCCGGCGAACTGCCACAGCTGGATGTCGGCCGGCGGCGGGGTCACCGCGCTGTTGTTGATCATGGCGAGTATCTCGGCTGAGTTGTACCCGCTGGTGCCGTAGAAGACCGCGGTCACCTTCACTGTCTGCGTCGTGT
>Ga0182014_10002069_pt1 | contig 25869 bp, 22 predicted proteins | sample 612S2DmetaG_FD_120489 | JGI IMG/M metagenome (GOLD analysis project Ga0182014, IMG submission 120489) | Permafrost microbial communities from Stordalen Mire, Sweden - 612S2D metaG | ecosystem: Environmental > Terrestrial > Soil > Wetlands > Permafrost | place: Sweden: Stordalen | collected... | reverse complement strand
TTTTGGCTTCGAGCCCAGTGTTTGAATGAACGCGGTAAGCATCTTCGAAACTTCATCGCAAAGTGCCGCTGCCTCGTTAATTGCTCTATCCGTTCCCATTTCAAGTTTTCGAGCTACCACGAGCTGCGTTTGAATTTCGAACGCAGAACCCAATGCTATTCCGAGAAACTGCCGAAATTCCCCCGGATTGAGCCTCCCTCGTCCCTCTGCAATATTACTCGCGACAGAAACGCTTGCGCGACGCAACTGCGAAACGAGCCCGTAAGTCTCCTCCTTGGGAAACTTCTGGGTCAACCTGTATATGCATACAGTCAAATCGATGGCTCGTTGCCAAACCGTCAATTCATGGAAGTCCTGCGGCATTCTGTTTTCTCCTTTCTGAAACCGACTGGACAAAGCATGAGCTAAAAGCTAATAGCTAATAGCTTTAGCTGTTACTTCGCTGCTCTTACAACCAGCTCTGCCGCATCTTTCATCGTTTCGCCTACTTGAAAATTGAGCCCCGACTCCGCAAGAATCTTTCGGCCCGCTTCGACATTCGTTCCTTCCAACCGCAAAACAATAGGCACCTTAACATTCAATTTTCGCGCGGCTGCCACTACGCCTGTAGCTAGGCGATCGACGCGCAGGATGCCCCCGAAGATATTGATGAAAATGGCCTTGACGTTCGAGTCGGAGAGCAGGATCTCGAAGGCGTGCTCGATCTGCTCAGGAGTTGCGCCGCCGCCCACATCGAGGAAATTTGCGGGGCTGCCGCCGGCGTACTGGATGATGTCCATCGTCGCCATGGCCAGGCCTGCGCCGTTGACCATGCAGGCGATGGAGCCGTCGAGCTTGATGTAGTTCAGGGCGTATTTGCTGGCCTCCACCTCAAGCGGATCCTCTTCGGCGGTGTCGCGCAGGGTCTTGATCTCGGGATGGCGGAAGATCGCGTTGTCGTCGAAGGTGATCTTGGCGTCGAGGGCGAGCAGTTTGTCGTCCTTGGTGGTAATGAAGGGATTGATCTCGACGAGCGAGGCGTCGGTTTCGATGAAGGCCTTGAAGAGGCTCTGCAGGAAGGCGACGGCCGGGGTGATCTGCGCGGGTTTCAGGCCCAGCGCAAAGGCCAGCTTGCGGGCCTGCCACGCGCCAAAGCCGACGGCCGGATCGATGGTCTCCTTGAAGATGGCCTCGGGAGTCTTGGCAGCCACCTCTTCAATCTCCATACCGCCGGCCTGCGAGGCCATGAAGACCAGCCTGCCTGCCGCGCGGTCGAGCACAATGCCAAGGTAAAGCTCGCGGTCGATGGCCGCGGTCTCCTCGATGAGCAGCCGCTGGACCTTTTGCCCCTGCGGACCTGTCTGGTGGGTGACCAGCGTCATACCCAGAATGTTCCGGGCATAGAGCTCGGCATCCTCGCGGGTGCGGGCCACTTTGACGCCGCCGCCCTTGCCGCGACCTCCGGCATGGATCTGCGCCTTGACCACGACGCCCGATGCGCCCTCGGCAAAGAGCTTGCGGGCCACCGCCGTGGCTTCTTCAAGGGTGTTGGCCATCTCGCCCCTGGGAACGGCAACGCCGTATCTCGCCAGGATTTCCTTCGCCTGATACTCGTGAATCTTCATGTCGGTTGGGGTCGCCCACTTCCGCTGAGGTTGGGGATTCGGAACCGGACCCGGCTTCTCCCGAGCCCGCGAAACCATGCCAGCGGTAAGCAAATACTATCTTGCGCGGCAAAGGAGCGGCAAACACGAGGCCCGGCGCAGTCCGAATATCCGCCGGGGCGCGGCTTTACCATCTCCCCGCCGCTATCATGGAAGGATATGGCGACACTCAAAGAGCTTTTGAAACCGCTGGCCGAGGATGGCGCGGCGCTTACCCGCGAGCAGGCGGCCGGCGCACTGGAGGAGATTCTGGCCGGCGGCGTGCCCGAGGTGGAGACCGCGGCGCTGCTCACTGTGCTGGCCACGCGCGGCGAACTTGCGCCGGAGCTGGCCGGCTTTGTCCAGGTGATGCGCCAGCGCGCCACGCCGCTACCCTTCACAGATGTTGAGCGGGACGAACTGGTGGATGTGGTGGGCACCGGCGGTGGGGGACCGCTAACCTTCAACATCTCGTCGGGCGCGGCGCTGGTGGCCGCCGCTGCCGGAGCCAAGGTGGCCAAGCACGGCAATCGCGCCGTCACCTCGCTGTGCGGCGCGGCAGACGTGCTGGAGGCTCTGGGCGTGCCCATCGCTCTGGGACCGGAGCTGGCCGTCGAGTGCCTGCGCGAGACGGGATTCATGTTTCTGTTTGCGCCGCTCTATCACCCGGCGATGAAGGCGCTTGGACCGCTACGCAGGGCGTTGGGCTTCAGGACCATCTTCAACCTGTGCGGGCCGCTCACCAACCCTGCCGGAGCGCGCGTGCAGGTGATCGGCGTGCTGGCGCCCAGCCGCGTGCTGCTGTTGGCGCGGACGCTGGCGGCTCTGGGCGCAAAGCGGGCGTTTGTGGTGCATGGGACGGACGGCATCGACGAGCTGACCACGACCGGCGAGTCGGTGGTGGCGCGGGTCGAAGAGCCGGAGGGGGGCGGCGAACCCACCTTGAAGGCCGCGAAGATTACGCCGGAGATGGCCGGGCTGCCCCGCGCCAAGCTGGAGCAGTTTGTGGGCGGCGATGTAGCAACCAATGCGCGCCTGCTCTACGACGTTCTGACAGGAATGCCCGGCGCACGGCGCGATATTGTCCTGCTGAACGCGGCAGCGGCGCTGGTGGCGGCCGGGCTGGCGCTTGACTTGAAGGAGGGCGTCAGGCTGGGGGCAGAGGCCATCGACTCCGGCCAGGCCGCTGCAACACTGGAGAAGCTGCGGCGTTTTGGGGCGAAGCACGCGGGGACGCAGTAGAGATCTGGATCTGGCCCGCTCGAAGGGGCACCCACATTGGTACAAGAATAAGCGATCAGAGACCTACCGGCTGGCCTTCGGTGAGCCGCAACAAGCCATATCCGGCCGGCCTATTGCGCCGGAGTACCTTTGCCGGCTTCTTGTCCCAGCGGCAAATCCGCTGTCCCAATTCGCCCGGTCGCCGACACGCGGAGTGAGAATCGGGCACGAACCGCCTTCGGGTTGTGAACGATCTTGCATGGAATATTCAGGTCATGCAGGTACCTGCCATTCGGGGGCGCAGAGGAAGGAGCTGCGAATTTGAGGACATTCGCGTCCCGCTTCAACTCTTTGCCCTTTTTATCGAAGGTGGATACCACCAGGATTACCTCGGTACGGCGAGGTTCAGTATCGGTGGCGTAACTCCACACAACACCGCGGCCATCTACATTCACGATGAATGAATCGGGATCGGTGGCCGACTGCTTTGGCGTGATGGACACGCCGTCATAGACCATGTTGCTGGTATCTGCCGAGACAAGATCGACGACGAGGCGCCGCGAAGGATTCACGGGATTTACACGCCCCGGACCCATCTGCTGGTAATAACCCTCCCGAGTGACCACTTTCAGCCCCGGCCGGTCAACCGTAACCTTGATCTTGCGGAATTTCTGGGGATCCATTGAGGTGTTCGCCGGCCGGTAGGTGAGCGTATAGAAGTTGGCGCCATCCTGAATGGCTGTCTGGATCTCCATATCCACATCGTTGCGGCCGTAGAGGGTTCGGCCGCCGGTCGCCTTCGCTAGCTTGCTGAACTCGTAATTTCCCCCAAACGGATCGACCCCGGGGTCGCCGCCATAGAGGCCTGGGTCCACCAGAACCCCCGCCGGATCGATGGTATAAAGCGTTACGCGCGCATCCCGCAGCATGTTCACGCAGTCCTGCACGGCATTGAAAAGACGGTTCTCCGCATCGATGGACCAACCGGCTTGGGCACGGCGTGACGGAGGAAAGCCGCGGCCGATCCAGATCATGTTCTTATGGCCTGGATGGCCAATCGCTGCCTCGGCCACGCGCCGAAGCGTAATGAAGGCTGTGGAGTATCGTTCGTTTACCCAGGCGCCCTGGGAAACCTGCCAGGGACTCACCGCAAAGTGATGATCGAGAGCGGATATGATCTCATCCTTGCTCTGCGTGTAGTCGTGCAACACGGTGAAGTTCTGCAGACTGACCGCGATAAGCATGGTGGGCGTAATGAGTTTTGCCGGCTGCTTCTCGAGGTATTTCTTCAACGAATAGCGCGCAAATGCCATATCTTCGAAGCGAGTGTTGAACTCATCGAGCAAAACAATATCGACAGGAGCACGCGGCGCCAAACGATCCAGATCGGCCGTGGAGTCAATGACCATCTCCGGGGCGGGAGTATGTGTGCCTGTCTCTTCAAAGTTGAGAATGGTTTGCGGCTGGCCGGCTTCTTCAACATGAAAGTCGTCGCGCTTCAGATCCTTGACGACTGCGCCTTTGGCGTCCAGCACGACCATGTCAAGAACCACCAGGCGCGTTGTCATGCGGATGGTGTAAGTGCCATCGGGGTTCTTGACAGGTATTGGCGCGTTTGGAGCTTGGGCCGGCGAGGATGGCGAAGCTGGAGCTGCTGACGAGGTCGGTGCGGCTGGCGCGGCTTGTTCGGTTGGCTGCGAAGCTGTTCCCTGCGCCGCCGGTTGCGGCTGCGAGGGCTGGGCTTCGTCTGGCTGTTGCGCTGGCAACCACGGCAGGGCAATACCGGCAAGCGCAATCATTAGCGCCGTACGAAGACTTGAGACGTTCATAAAGCTCCTCGAACCTCGCTGTTATGGTACTCCAGGAGGTCTCGGGATCATTCCAGATTGGGGAATTCTCCGAGCCTGGGTTTTTCCCGAAGCTGTTCCGGAAACCGAGGGCATCGACTTCGGTCAGGCCGCGACGACGCTGGAAAAGTTGAAGCGGTTTGGGGCGAAACATGCGGAGCGGCCGTAGGGCGAGCCGTGGGAAGTAGAACCGGGCTAAGGTATTTTCAGGCTTCCAGCAGCCAGGAAAGTACACTCCTTTGTTGACACGCAGAAACTGGCGCGCCGTTCCCACACGCCAATCTTGTATGCTTTCCGTCCAAGGGATGAAAGGAACCCATGCATGCACGGAAAATCAGCATTCGTTGCAATCGTATTCTTCTCGGGCTGCGCGGCAGCCATCGCCCAGCAGACAACCCAGATTCAACTGAAGATCGAACCCGCGAATCGCACACTCACGGTCAGCGCCGAGGAGCGGGTGACCGCCGATCCGGATTTGGCGATCCTGCATATCGGGTTTGAGACCCAGCCCTCCGACGCCAAGACCGCTTATGCGGTAGGGGCAAAGATCTCGAATGAGATCGTGACAGCGCTCAAACAGGCCGGCATTCCCGAGGCGTCAATCCGCAGCGAGTCGCAGCGGCTGACCAGTTTTGACTCCAAGGCGCGCAAGTTCAAGCTATTCCAGGAGTGGACTGTGAAGACCCCGCCAGAGCGCGTGGCGGAGATCCTGGAGATTGCTATTGGCGCAGGAGCCACCCAAAGTGGGGATATCGAGTGGACGATGAAGGATTTGCAGGCGCTTGAGGACCAAGCGCTAACAAAAGCCGCCACGCGGGCCAAGGCCGATGCGGCAGTCCTTGCAGGGAGCATGGGTGTGCGCCTGGGACAGATGATTTATGTGAATAATGGAGTATCCGTTTTAAGTGGAATCGCAACGGATAACCGCAATTTCGCGGCTCTTGCTAGTTTGGGCTTGGGAGTATCGTCAGCCTTGAAAGATCAACCGCTTGCCATTGAACCCCACAAAGTGAGCCGCACGGCCAGCGTCTATGCCGTCTTCTCAATCGAGTAGCGGCTCGGAGCCAGCCGCTACAGCAGCCCGGAGCGCCCGCCGAGACGGCGGGAGAGGAGCCAGGAGAGGAGCGAGATTCCCAGGCCAAGAGCTACCCAGCCGGCCTGCTTCAGCGCTTCAGCGAGCTCCGCAGCGAGGCTTGGGGTCAGTTGCGGTGTGGCCAGCGGAATTGGGCCTACTGCGGGCATGCCGTGCCGGATAAGCTCGAAGGCGCCCCAGCCGAAGACTCCGGCGGTAAGAAAAATGCCGGGGAGGGCGCGCTTCCAGGGGAAAGGGATCGGCGGAGGAGCAGCCGCCTCTTCGCGCACGCGCTCCATCACCGAGTCCAGAAAGCCCAAAGAGGGGATCAGCGGCTCTTCAGACGCCAGAATGCGATCGATACTGTTCAATTCCATCTCGCCGATATCCTTCTTCCGGTTCATCTTCAGGCCTCCTTTCCTTTGCCGATTGCTTCCAAACTCATCCCGGTCTGCCCGTCTTCTAGCTGCGGGAATCGCCGTCGCAGCAGCGCCCGCGCACGGGAGAGGCGGGCCTTCATGGTCCCCTCGGGCAGGCCCATGGTAAGCGCCGCCGCGGCCAGATCCATCTCATGAAAGTAGAAGAGAACCACGGGCTCGCGATAGCGATGGGGCAAAGCCAGCACGGCTCGCCGCACCGCTCCGCGGTTTAACTCTTTGGACAAAGTGTTGTGCTGCGTGGCGGGGCCGGAGGGCTCGGGCGCGGCTTCAAGAGACACGGTGACGGTGGGAAAGCGCTTGAGTTCGGAGCGGAAGACGTTGGCGGCCAGCGCGAAGAGCCAGGTGGAAAAGCTGGACTCGCGCCGCCACTGCGCCAGCCCCCGCCAGGCGCGAATAAAAGCCTCTTGCGCCAGCTCCTCGGCGCGGCCGCGATCGCGCGAATAGCGCCATGCCATATTGATGAGCGGTCCCTGCCAGCGGCGAACGATGCCCTCGAAGGCGGCAACGTCGCCAGCAAGCACGCGGGCGACATCGGCCTGGTCGCGGCTGGCCTGTTCTTCCGCAGCGCCGTTGGGGCTTCCAGTCAAATCGGGCATTCTCCGCAGGGTGGGACTCGAAGACGCAGTTCAAGGTTGCATTTTGTTCTGGAAGAAGAATTCAGGAGAAAATGCAACCGGCACGCTGCTCTCAGTGTCCCACCGGATGCAAGCAACAATTTTGCAACAACCAAATCAGGAGGATTCTATGATATCGCTGGCGCTCACGCTCTTTAACGGCGACCCTTTCAGCAATTCCGGCATGTGGGTATTTCTCTCCATCGGCGCAGTGTCGCTGTTTGTGGTCTTTATTCCAACCGTAACCTGGATCGACAAGCGCAGCAAGGAGCGCGAGGCCTTCTACAAGGCGGAGACCTTCCGCCGGCTGACCGAGACGTCAACCGAGGGCGCCAAGGCGGCAATGGAGATACTGCGCGAAGAGAGCCGGCTGGAGCGCATCAAGAGGCGCGAAGGCATGAAATTGGGCGGCCTGATCTGCGTCGCCGTAGGTGCGGCGTTGGTGATCTTCCTGCGGGTTCAGACTGCCAGCGATCCGAGCGCCCCGTACCTGGTCGGGCTGATTCCCGTCTTTGTCGGCGTTGCCCTGCTGGTCTACGTCTACTTCATGGCGCCGCCGGTGGAGTAGGGGCCAAGCGGTTGAATCGCAGGCAGGGCTGGGGCATCCAATATATAGTTGTTCAAACAACTATACTCTGGCCTGCACTCGGGCCGGAATGCCCGGAGGACGATTCGATGCCTGCTCAACGCCAGCCCACGATCTTTCTGCCCCATGGCGGGGGTCCCTGCTTCTTTGTGGATTGGAGCTGGGGGCCTGCCGACACATGGGAACCTACGCGGCGATTTCTGGAGGGGTTGGCGGACACGCTGCCCGCCCCGCCCAGGGCGATCCTGGTCATCAGCGGCCACTGGGAGGAGCCGGCATTCACGGCCGGCGGCGCGGCCCGGCCAGAGCTGATCTTCGATTACTCAGGCTTCCCCGAGCATACCTACAGGCTCACCTGGCCGGCGCCTGGAGAGCCGGGACTGGCAGCACGCGTCTCTGAGTTGTTGAGTCAAGCGGGCCTGCCGTCGGCCACGAGCGCCGGCCGCGGCTTCGACCACGGCGTCTTCGTGCCGCTGAAGGTGGCGTTTCCTGAGGCGCGGATTCCGGTGGTTACGCTTTCGCTGGCGGCTTCACTTGACCCGGCTCTGCATCTTGCGGCAGGACGGGCTCTGGCTCCGCTGCGAGACGAGGGCGTATTGATTGTGGCCAGCGGGATGAGCTTTCACAATCTGCGCGCCTACCTTCGGCCCGAGACACTGGAACGCGCACGAGCATTCGATGCGTGGCTGACTCAAGCTGCGGAGTCGCCGGCGGCGGAGCGCAACGCATTGCTGACCGGCTGGCGCGATGCGCCGTTTGCCGCCTTCGCTCACCCGCGCGAGGAGCATTTGATTCCGCTGATGGTGGCAGCGGGAGCGGGCGGAGAAGGACCGGGAACGCGCGTCTTTCGCGATGAGCCAATGGGAGCAGCGATCAGCGCCTTCAGGTTCGACTGAGCCGCCTGAAGGGATCTCACACGACTCCGCGCAGGAGGAGACCAAGGCCGGCGCCGATGAGGATGAGCCAGGTGGCGTTCAGGCGGAATCTGACCAGCAGCGCCACGCTCACCAATCCGATTGCCCAGGTCCATCCGTCCACCAGCGTGGCGCGGCCCAGGGCCAGGGCGACAGAGGCCATGAGGGCCACTGCGGCGGCGTTCACTCCGTCAAGGAAAGCGGCAGCCAGGGCCGATTTGCGGATGCGTCCGGCGAGCGCTCCCACCAGACCTGCCATCAGAAACGAAGGTAGAAAGATGGCCGCGGTGGCAACGGCGGCACCGGCCCACCCACGTAGCAGATAGCCCAGAAATGTGGCCGCGGCAAAGACCGGGCCGGGAGTGACCTGGCCGGCGGTTATAGCGTCAAGCAACTGCGGGCCGGTGATCCAGTGCATGCGATCCACCAGCTCGGCTTTGAAGAAGGCGAAAAGCACATAGCCCGAGCCGAAGACCACAACCCCCAGTTTTAGAAAGACGAGCAGGAGCGGCAGCAACCCAACCGCGCCGCCACCGATAGCCGCGCCGCTCGCTGCCAAACCGGTTCTCAGGACAGAAGGCAGACCGGCAAACCCCGAGGCGGCGGGCGGGCGGGATCGGATCCAGGTCACGAAGAGCGCAAGGCCACCCGCGACCAGCAGGACCGCGATCGGCTGCGCTCCCGCGAGTACCGCCGCGAAACATGCCAGCCCGGCCAAAGCAAGCGCCCAGCGGCGAAAGGCCATCCGGCCCAGATTCCACACCGCCTGCACAATAACAGCGATCATGACCGGCTTGGCCCCGTAGAGCAGTCCTTGCGCCTGGGGCAGGCTGCCATAGCGGACATAGGCCCAGGCCAGGGCCAGCGTGGACAGGGTGGATGGCAGGATGAAGCACGCGCCTGCGACGGCAAGCCCCATCCAGCCGGCGCGGCGGTAGCCAAGGGCCATAGCCACCTGGGAAGAGCCGGGGCCGGGCAACAGATTGCAAGCGCCGACCAGATCGAGGAACTCAGAGCGGTTCAACCATCCGCGGCGCTCGACGGCTTCGCGCTCCATCAGTCCGATATGCGCGGCAGGGCCTCCGAAGGCCGTCAGACCCAGGCGGAGAAAAAGGCGGAAGATTTCGTCAAGCGGAAGCCTGCCCGTGCGGCCAGCCATACACTTAGCTTTCCCTGGAAGACTGATACCAGTGCTTCCTGCGCCCGACCTTCATGCCGGAGTCAATGAGCACGGCTACTGTTCCAAACAGCATGGAAAGGTCAGTCCGGGCCTCGTGCAGAAACCCCAGCCACCCGTAGTGCGGCGCCTTCATCAGCGCAAATGGTCCCATCGGCCGACCCAGCAAGACAGGTAGCTTGGTGGTGATCAGGGCGGTGAGAATGACCACCATGAGGAGGAGCGCGGCGTCACCGGCGTAGAAGCCGAGGGCGACTGCGGTCCCAGCAATGATCTCAATGGCGCCCACCAGTGGGGCAAGAAGATGGGGGAATGGCAGACCGATCCTGGCAAATCGCCCCGCGCCCAACTCATCCGGGCGCACGAACTTGAGGATGCCTTCCGTCAGAAACACCAAACCCACAACGATACGGATCAGGATCATGGGGAGTTTGCGGCGCATCGTTGCCTCCGGACGCCTGCGTCTCCCTCGATGCATTTGGAACTCGGGGGAGAGGCCGACCTTCGAATCAGATATTACAAATAAACGAGAACGTAAGCTATTGAAAAATAAGAAAAGAAATCCAAATCTGCGCTAGCCCACACTAGCGGCATAAACAAAGCGCCACGAGGGTGGGCACCCAAAGATTCATCCTAACGCGGGTCGGCAATGCCGGAGGACGACTTCGAGGGGACCGAAACCCAGCATCGTCACTGAAGGTTCAAGAGTCTTTCGATCTCCGGAGCCAGGGCCTTTGGCCTGGTCGAGGAACCATAGCGCCCGGCCACATGTCCCTTCCGGTCAATCAGGAACTTGGTGAAGTTCCACTGGATGCCGCTTCCCAGCAGGAAGCTCAGGCGCCCCGGTTGGTTGCGCTTGAGAAAGTCATAGAGGGGGTGAGCCTGAGGGCCGTTAACGTCGATCTTCGCGAAGAGGGGGAAGCTGACGCCATAGTTCTTCTCGCAGAAGGCGCCGATCTCGGCTTCAGTGCCCGGCTCCTGGGCGCCAAACTGGTTCGAGGGGAAGCCAAGCACCGTGAAGCCGCGGTCTTTGAAGCCGCTATAGAGCCCTTCGAGGCCAGCCAGTTGAGGCGTGAATCCACACTTACTGGCAGTGTTGACGATGAGCAGAACCCTGCCTTCGAAATCGGCCAAGCTTTGAACCGTTCCGTCCAGCAGCGGGGCGGAGAACCGATAAACCGTTCCTGCCGTTTCTTCAATCATTCAATTGCCTTTCCGCGGATTGGTTGCCAACTCGCTCTGGTCTGCGTCTAAGAAGGATGCCGGCGGGGGGAGCGGGGATGCAAAAGGGCCCCAACCCGTCCCAGTCCGGTAGACTGTGAGATAGTTTCCAAATAGCCCGCGATCGCAGCGGCAGGAGTTGGCCGCTGGGGTGGCAAATGGGGGCCAGCCCGAGTCCGAAATGGTCGAGTGTGGCCAAGGGAATCCAGGAAAGAAGCGATTTTCGAGGCCATGGACGCTCCGGAGTTTGAGCGGGGTCACCGCGGTCCAATATAATCAATCTTTCCTCGATGCAGGATCAGAAATTCAGCAGTGAGGGTGTCAATATTCTTCCCGTGAAGCCGAACTTGATGGCGAACTATGGACCGCACCAGTACTTTCGCTCGCCGCATGGCTCCAGCCCGGTGAAGGCAAGACACACCCGTTTCGCCCGCGCTCTGCGCGCGGCTGGCCGCCTGGCGGGCGCGATGCTATTGACGATGCTGGTATTGGATGCCGGCGCAGCCGTAGCTCAGCAGTCGCAGACCATCGATTCAATCCGCGTGATCGGCAACCGGCGCATCCCCAAGGAGACCATCCTGGCGCGCCTGTTTACCCATCAGGGCGACACCTACGACCCGATTTCCATCGAGCGCGACTTCAACTCGCTGTGGAACACAGGCTACTTCGAGAATCTGCGCATCGAGCGCGAGGATACGGAGAAGGGCATCATTCTTGATGTCTTCGTCAAGGAGAAACCCACCATCCGCGAAATCAACTACAAGGGCCTCAACGCTGTATCCCAGTCGGATGTCATCGACCGCTTCAAAAAGGAAAAGGTCGGACTCTCGGTGGAAAGCCAGTACGACGCGGCCAAGATTTTGCGCGCCACCACTGTCCTCAGGGAGATTCTCTCCGAGCACGGCCACCAGTTTGCTGTTGTCAAGCTGGACATCAAGGACATACCTCCGGCCTCGGTCCAGGTGAACTTCAACATCAAGGAGGGCCCAACGGTCAAGGTGGGCCAGATCAAATTCACCGGCAACCAGCATATAGGCGGGCTGACGCTGCGGCGGTCGATGAAGAACCTGAAGCCGATCGGCATTCCGCGCTCGATCATCTTCGAGAATCTCTTTCCGCAGACCTTCGATGCCTCGAAGCTGGAGGAAGACACGGAGCGCGTGCGTCAAGCCTACCGCGACAAGGGCTACTACAATGCCGCGGTCGAGGAGCCCAAGACGCAGATCCGGGACGAGGGTGGGCTGAACATGTTCACCTTCCGGCCGAAAAAGGGCAAGCGCATCGATATCCTGATGCCGATCGAAGAGGGCGCGCGCTACCGGCTGGGCTCCATTACCTTCAGCGGCAACAAGGCGGTTTCCAACGTGAAGGCCCTGCGCGGCACTTTTGCCGTGAAGGATGGCGACTGGTTCAACGCTACGGCGATCTCCAAAGGCTTGGAGAATCTGAAGAAGGCATACGGTCAGTTGGGCTATATCAACTTCGGCGCCATTCCCAAGCCGGTCTACGACGAACAGAAGAAGACCGTCTCGCTGGATATCGACATCGACGAGGGCAAGCCGTTTTACGTCTCGCGCATCGAGTTCCAGGGCAATACCATCACGCGCGACCGGGTCATCCGGCGCGAGTTGATGCTGGACGAAGGCAGCGTGTACAACTCCCAGTTGTGGGAGTACAGCCTTCTGCGCCTGAACCAGTTGGAGTACTTCGAGCCGCTCAAGGTGGACCAGGACTCGGAGGCTCACCAGGACGCCGAAGCGGGCACGGTGGACCTGCTGCTCAAGGTCAAGGAGAAGGGCAAAAACTCGATCGGCATAAACGGCGGCGTCAGCGGCCTCTCGGGCGCGTTCCTGGGCGTGAACTACCAGACCAACAACTTCCTTGGCCTGGGTGAAACGCTCAGCCTGCAGGGCAATCTGGGCAACGTCAGCCGCCAGTTCATGTTCGGGTTTTCGCAGCCGTACCTGCGCAATCGCCCCATCAATCTGGGCTTCCAGCTCTACAACAACAAGCAGGATTTCAACGCGGCAAAGAACTACCAGACGACAACCGGTCAATCGGTGAACCTTAGTTCCGCGCAGCAATCGCTCACGCAGAACTACAACCAGGCTGCGACCGGGCTAAACTTCTCAGTGAGCTATCCACTCAAGCGTCATGCCTTCCAGCGGGTGGGCATGACCTATTCTCTGAACAGGTCGACGATTACAGCCTTCAGCACCGCTTCGCAAACATTCTTCCAAACGATCAGTTTCCGGTCGGGAATTCAGGGATCGAATGCGCTGGCGGGTATCGTGAACAGCTCTGCCTCGTTCACCTATGTCTATAACACCATCAATAACCCGCTGCGTCCGCGCAACGGAAAGGAATATTCGGCGGCCTTCCAGGTGGCGGGCATTGCCGGAAATGTACGTTACATTACGCCTGCGGTGGCCTACAAGCGCTTCATGCCGATGCACTATCTGACGCCGTCGGCTACCGGCCGCAACGTTCTCGGCCTACGTGCGCAGTTGAGCTATGTGCGCGGCTTCGGCGGCGATGTGGCCCCGCCCAACAACCGATTCTACTCTGGAGGCGAAGAGGAGTTGAGGGGCTTCGATGTGCGCGGGGCGACGCCTTACGGATATGTTCCGAACCGTGTCACCGTTCAGTTGACCAATCCGGACGGCAGTTGCGTTCCTCGCGACCCGACCCAGCCGCAGCTGGGCCAATGTATCCAGGTACCTTTGCCGGTCTATGGCATCGCCTCCATCGGCGGCGACACCAATCTGACCGCCAATGCGGAGTACCGCATTCCCATCGCCGGTACGGTGACCTTCGCGTTCTTTGACGACTTTGGCATCGACACTGCCCTCGACAAGAGCCAGTTGAAGCAGAGCCCTGAAGGCTTTGCATCACTGACCGCGCCGCTGTATGGCTGCCCGGTATACAACAGCGGTTCCTGCCAGGGCGGCATTCCGGGCTCGAAGGTCGGTTTCACGCCGGACATTCGTCCCATCTCCGGCACCAACTTCGTTCCGCGCATGTCCACCGGCGCTGAGATTTCGGTGATCATGCCGGTCATCAACGCGCCCTTCCGCCTCTACTATGCGTACAATCCGCTGCGTCTTTATGAACAGCCGTACTGCAACAGCGTCAACCTCGGCGGCAATAAACAAAGCTGCACGGCGCAGTTGATTACCCGCGATCTGTTCCCGCCGGGTGGCGCGGGCGACTACACCTATGGAGAGGCGCTGACGGGCTACGGCGCAAAGTATCTCTTCCGGGAGCCTCGAAAGACCTTCCGCCTGACGGTTTCCACCACATTCTGAGCGGGGCGATTCCGCGCTGAACCCTGGGCCGCTCTCAAGGAGCGTCCCTTTCCACTTTGCGCCGGTCCAGTGATGCGCTGTTGCTTTCGCGGCGAAGCGTGACGGCGGCCCTTGACGCGAAACCCGCTTTCGGGCCAGCATGGAGGCCATGCAGACACTTGGATTGTCCGGCGAGAGCAAGCGCTCCGACGGGCGGCTGAAGAGCATCTTCTGGCCAACGGTGGAGAATGCGTGGGACGTGGATTACCTGGGGCGTCAGGGCTTTTGGATATGCCTGATCGTCGCCGCGTTCCAGCTTGCGGTCGCGCTGTTCAGCGGCAGCGCGGTGATGATTGTCGCCGGCCTCGCGTCGGCGCTGGTCTTTCTGCTGGGCGGCATGGGAGTGCGCGAAGCCAGTTGGCCGGCCGCCGCCCTGGTGTTCAGCATCTATTTTGCAAACCTGCTCTTCACTCTCGCCAACCGCCAGTTTCCCGGAATCCTCGCCATCATCGCCGCCGGCATTCTGCTGTCGAACGTCCGCGCCGCCTTTCTTGCCTCGGAGTGGAGGCCTGTAGCGGTGGACGAAGACAAACCGATGCGCTTCGGGGATACGCTGGGCGACAAACTGGCCGATCAACTGCCGGCAAAGGCCTGGCCGAAGCTGCAGATCCCCTTCTTCGGTCTTGCCTCGCTCCTGCTGCTCTTGAGTCTTGCCGCGCTGGGGTTCGCGCTGCTTCAGCGTTTCGGCGTGATTCCCTCCGCAGCCCTGGCTCAGCCTTGATGGCGCGCCGGGGTTGAGGCGCGGCAACCGTTGAAATTCATGGTTCGCCGGTTTGACGCTCCTACTCTGCCCTCCTATAATCCAATGAGTTCCTGCTGACGTCTCCTCTCGCGTTCTTTACGGCTCCTGCTCCCCATTCGGAGCGGTCCCATGAATGGAAACGGTATGGTTTCTCAGGAGGCACAGGCCCGGTTTCGCGCTGAAGCGCGGTCGGCCCACAGGAATTCCGAAGGAGTTTTTACTCAGATGAAGCGTTCGCTTGCAATCATTGTTATGCTGGCCTCGGGTTTGGTCCTGGGCGCAGCCGCTCAAACATCGCCCGCGCCCGCGGCCGTCCCTGCCAAGGTAGCCGTCATCGCCTTCCAGGCTGCCGTCGGCCAAACCAACGAATTCCAGCGCAACTTTGCCGACCTGCAAAAGAAGTACGAGCCCAAGCGCAACCAACTGAAGACCATGGCCGATGAGATCGACACATTGGAGAAGCAGTTGCAGGCGCAGGCCGACAAGCTCAGCGACGCCGACCGCGCCAACAAAGCCAAGACCATCGACGATAAGAAGAAGCAAGCGCAGCGCTTTGCCGAGGACGCGCAGAACGACCTCCAGGGGGAGATGCAGGAGGTTTACAACGGCGTGGCGTCAAAGGTCTACGATGTGCTGGCTAACTACGCGCAACAGCAGGGCTTTACGCTGGTCGTGGATGGCAGCTCGAATCAGCAGCAGGCTCCGGTTGTGCTCTATGCGAGCCCTTCCACCGACATCACCAAGGCGGTGATCGACGCTTATAACCTGAAGTCAGGCGTCCCCGCTCCGCCGCCGCAGCCGGCAGCCACGGCGCCCAAACCGGCCGTCAAGCCGCCCGCGCAGTAACGCCGCCCGGTGCGTCAAAGCAGGTTTTATGTGCCACTGGAGGCCTCGCCTGGCGGGGCCTTCGGCTTGGTTGAGACGCGGGCATCCGCTGGTTAATTAAGAAGGAGTTGTCCATTCAAATGAAGCGTTGCATTGTATTTGTTTTCCTGCTTGCCTGGGGTTTTGCGCAGGGCGCCACCGCCCAAACCTCCTCCGCCTCGGCGCCGGTCAAGATTGCCGTGATTGCCTTCCAGGCGGCCATAGGCCAAACCAATGAAGGCCAGCGCAACTTCGCCGACTTGCAGAGTAAGTACGAGCCCAAGCGCCAGCAGCTCAGGGTTCGCAGCGAGGAGATCGATGCCCTGACCAAGCAGTTGCAGAAGCAGGGCGATTCCTTGAGCGATGCCGAACGGGCCAACCGCGCCAGAACCCTCGATGAAAAGAAGAAGTCCTTTGACCGTGATGCCGAGGACGCCCAGAACGACTACAAGGGCGCGGTTCAAGATCTATACACCGGCCTGGCGTCGAAGGTCTACGACGTTCTGTCCAGCTACTCGCAGCAGCAGGGCTACACGATGGTTCTGGATATGGGTCAGCAGCAGGGCATCGTGCTCTATGCGAACCCAGCGGCCGATATCACGAAGGCTGTGATCGATGCCTACAATGTGAAGTCGGGCATTCCCGCTCCGCCGGCGCAACCGGCCGCCAAGCCAGCCTCTCAACCGGTCAAGCCAGCCGCGGCGCACTAATAACAGGACCGCGTGGAAAAGTGGTCTACCAGGTCTCAAAAGCGAGACCTGGGGCACCCATAATTTGAGAAATTAATACCGAACCTTACGGTCACGGTAGGGGAGATGACCGCCAAAGCTCACAGAGGCTCCGGGAACGGAGCCTTTGTGTTTGGAATGGAGGATGTGGAGCCACGAGGACGTGTCTTCGGCACCCCGAAAATATCCGTTTAGCCAATGCGCCGTCTGTGGAAAAAATTGTGGATTACTTCGACGCACTCAGTAAAAGAAATCCAATATTTCCTCTTGTCAATCCGGACAGGATTCTGATAGGAACGTTAACCCCTTATTTATCAATAGATAATTTGATTACATTCGCTGTCGCAAAGAGCAAAGCCGGGAGCAGCCGTGGCAGCTCTTTCTTGAGAGCTTTCCACAGCTTCGTGTGAACGTCACATGACTAAAGTATCTAGATGGTAACGGCGCTCCTCTATTTCTGCTGGTCTTCGCCCACGCGCAAGACGGCCAGGAAGGCTTCCTGGGGGATATCGACCTTACCGATCCTCTTCATTCGTTTCTTGCCTTCCTTTTGCTTTTCCAACAACTTGCGCTTTCGCGTGATGTCGCCGCCATAACACTTGGCCAACACATTCTTGCGCAACGGACTGACCGTCTCGCGGGAGATGACCTTGGCCCCGATGGCCGCCTGGATGGCGACCTCGAACTGCTGGCGGGGGATCAGTTCGCGCATCTTCGAGACCAGCGCCCTGCCCCGTTCGTAGGCGAAGTCGCGATGGACGATGATGGAGAGCGCATCGACGGGCTCGCCGGAGACCAGTATATCCAGCTTGACCATTGGCGACACCCACTCGCCCGCCAGCTGATAATCCAGCGAGGCATAGCCGCGGGAGATGGACTTGAGCCGGTCGTAGAAGTCCAGCACAATCTCATTCAATGGTAGCTCGTAGGTGAGCATCACGCGGGTAGGTGTGACGTACTCGAAGTTCAACTGCTTGCCGCGCTTCTCCTCGACGAGCTTGAAGATGCCGCCGACGTACTCCTCGTTGGTGAGGATCTTGGCGGTAATGACCGGTTCGCGAATCTCCTCGATGTTCGTTGGCTCGGGCCAGCGGGAGGGGTTGTCGACTTCGAGCGTGCTGCCGTCGGTGAGCTTGATGTGGTAGCGCACGCCAGGCGCGGTGGTGATGAGATCGAGTTCGTACTCCCGCTCCAGCCGCTCCTGAATGATCTCCATGTGCAGCAGGCCGAGGAAGCCGCAACGGAAGCCGAAGCCGAGGGCGACCGAGCTCTCCGGCTCGAAGAAGAACGAGGAGTCGTTGAGGCGGAGCTTCTCCAGGGCGTCGCGCAGCAGGGTGTGTTCGTGCGAATCCACGGTGTAGAGGCCCGCGAAGACCATGGGCTTGATGTCCTCGAAACCCGGCAACTGTGCCGTCGCTGGGCGCGCGTCCTCGGTGACGGTATCTCCGATCTTGGTGTCGCCGACGGTCTTGATGGTGGCAGCGAAAAAGCCCACCTCGCCGGCGGAGAGCTGGCCGATCTCGACCGGCTTGGGCATGAGAACACCCATCGACTCGACTTCAAAGGATTTGGAGTTGGACATCAGCCTGATGCGCTGGCCCTTGCGCATCGTTCCCTGCATGACGCGGACCAGCACGATCACGCCGCGATAAGCATCGAACCAGGAGTCGAAGACCAATGCTTGGAGCGGAGCATCTGGATTCCCGGTTGGGGGGGGGAGCCGGTGGACGATGGCTTCGAGCACTTCGTCCACGCCCTGGCCGGTTTTGGCGCTGACCGGAATGGCGTCGGTCGCGTCCAGGCCCACTGCCTTCTCGATGGCCTCCTGAGTGCGCAGGATGTCGGCCGAGGGCAGGTCGATCTTGTTGATGACGGGGATGATCTCCAGGCCGTGATTGACGGCCAGGTAGGCGTTGGCCAGGGTCTGCGCCTCCACTCCCTGGCTGGCGTCCACCACCAGCAACGCGCCCTCGCACGAGGCCAGCGAACGCGAGACCTCGTAGCTGAAGTCCACGTGGCCGGGCGTGTCAATCAGGTTGAGCTGGTAGGTGTTGCCGTCGTGCGCCTTGTACATCATGCGCACGGCATGAGCCTTGATGGTGATGCCGCGCTCTCGCTCCAGGTCCATGTCGTCCAGGATCTGCGCCTGCATCTCGCGGCCGGTCACGGAGCCGGTCAGCTCCAACAGACGGTCGCTCAGCGTCGACTTGCCGTGGTCGATGTGGGCGATGATCGCGAAGTTACGAAGAAAGCGAACGTCCATGTGAGAACCGGTGGAAGGGAGAGATTTACCGTGGTTGCTCGGAAGCCGCCACGCGGGCCTCCATGGCATAGCTTATCATCGGCATAGGGTTTCCCATTCTATCCACGGGGCCGCTATCAGGGGCCGGGACCGCCGCAACTCGATATGCGCAATCGTTGGAATCGATGTTTATTGCTTGCTCTGGCCGTGCCGGCGTCGTTGCTGGCCGTTTGCGTACCCTCGCAAGCTGCCAGTGCTCCCGAGGAAATACCGGCGCAGACCACAGCCCCCGCCCTGCCGGCGCCCCAGCACCAGCCGCAAGCCGCGCCGCAGGCCGCTCCCGCGCCGCCTCCGCCACTCTCGATCGAGGAGCAGCGCCTTCGCTTGCTGATCGAGCAGGTGGAGCAAGCCTACGCCTTTGGCGAGGCCGCCTATCGCAAGGGAAATCTGGTCGAGGCCAAGGTGGAGTTCGATCGCGCGGTGGATCTGATGCTCACAAGCGGCATCGACATCAAGAGCGATTCGCGCCTTCAGGACGAGTTCGACCACGTAGTGGATGGCGTGAATGCGCTGGAGATGGAGGCGCTGAAACAGGGCGATGGGTTTGTGCCCAAGGAGGAGCCGTCGCCGGCCGAAGTGGCCAGCGACGTGACCTTCGAGGTGGACCCCAACATTGTGGCCAAAGCCCAGACGCAGTTGGCCACCACCAAGTCCGATTTGCCGCTGGTGGTGAACGATTATGTGGCCGCATTCATCAATTTTTTTGCGAACACGCAGAGGGGCCACAACACACTGCTGCATTCCTTTCAGCGCGCCGGGCGCTACAAGGCGATGATCGAACGGGTGATGGCCGAAGAGGGGGTGCCACAGGATCTTATCTATCTAGCAGTGGCCGAATCGGGCTTCAATCCCAGGGCCATCGGCCCCGAAACCAGGTCTGGCGGCAGGGCCGGCGGCATGTGGCAGTTCATGCCTCACGGCAACTACGGGCTTGAGCGCAACGCCTATGTGGATGAGCGCTTCGATCCGGAAAAATCCACGCGCGCCTATGCCCGCTACATGAAGTTCATCTACGACCAGTTGGGCGACTGGTATCTCTCCATGGCCGGCTACGACTGGGGCGCGGGCAATGTGCAGCGAGCCGTGCAGAAGACGGGCTACGCCGACTTCTGGGAGCTGTACAAGCGCAACAACCTGCCCGCGGAGACAAAGAATTATGTGCCGGAGATTCTGGCGGCTATCATCATCGCCAATCATCCCACACAATATGGCTTCGACGATGTAACGCTCGATCCGCCGGTGCTCACCGATACGGTGACCATCAACTACTCCGTGGATCTGCGCCTGGTGTCGGACATTGTGGGCGCGCCCATCGACGAGGTGATGGCGCTGAACCCCAGCGTGCTGAGGATGACAACTCCGCCGGACGCCGCCTTCGATCTGCATCTGCCCGCGGGCACGGCGACGCTCTTCGGTCAGCGCATCGAGGCCATTCCAGCGGCCAAACGCAACGCATGGCGTTATCATCGTGTTGCCGCCGACGACACGCTGGCCTCAGTGGCTCGCGAGTATCACGTCACAGAGGCGGAGCTGGCCGCGGCCAATCAACTGCGCTCGAGCGATGGCCTCCAAGGCGTCGATGCGCTGGCGATTCCGTTGGCGCCCGTCGCTGCGCCGTCCACTCGCATGGCGCTTTATACCGCGCGCAAAGGCGATACGCTGGTGACGATCGCGGATCGATTCGGCGTCTCGCTGAACCAGTTGCGGCGCTGGAACAACATTGCCGGTATCAAGGTTGAGCCAGGCCGCAAGCTGCATGTGACCGAGCCCGCTCATGCAGTGCACACGGCCCGCGGTCGTCGCAGTGGGTCTGGCAGCGGTACTGGCGCAAAGCCGCATGAAACGGGCTCGACAAAGGGTTCGGCCACAAAGGCCGATGGGCCTGCATCCGCAAAAAAGAATGGCGCTTCGGCTGCAAAAAAGACGCCTGCTCACAACTCTGGAACAACTGCGGGGAGCGCGCGTGCGGCAACGAAAAGAGGCGCATCGACCGCAAAGAATCGCGGCGCGCAATAGCTTACCGTGAAGGGAAAGCCCTCCGCCCGAAGACAAATATATCCCAGGTAGCTCATTAGACACTTGTCATTCGATGGTGTTTGCATTCATGCTATTGCTACAATGGCATTCGCAAGCGGTGCGCGCGTGCCCGCTGCGCGAAGAAGGAAATCAAATCAACCGCAGCGGCGAGCCGCTGGAGGCAATCGGATGGAAGAAGTGTTCGGGATGTATGCGATGAGTGGCGGCAATCTCGATAAGGAGCCCGGAGAATTGGACCCCGATCTCGAAGGAGAGTTTGACGGCGTTGACGAAGACGAAGAGGTCGAAACATCCAGCGTGCTGACCTCCTCGGACGACGATGAGGGAACGGCTGAAGAAATTGTGATCCTGGTCGTGGAAGAACCCGCATCGAAACCGGCCCGCAAGAAGGCCGCGAAGAAGAAGCCTGTAGCGAAGAAGGCAGCAAAGAAGGCTCCAACCGAGAAGCCCGTTGTCGCGGCAGCTCCAGTTGAGGCAGCTCCGGTTGCAGTAGCCGAAGTCAAGGAGATTCCTGCTGCGGCAGCTCCGGTTGAGCAAGCACCAGCCAAGAAGGCCGCGAAGAAAGCTCCGGCAAAGAAAGCAGCTGCGAAGAAAACAGTTGCGAAGAAAGCCCTGGCCAAGAAAGCGGCTGCGAAGAAAACAGCTGTGAAGAAGGCCCCAGCCAAGAAAGTAGCTGCGAAAAAAGCTCCCGCAAAGAAAGCGGCCAAGAAGACCACAAAGAAATCCGCCAAGAAGCAGAAAACTACTGGCGCTAAGGGCGGAAAGACCACGGTGAAGAAAGCCGCGGCCGGCAAGCGCGTCAGTAAACCCACCAAACGAGGTAAACCGTTGGCAGTGAAAAAAGCAGCAAAGAAGGCGCCCGCCAAGAAGGCAGCAGCGAAAAAGGCAGTTGCCAAAAAGGCTCCCGCAAAGAAGGCTCCTGCTAAGAAGGCAGCAGCGAAGAAGGCAGTTGCGAAGAAGGCTCCCGCGAAAAAGGCGGCGGCAAAGAAGGCAGTTGCCAAGAAGGCTCCTGCCAAGAAGGCAGCGGCGAAGAAGGCTCCTGCCAAGAAAGCAACCAAGTAAGCAGCAACGGCAACAGGCAAATCAAGGCAAGCAAAAGAGCCCGGCGCTAAGCCGGGCTTTTTTGCGCCTGGACTCGGAGCCGCGGTTCAAGGGCCTTCGCCGCTGGAGTTGAGTTGGGTGAAATGCCAGCGCTGATGCCTGAGGTAATCCTCGATGAGAAAGCGCAGTGAGACCGGCGCGTTTTCGCCGACCGTACAGATCGCGTCGAGCCGTTCTTCGGGAATGTTATCGACGGCAGCGGAAAGAATTTCGTGCTCAATCTTCCACCAGCGCAGCAGGGTCTCCCAGCTCTGGCCGGCGTATCCGTGCGCCGATACCCACGCTTCCTGCGCGTAGTCCGGCCCGGTGAACCTCCCTTGGATGGCGGCGCGAACGAAGCGCTGGCGATTGTTGGCCGCGGAATCGAGCAGGTGTCCCACGATCTGCTTGCGGGTCCATCCACCGGTGCGCCAGGGCGTGTCGGCCAGTTCTGGCGATAGGGCGATGAGCTCGGTGTACAAGCTATTCAATTCGGCGCGGAACTCTTGAGCGAGTTTTCCAGGCATACGATCCTCTTTCGGCGCGAGCCGCCGGTGTGCCTCGCAGGAATGCGCATCGGCCTCGCAGCCGGAGTTGTGGCAACTCACTTCATGATAGCGGCTTACTTCTTCAGTTCTGTAATCGCGGCCAGCACTTCTTCCGAGTGGTGCTGCACATCGACCTTGGTCCACACCTTCACGATCTTGCCTTGCGGGTCGATGAGGAAGGTATTGCGGCTGGCGATGGTCATGGGGCCAAAATGGCCCAGCGAGCCGTATTCATCCACCACCTTGTGTTCCGGGTCGGCGAGCAGCCTGAAGGTCAGCCCCTCTTTGGTGCAGAACTGCTTGTGGCTGTCGGCACTGTCAACGCTCACGCCGAGTATCACGGCGTTCTGGGCGTCGTACAGAGCCTGATCCCGCTGGAAGTTGTGGGCTTCGATGGTGCAACCGGTGGTCATGTCCTTGGGATAGAAGTAGAGCACCACCCATTTGCCGTGGAAGCTATCCAACGAGATCTGCGATCCATCCTGGGATGGGAGAGTGAATCCGGGCGCAACCTGTCCGGCGGTTGGCATGGTCTGATCCGCGGCATGGACTCTGCTGAACGCAACCGCGAGTACAAGCATCGCGGCCAGGACGAAGAGAACTGGCTTTTTCACGAGAAACCTCCTGGATGTTGGACGGCGAGCAAAGAACGGGGAAGAGCGGCGCGCTTGGCCGTCATACGACCTATCCTACACCTCTCATGGCTTCGACTTCCGTCGCATGCGCAACTCTACTCGTGCACGGCCCAGGGATCGTAAGTACCTGCGCTCCAGGAGTGGCCCTCGGGATCTTTCACGGCAAACTCGCGGCTGCCGTATGGTGTGTTGTAAAGCGGGCGGATGATGGTGGCTCCGGCAGCCACGGCACGGGCATAGGCTTCATCGGCATTGGCAACCACGAGGTAAATGCTGCAAGTCTCCGCGCCGCCCAACTCGGCGGGGGATTTGAAGCTGCTGGCACTCTCGTCGTCCTTTTGGGAGCCGAGCATGACGATGCCGCCGCCAAGCGCGAGTTCGGCGTGGGCAATGGTTCCGTTTTCGCCCTCATAAACGGCGTGGCGGGTGAAGCCGAAGACCTGGCAGAGCCAGTCGATGGCGGCTGGGGCATTGCGGTAGCGCAGGCCGGGGATGATAGTGCTGGGGGAAGCAGGCATGGAAACCTCCAAGTAGTTGAGGGCAGAGTATCGCAAGATCACCGTAAAAGACAACTGAGGAAACAGTCGCTGCTCGATCGTTTATTCTTGCCGTCATGCGATTGCCGGCGGGCGACTCCGAACTGGTGCAGATTGTCGACGCTTCCCTGGCCGATGCGGCGCGGCTGTCGGGGGAGTGGCTGGTCTGCCGCCTGGGCTGCACGCAGTGCTGTTATGGAGCATTCGCAATCAATGCACTCGATGTTCTGCGCTTGCGGGCCGGCATGGAGGCGCTCAAAAGCGCTGAGCCGGATCGGTCGGCCGGGATTCTCCGCCGGGCGCAAGCCTGGATTGCCGAATACAGCCCAGGATTCCCCGGCGACGCTGAAACGGGGTTGCTGGGCGATTCCGAGCAAGAGCAATTTGACGATTTCGCCAATGAAGCCCCCTGTCCGGCGCTCGACCCGGCTACCGGGCGCTGCGATGTGTACGCATGGAGGCCGATGACCTGCCGGGTCTTCGGTCCGCCCGTTCGCATGGATGCCGGAACAGGGGACGGCAGGGCTCTCGGCCATTGCGAGCTTTGCTTTGCGGGAGCGAGTGAGAGTGACGTTGCACGGTGCGAGATGCCGGTTCCGCATGAGTTGGAGGCGCGGCTGCTGGATGAGATTGCTGCGAATTCAACTGGCGCGAGGGGCGAGACGGTGGTGGCCTTTGCGCTGGTGCGCTAGTACCGCGACCGTGAGGTTTGGTAATACTTCCCCGAATTCTGGGTGCCCCAGGTCTCGAGTTGCCGATTCTGAGACCTGTGAGAGCACGAACTCAATGTATGAAATCATCCGGTCAGAGATTTGGCGATCCTGAAGATGGTTTGCATCCCGTGCTCTGAATCGCGGGATCAGCGCTGCTGGTAGAATGGAAGTTGCCGCATGGTGCGGCGACTCGCCCCTTGGCGCCCCAACCCCATGGCCTTCATGGCCGAACAAGAGAAGGAAAAAGCCCGCCCTGTGACCCAGACGATACGCAATATCGCCATCATTGCCCATGTAGACCACGGAAAGACAACGCTTGTAGACGCCATGCTGCGCCAATCGGGAACCTTCCGCGCCAACGAGCAGGTGGCCGAGCGAGTGATGGACTCGAACGAATTGGAGCGGGAGCGCGGCATCACCATCTTGGCCAAGAACACAGCCATCGTCTTTGAGGGAGGCAAGATCAACATCGTCGATACACCCGGCCACGCCGATTTTGGCGGCGAGGTGGAGCGCGCGCTCAAAATGGTTGACGGCGTGATGCTGCTTGTTGACGCCGCCGAGGGACCGCTGCCGCAGACCCGCTACGTGCTGGCCAAAGCGCTCGAGGCCAAGCTGCTGCCCATTGTGGTGATCAACAAGATCGACCGTCCCGACGCCCGCCCGCAGGAGGTCCTGAACGAAATTTACGATCTTTTCATCGATCTGGACGCCGACGAGTCGCAACTGGATTTCCCGGTTCTCTACGCGGTAGCCAAGGCGGGCACGGCGACCCTCGATCCTGCAATTCCCGGAGTGAACCTGCAGCCGCTTTTTGAGTCCATCGTCTCCACCATCCCCGCGGCCACCGGCGACGCCGAGGGCACGCTGCAGATTCTGGTCACCAACCTCGATTACTCCGATTACTTCGGCCGCATCGCCATCTGCCGCGTCTTTCAGGGCACGCTTCATGCCGGCGACGACGTGACCATCTCCAAGCGCGACGGCTCACTCCAGAAGACGCGCATCACCAAGCTCTTCACCTTCAGCGGCCTCAAGCGGACTGAGATCGCCGAGACTACCATGGGCGACATTGTGGCCGTGGCAGGCGTCGAGGGCATCACCATCGGCGAGACCATCACCAGCGTCGAGAACCCGTCGCCGCTGCCGCTGATCGTCATCGACGAGCCGACCATCGCCATTCAGTTCAGCGTGAACAACTCACCCTTTGCCGGGCGCGAGGGCCAGTACGTGACCAGCCGCAACCTGCGCGAGCGCCTGGAAAAGGAGCTGCTCACCAACGTCAGCATTCGCGTGGAAGAAACCGGCTCGCCAGACAGCTTCAAGGTGCTGGGACGGGGCGAGCTGCAACTGGCAATTCTGATTGAAATGATGCGCCGCGAGAGCTTCGAGCTGATGGCCGGCCGCCCGGAGATCGTCACCAAGACGGTAGACGGCGTGCGCATGGAGCCGGTGGAGCATTTGACCATCGACGTGCCCGAGGCCTTCACCGGTGTGGTGATCGAGAAGCTCGGCCCGCGCAAAGGCGAGATGACCAAGATGCACAATCACGGCTCAGGCCGTGTGCGCATGGAGTTTCGCGTGCCCAGCCGCGGCCTGATCGGCCTGCGCAGCGAGATGCTC
>Ga0182014_10002066_pt1 | contig 25898 bp, 24 predicted proteins | sample 612S2DmetaG_FD_120489 | JGI IMG/M metagenome (GOLD analysis project Ga0182014, IMG submission 120489) | Permafrost microbial communities from Stordalen Mire, Sweden - 612S2D metaG | ecosystem: Environmental > Terrestrial > Soil > Wetlands > Permafrost | place: Sweden: Stordalen | collected... | reverse complement strand
GCACTCGTCCTCAGAAATATAGGGGCCAATGTCACTACAGAACACAGTACTTCCCAGAGCAATGATGAAACTCGTCGGACCGCTGCCTCTGCGACGGGAAGAAGTTCGAGTAGCGCCTCAACGGCTGCACTCGAAACCATCGCTCCCCAGCCGGATCGCGGTGATCGGGAATCATCTGCCGCGGCAGTGTGGAATCGCCACCTTTACCACTGATCTGTGCGCTGCCATATCCGCAGAGTACGGGACAACCCGGTTGCTGGCGCTGCCCGTAAACGACACCGAACAAGAATATGACTACCCTGCGCGAGTGCGCTGGTCCCTCGCTCAGGATGATTTGAGGTCGTATCAGGAAACCGCGGAGTTCTTGAACTTCAACAATATCGACATGGTCTGCCTGCAGCACGAATATGGAATCTTCGGCGGGCCTGCGGGGAGCCATATTCTGCACCTTCTGCGCCGCCTGAAGATGCCGGTGGTCACGACGCTGCACACCGTCCTCCGCGAGCCGAACCCTGACCAACTCATGGTAATGGAGGAGATCGCGGAGCTTTCGGATCGACTCATTGTTATGAGCCAGCTTTCGTCCCAGTTCTTGCAAGAAATCTTCAAAGTGCCCGGCAGCAAAATCGACATGGTTCCTCACGGCGTTCCAGACCTGCCATTCCTCGATCCCAATTTCTACAAGGATCGCTTTGGCGTGGAAGGAAAAGCGGTGCTGCTGACGTTCGGCCTGCTTTCACCAAATAAAGGAATCGAAAACGTTATTCGGGCGTTGCCGCAGATCTTGTCCAGACACAAGAATGTGGTTTACATCGTCGCGGGCGCGACCCACCCTCATATCCTTCGTCGCGTGGGCGATCAGTATCGAGCTCAATTGCAAGCTCTGGCGAAGGAAGTGGGAGTGGAGTCGAATGTAATCTTCCACAACCGTTTTGTCAGCCCCGAGGAGATGGTCGAGTTCATTGGCGCCGCCGACATTTACATCACTCCTTACCGATATGAGGCGCAGGTGGTTTCCGGGACGCTTGCTTATGCACTGGGTGCGGGCAAAGCGATCATTTCAACCCCGTATTGGCATGCGATCGAGTTGCTGGACGACCGCCGCGGCGCACTGGTTCCCTTCCAAAATCCGGGGGCCATCGCTCAAAAGACAGTCGAACTCCTGGACACGCCGGCAATACGCCATGCCATGCGCAAACGCGCCTATCTGTTCGCGCGGGAGATGGTCTGGAAAAAAGTAGCGCAGGGTTACATGGAGAGCTTTGCACGGGCTCGCGGCAGCCGCATGCAGAATCCACAAGTGCAGTTCTCCGCCCGCCTTACACAGAAGCGGCTCAATCACCTGCCGGGGTTGAAACTGAATCACTTGAGCAGGCTGACGGATGACGTGGGAATGCTGCAGCACGCAATCTTCACCATCCCCAACTACGCCGAGGGATACACTACCGACGACAATGCTCGCGCACTCGTTTTAACCGTGCTACTGGAACAACTCCGTCACGGCGGTTGCAGTCAGGCCACGCCGGCTGGCCCAGATTCGTCCTTCCGCTATTTGGCGTTTTTGCAGCACGCGTTCAATCCCGTGAAGGGTAGATTCAGAAACTTCCTCGGCTATGATCGCCGCTGGATCGAAGCTGAAGGCTCGGAAGATTGTCACGGACGCGCATTGTGGGGACTGGGAACGGTTCTAGGACGGTCCAAGGATCAAGGATTGAAGTGTGCCGCGGGGCGTTTGTTCGAATACTCCCTCCCCGCAGTTATGGAATTCAGCAGTCCCCGCGCTTGGGCCTATGCCCTGCTCGGAATTCAAGAATACCTCGATTCGTATCCCGGGGACCGGGACGCGCAGAAGGTAAGATCCGCGCTGGCTCGGCGATTGCTCGAAATGTATGACTCGATTCGCACCCCGGATTGGAGTTGGTTTGAGGATGTTCTAGCCTACGGAAATGCGAGATTACCTCAAGCCATGCTGCTAGTGGGATCGGCTTGTGCGGATACTCGTATGATTTCAGCCGGCCTCGAAGCGCTGGATTGGCTCCTCAAGACCCAGCGTTGCGAAATCAACCGCCATTTCGTGGCGATCGGATCGCAAGGTTTTTATCGCCGCGGTGGGGAAAAAGCCCGCTTCGATCAACAACCGATCGAAGCCGCTGGCGCGGTTTCTGCCTGTTTGCAAGCCTACCGTGTAACTGGGGATAGCCATTGGAGCAGCGAGGCTTGGTCGGCTTTCAACTGGTTCCTTGGCGATAACGATCTGCAAGTTCCTCTTTATGATTCTCTGACCGGCGGGTGCCGGGACGGCCTGCATCCCGAGCGTGCCAATGAGAACCAGGGAGCGGAATCAACCTTATCCTTTCTGATGGCACTATTGGAGATGCGCTCGTTGCCAGAACCTGATGGACCGCGAACAAGCGGTGAGTTACTTGGTGCTTCCACTAACTAGACTCTGATCGCGGCCACTGAGTGAATACCTATGAGCGTTGCCACAACAACTCACTACGAGCCACTACTACTCCGCCACCCGGCCAACCCAATCTTAACCGCCAAGGATTGGCCCTACTCCATTAATAGTGTGTTCAACGCCGGGGCGACACTCCTGGCGGACGGATCTACCCTGTTGCTTTGCCGCGTTGAAGATCGAAGAGGTTTGTCCCATCTTTGCGCCGCTCGCTCTCGCAACGGAGTGGACGACTGGCAGATTGATAGCGAGCCGACGTTGATGCCAAGCCCTAAGGATTATCCCGAAGAAATCTGGGGTATCGAGGATCCTCGCATCACTTTCGCTCCCGAACTGCAGCAATACGTAGTCACTTACACTTCCTATTCGCGCGGTGGCCCCGGAGTCTCTCTGGCTCTGACCAAGGATTTTCGTAGCTTTGAACGATATGGTGTGATTATGTCGCCGGACGACAAAGACTCGGCGCTTCTGCCTCGGAGAATCGACGGATGCTGGGCACTGATTCATCGGCCCATGACGCCGCTGGGGGCGCACATGTGGATTTCCTACTCTCCCGACTTGCGTTACTGGGGCAGGCACCGGCTCATGTTGGAAGCGCGCCGCGGAGCCTGGTGGGACGCAAACAAAATCGGGTTGTCGCCGCCGCCCATCGAGACTTCCAGAGGCTGGCTCGTGCTCTACCACGGAGTCCGGCATACGCCTTCAGGATGCCTCTATCGGCTGGGCTTGGCCCTGTTTGACCTTGAGAATCCGGCAAAGTGCTTGCTGCGGGGGGATTCGTGGATGTTTGGGCCCGAGGCCGAGTACGAACTTCACGGCGACGTCGACGATGTCGTGTTCCCCTGCGGATACACGATGGACTCCGATGGCGATACCATCAACCTTTACTACGGAGCCGCAGACTGCTCGATCGCCCTGGCTCGGAGTAGCGTTCGCTCTCTCCTGAATTGGCTGGATGCCAATGGATGTTGCGAACGCCGGCGAGCGCAGGATTTATGAAACCCGCGGTGCGGCGGATATTCCAGTTTGCCTTTGGGTGTCATCACAGGCGAATGAGTCGCGTGTTCACAATTAAGAAACGAACCTACCAACTCTGCTTCGAGTGTGGACAGGAATTTGAATACTCCTGGACGCTGATGCATTCCCTGCCGCCGAATGTCGCTCACCAAGCCATCGCTTCACTGAACAATACCGGCCGCTCCGAAGTTTCTCTCATTTGATCCGTCTTCTAGAGGCCCTTCCGCTCGAGATTTGCCTGCAGCGTACTCCCGTTACTTTGCCCTCGGAGCCGAATGCTCTTTTCTGTTTCCCCCGCTGCCGCTACACTAACTTCTATGAATAATCCGTCTCAACCCAATATCCGGCTGGTGAACGCTCCCGACTATCGCGAGACTTATGCCAACAGTGTGCAGGTGCGCGTGAATGTCTGGGATTTCTTTCTGATCTTCGGGACCTTGCAACAGCAGAGCGAAACTCAAGTGGAAGTCAGAAACTTTCAGGGCATTTATCTGAGCCCGCAGCAGGCCAAGGCGCTGATGTCGATTCTGCAGCAAAATGTTTCCGGATACGAAAGCACGTTTGGCGAAATCAAGCTGGATCCCCGGATGGCAACGGCCGGGCCGGTGCACTGAAACGGCTCCGGTGGCCGCAGACCTCGATCGGCGGCGCAGGTATCCGACAGCGCTGATTTTTGCATTCTTCTCTGTGCTGTTGGTGCTGCACATCCCCCTGCTGCGCCTCCCGTATTTCTGGGATGAAGCTGGATACTACGTGCCGGCAGCTCGCGATCTGCTGCTCACCGGAAGCCTTATTCCGCATTCCACTCCTTCCAATGCCCATCCTCCGGCGGTAATGGCGTATCTTGCCTTGGCCTGGAAGGTTTTCGGCTTTACACCGATGGTGACGCGCACCGCGATGTTGGCAGTTGCGGCATTTTCTTTGCTCGGGGTTTTTCGGCTTGCCCAGCGGGTTGCGAATACCGAAGTGGCCGCTGCCTCCGTCATCTGCACCGCGGTCTACCCTGTTTTTTTCGCGCAGAGTTCGCTGGCTCACCTCGATATGGCGGCGGCTGGATTGACCTTCTGGGGCTTGCTCGCCTATGTCGAGAATCGGCGATGGACCACAGCCATCTGGTTTTCCCTGGCAGTGCTGGCGAAAGAAACCGCCATTCTGGCTCCTCTCGCCTTGTTCGCATGGGAGTTGTGTGCGATTTTATTGAGCCTCGAAACCTGCAACCGCAAAGCGCAGGCGCGGGAGGGCACGGCTTCAGCCGTGCCGCAGTCCGCTGACGAAGTTCCGGGGGCCATCCCGCCGGCCTCTGTCATCCCGAGCGAAGCGAGGGATCTGGGTTCTTCGCGCGACCGGCAAGAACCCAGATCCCTCGTCGCTTTCGCTCATGGGGATGACAGGACAATCAGTTGGTCAACCGTCAGCATCCAACTCCTCATTCCACTCGTTCCGCTCGCGCTCTGGTATGCCTTCCATTACGCGCGCACCGGATTCGTCTTTGGCAATCCAGAATTCTTCCGCTACAACGTAAAGCAAACCATGCAGCCACTGCGCGTGCTGCTCGCCTTTGGGCTGCGCCTGTGGCAAGTCTTGGGATATCTGAACCTCTGCTTCCTCAGCCTGGCCGCAATGCTTGCGATGTGGCTTCCGCCCTTGCGCGACCACGGCGAAGAACGCCAAAGAATCTCGCTGGACGTGCAGATCCCCTTCCTCGCCGTAATCACAGCTTACGTCGCCGCGCTGGCCGTGGTCGGCGGAGCCGTGCTGGCGCGCTATTTGCTTCCTGTAGTTCCGCTGGTAATCGTCCTCTTGGTTTCCACGCTAAGGCGAAGAGTCCGGCTGTGGCGTGGCGTGGTTGCGATCGTCGCGCTGGCATTTGTGGCCGCGCTCTTCGTCAACCCTCCCTACGGGTTCTCCATCGAAGACAATCTCGCCTACCGCGATTACATCCGCCTGCACCAGCATGCCGAGGACTTCGTGGAGGCGCGCTACCCCATGGCTCGCGTGCTGACGGCATGGCCCGCCGGTGACGAACTCACCAGCCCGTTCCTCGGATACGTGACCCGCCCCATGCGCGTCTTTCGCATCGAGGACTTCACCGCCGAGCATCTCATGGCTGCGTCCGACCTGCGCTCGGATTTCGACGTGGCCCTGGTTTTTTCCACCAAGTACCAGCCCCCGCATGACTGGTTCGAACGCTGGCATGCATGGCAGCAATGGAAGACAGAATTCTTCGGCTACCATCGCGACGTTCCCCCCGCCGCAGCCGCGCAGATTCTCGGAGGACGCCTCGTCTACAGCGACACGCGCGACGGCCAGTGGGTCGGCGTGATTGAAATGGAGCAAGTCGAAAACGCGGCGTCCGAGCCACGATCATTTTTCACCACAGTGCCACAGAGGCACAGAAAAATCATGGGAAATAGGATTCGCCCAAAATCTTGTCAAGCCCCCCGCGAGGCCCAATTCCCGCCAAACCCATGATTCAGCGGCAAAAATAAATCTGGAAATCATGTCATAGTTACCCCTCCCGATCTGCTATTCTTAAAGTAGAGATTAAATAAGGCGCAAGCTTTCCGGCTTGCGCCTTTTCTTTTGCCGCAACTCCTTTTTCACGGACGTTTTTCCAGACAAATGGGCATACCCAGGGGCGCTTCCCGCAGACGCACTCTAGCGTCTGAGGAGAGCCCTGCCCAGAAAGCTGCCCGCGAGCGCGGGAATACGATTGGCCAGCGGGGCGAAGTTGGGGAGATCGCGTTCATGCACAAGGCTGCGAGCCTCGGCTTCGCCGTGGCGATACCCTACGGACACCTTCATCGTTATGACTTCATCGTGGAGGGCGGGGGGAAGGTTTCTCGCGTGCAGGTGAAAACTACGACCTTTATGAAACAAGGCTTTTATCAGGTAAGGGTGTCTCGCACCTACAACCATGCACAGAAGCATTACACCGAGTCTGAGATTGATTTTGTCGCAGTGTATGTTATCCCGGAGGAAACCTGGTATATCGTGCCGGTGCGCGAAGTGGCGGGGCGCAGTGAGTTAGCGTTCCGGCCCAAGGGTTTTCGCGGTCGGGACATCTGGGCTCACTATCGCGAAGCCTGGCACCTCCTGCGCGAGCCCGACGGCCTGGTCTTCGGATGAGATCGAAAGGCCGCGTCACCCTCGCCACAGCCGTCATCCTGAGGCAGCGGAGTCCTTGGCAAAACCAAGGACTCCCAACGAAGGATCTACACACTCAGTCGGCAGCACGATGAGGCGCCTTTACGCAAACGCAAACGCCCCCGGTACCCTTTCGGGAAGGGAACCCGCTAATACACGGGGAAGCGCACCGATCCTCTTGCAAAACACGTGAGAGTCAGGCAACCTCAAGGCGTAGAAGTTGCAAGGCTGAGCGGGGACCCGAAACAAACCTATATGAGGGTGCTCCTTGACACGAACGTCCTGATTCACCGTGAGGCAGCCACAGTTGTTCGACGGGATATTGGCACACTGTTCTTCTGGTTGGATAAGCTCAAATATGAAAAGTGCGTTCACCCGCTGAGCCTCCAAGAGATCGAAAAACACCAGGATCCCCGCGTCCGGAGCAGCTTCTAGGCAAAACTTCAGTCATATCACGTCCTGAAAACAACGGCTCCAATGGCGCCTGAGGTTCAGCAGGCCGCAGCAGATGACCGCAGCCCTAACGATCAAAACGACACGATTCTCATCAACGAACTGTATGCGACTCGCGTGGACATTATCATCTCCGAAGATCGCGGACTCCACCGGAAGGCAACCGCGCTTGGTATCGCGGACGGGGCCTTTACCATTGATTCGTTTCTTGAAAAAGTAACGGCGGAAAACCCTGAACTCGTCGACTACAAGGTTCTATCTGTACGCCGCTCCCATTTCGGCCAGGTCAACCTACATTCGACATTCTTCGACTCGTTTCGAGACGACTACGGTGGCATCTCGTTTGACAAGTGGTTCAACAAGAAGGCGGACGAAATCAGCTATGTCTGCTATGAGGGCGACACACTTGTTGCGTTCCTGTACCTAAGAGTTGAGGGCCAGGACGAAAACTATGGGGACATAGAGCCCAGATTTACTCGTCGACGCCGTCTCAAAATCGGGACTCTCAAAGTCGAGTCGAATGGCTACAAGCTGGGCGAACGGTTTTTGAAAATCGTATTCGATAGCGCTATAAGACAGAGAGTCGATGAAATCTACGTGACGATTTTTCGGCACACGATCGACCAACAACGCTTAATCAGCCTCTTGGAGGATTTCGGATTCAAGGAGCATGGCAAGAAAATCAATACATATGGTGACGAGAACGTCTATGTGCGGGATATGACGCCGCGGTTCGATGCCAACGACCCCAAGGTGACCTTTCCCTACATCAGTAAATCCTCTAGGGTTTTCATTGTGCCGATCTATCCCGAATATCACACCACCCTGCTGCCAGACTCTATCCTGAGAACGGAGTCGCCCGCCGACTTTGTAGAGCAAGAGCCACACAGAAACGCCATTCAAAAGGTCTACGTAAGCCGTTCAATCTTCCGGAGCCTTCATCGAGGCGACACAATCGTGTTCTACAGAACGGGCGGCTACCATAAAGGCGTTGTAACTACGCTTGGCATTGTTGACGGTGTCTATCTCAAGAACAAGGATGAGGCCGAGTTTATAGCCCGATGCCGAAGGCGAAGCGTGTTTTCAGACAAGGAGCTGAGCCAGCACTGGAACTATAAAAAAGGCGACCGGCCATTCATCGTCGGCTTTCTTTATGCCTACTCACTTCCCAGACGACCAAACCTGAAGGAGCTCATCGACAATGGCATCATCCGCAACATCGAGTCGGTACCTCGCGGCTTCGAGCAAATCACACAGGATCACTTTTCGAAGATACTGTCACTCTCCCAAGCAGATCCACGCGTTGTTGTCGATTAAACCGAGTTACGCGGAAGCCATTTTCCGGGGCGAGAAACGGTTTGAATTCCGTAGGGCCATCTTCCGGAAGCCAGTCGCTGTGGTTGTCGTCTATACGTCGAGCCCCGTCTCGCGCGTCGTCGGCGAGTTCGACATCGAGGCGATCATCACGGATACCCTTGAGGGTTTATGGAAGCGCACGAAGCATTCCGCAGGAATCGACAGGGAGCGGTTCTTCAGCTATTTTGCCGGTCGCGAAGTAGGTCACGCCATCGTTATCGGATCCGTTCGACGCTATCCCCGGTCGTTGGACCTTTCCAGCAATTTCGGAATGCGGCCGCCGCAGTCATTCGCCTACTTGGGTTCCTAAACTCAGGTCTCGGACATCGGCTCCCCTACTCCGACCGGGCATTCATATACGACCGCAAAATCGCGTTGATGCGTGTCGGGTAGCCGCTGCCGGCCAGCTTGAGCCACTCCACAACATCATGGTCCACGCGGATGGTCAGACGGTCTTTGGCTCCGGCAGGGTGAGCTTGGCACGTTTCCAGAACGATTTACCCAGCTTGGGAATGTCGGAGTCGTCGATGTCCGCTTCCCGCATGTGGCGCACGCGTTCGAAGTCAGTCTTGCCCTTGGTCCGCGACCTTGAGGTGGTTGGCGTATCTTGCCTTTGATTGCGATGTGCCCTCCTTTATCGTGTATAGTGCAGCATCGGCTAACCGGCAATGCTAAACTGGAGCACCACAATTCTGTTCTAAATCTTTAGGAGTAAATCGATGACCAAGAAAAGTGTGCTGATCCATACGATTCTCGGCGCGGCATTATTGTGCGGCGGGGTGGCGCGGGCTCAAGAGCCGGTGGAGGACATTAGCAGGCACAGGCATCCCAATCTGGCAGCCGCACAACACCATGTTGTTGAAGCCAACAGGGAAATCGCAAACGCGCAGAAAGACAACCGCTACGACATGCACGGTCACGCGCAGAAGGCGAAGGATCTTTTGGTCGAAGTAAACCGGGAGTTGAAGCTAGCCGCCGAGGATGCCAACGCCAGCATGGGCCACAGGTAGAATCGATGGCCTCATTGGGAGTCCGGCCCGACTCTGAGGGCGCAAGAGTGAAAGTCAGATAGTTCCCAGATCGTCAGAAGGATCTACGCACTCCAGCGACAGTGTCGTGAGGGCTGATTGCATAGGTCCTTCGGCCGACAAAAAACGTGGGCCTCAGGATGACAGCGTTGGTGCGTTGTCAAGCCGCCGCCATTAGATGGCAGGAGTGGGTCTTCACGATCAGCCAGACGTTGCGTCCCGGCTGGAGTTGGAGGGAATCGCGGGCGGCGAGGGTGAGATGGACTTCCATCTCCACGCCACAATTCACCCGCACGACCACGATAACGTCCCGCTGCTCCAGGGAAAGCAGGCGTCCGGGAAGTATGTTGCGGGCGCTCAAGCCTGTGGGTTGCACGGTGGCCAGCAAGACGTCGCCGGCGCGAATGCCGATGAGTAGAGCCGAGCCGGTTTCCGCTCGCACTAGTGGCGTTTCCAGTTCCACGTTGCTGTTGGCTAGACGACAGGTCATGGTGCCGCGATCTTCGTGGGCTGCTGCCACCTCCGCGTGGAAAATGTTCTCGAAGCCGATGAGTTGGGCCAGGGATTCCCGGCGCGGAGCGCCCATTACTCCGTGCGGAGTGCCGTCGGCGATGATGCGGCCATTTTCGACGACGAGCACACGGTCTCCCAAGGCGAAAACTTCTTCGCGGTTGTGCGTTACATAAAGAATCGGGATGCCGTGAGCTGCGTTCCAGGCGCGCAGGTCATCCATGATCTTCGATTTAGTGGCGGCGTCGAGCGCTGCCAGCGGCTCGTCGAGCATCAGGACGCAAGGGTCGGTCACCAGAGCCCGGGCCAGGGCCACTCTTTGGCGCTCGCCTCCGGAAATCTCTTTGGGCTTGCGGTTGCGCAGATGCGGAATGCGGAACGATTCGAGAACGGCATCACTCTTCTTTCGGCGTTCGCTTCCACTTATGCCGGCGAGTCCATACTCGACATTGTTTCCTACGGTGAGATGAGGAAAAAGAGCGAGATCCTGAAAAACATAGCCCACCTTTCGGTTTTGAACCGGGAGGCTGATCGCGCGCGCGTGGTCGAACAGGACCCGGTCGCCAATGACGACCTTCCCTGAGTCTGGAGTGGTCAGGCCGGCGACGCAGTCGAGCAGCGTGGTCTTCCCTGCGCCCGACGGGCCGAAAATGATCGTGATTCCGGGGGCGATGGCGGAGGTAATGTCGAGCGTGAAATCTCTTCCAGTCCTCGGGAAGCGCTTGCGGAATTGCACCGTCAGCACATTCTGGGATGCGGAATTGTTGAATGAATTGCCGGTGTTGGTTCTTTTCGTTCTCGTCTGCCTCGACCGGAAAGACTTGAACCACCTTTCGACTTCGCTCAAGGCAGGCTCCGGACACGAAGGTTCACAAAGGAAAACATTCGGCGGCTGAGCCCGCGGGTTCGGGCTATTTCCATGGCCACGCCGCTCCCACTTTCCGGTTCACGCCGTATACGAGCGAGAGCACGGCGAAGGAAATCCCCAGCAGTACAAGCGCGGTCTGATTGGCGGAAGCGTAGTTCAGGGCCTGCACCTGATCGTAGATGTCGATCGAAACCGTCCGCGTGATCCCGGGAATGTTCCCGCCCACCATCAAGACCACCCCAAATTCGCCCAAGGTGTGAGCGAAACTCAGGGCCACTCCGGTTATCAGTCCGGGCAGAGAAAGCGGGATGATGACGCGGAAGAATGTCTTCAGCCTGGAAGCGCCCAAGGTCGCGGAAGCCGAAATCAGTCTTGCGTCGACGAGCGCGAACGAGGCGGCGAAAGGCTGCACCGCAAAGGGCAGACTATAAATGATGGAACCGATGACCAGGCCGCCAAAAGTAAATGCAAGAGTGTGCCCGGTAAGCGACTGCCAGGCGCGTCCCAACGGGCTGCGGGAGCCGAGCGCCAGCAGAACGTAGAAGCCAAGCACGGTGGGAGGCAAGACAATCGGCAAGGCGACGACGGCTTCGGCAAGAAACTTCCAGCGCCAGCGCGAATATGCAATCCAATATGCAATGGGAAGTCCGAGAAGCAGCAGCAGGGCAGCGACCAGAACTGCCAGACGGGTTGTCAGCCAGAACGCTTGCCAGTCCATCGGTCTCCACTCAATTCGGCGACGAATACAAAGCAGTATAGCCAAAGCCCGGCGCTCGAGGTTCCAATCTGGGCGAAGAGAATGCGGGAATGTTCACAGATCACAAGGGTTGAATTGGGGAACGAGCTACGATCCGACTTAGGAGGTTGTCGGATGGAAATTCAGGACGCGATTAAAGTGATCCGCGCGCTGGCGGACGGGGTGCATCCGGAGACTCGCGAAGTGCTGCAAGCGGATTCGATTTGCCGGAATCCGCAAGCCGTCATGGCGTTAAATCGAGCCTTGGCGGCTCTGGTGACGCAGCAAGAGCGCGAACTCAAGAAACCGGCCAGTGCCGGTCACTACTGGTCTCGGGATGAGGATAAACAAGTTTGCGAGGAATTACGCAAGGGAATGGATTTTGAACAGATCGCGAAAACCCATAACCGGACTGTGCCCTCGATTATCGTTCGGCTGGTCAAACTGGGAAAGATTGCGCCCAATAAATCGGGCAACCTATTTCCACCGCAGGTGGCATGAGGAAAACCTTCGCAAAGCGCGGTGCTTTGAAATTGTCGCGGGAAGAGACTTGCAACATTAATCGAAAGCGCGGGCGTGGACGCCCGCGGCTGCATTGGTTTATGTTGCTGGTGTTGGCGCTCTTAGGCCAGACGAACATTGGCGCGCAGGATTTGAAACTCCATTCGCAAGCTGAGGCCGAGGGCCGCGAGCGGCGAGCCTTGCGGGAGCAATGGTTTCTGCGCGGGCGCGGTTCACCGGGGCAACCGGGCGCGGCGCAGCGCTATCGCGCTTACTTGCAAAAGATGCGGATGCGAGGCGCGCGTCTGGGGAAGCCAGCGAAGGAAGCGAAGGCATCTGCATATTCTGACGTGTTTTGGAGCCCGCTCGGGCCAGTTCCGTTAGCCTCCGATGCAAGCGGCTCCGGAGAAGACAACTACGGATGGGTTTCCGGACGCGCGACTGCGGTTGCGGTCGATCCCGCGGATCCAACCGGCAACACGGTTTACATCGGCGGGGCTTATGGCGGAGTTTGGAAGTCCACGAATGCTACCCAAGCAGTTACCCCTACTTCATCGAGCGTGACCTGGACGGCTCTTACCGACAATCAGGCCACCCTGGCAGTGGGGGCAATCGCAATTCAGCCGGGCAACAGCAACTCAAATAACAGTCTGATTCTGGTGGGGACGGGAGAAGCCAACAGTTCAGCCGATTCCTACTATGGATTGGGCATTCTGCGATCTCCGGATGCGGGCGCGACCTGGACCCTGATTCCCTCAGACACTACTGGAACGCGATCATTCGCCGGAATGGCATTCAGCAAGATTGCGTTCAGCAGCAATTCTTCCAATATAGCGGTGGCTGCTGCGGCAGGGACATCGGAAGGAATTATTGAAGGCCTGGCGAATCCGCTGACCGCGAACCTTGGACTCTATTATTCGGGCGACGGCGGAAATTCCTGGACATTTGCAAACGTGAGCGATGGCAGCGTCGCGACTGCTCCGGGTTCGGCGACCTCGGTTGTGTACAACGCGGGCGCGGGGCTGTTCTTTGCGGCGCTGCGCTATCACGGCTTTTACTCTTCAAGCGATAGCATCAACTGGACTCGTCTTGCCAATCAGCCCGGCGGCGGGCTGACGGCGACCGCGTGTCCAGCGAATCCGAGTTCATCGAGTTGTCCGATTTATCGCGGCGAGATCGCCGTGGTTCCGGGCCTCAATGAGATGTATGTCTGGTACGTGGACGTAAACGATTTCGATCAAGGCATCTGGGAAAGCACGGACGGCGGCGGCTCGTGGACCCAGATCAACGACGAGGGCATTATTAATTGCGGCGACCAAGCCGGTTGTGGAACGGAACAAGGTACCTACAATCTGGAACTGGCGGCGGTTCCGAATGGCAGCAGCGGAGTTACCGATCTGTATGCCGGAGCCATCAACCTTTATAAATGCGAGATCACGAGTTCCTACCCGACCTGCAACGGCGCGGGATCGAATACGTTTCTCAATCTCACTCACGCTTACGGGTGCAGCGCCATCGCCGAGGTACACCCAGCGCAGCATGCGCTGTCATTTCTGTTGAAGAACGACAATCAGCAAGATTTGATGTACTTCGCCAACGATGGCGGAATCTACCGGGCGCTGAACGGCTACACCGGTCTGACCACGGGCACTTGTGGCGGCACCAACCAGTTCGACAGTTTGAACATGACGCTGGCATCGATAACCCAGTTTGTGTCGTTTTCGCAGGCTTCCGGTGACGGCAATACGATTCTCGGAGGCACGCAGGGCAACGGATCGCTGGGCACGCAGTCGGCACTGGCGAGCGATCCGCTTTGGCAGAATGTGAATTTTGGAGATGGCGGTTATACGCAGATCAGTCCGGACAATGAACTTTTGTGGTTCGTTTCAAATCCGCCCGACTCGATTTCCGGGGTAAATATTTTCAGTTGTGCCTCGGGAGTCGATTGTCACACCCAAGACTTCCAGAACAATCCGGTGGTGAATAGCGAGACCGTGGGCGGGGACACAGGCGCGTTTTATCCACCGTACGTCCTAGACCCGCATCCGCTGACCTCTATTCCGCTAATCGTCGGAACTTGCCGGATGTGGCGCGGGCCCAGCGGGGGCGGTGCGTTTACCGTCCTGAGCCATAGCTTTGAAACCGGCGGGGACGGCATCTGCACCGGCAGCGAGATCAACCTGGTACGGTCGTTGGCGGTGGGTGGAGCGCTCGACAGCAATGGTTTTTCCAACGTGATTTATGCGGGGACGGATGGCTTCGGCCCGCTCACTCCAACTACTCCACCGGGCGGCCATGTGTGGGTGAGTACGAATGTTGCGGGAGGGGCCTCGACCTGGGTCGATCAGACGGGCTCGATCAATCCAAACAACTTTCCGATTTCCGCAATCGCAATGGACACCTCCGACAAATCCGGCCTCACTGCTTACGCCAGCATTATGGGGTTCAGCACCACGAACTTTCCTACTTCGCATGTGTGGCAAACAACGAATGGTGGATTCTCCTGGAACGACTTCACGGCCAACCTGCCCGATTCGCCGGCAGATGCGGTGCTGGTGGATCCCGGCTCTGGGATCGTATACGTGGCCACCGACGTGGGAGTTTTTTCCAGCCCTACAGGCGCGCCGAACTGGACAGAAGTTGGACCATCGCCCGGCAGTGGGCAACCCGGATATCTTCCGAACGTTGCCGTGACCGCGCTGGGCATGTTCATCGATGCTGGTGGAAACAAGTGGCTCCGTGCTTCCACGTACGGGCGCGGGGTATGGCAGCTTTCGCTGGTGACGGTTCCGGATTATTTTCTTACCATCTCCAACACGCCGCAAACCGTGTACTTAGGGCAGGAACCGGCTACGTTCAATGGCGAGGCTTTCGCCCTGGCCGGTTACGGCCTGCCAGTTTCCCTGAGTTGCGTGGCAGGGGCCACCCAACCGCCGCGTACCTGCTCACTGCCAAATAACGTGACCCCCACGGAGTCCGGGGCTTCATTTCAGTTAAGCGCCAGCGATGTGGTGCAAGATTATAGTTTCGACGTCCGGGGAACCGACCAGAATAATGTCATGCGTCAGGCACCGGTTACGCTCAAGGTCGTGGATTTTGGTCTGACCCCGCCTTCGCCGGACAGCGTGACGGTGGCGCCGGGATCGAACTCGGCTCCGGTGAGTTTCCAGGTAACGGCGGCAGGTTCGTTCCAGGACACGGTGAATTTGTCCTGTGCAGTGCCAACCCAGCTTAGCGGAGTGAGCTGCAGCTTCAAGGTGCGTGAAAATGACATCTTCGTCCCCTCCAAAACAGCCAATCCGACGTCGGATAGCCCAAGTTACGTTGAGATGACCCTCACCGCCGGCGCGAATCAGGCGCAGGCAACAGGCACTGTCATCATCGAGGGCACGGTGGCGAACGGCTACAACAAGCCCCAGAATCTGACCGTGACGATTCCTGCGGACTACGCGCTGGCCATCGGCAATCCTGCGCTGCAGGCGGTAATGGCCCCGAACGGAACCGCTCCCGTTTACTACAAAGGCGCATTGACTACGCCGAACGGCTACAGCAACCTGGTGAATCTGAGTTGCACTGCGGGGGCGACGCCACCTCCTTCTACTTGTTCGGCAGCGCCGGCAAGCGTGACTCCGGCTGCACCGCCGGGCGCGCCGTTCACCGTGGCCGTGGCAAGCACTCAGTGCTCGCCCCCGAATACTCCGCCCCACACTCCTTATAGCTTTAACATCGCGGCTCAGGGCACCGATTCGTCGAAACTAGCGCGTACGGTTCCGGTGACGTTCACGGTAACGTCTCCATCAAAAGATGACTTCACCCTCGATGTGACGCCGGCATCCAACACCGCGCCAGTCAACACGCCCGCCGTCTTCAATGGCGATCTTTTTGCTACCGTCTGTTACAACTACCCGGTGCATCTATCGTGCGGGTCCAACGCTCCGCCGACCTGCCAGTTCTCTCCGGCGACGGTTACGCCCACGGTAGCGGGCGCGCGGTTCACCTTAACGGTGAGCAGCGACGTAGCTAATATCTATAACTTCGAGATCACGGGAGTGGGCAGCGACCCAAATGCCACTACGCATTCTTTCCTGGCGAGCTTTACCTCGACGGGCAAGGGCCCTCCGCCGGGGTTCAGTTTCACGATCACCCCGCCCTCCAGCCTCCAGTCGGTGCCAGCCGGGCAGTCCGCGATTTTTACCCTCGATGTAGTGCCCTCAGGAGGCTCGTTTCCCAGTAATGCGATTTTGGCGTATTCCGGCAACTGTCCACCGTTGAGCACATGCACTCTGAGTCCGACGCAGGTGATTAAGGGCAGCGGCGGAAAAACCCCCGTGACCTTCACCATCACAACCACAGCGCTTGTTATTGCCGGAGGACATCGAGAACGCGTCCTCAGGTCACCGATCTATGCTGTGTTCTGCACTCTTTGCCTTTCGATGCCGGGTTTGATCATCTTTGCTGGACCAGAGCAGAGCCGCCGGCGCCGGAAACGATTGATCGTTGTCTTGTTGCTTACGCTGATCGTTCCAGGACTCTGGGTGGAAATTGCCTGCAGCGGCGGCCTCCAAGGCAATGGTACAGGCGGGAACGGGCAGGCGGGCACGCCCACGGGAAATTACCCGATGACGGTGAGCGCCACGGTGAGCGGATTGCCGCAACAAACCGCGCAAGTGCAGTTAACCGTCAACTAGAGCAGAGCGGCTAGAGGCTACCGAGAGATGAGGTTTGGAAAAATAGAGTCACAGCGGCTAAAGCCAGACTTATTCCTAGCGGCTTGCGGTATGCCTGAAGGCATACCCTGATACGAATCCCGCAGTGGTGCGAATCCTACGAAGAGACACATCCCGCCTGATGCGCGAGCGAGGACGCTCGCGCCAACATTCTTATCCATTGCGGGTCCTTTGCATTTATCGTGTAAGCAAGGCCCTCGGCGTTCCGATCGAGGGCGTGTTTACTCATGCCGGATCAGAGTTTTGACATTGTGGTTATCGGCGGCGGGATTGTGGGTCTCTCGACCGCGATGCAATTTGGCCGCACCTTTCCCCAGCTACGCCTGCTGCTAGTCGAAAAAGAAGACCGCGTAGCCCGTCATCAGAGCGGACACAACAGCGGCGTGATTCACTCCGGAATCTACTACAAGCCCGGTTCCCTAAAAGCAAAATTGTGCAGGCAGGGAGTGGCCGCGATGATGGCGTTCTGCCAGGAGCATTCCATCCCGTTCGAGATCTGCGGCAAGATCATCGTCGCAACTACTGCGGAAGAAATCCCGCGGCTGCAAGGGTTGCTCGAACGCGGGCAGGCCAACGGGATTCCCGGCCTGCGATTATTGGACAAAACACAAGCGCGCGCGATCGAGCCCTTTTGTGGCGGAGTGGGCTGGTTGCATGTTCCTAGCACGGGCATCACCGACTATGTTGCAGTGTGCGAAAAGTACGCCGAGCTGATCGTCGCGCAAGGGGGGACGGTAAGCACCGGAACCAACGTCACAGGCATAGTTCAAAGCAACGGAGAAATCGCGATCGAGACCACCCGGGGAACGATCGGCACGAAATATTTGATCAACTGCGCCGGGCTGCAGAGCGATCGCGTCAGTCGCATGGCCGGGGAACGGACGGAGGTCACAATCGTTCCATTTCGCGGGGAGTATTACGATCTGACCCCGGAAAGGGAGCATCTGGTTCGCGGGCTGATCTATCCCGTACCCGATCTGCGTTTCCCATTCCTGGGCGTGCATTTCACGCGTCGACTCGGAGGCGGGGTTGATGCCGGACCGAATGCGGTGCTGGCATTCAAACGAGAGGGCTACGGGCGAACGGACTTCAATCTGCGAGACGCAACCGGCACCTTCGCGTATCCGGGGTTCTGGCACATGGCGGCGAAATACTGGCGCAGCGGCGCGGGAGAATTTTATCGGTCGTTCCACAAGCCGGCATTTGTGCGCGCTTTGCAAACTTTGCTGCCGGAGATACGCAGTTCCGATTTAGTCGCGGACGGCTCCGGCGTACGCGCAACCGCAGTCGGCCGGGATGGATCGCTGGTCGATGATTTTCAGTTTGTATGTTCGCAGAATATGTTGCACGTGTGGAATGTGGGGTCGCCGGCAGCGACGGCTTCTCTTCCTATTGGGCGTGAGATTGTAGGCATGGCCGCGCAAGGTTTTGGACTGAGGTTGGGGTGAAAATCGGCAGTGGCAGGATCTGCCTTCCCGTTCTGGGGCGTACCGTCCCATTCTCGGACTTGAGAAAAAAGCCGGAAGTACATCGGACGCCCCAAAGCCGCCCTCTTTAATACTTTTATATTCAAATAGTTAGATATTCTCCGTTGGAGTTACGGATTGACTTACGGAGCTTGTTCTTTTATGGCACAAAGGTGCTATTTACAGTGTATAGTTATGAGAATAAAGTTTGCTAACGGTCGCCGGGGGTGGCGGCTGTTTGGGTAGGGCATTCTCCTCCGTGCGTTTCTTGCCCGTCCTTGCGGCTGTTTCTCCTTGGGCTGAGAACCGGGAACCAACCTGGTGGCTGGAATCTTAGCTCGCGGGCTTGGTCCAAGCACAACTGACGGCCTGGAGTCCTCACTACTCCAGAGATTTGGTCTTTACCTTTATGGCTCATGCTATCGCCCTACCCGAAGTTTCCCCAGTAATCCGAGTCTTGGCCGCTGATGCCACCAGAATGAACAGCCAGCTTTTGGCTGCTGCCCTGGAACGCGACAAATGCTTTCGTGTGCTGGACGCGGTATCGGATGCCAAGGGAATCCTTGCCGCTGTGGCCAAGGAAAAGCCGGCGGTCGTGGTGATCAGCGCCGAACTCGACGACGACAAACGAAAAGGCTTCGAAATCGCGCGCGAACTCCATTCCCTGCACAGTGAAACTCGCGTGGTGATGTTGCTCGACACTTCGGAACGGAGCCAGGTTGTGGAAGCGTTCCGGGCGGGGGCGCGCGGAGTTTTTTGCCGCAGTGAATCGCTGAAGGCGCTGGCGCGGTGCATCCAGTGCGTAAATGAGGGTCAGATCTGGGCAAACAGCCGGGAACTGCGCTACTTGTTGGAGGCTCTGGGCGAAGCGCTGCCGATGCGAGTCATTGATGCGCGGGGAGCGGTGTTGCTCTCCCGGCGCGAACTAGAGGTAGTCCGCTGCGTGGCGGAGGGATTGTCGAACCGCGAGATCGCGCAACGACTCGGTCTGACCGAGCACACGGTAAAGAATTATCTGTTCCGCATCTTTGACAAGCTGGGAGTTTCCAAGCGCGTCGAGGTTGTCCTCTATGCTTATAGCCTGGGAGGACTGGCGGATGGGGCGGGACCCGGCAGCGACGCCAATGGAAGGAAGCAGGCTCCTTCAGCAGTATCGAATAAGAAAGTAGTGGGAACGCCTCAAGCGCTGCCCCAGTTTCCCCGGCCTACGGTCTCAGGGTTAGCGAAGGCGTAGTCGAAACATACGTTTCCCTCCAGGCAAGGGGGGTCACACCGGATTCCCACTGCATTTGTAGCCGAACGTGTAAGTGCCGCTCGGGATTACAGTGACTGTAAAACCCGTGGTGCCAATGGCGCTCAGATACCACGAGGTCAAGCCAGTAGTTTGCGGCGTCAGGACGCAAACCGGCGTAAGAACAAAGGCGGTGGTAAAGGTCACACTCGCCGTGGTTGAGGAAGAAGTGGCAACAGTGCCCGTGTCGTCGCTGTTGACGGCAAAATTTTGAAAATGCTGGCCTTTGCTGCCCGAGAAGTAAAAGTTCCCGCAACCCCATCCCAGAGCGTCGCCGCCTCCAATCCTGCCAAACGGGCAATCAGCCGAATCCATATTGTTGCGCCATTTGATTTGGTCGTTGGCTGCCAGCGCCAGAAAACCGCTGCTGGCTGGATATGTACTGTTGCTGGTAATCGAATCGAACTGCATGGCGTAGCTGTTAAACCTGCACGGAACCTCGGCCACAGTCCCCGTGGCAGGGCACCACAAAAGACGTCCTCCCCCTGTTAGGAAGCTGGAATTGTATTCGTTGAGGAGATTAATGCCCAGCCCAGAAGTAAAGAAGCCGCGTTCCCATTCCCGCGTACACGAGACAGTCATCTTGCAAGTGGGGATTGTTTATCTGATAGAGATTGCCAATGCCGGTGAGATTGAGATAACAGCCGGGCGACGATGCACCGCCGCCCACGCTTCCCTCGGGATTTTCAAACCATACGTCGTTAAGAATGAGCCATCCATTTTGTCCGGTGTCTACGATCGCGCATGTGCAAGTTAGCGTCGAACGAAGCTTTGTCGATAGTGAGAGCGTTGAAGGTGCCGGTGATCGAAACCCCTGTGGCATTTGCCGCGAACACACCACCGACCCAGCGATTGTTTTCCGCACCCTGCGGGTAGAGTGCACCAACATTGTTTCCCACTGCGCTGCTATTCAGCACATAGGAGAGAAATGTTGTGTATGTCCCGTTGAATACCCAGCCGGTCAAAAATCCAGCACCGCGGTCGCCAACCTGCACATTCAGAAAGAACTGATCGTCCGCGCCCAAGGTCGTGTTGGTCACAATTCCCCGCGAAGTCACCCCACCCGAGTTAGTGCAGGCATCTGTAGTACAAGCACCCTCAAGTTTGATGTCGCGCATCCCAACGCCGCGGTGCTGCTCCCCAACATTGAAGGTGATCGCGTCTCCGCTAGTTGGAGTAAAAATCAGGCAGGTGCCGCCGCCCGGGTCGCCCTCGATCAAAGCTGGCGTGCCGCTTGCGTTAAGAAGAATTTGCGTTGTGAACTGCCAGCATCCGCCCGCCGGATTCGGAGGGACGCGGATTCGTCCGCCGCCCGGCGGAAGAGACGCATAAGCGTGGTTAACCTGATCGCCGATGTCAACGCCGATGAAGCGGGTTGCGTCGTAGACGTGGCCGAGCCGCACGGGCGTCCATGCGCCCGCAATCGCCCACGAGGCATCCCGGAAGATGGCCATCTGCATCACCCAATCGCCGACGGGGGTTGCAGGACACGACGCACCGGCCCCCAGGCACGCCGTCGCCCGCTGAAGGGCACTGTTGCCCGACACCACTTGATACTCGGTGATGCTGCCGGGGTTACTTTGAACGCCTGTGAAGCCAATTCCCGCGGTTAGCGTGTAGGTAGTGTCGCTGGTGCCGCCCGCGAACAGCAGCAAGTTCTGGTTCGCCGGAGGGACGTTGCCGCTGTCGAGCAGGCTCGTCTTGTTGCCGCTGGCGCTCAAGCCTGAGGAGGCGCTGTCCAGCGGGTTAACCGTGTCCACGCCGCTGTATTCCGCAATCACCATCGCGAAGGAAGGAACCGAAGTGCCTCCTGAGGCGGGGCCCTGCAGAGTCACGGTGACGGTGTCGGCACCGCCGCCAATGTTCTTGAGATAGAAAATCTGCGCGCTCGCGTTGGTAACCGATTGCAAGGTCGGCCCCACCGCGATCGCATACTGCAAATGAGAACTATCTGTAACGGACGCCGCTAGCGCGACCGACGATTGCCAGGTGGTCCACACGGCGATGAGATCGGTAGCGCCGGTAGCCGTGAACACCGCCTGACACGATATCTGTCCCATTGAGTTCGTGGTTCCCGAGCAGCTCCAGTTATACGCGCTACGTTGTTGTGCGATGGTTGCAAAAGCTGGCAGGGTCAAAAACAGCGCCACGCAGAACGCGAGTCTGCTCATTGTCCACCTCTCGGCTCCCTTTTTAAAGGCCCGCCTCGTTGGCGGCAAGTAGCAACGCGTATGCGCGACGCGACGGGGCAACGCGCGGTGCGTAATGTAACAAAACGCCGGACGAAATGAGCCGACTTTTGCCCGAAGGGTTAGGGATTAAGACAGACTAGAGTCGGAGACCTCGGATTACGGTCAGGGAGGTGAGCTTGAAGACCACGCCGCAGCCGCTCCCCCCGTTGGCGGGACAGGCGAAGTCGCCAGCCTGGGAGGCAGCGCCATAGAGGTTATGCGCCTTGTCCATCACTACTCCTCCCCAGGGGTACGCGCCGTCCTTTCCGCCGGCGAAACTGTAGAGCACGGTCTCGTGGCCGCTGTTGTCGAGCTTAAAGACGGTCCCGCAACCTGACCTGCCGCAAGCGGAGTTTCCGCCGAAGTATGTCGTTCCATACAGGTTGCCAAGAGAATCCCGCACCAGCGGGCCCGCTAGCGGCTCCTCACCGTCAGCGCAGCCCTTGAGCGAGCAGAAGCTGTAAAGCACGCTTTCCGTCCAGCCGCCTCCGTTCGGCGACAACTCGAAAACCGTTCCACAACCCCCGCCGCAGGCCTGGCTGCTGCCTCCGGCAGCCGTCGTGCCGTAAAGATTTCCAGCCAAGTCAAAAACCAAAGCCGAGACCGGCTGCGCCCCGTCCCCGCCGTCAAATGCGTGCAAAACGGTCAAGGTGCCGTCCGTTTGCAGCTCAAACACCTCCCCATACCCGCTATCGCAGCCCGTAGCTGCGCCATAGAGGTTGCCAGCGCCGTCCAGAATCACGCCCGGGCCTGGGACGCACCCACCCGGGAAGAAGTACAGCACCGTTTCCTTGCCTGTTGTTCCGATTGTGAACACCGTCCCGGGTCCCACCGGCGTAGTGCCGTACAAGTTTCCCTGCGCGTCCGCAGCCAGGAGAGACCCGGGGTCGGAACCGTTCTCGTTCGGATCACCGGTGAACTTGTGAAGCACTGTCTCGTGGCCACTGGCATCCAGCCTGAAGACCGTGCCGCAACCATATTCGTAGCACTTCGTATCGCCGCCCAGAGTGGTGGTCCCATAGAGGTTTCCCGCCGCATCGCGCAGCAGACCTGCCATGGGCTGCATCCCGTTCGCAAAGGTGAAGTCGTGCAGCCAGACCTGCTCGCCGTTCCTATTCAGCTTGAATGCCGTGCCGCAACCGCCGAATGAGACGCATACACCCTTGCCACTACCGCCCGCCTGCGTAGTGCCATAAAGATTCCCCGCAGCGTCTCGGGTAAGAACATCGAACGGGTTAGCCCCGTCGGGTCCGTGAAACGTGTGCAGCACCTTGAACTTCCGCGCCTGCGATTGCGTGGGAACAATTGCTGACGCCAGCAAGAGCGCTATAAAGACCACGAAAGCTGGTTTGCCTGCGGAGAACAGCTTCTTGAATCGCATGGCTCGTTACCTCTATTCAAGCGGTGGGCCGGGGAGGGAGCGCAGCTCAGGTCACATCCTGCGAGCGAGTATAGCACGGATTCCGGGTTTCCCACCCCCTGAAAAACGCCCATCCAGGGTAAGAAGAAGACCCTGATATTGGCTCGCCACGCAAACGGCCCGCGCCTCCGGCATGCTCGCCTCCCACCCTTTCGCAAACAACGCGAAAGGATGGGGCACCCTCATCCTATATGTGATTTAGAGGTGCAATTGGAATGGGGGGGCCACCCGCCGCGCCAGAGCGTATTGTTGCCGGTTATAGGGTTGGTGTTCTGCTCCGTGATCGCGCTGCCGTTCGACTGGATGCTCGTAAAGTTTGTACCCGGCGTCGCCGTCCCGGCATCGCTGATCCCGCCCCCGAACACCAGCAGGTTCGAGTTCGCCGGAGCCACAGTGCCGCTGTCCAATAGCGAAGTCGCGTTGCCGCTCGTGCTGTAGCCAGCGGAGACGCTGTCCAGCGGGTACATCGTGTCCGCGCCGCTGTACTCGACCGCCACGCAGCTCGCCGTTGTCGCTGTGCCGCCGCTGAAATTGACCTGGATGCTGTCGCTGCTAGCCGGCGCAATGCTCTTGGCATAGAAAATCTGCGCGGCAGTGTTCGACACCGATTGGACGGTCGGTCCCACGGCGCCCGGGAACGAGTTAGTATTCGGCAGGTCGTTCACAGTGGCCGTGAGCGAGCTTGGCGACCAGGTGGCCCACACCACCAGGAGGTGCTGGCTAACCGTGTTCGTCAGCGTTACGCTGCAGCTTCCGACATTGGTGTTCCAAGTGGCATTGGACTGGATCTTTGTAATCGTCGCAAGAGCTGGCAACGCCGACAACAGAACTACGGACAAGAAGCATTTCCTCATCGCTCGCCTCGGCGTGGCCGCTGCGTTTTCGAATCTTCCTTGGAAGGGACAGCCACGCACAGCAAATGGTATCTACTATCCGACGGCGAGCCAAGTAACCATCATGAGGCGACGCTCGATAGAGCAAGTGCGGCTGGCGTCAAGCTGGAAATGGGGCGACGCCCCGAAAGAGCTATGCCGTAGGATTGGGATCAGGGGACGATCTTGAAAACGGTGCCGCAGCCGGACGGCGGATTACAAGCGTTATCGCCACTAGTCTGCGCTGTGCCATACAGGTTACCTGCGGCGTCTCTGATCAATCCCGCGCGGGGGTCGGCCCCGTCCGCTCCACCCGTAAAGCTGTGGATCACGGTCTCCTTGCCGGCGGAGTCCAATTTAAAGACGACGCCACACGTGCCCCCGTTGCAGTTCCGGAACGCGCCACCGAAGATCGTTGTGCCGTAAATGTTCCCAGCCGGGTCCCGAACCAGGGGGCCAAACTGAGGCCCCTCCCCATCGGTGCAACCGGAGACCGAGCAGAACTCGTACAGCACGGCTTCAGTCCAGGTCCCGTCCGATTGGGGTGATAGCTCGAACACAACGCCGCAACCCGTGCCGCCGCAGTTCGAGTTGCCGCCCTCCTCGGTCGTGCCATAGAGATTCCCCGCCTGGTCAAAGAGCAGCACAGACACGGGGTACGCTCCGTCCCCGCCCCCAAAGCTATGCAGCACTGTTAGCGTGCCGGCCGTATCCAGTTCGTAGACCACGCCATACCCGCTGTTGCAGAATCCAACGCCGCCCTGAAAGGCTACCCCATACAGGTTGCCAACTGCATCCCGAATCACCCCCGCCTCTGGGAAGCAGCCGTCGGAGCCACCGGTAAAGTTGTAGAGTACGGTTTCTTCGCCCGTCTTGGCCACCTTGAATATAGACCCTAGGTCATTGGCGCCGCCGGAGCCCGTCGTGCCGTAAAGGTTGCCTTCGCTGTCCCTCACCAGAAGCGAGGCCGGGATGTTGCCATCCGGCTGCCCTGTGAACTTGTACAGCACGGTCTCCTTGCCCAAAGCGTCCAGTTTGAACACCGTGCCGCAGCCCAGCGAATTGTTGCACCTGGTGCCGCCGCCAAACGCAGTCGTTCCGTAAAGATTTCCGGCTGAGTCGCGCCGCAGGCCAGCAAAAGGATCATTCCCGTTACCGCCCTTGAAGCTGTGTAGCCAGCTCTGCCTGCCAGTCTTGTCAAGCTTGAACGCCGTTCCGCAATTGATCTTGCCGCATTTCCCGACTCCGCCGTTGCTGGTCGTGCCGTAAAGATTTCCCGCAGAGTCCCTGTTCAGCACACCCACGGGGCCGTTTCCGTTCGGTCCGTGAAACGTATGCAGGAGCTTGAATTTCTGTGCATGCGCCTGCGTGGGAACAATTGCCGACGCCAGCAAGAGCGTTATGAAGATTACGAAAGTTGGTTTGCCTGCGGAGAACGGCTTCTTGGATTGCATAGCTCGTTACCTCCATTCATGCGGTGGGCCGGGGAGGGAGAGCAGCTCAGACCACATCCTGCGGGCGAGTATAACACGGTTTCCGCGCTTTCAGCGCCCGTCCCCAACCAGAATCGGGCATTGGGGAACACGGCCAAGATGGAGCCGACGCCTAAACACTCAGGCCTCCGGCATCCTCGCCTCCCACCCTTTCGCAAACAACGCGAAAGGATGGGGCACCCTCATCCTATATGTGATTTAGATGCAGTGAACCCCTGGGGTGAGACACGGAGTTAAGGGGGTAAGCGCCGTTCGATGAAAAATCATTGTACGGCGAAGTTGAGTTGTTCCACTCTGCAGCGAGCTGAGCGGAGGGTAGGGCTC
>Ga0182014_10002065_pt1 | contig 25902 bp, 21 predicted proteins | sample 612S2DmetaG_FD_120489 | JGI IMG/M metagenome (GOLD analysis project Ga0182014, IMG submission 120489) | Permafrost microbial communities from Stordalen Mire, Sweden - 612S2D metaG | ecosystem: Environmental > Terrestrial > Soil > Wetlands > Permafrost | place: Sweden: Stordalen | collected... | reverse complement strand
ATTGACGCCTTTGTTCAGCACTACAACCAGAAGTGCGCCCCCTTCACCTGGGTGGCCACCGCAGACTCGATCCTCGCAAAGCTCAAACGACTTTGTGAACAAATCTCAGGGACACAACACTAGGATCAACTTCTCAGTTTGCCACGAGATTGCGCACACATTCTTCCCCGACGCGTACGAGACCTCCCGCCATCGACGAAAACAGCAGTCCCAAGACGCAGAGTATTTGCAACTCGAATGGCTCTGTGACATGGGAGCTGCCGAGCTCCTGATGCCGCACGTCTCCTTCGCCGTAGACCTTGCCCCCCGAGGAACATCCTTACAGGCGGTCCGCGAACTTCGTGACCTATACGCAACCTCTAGCGAAGCCGTTCTCATTCGTGTGTCACAATTGAGCAAAGAGCCATGCGCAGTAGTTTTCCTCAGCGAGAAATTCAAGCCAGCCGAACTGAAGGCAAGCCAGACAGCGGAGCTAGATCTGGGACTCCCTCCCGTCGCGCCAAAATTGAGAGTTGACTATGTTCGCGCGGCAAGCGGCTTTAGCGTCTTCATCCCGCAAGACAAATCAGTTCCGAGGGACTCGGTCGCCTACTCGTGTCTCGTCACAAACGACATTGCGGAGGGAACGGAGGAGTGGGACCTACCGGGCTTTGGCAAATGGAGGGTTCAGGCCGTGGCACTTCCGAACATCGCCGAATACCCAAGACGACGTGTCGCCGCACTAGTTCTTCCGGGATCGGTCGGGTAGGATGTGTGAAGCGCAATGATCGCCACTGTCATCTCCAAGAACGGGATTCCAATCCGGCTGACTGATGAACGGTGGACACACATTACGGAGGAACATTGCGAACTTGCTGGCCTCCGATCCGATGTCCTGGAGGCGGTCACTCGCCCCGCGCGAGTGCTCGCCGGCGGCAGCGGTGAGCTGCTGGCGGCGGCGGAATTGGCGACTGGCAAGTTTCTCGTAGTGGTGTATCGTGAAAGACAGCGGGACGGGTTCGTTATTACGGCGTTTCTGACCCGCCGCACCGCGTGGTTGAACAGGAGAAAGCAATTGTGGCCATAGCCAGCATCAAAGAGTACCTGAAGCTCGTGCCCGCGGTGAAAAACTCACCCCAACACTCGCTCTGGCTGTCCTACGACCCGGAGGCTGACACCCTCTATGTCAATTTCAAGAAACCAAGCCATGCTACCGACAGCGAATTGACCGATGAGGATGTCATCGTTCGATACGAAGGCGAGAAGATCATCGGCTTCACCGTGCTTCATGCAAGCAAGCGCCCCGCATCCAAGACCGCAACGCCAGCGGTCGTCCGCGAAAAGCCCTCCAAGAAGTACGCAAAATGATGCCGGATAGTCATCCGGGTCTGCCCGACAGTCTGTTCTCCACCGCTACCATCTCCAGCCCTCACCGCCTGACCGCCCGCCGACTGACTCCTGAATTCTGGCTCCTGGCTCCTGGCTCCTGCCGCTTGTCACTCACTCACCAACAGCCGATACCCGATACCGGGCTCGGTTTGGATCAACTTGCCGCTCCCGGGCGTTTCCAGTTTCTTGCGCAGGTGGGTGATGTACACCCGCAAATACTGCGACTGGCTTTCGGCGTTCGGTCCCCACACCGACCGCAGCAATTGCGCGTGCATGACCACCTTGCCTGCGTGCCGCACCAGCTCGTGCAGCAGCGCGTACTCGGTCGCCGTCAGACGCACTTCCTTGCCCTTCGACGTGACCGCGCGCGTCGCCAAATCCACTTTCAAATCCCCGCTCACAAACACGGGTTTCTCTTGCGCCTCGGGCGCGCGCCGTTGCACCGCCCGCAACCGCGCCAGCAGTTCCGCCGTGCCGAACGGCTTCGTTAAATAATCGTCCGCGCCGTTGTCCAGCGCCGCCACCTTGTCCCCCTCGCGGTCGCGCACGGACAACACCAGCACCGGCGTCTGGCTCCATTCCCGCAACCGCTTCAATACCGCCACGCCGTCCATGTCGGGCAATCCCAGGTCGAGAATGATCACGTCGGGCCGACGCGCCGCCGCCTCCTGCAACCCGAGCTGACCGTTTCCGGCCTCGTGGATTTGGTAGCCCTGCGGTTCCAACGTCAGCCGCAGCAGCCGCCGAATGGGCGCCTCGTCGTCGATCACCAAAATGCTCCGCTCCGCGCTCATGCGGGTTTTTCCCCCGTTTCCACAGGAATTCGGATCGTAAACACCGCCCCGCCGCCGGGATCGTTCCCGGCATCGATCTCGCCCCGGTGCGCCCGCGTGATGCCCTGCACAATCGACAACCCCAGCCCCGTGCCGCCCGGCCGCGCGCCCGAACCGCGATAGAATTTCCCAAACACTTTCGTCTCTTCGCCGGGGGCCAGGCCCTCGCCATGATCGCGGATGCGCAACTCCAACGCGCCGGCGTCGAGTTGCGCCGACACATCGATCGGCGATCCGGCGGAACTGTGTTCCGCGGCGTTCACGAGCAAATTGCAAATCGCCTGCTCCATCAATCCAAAATCCAACCGCACCAGCGGCAGGCCGTCCGCCAGCACAATGCGGATACGCTCCCGCGAGACTTCGTTCTCGACCTGGCTGACGGCCGACTCCAGCAACTCATGCACTTCGCCCAACTCGATGTTCAACGGCAACCGTCCCGACTCGATCCGCGTCATGTCGAGGAGATTCGTCACAATGCGACCCAACCGCCGGTTCGCGGCCTTGATTTCGTCGAGGAACGTCTCGCTCAAGGGCAGCCCGGCGTCCTTCAACTGCGTGTCGAGCCCTTCGGTGGCCGCGCCGATCACCGCCAACGGCGTCTTCAATTCATGCGACACCGAATCCAGCAGCGTGTGATACAGCCGTTCCGATTCCTCGGCCATGCGCGCCTGTTGCGCCGTCTCAATCGCGCGATAACTCTCGATCATCACCGCGATCTGCGCCGCGAACGTTTCCAGCAAATCGTTGTCGTCCAGGGTCCACGTGTCGCGCTCCTCGAAAAGCACCCCCAGGACCCCGAGCCGGTGATTCGCGGTCTGCAACGGCAGATACATCGCGTGCGCGTCGGGCAGCGTGTCGGTGAATCGACCGGCCGCCTGCCCGCGCTCGAACGCCCACGCCGCCACCGCCTGCGCTTTCGCGTCCGGAGAAAACGTGCTGGTCGGGTGCGGCTCCTCATCGAGTCGCCCATCCGTCGTCGCCAGTAACACCGCCGTGCGCGTCCGAAATAGCGCGTCCACTTCCGTCACGGCCCGCGCCAAACCGTCTTCCAGTGACGCGCTCGCCGTCACGCTTTCCAGCAGGCGATTCAGCGCCGACGCCCGGTGCTCGCGGCGGCGCTCCGCGGCTTCGCGGGCGCGCAATTGATGGGTTGTGTGCCCCATCGCCAGCGCCACGATAAAGAACATCGTGAACATCATCAGGTCGTGCGGCGAACTGATCGTAAATGTATAGAGGGGAGGAATGAACAGGTAATCCCACGCCACCGCGCTCAACGCCGCCGCCAACAGCACGGCCCACCGATTCAGCCGCATGGCCACCGCCACGACGCCCAACAGATAGACCAGCGACACGGCCACGTACCCGAGCAAATCCTTCAACAGCCACGACACGCCCGTCGCGACCATCACCGCGCCCACGCCCACCGCGCAGTCCTGCAGCAGGTTGGTTCCCACCCAGTTCGACCAGGGCCGCCGCGCGCGCTTGCCGCCGCCATGCACGCCGCCCACGACGTTCACGTCGATGTCGCCGCCGCGGTGGATCAATCGCGCCGCCAATGACCCGCCTTTGAGCAACTCGATGAACCGATTGCCGGTGGGCTTGCCGACCACCATCTGGGTGACGCCCTGTTCGCGCGCCGTCGCCAGCAGCGCGTTGGCGACATCGTCGCCGGTCGTCATCACCACCTCCGCGCCCAACTGCCGCGCCAGCGAAAGGTTCTTGGTCAGCCGCCGCTTCTCCTCTTCACTCAGCGCCGCCGAAGTCTCCACGTACACCGCCACCCACGGCGCATCCATCGCCGCCGCGATCCGCCGCGTCCACCGAATCAACTGGCCGGAAAACGGACTCGGCCCGACGCCAACCCCCAACCGCTGGCCCGACTTCCACGGCGCGTGGATGCGTTTGGCGCGCATGACGTCGCGCAACTCCTGGTCCACGTGTTCGGTGGTCGCGCGCAACGCCATCTCCCGCAGCGCTGTGAGGGTTTCTTCACGGAAAAAATTCTCGGATGCCGTGGCCGCGCGTTCGCCCATGTACACTTTGCCCTCGGCCAGCCGTTTGCGGAGTTGTTCGGGCGTCAGGTCGATCAGCTCGATCTCGTCCGCCTGGTCGAGAACCGAATCCGGTACGGCCTCGCGCACCGCCACCCCGGAGATCTGCTGCACCACGTCCACGCGGCTTTCGAGGTGTTGAACGTTGAGCGTGCTGTAGACATCAATGCCCGCGTCGAGCAATTCGAGCACGTCCTGATAGCGTTTGGGATGGCGGCAGCCCGGCGCGTTGGTGTGCGCCAGTTCGTCCACAAGCGCGACCGTGGGGTGCCGCGCGAGGATGGCGTCGATGTCCATTTCCTGCAGCGTGACGCCCCGGTACTCGATTTTCTTGCGCGGTATGACCGGCAGGTCCTTCACCAGCGCTTCGGTCTCGGCGCGACCATGTGTCTCGACGATCCCCACCGCGACATCCACGCCTTCGGCCTTGCGCGCGCGCGCCGCCTCCAACATCGCGTACGTCTTGCCGACGCCGGGGCACATCCCGAAAAAGATCTTGAGTCGCCCGCGCTTGGCCGCGCGTTCCTCGCGCTGGATTTCCGCAAGCAACGCATCCGGGTTGGGACGCTGTGGCTCGGTCATGTGGTTATTCTAACGCCCACGGGGGGTTTCACCATCCAAAAGTGAGCGCCGCGCCCTTGTCCGTCACCGCTGACCGAACTGGATGACCAGTCCGCCCGCGAAATCGTGCCGCCCGCGCCATCAGGACCGCGTCGCCCGGTTGTATTTTGTATCCGAGATGTATGAGAAGGAATTATTGGACGCGCGGTACTGCCACGGGAACCAGGAACTTCCCCGGGCGTGGCTTACGGCTTTGTTGCAAACATACCTCTTAAGGCGCATACCGTTTGCTCAATTCCCTTCGCTCACGTCATCAGAACAGATACGCTACCCCCGCGCCGAGCGTGAACTGGTCGCGTTCGCCGTTGTACGTACCGGGCTTGTCCGAGTGGTCCCACCGGAGTTCGGGACGGAACTGGAAATTGTCCACCGGTTTCAGGTTTAACGTCAACGTCGAACTGTAGATCTCTGGAGTGGTGCCAACGGGCAAGCCGGCAAACTGGGTGCGAGTGCCGTCGCGGTCCCTCAGGAAATCCTGACGGAACGCCAGTTCGATCTTGTCGGTAAAGTCATAGATCAACCAGCCGCCCAAAGCGAACCATTCGGGGTTGCCGAACGTGAGCCCGCCAACCGTTACGTTTCGTTCGGTTCCGTAATCCAACTGGGCATCAACACTGAACTTGTCCGTGACCTTGCGGGTGGCGACCAGTTCGACACCATCGCGCCAGTTCGCGGTCGTGTTGGGACCGTTTGTGCCGCCCAAGGATCCGGTTGTTTGTTCCGGACCGCCATAACCCAGCACGGCAAAGGTGGTATTGGAATCGAACGCATATCCGATACGGCCCATGTACGACATGCTGAAGTTGTTGTCGGGCAATTGGTCCCAGCCATTGAAGACCACGAATTCGGTGTCGATCTTGTCATTCCACTGGTAGGCCAACTGGAGGCCGGTCTGCGTGAAGTTCTCCACATAGAGGAATTGATTGCCTTCCGAGAAGTTAGGGTTCGACACCTGCTCGATGACTTCCACGCCCATCAGGGTCACCGTCTTGCCGATGATGACCTTCAGGCCATTGCCGATCGGAACGTTGACATCGACAAACGCCTGCTCCAGGTCACCATCCGTCCCCAGGTTGAAGCCCGAAGAGTGAATGACAGCCGCGTCCTGACCAAAGATCAGGTCCGCACGGTAGCCGACGACCCAGTTGGTCGGGTTGTAGGAAATGGGTTTCCCCAGGGCCAATTTGAAGTCGTCAACGGCAAACTGGTTCGCATGCGTGTCAAACGTTCGGCCGACGACCGTGTGTGTGCCTTTCGTCGAGTTGAAGTCATACAGATAAGAAGCCTCCATGAACCCGCTGATCTCGGTCTGGCCGAGAAAATTCAGCGACTTCTGCGGGATGTCCGATTTGGCGACGGCGACGTTTCCGGTGCCGGCTTCCAATGTCGCGACCCGCTTTTCCAGGTCGTCATTGCGCTTCTTCTGCTCCTCGTACATGGCCTTGTAGTCTGCGTCGTCTGCGCGAACTACTGGGACTCCCCTCATCATCAGCACTGCCGCCGCCGCGCAAATCCATACGGCTCTCAGGTAATTGATCCTCACCTTCGTGTCCTCCGCCTATTTGGTCTTATGTTGGTCTGTTGGCGATCAACACACCTCTCAGCCGCCCCGTCCATTACGAATCCGCGCTCGAATGGCCGCACCACCAGCACGGGACAGGGCGCGTTTGGTTTCCGAATTATCAGGTTTGACGACATGCAGCAAGGTGATCGTCGCCTTGTACTCGCGCGCGAACGCGACGGCATACCGCAGTGCTTCGGCAGTAGATTCCTCAAAGTCGATCGGCACCAAGATCCATTGCAATCGCCTTGACGGACGGCGTCTGATTCATCAAGCACCATTCGGGTTGACGAAATGGAGGGTTGTCCATGTCCCGTCACCTACCCTTTCACCAAAACGCTCCCTTCTGCTTTCTTGGGTTGCAGTTCATCGAGCGCCAGGTTCAACTCCAGCACGTTCACGCGCGCCTCGCCCAGAATGCCCCACTGCGGGGGCTCGACGAATTTTTCAACCAGCGCCCCGACCTGTTCCTCCGCGATGCCGCGCGTCGCGGCGACGCGGGCCACCTGCAACCGCGCCGACTCGGGGCTGATGTGCGGATCGAGCCCGCTGGCGGAGGTGAACACCATGTCCGCCGGCACCGGCGCGTCCGCCGCCAGCTTGTTGCCGGTGCGGAAGGCTGTGGCGTTGGCGGTGACGTTGGATTGCAGGGCCTGGCTGGTCGGGCCGAGGTTGCTCGCTCCCGATGGAACCGTGGCATAGCTACCCGCTGATGGCCGCGGCCAGAAGTACTTGTCGCCCGTGAACTGTTGCGCGATCAACTCGGAACCAACAATCTGGCCGTTGCGTTCGATCAGGCTGCCGTTTGCCTGCTTGTGAAACAGCAACTGCGCGAAACCGGTCATGACCAGCGGATAGGCCACTCCCGCGATGATCGTCCACAGGATCGTTTGTCGAATGGATTGTATGAAAAGTTTCATGGTGATTGTTCCTTTCTCCGACGTCAGGGCGCGAGGTGCACCGCCACCAGGAACACGTCGATCAGCTTGATGAAGATGAACGGGATGATGATCCCGCCCACACCGTAGATCAGCATGTTCTTGCGCAGAATCACCGCCGCGCCCAGCGGCTGGTATTTCACGCCTTTCAACGCCAGTGGGATCAGCGCGACGATAATCAGCGCATTAAAGACGACGGCGCTGAGGATCGCGCTCTCGGGCGAATGCAGCCCCATGATATTCAATTTATTGAGCGGCCCATGACCGCCCGCGGTCGTGGCGTACAGCAAGCCGAACATCGCCGGCAGAATCGCAAAATACTTCGACACGTCGTTGGCGATGCTGAACGTCGTCAACGCGCCACGCGTCATCAGCAGTTGTTTGCCGATTTCCACGACCTCGATGAGCTTGGTCGGGTTGCTGTCGAGGTCGACCATGTTGCCGGCCTCGCGCGCGGCCTGGGTGCCCGTGTTCATCGCCACGCCGACGTCGGCCTGGGCCAGCGCCGGTGCGTCATTCGTGCCATCGCCAATCATCGCGATGAGTTTGCCGCCCTCCTGCTCCTTGCGGATGCGGGCGAGCTTGTCTTCTGGTTTTGCCTGGGCAATGAAGTCATCCACCCCGGCTTCGGCGGCAATCGCCGCCGCGGTTTGCGGATTGTCGCCGGTGATCATCACGGTGCGCACGCCCATCTTGCGCAGTTGCGCGAACCGCTCCCGAATGCCCCCCTTGACAACGTCCTTCAGGCGAATGACGCCCATCACCCGCGAGCCGTCCGTGACCACCAGCGGCGTGCCGCCCTGCGTCGATATATCGGAGACGACTTGTTCGACCGCCTTGGGATACAATCCGCCGCGTTGTTCGACGTGGCGGCGAATGGCTTGCGCCGCGCCTTTGCGGATTACGCGCACGCCTTTGCCGTCGGGATCGATCAAATCCAAACCGCTCATCCGCGTTTGCGCGGTAAACGGCACGAATTTCGCCTGCGGCTCCGCGACTTCGCGTCCGCGCAGGTTGTGTTTTTCTTTCGCCAGCACCACGATGGACCGGCCCTCGGGTGTTTCATCGGCCAGCGACGCCAGTTGCGCGGAATCGACAAGTTCTTCCACCGGGACGCCCGGCGCGGGAATGAAATCGGTGGCCATACGATTGCCGAGCGTGATCGTGCCGGTCTTGTCGAGCAACAGCACGTCCACGTCGCCGGCGGCTTCGACCGCGCGTCCGCTGGTGGCGAGCACGTTGCGCCGCATCAACCGGTCGATACCCGCAATGCCGATGGCGCTCAACAACCCGCCGATGGTCGTCGGGATCAAACACACGATGAGCGACAACAACACGGGAATCGATGTCAACACCGCACCCTTCTGGCCTGCCTGGGCTTCGTTGTAGTGAGCGTACGGCGGCAGAGCGAACACAACCACGAGAAACAACGCGGTCAAGCTGACCAACACGATGTTCAATGCGATTTCGTTCGGTGTCTTTTGTCGCCGTGCGCCCTCAATCATCGCAATCATCCGATCCAAGAACGAATTGCCCTGTTCCGCGGTGACGCGGACCACAATCCGGTCGCTGATGACCTTCGTGCCGCCGGTCACAGCGCTGCGGTCACCGCCGCTTTCGCGGATGACGGGGGCCGACTCGCCCGTGATGGCGGATTCGTCCACGGTGGCGATGCCTTCCACGATCTCGCCATCGGCGGGAATCGTGTCGCCCGCCTCGCATACAAACAGGTCGCCGATCTTCAACTCGGCGCTGGGCACCGACGCCTCTTTGCCTTTGACGAGCTTGCGAGCCATGGTTTTTGTGCGCATCCTGCGCAACGCATCGGCGTGGGCTTTGCCGCGTCCCTCGGCCATCGCCTCGGCGAAATTCGCGAACAGGCACGTGAACCACAACCAGAGGCATATCTGGATGTTGAACAGGTTGCATCCGCCCGGTGTGAGCAGGATGGCCGTCGTCCAGATCGATCCGACCCACACAACAAACATCACGAGGTTCTTGATCTCGTCCCGCGGATTCAGCTTCTTAAACGAGTCGATGACCGCCTGGTACACTAACTCGGAGTATTTGATTTCAACTTTTGTGCGCATGAGTTTCTCCCTAGAAAACCCGTCCCGCCAGCATCAACCCGTGTTCGACGATCGGCCCCAGGCACATTGCGGGAAAGAATGTCAATGCGGCGACGATCAATATGACGCCGAACAGCACGCAGGCGAACGTCAATCCATTCGTCGGCAGGGTCCCCTGCGAGACCGAAATCGTTTTCTTCGCGGCGAAGCCGCCGGCGATCGCCAGCACCGCGAAGGCCACGCCGAACCGACCAAGGAACATCGTCGCGCCAAGGGTCAGATTGTAAAAATTCGTGTTGGCGTTCAGACCGGCGAAGGCGCTCCCGTTGTTGTTCGCGCATGAGGCGTAGGCGTAAAAGATCTCGCTCAGCCCATGCGGGCCTTGATTGTTCAGGCTCGATAGTCCGGCAGGTGCGCTACACGCAATCGCGGACTCGATCAGGATCAGAAAATTCGGGATGAGGATCGCCACCACCGCCCACGTGGCCTCCCATGCCTGGACTTTCTTGCCCAGATACTCCGGTGTGCGGCCGACCATCAGCCCGGCGATGAACACAGCAATCAGAACGTGCATCATGATGCCGTATAATCCGGCCCCGACACCGCCGAACGCAATGCAACCCAGCATCAGATTCCACAACGGCGCCAGACCCGCCAGCGGGGTGAAACTGTCGTGCATCGAGTTGACCGCGCCGCAAGAGGTTCCGGTCGTGGCCACGCCGAACAACACGCTGTTCATTACGCCGAACCGCTGTTCTTTCCCTTCGAGCAACGGCAGCACGTTGCCGACGACCGGATTGGGCCGCGTCTCCGCCCACCACGCCAACGTAAAGGCGCCAACCAGTAACGCCAACATCACGCCAAACAAAACCCAGGCGTGTCGATGGTCCCCGACCAGGGTGCCAAACGCATACACGAGCGACGCCGCGAGGATGATCAGCCCGAACATTTCCACGAAATTACTGAACGGGGTTGGGTTCTCGAACGGGTGCGCGCTGTTCTGGCCGTAAAATCCGCCGCCGTTGGTGCCCAGTTGCTTGATGGCGATCTGCGACGCGGCCGGTCCCGACGGAATGCTCTGCGTCTCCACTCGTTGGGCGACCATCACCGGCTTCCCGTCAGGGCCATTCACCGGCTGGCCCCTGTCATCCGTCTTCGGCACTTGCGTGGTGTACGCTTCGACCAGCCTCGCGTCCGTGTATGGCTTGAAATTCTGCACCACCCCCTGGCTGACCAATACGATGGTGACGATCACCGAAAACGGTAGGAGGACGTAGAGCGTCGTCCGCGTGACGTCCACCCAGAAACTGCCAAGCGATTTCGACGTGGCGCGCTTCAGTCCGCGCGCGAAGCATACGAGGATCGCGATGCCGGTCGCCGCGCTGAGGAAGTTGTGCACCGCCAGCCCGGCCATTTGCGTCAGGTAGCTCATGGTGTTTTCGCCCGAGTACGCCTGCCAGTTGGTATTGGTAATGAAGCTGATCGCCGTGTTCAGTGCCAGCGCCCACGGAACGTTGGGAAACTTCTGTGGATTCAAGGTCAAGGGGTGCCACGTTTGCGTCATCTCCAGGGCCATCACCGCGATGATCCCCACAACATTGAAGATCAGCACCGCGCCGAAATACCGCTTCCAGGACATCTCCTCATCGGCTTTCACGCCGCTGAGGCGGTAAATCCATTTCTCAACCGGCCCGAGAATGCCGGACAACAAGGTTCGTTTGCCCTCGAACACCCGCGCCATGAATCCGCCGATCGGTGGCGTCAGGCCAATCAATAGACCGAAATACAAAAATAGTTGAATGACTTCATTCGCGTTCATCAACACATCTCCTAAATCGGAACCTCCAATGGTTCTTAATCCAGCGTTACTATCGACGAGCAGGGCGACGAGGCGATAATTAAAAGCCGCCGCGATGCTGTTAAAAAAGCGTTAACGTCCGGTTGGGGCGAAACCAAAGAATTGCCGTTCCACCTGGCAAATGCTAGTTTCGGGCTGTGGAATCTGTCGTCATTATCATCGGGTTGCTCACGCTTGTCGCCGTGGGTGTGTTGATTGTCGTGATTGTCCGCGAACGCAACAAGCCGCTGCAGCCCGATCAGTCGCTGCTGCTGATCCAGCAACAGATGAATGGCCTGCAGGAGCGGCTCGACAAATTCGGCCAGACCGTTGCTGAGAACCTGCAGCAATCCGCGGCGCAGATGAACAGCCGGCTCGACAATGCCGCCAAGGTTGTCGGCGATCTCCGTGAAAAGGTTGGTCAAATCCACGAGGTCGGCAAAGCTGCTGCCGATTTGGTGAACATTCTACGCGCGCCAAAACTCCGTGGCGGGATGGGCGAACTCTTTCTGGGTGACCTGCTGGGACAAATTCTGCCGCCGGAACATTTCGAGTTGCAGCACCGGTTCCGCAGTGGCGAAACAGTCGATGCGGTCATCCAGATCGGCAACAGGTTCGTGCCCGTGGACTCGAAATTCCCGCTGGAGAATTTCCGCCGCATCATCGACGCCCAGAGCGACTCGGAGCGCGTCGCGGCCCGCAAACACTTCCTGCGCGACGTGAAGAAACACGTCGATGCGATTTCCACGAAATATATCCTGCCCGACGAAGGCACTTACAATTTCGCGTTGATGTATGTTCCCGCCGAGAACGTGTATTACGAGACGATCATCAAAGAGGAGGCCAGCGCGTCGGGCGAAGAGCGCCCGCTGTTCAGCTATGCGTTGGAGAAACGCGTCGTTCCGGTCTCACCGAATAGTTTTTACGCGTATTTGCAAACGATCCTGCTCGGTTTGCGCGGGATGCAGGTCGAGGAACGCGCCCAGGAAATTCTCAATACACTCGCGCGTCTGCGAGGGGATTTCGAGCGCGTGCAGGAAAGCTTCCGCGTCCTCGGCAAGCATCTGACCAACGCGCAGGGCAGTTATTCCGACGGCGAGAAAGCCCTGGCGAAATTCGATGCCAAGCTCGGCCAGATCGAGCAGCCTGTTATTTCGCCCAGCGATCAGGCCAAACTCACCTGAGCGGCGCTACCGCAGGTAACGATTCCACGCGTCGGTCGCGTACTTTTCGCGCACAAGTTTTTCCGCTTGCGTCCTCTCGGTGTCCGGCAGTTTATATGTTTGAAATTCGACCCGGAGCGCCTCCTGAAATCCATGTTTGATCTGTTTTGCGGAAAGCTTCGCGGCGATGGAGCCCTGATGCAGCAGGCCGGATCTCGTGCGGCGTTGCGCCCCACCGGCCAGTTTGCGGCCGTCGGCCACGATGTCGCCGTGGACCGGGCGCTGGAAACATTCGTATGACCCGCGTGGCGAATGCAGCGGCGCATGGTGAAGCGCGGGTGGCGATTGAAACGCGGCGGCAACAGCCTGATGCAGGGCGCAGTAGGCGTCGGCTGTTTTCATCGCATACAACGCGTGCGCGGGCGGCACGACCACCGTGTACGTGGTATCGTCGACATGATACACGACTCCTCCACCGGTAGGACGACGGACCGCATCATAGGCGTTGGCCAGCGGGGCCGGAAATTTCAGGAAATAGCCAAACGAGACGGATGGTTTCTCCCACGCGTAGACGCGCAGCAACGGGCGTCCGCGCTTTGCGGCGGTGTGCAACAACGCCTCATCCAACGCCATGTTCCACGCCGCGCCGGCCGCGGGGGACAGCAGAAAGTCCCAGGTTTCCGTCATGCGGGGAGTGTAGCGCGGATGTTGCGCGGGCACAATTGCTCGTGTATCCTGTGCCATCTCGGAGCATCGATTACATGACACTTACAGAGAAAATCATGGCCCGCGCGGCGGGCAAGAAATCCGTGCAGCCCGGCGACAACGTCTGGGTGAACGTGGACATCCTCATGACGCACGACGTATGCGGCCCGGGCACCATCGGCGTGTTCAAGCGGGAATTCGGCAAGGACGCGAAAGTCTGGGACCGCGAGAAGATTGTCATCATTCCCGATCACTACATTTTCACCGTCGACTCGAAATCGAATCGCAACGTGGACATTTTGCGCGACTTCGTGAAGGAACAGGGGCTGAAATATTTCTACGACGTGATCGACGATCCGAACGGGCACTGGACGTTCGATGCGAGCAAGGGTCAGCTCAAACGCCAGTACGGCAACAGCTTTGCGGGCGTATGCCATACGGCGCTACCGGCGAAAGGCCACACGCGGCCGGGCGAGGTCCTGCTTGCCACGGACTCGCATACGTGCACGGCGGGTGCATTCGGCGAATTCGCGACCGGCATCGGCAATACCGATGCGGGCTTCGTGTTCGGCACGGGAAAATTATTACTCAAGGTGCCGGAGACGATGCGCTTCTGGTTTGAAGGCTCACTCCAGAAGGGCGTGATGGCCAAGGATGTCATCCTCCATTGCATCGGTGACGTCGGGTCCGACGGCGCGACCTATCGCGCAATGCAGTTCCAGGGTCCCGGCGCCAAGGCGCTCCAGATGGATGACCGCATGACCATCGCGAACATGGCGATCGAAGCAGGCGGTAAGAACGGGATTTTTGAGCCGGACGACAAGACGTTCGCCTATGTGGACGCGCGCATCAAGGCCAACGGCACGAAAGCGAAGTATGACGCGTTGTTCTGCGATTCCAACGACAAACAGACATTTGTTTACGACAAGAAATTCGATCTCTCGAAATTGGAGCCGACCGTGGCGTGCCATCCAAACCCCGGCAACCGCAAACTTGCCAAGGAACTTGGCAGCGTCCAACTCGACCGCGCCTATATCGGCTCGTGCACGGGCGGCAAGACCAGCGATTTCCTCGCGTTCGCGCAAGTCATCAAGGGCCGCAAGGTCAAGATCGACACGTTTGGTGTTCCCGCGACACCGGATGTTGTGCACGACTTGCAGACGGCGAAGATGAATGGCAAGACCGTGTGGCAGGTGCTCGAGGAGGCCGGAGTGCAAATGACCGAAAACGCGAGTTGTGCCGCGTGTCTCGGCGGACCGAACGACACCTTTGGCCGATTGAACAAGCCGATGAAGTGCATCAGCGCGACGAACCGCAATTTCCCCGGTCGAATGGGCCACCTCGAATCCCAGGTGTTCCTCGCGTCGCCCTACACCGTGGCCGCCAGCGCGATCACCGGGCACATCACCGATCCGCGAGAAGTTTTGGGCTGATGAAATTGTACCTTCTCCGTCATGGCACCGCCTCGGACGTGGCGCCGAGTGATGCGGAGCGGAAATTGACGCGAGAGGGTGAGGAGGAAGCGCAGATTGCGGGATCGGCGCTTGCCGAGCTGGGAGTCAAACCTTCGCATGTTCTGAGCAGCCCGTTGGTGCGCGCCCGTCAGACTGCCGAGATTGCGGCGCGCGCAATGAAGTTCCGAGGCGAAATAGAATTGCTGGATGAACTCACGAACGGCACGCCGACGCAATTGCTGCTCCGGACTCTGAAACCATACTCCTCGGAAGACGGAATCCTTTTGGTCGGCCACATGCCATCGCTATCCGAACATCTGGCGGCACTGATTGGGTCCAAGAGTCCACAGGGGTTGCCACTGGGCAAGGCGTGTGTAGCTTGCGTGGACCTGGATGAATTGCGCCTGGGCAGAGGTCAGCTTCGTTGGCTATTGCTTCAGAAGCAGTTACGGCATATTGTCGAGCGCAATGCGCAATGCAATGACGCGTTATCTTTTGACCCGAAGAACCCTGAAGAAAATGACGATTTGAAACGGCTTGACGATTTCAAACGTCTGATTTAAACGGGTGTTTGAAACGCATGAAGAATGGGGTTGAATTCCACCAGAACGCCGAGACCCATCACCGGCTGCTTGAAGCCGCTGGCGAGGTGTTCGCGGAGCGCGGCTTCCGCCAGGCCACCGTGCGCGAAATCTGTCGGCGCGCCCACGCCAATGTGGCCGCGATCAATTATTATTTCCACGACAAACAGGGATTGTATGAAGCTGTATTGAAGTATGCCTTGTGCCGCGTGAGAAATAAATATCCCACGGGGCACGGACCCATTACTCCTGCCAATGTTGAGCAGGAGTTGCATGAGATGATTGCGGCCAGACTGCATGCGGTATTGGATCTCGGACGGACCGCATGGCACAGCAAACTGATGTCCCGCGAAATGATCGAGCCAACGGAGGCCCTGGACGCCCTCGTAAAGGAGGAATTGGAGCCGTTCTTCCAGCGACTCCAATCGTGTGTTCGCGCCGTCCTCGGGCCCGGGGCCGGTGACGAACAGGTCCAACGTTGCGCGTTCAGCATTTCGTCGCAATGGGTGTTTTATCATTACAATCGACAGGTCATCTCACGGCTGAATCCCGCCATGAGGCTCGGACCGGATGATATCGACGCCCTGGCCGCGCACATCGCGCAATTCTCGCTCGCCGCATTGAAAGAATTAAGAATAACAGACGACCACAAACAAATGAATCCCCGACCATGAAACCAGATACAGAACCCTCTGTCGTAACCGCATCCTCCGAACCACTGCCCGACGGGGCCAGTACAAGATCACACAAGCGGTTTATCCCCCTTGTCGTAGCCCTCGGCCTGTTGATCATCGGGGCGGCAGCGGTCTATTACTTCCTTGCCGTCCGCCCGTATGAGACGACCGACGATGCGTTCATCGACGGGCACATGATCCAGATCAGCCCCCAGGTGTCCGGCCACGTGCTGACGGTGCTTATCGACGACAATCAGCTTGTGAAAAAAGGCGACCCACTCGCGCAGATTGACCCTCGCGACTACGACGTGGCCCTGACCCAGGCGCGCGCCAACCTGGCCGCGGCCCAAAGTCGTTTGGCGCAAGCCCAACATCAGGTAATCGTCTCGCGCGCCAAAGCGGAACAGGAACGGGCTGCCGTCGGTGTCGCCGAAGCGGAAGCTGCGCGAGCCGAAGCCAACCTCGCGCGCTATCAAAACGTTGAAAGCCGGGCGGTATCGCGCGAGCAGGTTGATGCGGCCATCGCTGCCGCGCATTCCAGCGCCGCGGCACTGGAGGAAGCGCGCAAAAAAGCGGACGCTTCCGACGCGCAGATCGGGCAGGACCAAACGCAAATCCCGACCGCTGACGCGGGCGTGCAACAGGCCGAAGCCGTGCTGCGCCAGGCGGAATTGAACCGCTCCTACGCCGATATCACTGCGCCCGAAGACGGTTGGGTGACGCGCCGTATCGTCGAGCGGGGCCAGTACGTGCAGGTGGGGCAGGCGTTGCTGGCGATCGTGCCGCGCAACGTGTGGATCACCGCCAATTTCAAGGAAACGCAGCTGACGCACATGAAACCCGGCCAGCCGGTGTGGATCGAAGTCGATGCGTTTCCGCAAAGAAAGTTCCGGGGCCACGTGGACAGCATCCAGGCCGGCACGGGAGCGCAGTTCAGCCTGTTGCCGCCCGAGAACGCGGCGGGTAATTACGTCAAGGTCGTGCAGCGGGTGCCCGTGAAAATCGTCTTTGATGAAGGCGAAGACCCGAACTTCCCGTTGCCGCTGGGCGCGTCGGTGGTGCCGCGGGTGAAAGTGCGATGAGCGACGTTTCCACCATCGGCCACGACGAGGCGATTTGGAAGCCGCCACACAACCCATGGGTCATCGCCATGGTCGTGACGATGGCGACGTTCATGGAGGTGTTGGACACCAGCGTTGCCAACGTGGCATTGCCGCACATCGCGGGAAATCTTTCCGCAGGCCTCGACGAGAGCACGTGGGTGTTGACCTCCTATCTCGTGTCCAACGCCGTCATTCTGCCGTTGAGCGGTTGGATTTCGGAAAGGATCGGCCGCAAACGATTCTACATGATCTGTGTGGCACTGTTCACGATCAGTTCATTGTTGTGCGGGCTGGCGACAAACCTGGGCATGCTGGTTTTCTTCCGCGTCCTGCAAGGAGTGGGCGGGGGCGGTTTGCAGCCGAGCGAACAGGCGATCATGGCCGACACCTTTTCGCCAGCCAAACGCGGGATGGCATTTGCCATTTACGGGATGGCGGTGGTGGCCGCGCCGGCCCTGGGACCGACGCTGGGCGGTTGGATCACGGACAACTTTACGTGGCGCTGGATTTTTTTCATCAACATTCCGGTGGGCATCCTCTCGCTGATCCTGACGTCGCGACTCATTTCCGATCCGCCGTACCTGAAGAACAGGAAGCGCGCCGGCGTGAAGATCGACTATATCGGGTTCGGGCTAATCGCCCTGGGGTTGGGCCTGCTGCAGGTCGTACTCGACAAGGGGCAGCGCGAAGACTGGTTCGAGACTCCGTACATCCGGGTATTCACCGTCATCTTTGTCTCTGCACTGGTCCTGGCGGTCATTTGGGAATTACACGTCAAGGAACCGGTCGTGGACCTGCGTCTGTTCAAGAATCGCACGTTCCTGTTGGCCAACGTGATGCTGTTTACCGTGGGATTCGTCATGTATTCGAGCACGATGCTGCTCCCGCAATTTGTGCAGGAGTTGATGGGCTACACAGCCGAGCAATCCGGCGAACTCATCTCACCGGGTGCGATCACGATCATCCTGCTGCTGCCGCTGTGCGGATTTCTTGTCTCCCGCTACGATGCGCGCAAGATCATCGGGTTTGGCTTCCTGATGGTTGCGGTGTCCATGTTCAACATGATGAGATTCAACCTGCAGGTTGATTTCGCGACGATGCTCTGGGCCCGCGTCCTGCAGTCGGCGGGTGTGGCGTTTCTGTTCGTGCCGATCAACACCGCCGCGTACGCCTTTCTGCCGCGTGACAAGAACAATGCGGCCTCGGGCCTGATCAACCTCTCCCGCAACATCGGGGGTAGCGTGGGGATTTCCTTTGTGACCACCATGCTGGCTCGGCGCGCACAGGTCCACCAATCCGTGCTTGTTACGCATCTGTCCGGCTACAACGGACACTTCATGGTCGCCGTGCGCGCCCTGGGACAACGGTTCGCGGCGTCGGGCACCGGCGCGGTGATGGGCACCAAACAAGCGTACGCAGCAATCGGCGGGATGGTGGCGCAGCAATCGGCGCTGCTGGCGTACCTTGACAACTTTCTGGCGCTCGGCTTGGTCTGCCTGGCGTTGGTTCCGCTGACGTTCTGGATGAAGCGGCCGAGGACAGGAGGCCCCATCGCGGGGCACTGACATGATCCGCATCATCACTATCGAACGGGAGTACGGTTGCGGCGGAAGCGTCATCGCCGAAAAACTCGCCGCGCGCCTCGGTTGGGAGCTGCTGGACCGGTCGTTGACCGACGAGATTGCGCGCATCGCCCAGGTCACGCGTGCGACCGTCGAGCAGCGTGAAGGACATTTGGATCCATTGTTCTACCGACTGGGGAAGGTGTTTTGGCGCGGCAGCTACGAGAGAAGCCTGCCGGTCGACGAACACGAGGCCTTCGACGCGGACAGCATGGTGGCAATCGTCCAACAGGTCGTCGAACAAGCGGCGGCCACAGGCAACTGCGTGATCGTCGGGCGGGGGTCGCCCTACTTTCTGCGCGACCGGGCCGACACGCTCCGGGTGTTTTTATTTGCGCCACGCGAGTTCAAGTTCCGGCGCGTCCTGACGCGTACCAAGAACGAGGCCGAAGCCAATGAATTGCTCGATTCGATCGACCGCGACCGCAAGCACTTTCTGAAGCACTACTTTGGCGTGGAGTGGCCGCATCGCCCCCTCTATCACGCCATGCTCAACACCGCGCTGGGCAACGATCTGGTTCTCGGCACGATCCTCAATTTGATGGACGCTCTCAACAAGAAGGAAACGTCGTTATGAAAACCAGAACTGCTTTCCTGCGCGCATTGGCAACCGTGGCGCTTACAGGTTGCGCCGTCGGACCTGATTATCACCCACCGAAGACCCAGGCACCCGCCAACTGGAGCGAAGCCCAACTTGGCGGCGCGACCAATAGCGCCGTGACGGCGGTCGAGTGGTGGAAGACATTCCATGATGCCGAGCTGAACTCGCTGGTCGAGCGCGCTGTGGTGGCCAACTACGACCTGCGCATCGCCGAGGGACGACTCCACGAGGCGCGCGCGCTCCGGGCCGGCGCGTTTTTTGACCTCGGCCCGAAGATCGACGGCTCGGCCGGCTACACCGACCAGCGGCTGGCCAGGAACTCGCTTCCGTTCAAAACATCGGGACCCGTTGGAGGTGAGATTACCAGTAATTACCTCTTTCAAACCGACCTGTACGACGCGCACTTCGATGCGAGCTGGGAGATCGATGTGTTCGGCGGGAAACGACGGGCCCTCCAGGAGGCAAACGCCCTGCTCGCTTCCGTCGAGGAAGATCGGCGCGACGTGCTGGTGAGCGTTCTCGCCGAGGTCGCGCGCAATTACGTCGATGTCCGCGATTTCCAGCAGCGCCTGGCTATTGCCAACAAGAATATCGCGGCCCAGCAAGATGCCGTCGATATCGCCCGCGCCCGATTCCGTGCCGGGTTGGCCAGCGAACTGGATGCCAAGGAAGCGGAAATATTGCTGGCCACCACGCAATCGCAAGTCCCCGCATTCGAAGAATCGCTCAAGCAGGCCGTGCATCGGCTGGGCGTGCTCATCGGCCAGGAGCCGGGCGCGTTGCTCGATGAACTCGGCGCCACCGCGCCGATCCCCGCGCCGCCTCCCGAAGTGCCCGTGGGTCTGCCATCGGATTTGCTGCGCCGGCGGCCGGACGTGCGCCGCGCCGAGCGCCAACTTGCGGCGGCCACCGCCAACATCGGCGTCCAAACAGCCGAATTGTTCCCGAAGTTCTCGCTGACGGGCGTGGCCGGTTTCCAAAGTTTTTCCGCCGGCGACTGGTTTGGCGGCGGCAGCAAGTATTGGTCAGCCGGGCCGACGGTGACGTGGCGCATTCTGGATTATGGCCACGTGCGCAGCCAGATCCAGACGGCCAACGCCCAGGCGCAGCAATCCCTCGCGCTGTATGACAAGACCGTGCTCATGTCGTTGGAAGACGTCGAGAACGCCCTGGTGGCCTACTCCAAGGAACAGGTTCGCCACCGCTCGCTGCAGGAGGCCGTGGACGCCAGCCGCAGCGCGGTCGAGATTTCCAATGAACTCTACAAGAATGGTTTGACCGGCTTCCTGAACGTGGTCGATGCCGAACGTTCGTTATACCAGGCAGAGGACGAACTCGTCCAAAGCGAGCGCACCGTCACGGTGAACCTCGTGGCGTTGTACAAGGCGCTTGGCGGCGGATGGCAAACACCGACCGGAGGCGGCCGGCCGCGGGCGAAACTATAACGGGCCAGGCCATGCTTTGACGTTGCGCAGGGAAGGGCTGTCCGCCACGTTCCCGCGGCCATGGCTCACGAATTCACCATTCGTGAATCCGCGCCGCCTATAAACGTTTCCGTCCCCAGCTTCTCCACCGCGAGTTTCCAAATTACTAACCCGTCGGCAGCATCTTGCAGTTTGTGAAACATTTCGGTTGCCTTTCCCCATCGATTTGGTAGGAACCAATTAGTCAAGCTCACCGCAGAGCGCAGCATGAAAGCTTGGTGTTGCAACAGCATGGGGCGTAAGGGCAGGTGGTTGCGGGGGCGATTGGCTCCTTGGAGTGCGGTTGTGTTTTGCGCGGCCGCGAGTCTGCTTTCATACATTCTCTCCGATTCCCCTACTGTTCTTGCCCAGGAGACCAACGTCGTGCCAGCGGCTTCCTCTCCGGTGCCCGCCGGCATCACGTCGGACGGGTCGCTTACTTGCGTGACCGTACCCGCCACGGCGGGGGGCGCCGCTTGGGGAGCGGTCTGCGCCGGGAATACCTATACGTACACAGCGTCGGGATGGTGTGCAAGGGGCACCCACGGCGCAGTCGATGAGACGGACCCGGACAGCAAGAACCACAGCGGGTTTGTGGTTGACTGTAGCGGCGGCCACGGCACGCAAAGCCAGATGCTATGTCCGTCTGCCATCTGTTATTCGCTTGTCGGCAAGATCGATGGCGCGTCTTGCTTCCAACTGGGCAGCACCGGCAGCTTCACCGCATCGGCTTCGGGCACGCTGCAGCTGTACTTCAACGACGACCAGTACGGGGACAACAGAGGCTCGTACACTTGCTGTATCGCCTCGTTGTCGACCACAACGGTGACATTCGTGGACGCGCAAGGTTTCGAGCCGCAACTGGACGAATACGGAACCCCTTGGCTGGAGACTCCCATCGCCGACACGGTAGACACCTCCTACAACCGCGTCGGGGCGCTGACCGACGGCGCTTCGCTGATCGTCGTGCAACTATCCACGGGAGTGTGCTCGCTTGCCGGGTGGACCGTAGAGGTTTCCGACCCGGACGACGACACACTCGGCGCGGCGCAGGTCGGCAGCCTGTGGGGCGGGGACGAGAACAGCCTTCCGCCGCTGCCCTCAACGCTCGCCGAGCCCGGCGATACGACAATCACGCTTCAGGACGGCGAGAGCGCCATCTTTTACCTGCCGCCGCCGAGTTGGGCCTTCGGCAGCGCCACGAAGACGTATGACATCCAAATTCAGGTCTTCGACCCGAACAACAACCCGGTGGCGACCGCCCCGTTCACTCTCTACAAACCGCCCCTGGTGCTCGTGCATGGGTTGTTTGGAAGTTCGGCAAATTGGGATGGATTCAAAACGCGAGTGGATGCGGCGGGTTTCGCGGTGGACATTTACCGAGCAGATTATAGCCCTCTGAATACCGCGGGTTTTGATGCAATTTACGTAGCGGTGCCGGACGCTATCCGGAATGCAATCTCCGCAAGGAGGGCGGCTGGTTTCGCAGCCACGAGGGTCGACATCGTCGCCCACAGCATGGGCACGGATGCCACGCGCTGGTACATGACGCCGAGTGCCCAGCTTCCGAATGGCGGCAACCGGGCGGCAAGCGCGGTCGAGCCGCTACTATTCAAGACCCCGCCGATTGTCGCCAGTCCGCGTCCTTCGGAGGATGAGTTCCTTCGCCCAGACAACTTTGGCATCGGAGACATTCGCAGATTCGTGACGTTAGGCGGCGTGCATACGGGCACCTCGATCTGCTGGCAGGGGATTAGAATGGTGAATAAGGGCATCACAGCTTCATTGGAACGACGAAAAGAGCACTTGAAGGTTTGGACGATGGTCGAACAAATCTTCAATTTCTACGCCATCGCATTGGATGAGCCGGGCGAACCAGACGATGTCGGCATGGCGCTGGTGGACCTGGCGGCGCGAACTCATCCGTTTCCCAATGGTACTGCCCCGCCGAGATCGGTCGCCCTGACCGCGCTGGCACCGATTCCCGTTCCGTATGCTCCGATTGAAGGCGTCGCGGCGGGAGGTCCGCCCCTCAGCGGCGTGGGCGCTGAACTATTTCAGATAGTCGCGACGTTCGGTCTAGGGGGCACATACCCTGGCGACCTGCAACAGTTCAACAGCGACATGTGCGTCCCTTCTCTCAGCGCGCGTAACGAGAACCCCCAGAACACCGGTCGTACCTTTAGTGGCGTGAATCACTGGGATCTGACGAATAACAACTACCTGAATCTCGACTTCTTTGCGGGGTTTTTTGGTGAAGATGAGACCGCGTTTATCCAACCATAGTCGTGCGCTGACCCGGCGGAAAATGGGACGTTGCAGCGTGGTGCTCCTATGCGCCATCGCCTGCGGCTGCACAGACTACTTCAGGTACCATTTGGGAGGGGGACCGCAGATTCCTGATCGGCCGCGCGAGCCCTATTATGGCACAGGGATCGTGACAGCGGTCGAGATCAAGCCGCCCGCGTGGAGAGAAGCCCGAGTAGACTTTCGTAAATGCTCTCCTCCGAGACAAAACGTTCACCTCTTGGTTGTGCGAACCAACGCCGCTGTGGGCAGAGTCCGTGCCATGTGGGGCGGACAATCTGTTTGGATTCTCGATGGCACTCCAGAGGTAGGCGACTTGGTCATCGGCATTCAGAACGAGCGAAAGTACGGAAAGCAATGAACATGGTCCGATCATGCGGCGTTCTCATTCTCGGGGCCTTGGCCACGGGATGTCTGAGCCCTATCGACCGGTGGTATGCCGGCGAAAAGCGGAATCAGCGGCGGAGCGAGCGGCTGGAGCGAGAGCGTGCCCACATCCCTTATTTCGGGACTGGCACCGTAACATCCGCGAGCGGGACGGTTTCGGGGGTGGTTGATTATGCGACAGTCCGCTTCGCGCCCGATCCCCCGCCGCCCTTCTTGGCTCAGTTTCTCGTGGTGCGAAGCAACGCGGTTGTGGGGAAGCTGCTACTAAGGAGCGATCCCCACGACCCTGTGATGATGGAGGTTCTTGAGGGCATCCCCCAGTCCGGCGACCGAATTATCGGGATCCAAAACGAGTCGAAATACAAGAATCGACGCAACGCAGGATCGCCATGAAAGCACCTCGAAAATTGGCTTGGCTCTGGCTGAGTAGCCTTCTGGTCGTGGGCGGCCGGGCGAATGCAGCAGCCTATCGTGTCTTCGGCTACGTCATCGACGGTGGAACAAGTCAATCGCTCACCAACGTTCAGGTGGACTTCCTTTACGATCCATTGGCGTCTGCCGCGGACGCGCTACCGGTCTTGGTCAGCACCAACACGGATTCCAACGGGGAATTCAGTTTCGACGGTCTCCCGGGGGAACTATCCGGTGAACTGCAAGTTCTTACTCTCCCCACAGGCTACTCCGTTCCAATGAAAGAGCAGGTGCGAGCAAGCGCGTTGACTCCGACAAATCAGGTGATCTTTCGCGCGGGGCCGGCGGCAACGCTGCTCGGCTCCATCGTTATCACGAACGGTACGGCGGCGCTCACGAACTTCACGGTTGAAGTGAATGCGACCGAAACGAATGTCGCGGCGGACGGCACATTTGTCATTCCGGAACTGCCTGCGTACCAGCAAACAGCCCGGCTGATCTATCAAGTCGGTTATTACTTTGACGAGCGAGTGATTTCGCTCCCGGCGATGACGCCCGGCCAGACCAACTCGACGCAAATCCCATGGTACCAGCCGATGCGGAACCTCAGCGCGAGCGGCGTCCTGCAAGACGTGAATGGCTATGTGTTGACCAGCGCCCGCATCCGGCTCTTGGGCCTGACCACCGGCGTGTTCGTCGGGATGATGACCGATGCGAACGGGAACTATGCCATTTATGACCTCCCACCAGATAGTTACATGGTGCGGGCGTTTGTCGGGCGATGGGGTGTCCAGCAAGCCACCTTGAGTGCGTCGGACAGCATCCTCTGCGTTGGCAACGGGGGCGGGAGCACTGTGGGCGACGGGATCCCCGATGGGTGGCGGCAGTGGTATTTCGGCAGCGCCACGACGAACAATAGTCTTTCCTGCGCGTTGTGTGATCCTGACAGCGACGGCGTTTCCAATCTGCTGGAATACCAGCGCGGCACCGATCCGACGAATCTAGCCAGCGCCAATATCACGCTCTACGCCGACTCGCTCGTTGGCAGCAACGGCTACGACGGCTACCGCCCGGCCGTCATGGGCGGCCATGGTCCGAAGCTGAACATCCAACCCGCGATCGCCGCCGCCATCAGGGGCGACAGCGTCCAGATCGCCGCCGGCACGTACTCGGAGACCACCATCAACCCGCAATCCAAGACGGTCACGCTCAAACCCGTCGGCACCGTGACAATACCGTGAAAAGGAGAGTCGTCATGAAGATCAACCTCGCAACCGTCGCACTTTCCTCCGCCATCACGCTCGCCGCAGTCACCGCCCGCGCCGGCGATGTGAACCTGCTTGGGAACCTCAACGTCAGCAGCAACCTCACCGCTCAGTCCGTCGGGCTGGGGGGCCAGAACAGGACAAAGTGGCCTGCCGCATCGGATGGCATCACTAATGTAACCGGGGGTGCAGGCGGGTTGATTCTGGATTTTAGCCAGCCGGCCCAGATATTCTGCGTGACGGAACCTCGGAATGAGACCTGGGTTTTCACCAATCACACGCCCGGACGCATCATATACTTGCAGCTCACTCAGTTGTCGCCCGGTGGCTTTGGCAATGGATGGCCATCCAACGTGGTGTGGGCGGGAGGTTCTGCTCCCAGCAGCTACGGCTGTCCGGACACGTTCAGTCTCTTCAAGTTTATCGACATGGGCACCTATTGGATCGGGCATATGGAAGGGATGAATTACTGCGCCAGCAATTGCAATTACGCACTGCAGTTTGATGGAGCGAACTACGTGGATGTAACAGGATATTCGGATCCGTTCCACGTACCCTTCACGGTTGATTTTTGGATAAACACCACGGCCAGTAACGGCTACATCCTTGGCGACCGCATGGATCGCGGTTGGGATGTCGCCTTCATCAACTACTCTCCAGTTATTGTGTTCGAGTACACGGTCAACGGCTCGTACCATAGCGTTAACGGCAACACGAGCGTCAACGACGGAAATTGGCATCATATTACCGTCAGCTATGACGCGTCTGAGAGCGTGTTTGAAAAAGTGATTTTGAGCTTCCGGTACTGCACGGAATTTGGTTTGGGCTTGGGATGCAAACTCCCAAGTGTTACCCGACTGATTTGACCGAAACGCAATGGCAACAGAT
>Ga0182014_10002061_pt1 | contig 25926 bp, 28 predicted proteins | sample 612S2DmetaG_FD_120489 | JGI IMG/M metagenome (GOLD analysis project Ga0182014, IMG submission 120489) | Permafrost microbial communities from Stordalen Mire, Sweden - 612S2D metaG | ecosystem: Environmental > Terrestrial > Soil > Wetlands > Permafrost | place: Sweden: Stordalen | collected... | reverse complement strand
CATCGACCGCAGCACCCTCGATCAGGAGCTGAACGACGACGTCGCCCTCGTCATGCTGACCCACGTCGATTATCGGACCGGTGAGATGCTCGACATGAAGGCGATCACCGAGAAGGTTCACGCCGTGGGTTCGCTGATGTTATGGGACTTCGCCCATTCCGCCGGCGCCGTGCCGCTTGACGTCACGGGTGGTGACGCCGACTTCGCGGCGGGCTGCGGCTACAAGTACCTGAACGGGGGTCCGGGATCGCCGGCGTTCATCTACGTGCGCGAACGATGGCAGGGGATACTTCAGAACCCGCTACCGGGCTGGCTCGGCCACGCCCGGCCCTTCGACTTCGAACTGAAGTACGAGGCCGCGAAGGGCATGCAGGCGTTCGTCACGTCCTCGCCCTCGATGATCGCACTCGCCGCGCTCGACGGCGCGCTCGACGTGTGGGACTTTGTCACGATGGACCAGGTCCGCGCGAAGAGTCTGGCACTCACCGATCTCTTCATCGACCTCATCGAGGATCGCCTGCCCGGCGTCTTCGAGGTCGTGACGCCGCGCGAGCACGCCAAGCGAGGTAGTCAGGTCGCGCTGCGCCATGGTGAGGGTTACGGGATCGTCCAGGCCCTGATCGAACGCGGGGTCATCGGCGACTTCCGCGCCCCTGACATCTGCCGCTTCGGCTTCACGCCGCTCTACCTGCGCTACGTCGATGTCTTTGACGCCGTCGAGCGCATCGTCGAGGTCATGAACTCCGAGATGTACCGGGATCCGCGTTTCGCGGTTCGCAACGCCGTTACCTGAGCTACTGGGAGAAGACCACGGTCCGGTTGCCGACGAGCGCGACCCGGTCTTCGGCGATGAGTTTCACGGCCCGGGCGAGGACGTTGCGCTCGATGTCGCGTCCCAGCGACACGAGGTCCCCGGGGCGGCGTGAATGGGTGACGCGAACGACGTCCTGTTCGATGATCGGTCCTTCGTCGAGCTCGGGCGTGACGAAATGCGCGGTCGCGCCAATGATCTTGACGCCTCGCTCGTAGGCCTGGTGGTAGGGCCGGGCGCCCTTGAAGCCCGGCAGGAACGAGTGGTGGATGTTGATGACGCGCCCGCTCAGGTCGGCGCAGAGCCGCGGTGAGAGCACCTGCATGTAGCGCGCCAGCACGACGAAGTCCACGTCGTGGCGCTCGAGGAGCTTGCGCAACTCGTCCTCCGCCTCCTCCTTCGTGTCGCTCGTCACCGGGATCTCGAAGTACGGCACCTGGTAGCGCAGGGCGAGCGCCGCGCAGTCGGAGTGGTTGCTCGCGACGGCGACGATGTCGAGGGGAAGGTCTCCCTGCTCGCGGCGGTAGAGCAGGTCCGCGAGGCAGTGGTCGAATTTGGAGACCATGATGATGGCTCGCCGCTCGGTCAACTCGTCGCGGATGCTGAGACGGGGTTCGAAGGTGGCGAGTTCGTTCAGGAGCAGCCCGCGCACGAAGTCGAGGTCGTCGTTCGCGGTCTCGAAACGGGTGCGCATGCAGAACTGACGGGTCACGGGGTCGGTGAACTGGTCGTTCTCGAGGATGTTCCCGCCGACCTCGACGATGGCGGTGCTCGTGGCGAGCACGATGCCCGGCTGGTCCCGGCACTGCAGGGTGACGACGTAGGTGACCACGGGCTCCTCTTTCTGCTTCAAGCGTAGAAGGTGCGGCGCGCGCCGGTCCCGCGGTGGTGTCGGTGCGGCTGGACGATGCGAAGCGACTACTTCTTGTACGAGTAGAAGCCCTGACCCGACTTTCGACCCAAAAGGCCCGCCTGGGTCATGCGCGACAGCAGCGGCGGCGGCGCGAGATGGGGCTCCTTGAACTCGGCGTACAGCGAGTCCGCGACGGCGAGCGTCGTGTCGAGCCCGATGAGGTCCGCGAGCGCCAACGGCCCGAGGGGGTGGGCGCAGCCCACCACCATGCCGGTGTCGATGTCCTCGGCGCTGGCGAAACCCGACTCGAGCATGCGCACGGCCGAGAGCAGGTAGGGAATGAGCAGCGCGTTGACGACGAAGCCCGCGCGGTCCGGCGAGGTGATGACCTTCTTCTTCAGCGGGCCCGTCGCGAAGTCGTGCACCCGCTGGGCCGTGTCGGCGCTCGTCAGGAGCGAGGAGATCAGTTCGACGAGCTTGAGGACCGGCACCGGGTTGAAGAAGTGCATGCCGATCACCTGTTCGGGACGCTTGGTCGCCATCGCGAGCTTGATGATCGGGATCGAGGAGGTGTTCGTCGCCAGGATCGCCTCGGGGTCCAGGACGACTTCGTCGAGTCGCTTGAAGACGTCGATCTTGGTCGCCTCATCCTCGGCGACCGCTTCGATCACCAACTGGCTGTGCGCGAGATCCTTGAAATCCTGCGTGAACACGAGGTTCGCGCGAGCGAGTTCGCCCTCCTCCTCGGGGACCTTGCCGGCGGCGACCGCCCTCGACAGCGACTTCTCAATCCGATCCTGTCCGGCGGCGAGCGCAGCCGCGTCGCGCTCGATGACCGTGACCTGTGAGCCGGCCCGAGCCGCGATCTCAGCGATTCCTGATCCCATGAGGCCGCAACCGACCACACCAATCCGCTCCATAGGACCTCCTTGTCCAATGCCGACGCAATGTCGTACGGTCAAAAGTCTAGGTCTCGCGTCGGGGCTCTCCGTGAGCGCGCCGGTCATTCGACGAGGCTGTAGGTGTTCTCCAACTCGTCCTGCAACACAGTCGCCGCGTGCTGGGTGGTGTCGATGACGAGTTCCTCGTCGAGCACGCGCGTCCGATACGTCCAGCCCTCGGGCAGTCTCAGGCGGCTGCCGAGATCACCGAGCGACCCCTCGGTGAGTGACGCGTCGACCCCCACGCAGTACGCCTGCATGACGTAGGTTTTTCCGTCGGGCGCTTCCAGCCCGTGCACTGAGGAGCCGGCGTTGAAGAACCACTGGGCGCCCCGGTTGACGCATCGCTCGGTGTAGAAGGCCCGGCCGATTCCTCCGTCGAGTTCGATGGTCGCCAGGCGCCGCATCTCGATGCCGCCGAAGTCACGCACGACCGGTTCGACGACATCGACCTTCCCGATGCCGTCCATCAGCCAGTAGCGGGGCCCGTTGAGTATCGCCGCCGTGGCGCCGCTCTGCGCGGCGAGTTCGTCGGGATCGAGGCCCCGCCACAGTTCGTCGGGGCAGTCGTTGAGGGGGAAGGAGTTGAAGACCTCGACACGCGGCGCGGCGTCGAGGAAGGCGAGCAGCACCTCGCCGTAACGCATGCCTCGCATGTCGGAAAGGAGCCGTGGAGATTCGGGCACAGGTACTCCTCGTTTGATGTCCGCCGGTGCTATCCACCTTGTTTTACCACCGTTTTGTCCGGGGAGATGCCCCGCCAACGGTGCCGACGAAGCCCCGTCGTGCTGCTCGCTACGATTGGCTTGCGCTGCGCACGTGCGCACACGCTCGCAACGAGGAGTAGACCAGCATGGACACGATCAACGTCATCATCGAGATCCCGAGGGACAGCAAGAACAAGTACGAGTACGACCACGAGAACCACACGATCAAGCTCGACCGCCACCTGATCGTCTCGATGGGCTATCCCGCCGAGTACGGCTTCATCCCCGACACGCTCGGCGGCGACGGCGACCCGCTCGACGCGCTCGTGCTCACCGAGTACCCCACGTTCCCGGGGTGTCTCATAGAGTCCAAGATCCTCGGCATGTGCATCATGACCGACGAGAACGGCGAGGACGCCAAGTTGATCTGCGTGCCGGCCTATGACCCGAAGTGGAAGTCCGCGACGGACATCGACGATGTGCCCAAGGCCACGCTCGACCGCATCAGCCACTTCTTCACCGTGTACAAGGACCTCGACGAGGGCAAGTGGGTCAAGGTCGAGCACTACGTTGGTCGCGCCGAGGCGCTGGCGGAGCTCGAGGCGTCGAGAGCTCGCTTTCCCGGTTAGCCACCACGCTTAACTTGGGGACATGGGCTCCGGGGGCGAGAAGATCGAAGACAAGGCTCGCCAGGTGCTGCTCGCCACGCAACTCTTCTTCTTCGCGGTCATCGCGATCTGCGTGCTGATCAGCCACAGCGCCACCACCGAGAATGACGGCATCTCGTTCTTCGCGGTCTACCACCTCACGATCCCCTTGATCGTTCCGGGCTTCTGCGTCGCCGCGTACGGCATGTGGCGAACCGCCGCGTACTTCGCGAGCAGCGACGCCCCCCAACTGACGGTGCTGGGCCTGCGCGTCATCGCGGTCGGTCTGCTCCTGCTGCTGGTGACACCCTTCAACCGGGGCACCGTCCTCAACTGGACCCATATGACGATCGGCGTGCTGGTGGCGCTTGTCGAGCTCGTTATCTGCTTCCTGCTTCTCGTTCAGCACCGGGCACCCGGTTCGGTCGCGGCATTCTTCGTAGCGCTCGCGGGCGGGATCATCGCGGCGTTTTCGCTGCCGGACTGGCACTTCGAGTACTTGCTCCAGGGCGAGATCGTCTACGAGATCGGTTTCAGTTGGTGCCTCATCGAATGGACGTACGCCCTGCACGCTCGGCGCGCGGTCTTCGGCGCGACGGCGCTGTGCCCGGACGTCGCTCAGTAGAGTCTCGCTATGGACTACTCAGACTCGATCGAAATCACCGCGAGTCCGGACCTCGTCTTCGCGACGCTCACCAACTTGCCGGAGATGGGCCGGCTTTCGCCCGAGAACACCGGCGGTGAATGGATGGGAGGCGCGACCGGGCCGGCTCTCGGCGCGAAGTTCAAGGGGACCAACGCCCGAGGTTCGGACACGTGGTCGACGACCGCACGGATCTCCATGTTCGAACCGCCATCCAAGTTCGCCTTCGAGGTGACGTACGGACCCTTTCGCGTGTCGAAGTGGGAGTACTCGGTCGAACCCACTCCCCATGGTTGCCGCGTCATCGAAAGCTGGACCGAACGCCGCAACGCGATCGTGCGCCGTTCGGACAAGAAGAGCAGTTTCGACCGAGCCGAGTTCACGAAGCACTCCATCCGCACGACGCTCGAGAAGTTGAAGGAGGCGTGCGAGCCGGGCGGGGCAACGCGTAACTGGGCGTGACACCCACCCCGTAAGGTGGGGGCATCACGAAATCTTCCGGATTCTCAAGCGGCGGCGAACTTCAGCGCGTCATGGACGCGGCGCGTTCCCCCGGCTGGAGCATCGGACTCGGACGAAGCGGACAGATCATGGCCACCCGGGACTCCGGAGAGATCGGCTTGCCCTGGGTCATCAGCGCAGCGAAGGCCGGCAAGGGCATGAGGGTCTCGCTCTATCAGCCCGGTGACGATACGGAGATCGAGGGTGACGTTCTCGGTGAGATCAGCGGTAATCCCCGTGAAATGGGGCGTCAGTTTCGTGGTTTCCTCGAGGATGCCCAGCTCGATCAGGGCTGAGGCTGGCCGGAGCGCCGTGCGGGCCCGACTAAAATCAACTCTTCACTGACGTTCGATGTATTGGGGAATGGCGAAATGCAACTGAGTACTGACAACTTTCCGAAGGTTGTCCAACCTCTCTTTCAGATCTTTCACGTCGACTTCCAGCCGCCGCGCCAGCCATCGAAGGGCGAGGTGCTGCTGGCGTCGCTCGTTGCGATCGTCGGCTCGCTCGTCGCCGACTGGGCGCTCGTGCAGCTCGGCACACGTGTCTTTCCCGCGACCAAGGGTTACCAGCACTTCCAGTTCTCGGACTACTCCAAGTTGACGGTCATTGGCGTCGTCATCGCCTGCATCGGATGGCCCGTCGTAACGAGGATCTCCTCGACGCCGAGGTGGCTCTACTGCCGAATGGCCATCGCCGTGACCGTCGTGCTGTTCGCTCCCGACGTCTTCATCTGGATCAACGGTCAGCCCACCGATGCGGTGTTCGTGCTGATGGTGATGCACCTCGCGATCGCCGTCGTGACGTACTACTCGCTGGTGGTGCTCGCCCCGACGAGGAGGCTGCGAGGTCAGCGCCCCCTGGCGTCCTAGGTGCGCAGCAGGTGAGGGTCGGCGATTGAGAGCACGAGGACGATCGTCGCGGTGAGCGCGATCAGCACCATCGTCCAGAACCAGACCGCGATGGACCGGAACTTGTACATTCGCGCCACGAGCCGGTCAGTGATGTGGCTCGACTGCAGTTGATCGGTGATCATCGCGATGCGCCGGTCGCGCCACGAGATGCCGTGGATCTCTGGAGCACCGTGCTGGCGCTCGTGCTCTCGAAGCCACGCGGCGTCGGCGAGTTCGGAGAGCCGGTGCGCCGAGAGCGAATGGAGCGCCGCCACCGCGACGACGAGCGCGAGCGCCGAGGCGACGATGCGTCCGGTTTGCGACGTCGAACCGGCGAGGGCGATCGTGAGCAGGAACGCCTCGCCCGTGAGAGCCATCGTCGGCATCTGCCAAAGGAGGATGTCCCACTGCTGGCGCCGGGCGGCGACGATGGCATACTGCTCGAGGCCCTCGGGCTCGCTATCTTCGATGAAGTCTGATTCGCTCATCTGTGTTCCAGTCTCGACGATTGCGGGCGCGGTAACTACCATCTCCAGTTTAAGGTTTAGCCCCCATTTCACACGGGCGCCGCAGAACCCGATGGCGACTAACTACCTTGTCGCGCCTGCAGTATCTCCGACAGTTTCTCCAAAACCGGCAGTGACGCGTTGATGAGCAGCTGCTCGTCGGCGCTCATCGAATCGAGCGCCCCTTCGATGGCGCGCGTGCTCGCGGACCGGAGCTCCTGGATCATCTTTCGGCCCGTGGGACTTATCTGCACCATGCTCACGCGACCGTCGAGCGGGTCCGGCACGCGCACCAGCAGGTCCTGGGCCTCGAGCGACTCGACGACCTTGCTCATGGACGCCGCGGAGACGCCTTCGAGGTGGGCGAGGACGCCGAGGCGGACCGGCTCGGTCTGCTCGATCCTGGCGAGCGCGGACGCCTGGGACGGCGTCACGTTGTTCTCGGCACTCATGCGCAGCGCCCGGTAGATGCGCGTCACCGCCACACGAAGGCTCACCGCCGGAGAGGTCTCCTGAGGGGTGAGATTCGCCGGCTTGGTATCGAGCGGGGTTGTCGCGGTCATGATTCCAGTATACTTAGTTAGTATTAACTAAGTATCTACGAAGCTCCTACCGTCTCGCCTCTGGAGAAATAAATGTCGACTGCCGCTGACCTGCACCCGAATCCGCATCCGCACCCCGACCGCTACAAGTGGATTGCGCTCTCGAACACGACGCTCGGCATCCTCATGGCGACCATCAATGGCTCAATCCTGCTGATCGCGCTGCCGAACATCTTTCGCGGCATCAAGCTCGACCCCCTCGCGCCGAGCAACACCCCGTACTTCCTGTGGATCCTCATGGGCTTCCTGCTCGTGACGTCGGTGCTCGTCGTGAGTTTCGGTCGGGTGGGCGACATCTTCGGTCGGGTCCGGATGTACACCATGGGTTTCGCGATCTTCACCGCCTTCTCAATCCTGCTCGCCGCGACGTGGCTGACCGGCCCCGCCGGCGCGATGTGGATCATCATCATGCGCGTAGGGCAGGGTGTCGGTGGTGCCTTCCTTTTCGCCAATTCGAACGCGATCCTCACCGACGCCTTTCCCCCGAACGAACGCGGACTCGCGCTCGGCATCAATGGCGTCGCGGCCATCGGCGGATCGTTCCTCGGACTCCTGCTGGGCGGCGTGCTCGCACCCATCGAGTGGCGTCTCGTGTTCCTGGTCTCGGTGCCGGTGGGCCTCTTCGGGACAGTGTGGGCGTACTACAAGCTGCACGACAATGGTGCTCGCACGAAGGCGAAGATCGACTGGCTCGGGAACTTCACCTTCGCGGTAGGTCTCGTCGCGTTGCTGACCGGCATCGTCTACGGGCTCCAGCCCTACGGTGGTCACGCGATGGGCTGGACGAGCCCGTTCGTGCTCTCGTGCATCTTCGGCGGGCTGGCCGTGCTCGCGGCCTTCCTCGTCATCGAGGCCAAGGTCGAGGACCCGATGTTCCAGTTGAGCCTCTTCTCGAGCCGCGGCTTCGCCATGGGCAACATCGCGACGCTCATGCTCTCGCTCGCCCGAGGTGGCCTCCAGTTCATCCTCATCATCTGGCTGCAGGGCATCTGGCTGCCCCAGCACGGCTACGACTTCTCGAGGACGCCGCTGTGGGCCGGCATCTACATGGTGCCGCTCACGATCGGCTTCTTCATCGCCGGGCCGGTCTCCGGTCGTCTCGCCGACCGCCACGGCGCCCGCAACTTCGCGACGCTCGGGCTCGTGCTCACGGGCATCAGCCTGGTCGGGCTCCAGATGATCCCCATCAACTTCACGTACCCGGTCTTTGCGCTGCTGCTGCTGCTGGTCGGGCTCTCGATGGGCCTCTTCGCCGCCCCCAACGCGAGCGCGGTGATGAACTCGCTGCCCGCGAACCGCCGCGGCGCCGGTGGCGCGATGCTCAACACGTTCCAGAACTCGGCGAGCGTGCTCTCGATCGGTTTCTTCTTCACCGTGATCACGCTGGGTCTCGCCGCCTCGTTGCCGCACACGCTCCTCGCCGGCCTCACCGCGCAGGGCGTGCCGACGGCCCAGGCCGCCCAAATCTCGCACATCCCCGCCATTGGCAGTCTCTTCTCGGCATTCCTTGGCATCAACCCCATGCAGCAACTGCTCGGGGCGCACATCCTGGCTCAGTCGGGGGTGCACTCATCGGTGCTGTTGGGCAGGGGATTCTTCCCGAACCTGATCGAGAAGCCGTTCGCCAAGGGCCTGCACATGGCTTTCCTCGTGGCGGCTGGCCTCTGCTTCGTGGGCGCGATCTTCTCCTGGCTGCGCGGACCTGGCATCCAGCTGCACCAGGTGACCGGGCCCGAAGAGGACGAGGAGGGCTTCGCCGGAGTCGGCGAGCTCGCCATGGTCGAAGTCGGTGTGGGTTCAGCCGGTGTCGTCTTCGAGCGTGGTGAGGATCAGGAAGACCAGGAGTAGTGAGGCGGACGGTCGGGCCAGTACCGCCAACTCACGGTCAGGTGATGTCGAGTCTGACCACTCGATCCACCTCCCGGTAGCCAATGCGTCGGTAGACCCCGTTGCTCGTCGGGTTCGCGACGTCCGCGTAGAGCATCACCCTTGAACCGCGGCGAAGCAGCGCCTGGGTGAGTGACGCAGTCGCTGCCGCCGCGTAGCCGTGCCCGCGCTGTGGCTCCGGCGTATACACGGGTCCGACGCGCGTGACGACCCCGCCCGGGGTCTCGACGGGCCAGGCGTGACCGGCCATCGAGACCGGCATGCCGTCGATCGCCCAGAACCAGAGGGAGCCGAGGAGCAGTCTGGAGCGCAGCGTGTCGCGGTCGTCGTCGTCCAACCTGGGAGGTGCACCGTCGATGAACTCCAGGAACTCGTACGTCCACTGGAGCGCGAGGTCGAAGTCCCCGATCGTCGCCTGGCGGAACGCTCCTTTCACAACGGGAACGGTCAGGTCGGCGGCTTCGCAGATGACGTCGCATCTTCCCCTGCTCACGCCCGCGCGCGCCGGTACGACGACGTCCAGGTAGGCGTCCAGGAAGCACCGGACGGCGTCTTGGGATCCGAGAGCCCAAGGCAGTCCGCGGTCGGACCTCGCCACTTCGCCGCCGAGGGCCGAGGCCGCCTCGTCGGACATTGGCCCGATCTGCATTCCGAACGGCGCCGTGCGCATGGCGGCCCCGATGACCTCGCCGACGCCATCGTGGACCAACCACCACCAGCTCTCGTCGTAACGCTGCATGCCGTTCACCACCGACGCCGCGACCGAGCCGAGGATGTTGGTGCGAATGGGCTCGATGGCGCGGTACGAGTCGGTCAGACGTAAGAACTCGGCGGCTGAAGCGGATTGGACGACTTGCATGAGTCGACGACAGGAGATGGCCGGCCCCCAATACGGACGAACTTGTCGCGGCGGCCCGCGGCTAGTAGGAATGGCGACTGGAGGGTGGCGACGTGGGTGCTGAGGAAGCGCAATCCAATGCGGTGCAGGGCTTCGCCGACGGGGCGCGCTACCAGTCGGCCCGGCCGGGGTATCCCGTCGCGGCGGTCGCCCACATGGTCCGGGCCTTGAGGATGACCGAGGCCCGCACCGTAGTGGACGTCGCCGCGGGAACGGGCCTCTTCACCCGCGAGATCGCGCCATTCTGCCGGCGGCTCATCGCCGTCGAGCCGTCGGAGGGGATGCGCATCGAGTTCGACCGTCAAGACCTCGGGGTTCCGGTACTCGATGGTTTCGCCGAGAAACTTCCGTTCGACGATCGGTCCATCGACGTCGTGACGGTCGCCCAGGCGTTCCACTGGTTCAACACGACCGCGGCATTGGCCGAGTTCACCCGGGTGCTCGTTCCCAGCGGCGGCCTGGGTCTCGTCTGGAACGAGCGCGACGAGTCGGTCCCGTGGGTGGACCGTTTGAGCCACGTGATGCAGTGGTATGAGAGGAGGCCCTACGTCGTGGGCATGGACTTCATCCCCACCCTCGAAGAGGCCGGGCTCGTCAGGATCGAGATGCGTGGTTTTCGCCACTCCCAGTTGCTCGACAAGGAGACGCTGCGGCGAAGGGTGCTGTCGACGAGCTACATCGCGGTGATGGAGCCTGAAGAACAGCAGGCCATCCTCGACGAGGTCGCGCGACTGGTGCGCGACTTCGACGAGCCCTTCGAACTCCCGTACCTCACGACCACGTACTGCGCGCGCACCTCGGGCGCCTGACGGCCGGCGCTAGGAGGCGACGGTGCGCGCGAGTATTCCGAGCGTCGCTCGAAGCGCACCCTCGGAGATCACCGGAAAGATGGCGAGGTCCTTCCAGTCCTGGCTCGATCCCGACCAGTCGTAATAGGACGTCACCAGCGTTCCCTCGTCGGTGGCCTCAAGGCGGTAGCCGTAGATGTGTCCGATGGAACTGCGACTGATGCCGGCGACGGACCACGCGATCTCCTCGTCGGGCACGAACTTGTTGATGGTCACCACGACGTCGTACTTGCCCAGGGGATAGTCGTTGAGCGCCTCGCGGTCCATGTGCACGACAAAGGAGTCGCCGACCCCGGTCACCGGATCGCCCTCAGCGGCGACGAGCATCCCGGAACTGTCAATCGCGACGTGACCGTGCGGATCGCGCAGGAGCTGGAAGATGGTGGCCGGGTCGGACGCAATGGTCCGCTGGACTTCAAGACGTTCATCGGCCACTTCCACAACCTCCCGATACGGCGGCGTTCATCAAAACACGCAGGCTCCACAGGCACCTTATCCAGCAACCATCGGAATCGTGCACGTCATCGACAGAGTCGTCCGGTGGCGCGTCGGTCCGGTGCGGATCTCCCGATCCAGTAGCGGCGAAAGGCAGTGTCCGCGTCGCTCGCCTCGACCACTCGTTCCAACACGCCGCCGCACCTCTCGATGGTGGCGGCCGACGCCACGTTGTCGTCGTCGCAAATGACCAGCACGCGCTCTACCCCTTCGGAGCGCGCCACGTCGAGGGCCTGACGCAGGATATCGGTGGCGTAACCCCTGGCACGGAACTCGGGCAGCACGCAGTAGCCAATGTGGCCGCCTCGCTCGGCCAGCCAATCGTTGAGCTCGAAGCGGATCGACGCGCGCCCGACGATCACGCCGTCAACCTCCGCCGCGAGCAGCGCGGCTCGCACGCGGTTCTCGTCGAGGTCGAGGCCTTGTCGATTACGACGAAGCATCGTCAGGTACCCGGCCCAGTCGCCGCCGCCCCGCCCGAGCAGGAACTGGAAATCATCCGCCTTGAGTAGTTCCTGCGCACGAAGGGCCGCTGTCTCGTCGTCGATCTGGAAAGGGCGCAATCGAAGAGGCACGTCAGCAAGGTTAGAGAGCGCGGACGAGGTCGCCGCGGCGGCCCTTGGGACCAGTGACGCCAGCGCGTCGGTCGGCGCCTGGCGGTGGCTGATAGAAATGGCTCGATATGAACCGAATTGCGATCGTTGGTTCCCCCGGATCCGGCAAATCAACCTTTGCCCGTCAACTCGGCGATCAACTCGGCATCGAGGTCACGCACCTCGACAGCCATTTCTGGAACCCTGGCTGGCTCGAGACCCCCCAGGAGGTGTGGAAGATGCGCCACGGTGAATTGACCGCGCGAGAAAGGTGGATCCTCGATGGGACGTACCTGCGCACGATTGACGCCCGCCTCGAACGCGCCGACACCGTCATCACTTTCCAGTCATCGAGATGGGGATGCCTCTACCGGGTCATCCGACGGATCATCACTAACTATGGCAAGGACGTCCAAGCCAACGGTTGTCCCGAGCGCTTCGACTTCGAGTTCCTCAAGTACGTGTGGGACTTTCCCAAGGACTACCAGCCACTCATCGACGAGGCGATCGAGAAGAACCGACACAACCTTCGAATCGTGCGGCTGAGGTCCTCGGCGGAGTTTGAAGTGCCGGCGTGACGACGGTCCTCGGTATCGATCCCGCGTGGACGCCACACAACCCGAGCGGTGTCGCGGCACTCGTGAAGCAGGGGCCTCGATGGACGTGCGCCGGCCTCGCGCCCAGTTACGGACAATTCATCGCGCTCTCGCACGGTGTCGCCGTGGACTGGGCGCACCCGGTGGCGGGGACTCCCGACCCTTCGCAATTGCTGCGCGCCGCGCAGCGCCTTGCAGGTGTCGCCGTTGGGGTCGTCGCCATCGACATGCCGATATCGACGTCACCGATCACGGCCCGGCGCGAGGCGGACTCGAAGGCGTCCAAGGCATTCGCTCGGGCCAAGTGCGCCACCCATTCGCCGACCAGGGAGCGACCCGGGAAACTCAGCGATCGACTCAGCCGCGACTTCGCTTCAGCCGGCTACGACATCGCGACGGTGGGAATGGGCGGCTCGTCGGGCCGACTCTTCGAGACGTACCCGCATCCCGCGCTGCTCTCGTTGATGAACGGGCAGGAGCGGTTGAAGTACAAGCTCTCACGGACCCAGAAGTACTGGCCCGACACTCCACCGGCCGAACGCAGGATCCGACTGGTCCGGGAGTGGTCGAGGATCCTCGAGAGACTGGGGGAAGTCATCGGGGGCATCAATCTCGCGATCCCTTCCGACGATTCGGTCGGTTCAATCTCGCTGAAGGAGCTGAAGGGAGTTGAAGACGCGCTGGACGCGCTCGTCTGCGCCTGGGTTGCCACCGAGTTCCTCGCGGACAACTGCGACGCCTACGGCGACGATACCGCCGCCATCTGGATTCCGAGACGGCCCCGCTCTTGGAAGGCGCTCTGATCGGGATCGAGTCGAGGTCTTAGAAGTCGGGTTCGAAGTCCGGCCGCAGCGCGAGACCGCTCTGGCCATCGAGTGGACGCGAGCAGAGGATCTGGTGGATCTCGAGGTGGTGGCGTTCGAACCCCACGGCCGAGCCGGCCATGTAGAGCCTCCACACTCGCGCGCGCTGCTCGCCGACCTCGTCCACGGCCTCGTCGAAGCGCTTGGTCAGATTGTCGACCCAGTGGCGAAGCGTGAGGGCGTAGTGCTCGCGAAGGCTCTCGACGTGGCGGACCTCGAAGCCGTGGGCCTGGAAGATCGAGACCATCGTGCCCACCTCGTGGAGCTCGCCGTCGGGAAAGACGTAGCGCTCCATGAAGGCGCTGCCGATCTTCGACGGACCGCGCATCCCGAGGGCGATCTGGATCTGGCGGTTGAGCTCCGAGGCCTTCGTCGGGTGGGGGTCCGCGTCGAAGGACACCGGACGGCCAATGGCGTGGTTGAGGAAGCGTCCACCTGGTCGAAGCAGGTCGAAGAGGATCTGCGTGTACGCCGCGAGCGACCGACGGCCCACATGCTCGGACATCCCGATGGAACTGATCGCGTCGAACGGCCCGTCCTTCACGTCTCGAAAGTCCTGCAGGCGGAACTCGACGAGGTCGGCGACCCCAGCGATGCTGGCCTGCTCGGTGGCGTAGCGCTGCTGCTCTTCGGAGAGGGTGACGCCGACGACCGAGGCGCCGTAGTTCTTCGCCGCGTGGATGCCCATGGCTCCCCAGCCGCAACCGACGTCGAGCAGCCTCATGCCGGGCTTGAGGTCGAGCTTTCGAGCCACCAGGTCGACCTTGCGCTTCTGGGCGGTCTCCAACGTGTCGTCGGGAGCCTGAAAGACCGCGCACGAGTACGTCATCGTCGGGCCGAGCACCATCTCGTAGAAGCGATTCGAGACGTCGTAGTGGTGCGAGATGGCGTCGCGATCGCGGCTCCGGCTGTGGAGCGCTCCGCGCTGTCGCGCTTCGATGCTGGGCGGCGCGAGCGGTTTGAACGCAGACGCGCCGACCACCTCCGCGAGCGAGCGAAGGTTCCTGAGGTTGAGGAGTTGGCGCGCCGGGGGAGTCGAGAGCTCGAAGAGCGCGTCGAGGTCCCCATCGATGTCGATGTCACCCGCGACGTAGGCCCGAGCGAGGCCGAGTTCTCCCGGACGCGTGAGGACCCGATTCAGCGCGTCGCGGCTGAGGATCTTCAGCGTGATGTCGTTGGCGGACGAGTCGACGCTCGGCCCGGCGCTGCTCCCGTCGTACGCCTCGACGCGAAACGGCAGTTGGTCGTTGAAGACGGCAGAGACAAACGTCGCGACATTCACAGTTCTTCCTCCAAAGCCTGGATGGACGGTGGTACAACACCGTGTTACGACATTTTTAGTCCCCTGACCTCGGATGTCAACTTGCGAGAGGACTAATGGCACTGGTAACCCGGCCGGTATGGAGTGATGCTGGCCGTGGGGGACAGGAGGCGCTCATGCACCGGATTGTGATTCTCGGAGCCGGAACGGGCGGAACGATCGCGGCGAACCGCTTACGCAAGGCCTTCACGCCGGGTGAGGCGCTCATTACCTGCATTGACCAGGATGACCGGCACGTCTATCAGCCCGGGCTGCTCTTCGTGCCCTTCGGGCTGACGCATCCCGAGGACATCGTCAAGCCCCGAGGACGCCAGTTGCACCGCGGCATCGACTACGTGATGTCGGCGATTGAATCGGTTGACCTTAGGACGCAGACGGTCCACCTCGCCTCGGGCGCGAACGTTACCTACGACGTGCTCGTCGTGGCGACGGGCGCCGTGCTCGCGCCAGAGGACACCGAGGGGCTCACGGGTACCGGCTGGATGGAGAAGGTCTTCACCTTCTACACGCCTGAAGGTGCCGCGGCCCTGGAAGCGGCGTTGGCCACATTTGACGGCGGACGGGTCGTCGTGAACGTCGTGGAGATGCCGATCAAGTGTCCGGTCGCGCCCTTGGAGTTCTGCTTCCTCGCCGACTGGTACTTCCAGGAACGCGGAATCCGCGACAAGGTGACGCTGACCTACGTGACTCCCCTGGACGCGGCGTTCACCAAGCCAATCGCGTCGGCACGTCTGGGTGGCATGCTCGAAGAGCGGGGGATCGAACTGGTCACCGAGTTCAACACCGGCCAGGTCGACGGCGGCGAAGGTCGCCTGATCTCCTACGACGAGCGGGTGATCGACTTCGATCTCGCGGTGGTCATACCCGCCCACAATGGCGCCGCCTACGTGATGAGCTCGCAAGGTCTCGGCGATGCACTGGGTTTCATTCCCACTAACGAGCGCACGCTCCAGTCCCTCGCCGCGGCGAACGTGTTCGTCCTCGGCGACGCGGCGTCACTACCGACCTCGAAGGCCGGTTCGGTGACGCACTTCGAGGGCGAGGTCATCGTGGAGAACGTGAAGCGTTTCCTCGACGGCCAGGCCCTCGACGCCTCGTACGACGGCCACTCCAACTGCTTCATCGAGACCGGCTTCTCCAAGGCAATGCTTATCGACTTCAACTACGAGGTCGAGCCTCAGACTGGTCACTACCCTGGTCGGGTCGGTCTGCCGCTGATGAAGGAGTCGCGTCTCAACCACCTAGGCAAGTTGATGTTCCAGTGGTTGTACTGGCACAGCCTGCTGCCCGGTCGGGACATCCCCGGCGTCACGAGCGCGATGCCCACGGCGGGCAAGACTGGGGCCGCACTCCCAGAGAAAGAGGAGGTGTCATCATGAGCGTCGAGACAATCGCCGGTCGGGACATCCAGTTGAACGAGGAAGGGTTCCTCACCGATCCGACGCAGTGGAACGAGGAAGTGGCGGTGGAACTCGCTCAGCGCGAGGGCATCGAGACGTTGAGCGATCGTCACTGGGAAGTGATTCGATTCATGAGGTCCGAGTACGAGAAGAAGGGCGCGGGCCCGAGCGTTCGCATGCTCGGAAAGGCCTCGGGAGTCCCGATCAAGGAGCTCTACCAACTCTTCCCCAAGGGGCCCGCCAAGCTCGCGGCGAAGATCGCCGGCATTCCCAAGCCGCGCGGCTGCATTTAACCAGGAAGGAGCATCACCATGGGTGAGAGCATCACGAAGGTGTCGATCATCATCTCCAAGGGTTCGCTGGAGGGAATCTACCCGGGGCTGATCATGGCGAACGGGGCGAGGGCCGAAGGGATCGAAGCCAACCTGTTCTTCACATTCTTCGGTCTCGACGCGATCAACGCGAAACGCCTCGGTCACATCAAGGTCGCGGCGGTCGGCAATCCGGGCATGCACATGGCGAGCTTGATCGGCGTCCTTCCGGGGATGTCCGCGATCGCCACGAAGATGATGGAGAACAAGATGGAGCAGTTCGACATCCCGGGCATCCCCGAATTCATGGAGATGATCAGCGACACCGGTTGCGGGATGTACGCCTGCAAGGCGTCGGTGGACCTGTTCGGCTTCACCAAGGAGGACTTTATCCCCCAGGTGCAGGACATCATTACGGTGGGTGAGTTCTACGCAAAGGCCGCCGGCGGCGAAATCATCTTCACCTGAGTGCCACTCTTCTTCAACCCGCCGATCTCACGTGGCTGGGCGAATCCCCGCAGCCGTCTCGGACGTGCCAAGTACACTCCGAGTGACAGGCAATATTCGGCCATCGAAGTGAACGACGCAGTGCTGGAGGAATCATGGTGGTAGGTGCAGTCATGGTGGTGGGGATTGTTCTCGCGGTAATTGCTGGCGTCATCGTCCTCCTGGTGATCGCCGCGATTTCGAAGTCCGTGAAGGTCGTTCAGCAAGGTTTCGAGGGCGTCGTCACGCGCTTCGGGGAGTTCAAGGACATCAAGAACCCGGGCCTGACGTTCATCTTCCCCTTCATTGAGCAGATGAAGATTGTTGATGTCCGCGAGACCCCCCGTACCGGTGACCGCCAGCAGGTCATCACCCGGGACAACGTGGCCGTGATCGTGAACGCCACGATCTTCAGCCAGGTCGTCGATGTGCGCCTTGCGTTGTTCACGAACTCCGACTACCTGGTCAGCGTGGACAACCTGGCACGCACCTCGGTCCGTGCGGTCTTCGGCAGCATCAGCCTCGACGAGGCCTTCTCCCAGCGCGAGAAGATCGGCACCTTGCTGCAGACCCAGATGGAAGAGGCGACCGACAAGTGGGGTGTGCGCATCAACCGGGTGGAGGTCCTCGAGATCACCCCGCCCGAGCAGATCCTCCAGGCGATGGCCCTGCAGAAGCAGGCGGATCAGGAGAAGCGTGCGAAGATCCTCGAATCCGAAGGTCAGCAGCAGTCGGCGGTGAACGTCGCCGACGGCCAGCGTCAGGCGGCGATCAAGGAAGCCGAAGGCGCCCAGCAGTCGGCGATCCTGCGCGCCGAGGGCACTCGCCAGGCGCTCATCCTCGAGGCCGAGGGCCGGGCCCAGGCGATTTCGTCGGTGTACGCGGCGATCAAGCAGCAGGCGCCCGATCCCTCGCTCATCGCGATCCTCCAGCTCGACACGTTGGCGAAGTTCGCCGAGAGCGACAACACGAAGCTCATCATCCCCGCCGAGAGCGCGGCGCTGTTGGGCGCGGTGCAGGCCATCAGAAGCGTGATGTCCGAGGTGCCCTCCGTCAACCCTTCATAGACGTTGAATGTCTCCAGGGTCGTCGGCGCGGCAGACCACGGCGCACCGGACTAGCTGAAGGGCCAGACCTGTTCCACCCAAAGGGTGGTGCCGTAGGTCTTCTTCACGACGACCTGCGACCCGCTCGGTATCGGCGACCCGGTCTCGGTGACGGCTCGCCAGGATTCGCCCTTGATCTTCACCCTTCCGGGATGTCCTTCGTCGCCCACCTCGTCCTCCACGAAGCCGGTCAGATCGGTGAGTGAGCTGTTCGCGGGAATCGTCAGGTCCACCACTGAACTTCGCCTGTACCTGTGCACGACCGCGGGGCGTAGTGACGCCAGGGTGAGTCCTGACACGACGAGGAAGACGACCGCCTGGACCGGGAAGGCAACGCTCGCGAGCGCGAGGAAGAAGGCGATCACCGCGCCGACGGCGACGAAGAGCGCGACGAAGGCCTGCGTGTGGATTTCGGCGAAAATGCAGACCAATAGGATGATCAGCCAGAAAAGTATCGCCATGTTTCGAAGTATACGACCGGAGCATTCGAGCCAGTCCTGACGGCGAGCCTTCCTGCTCGAGGGTCGGTGTGAGGAAGTCCTTCATGCGTTGGATCGCGAGGGGGATTACCTTGGGAAGAGAAACGTGGGGAGGTATCTGTGGTGAACAGTGCCGATGAAATTAGGAACGGGCGCGGGTTGCTGGCCCCTGAGACGCCGTCGATCGGCGACGAGGAGATCGACGAACTCGATCCGCGCCGGTTGGAGCTGCGGTTCTGGCTCGATGAGCATCCGAACCCTTCCGGCAAGGACCTCGCCGAGGCCGGACTGGTCGCACCGCACTGGCCTGAGCCTTGGGGAAGGAACGCGTCGGTGGAGTACCAGCTCCTTATCGACGAGGAGCTCAACCGCGCCCACGTGCAGAGGCCCATCAATCCGATCGGCATTGGCTGGGCTGGTCCCACCATCGCCTTCGCCGGCACCGAGGAGCAGAAGCGCCGATGGCTGCCGAAACTGCTGAGTGGCGAAGACTTCTGGTGTCAGCTCTTCAGCGAGCCCAACGCGGGAAGCGACCTTGCCTCATTGACCACGTCGGCGCACCGCGACGGTGACGAGTGGGTCATCACCGGCCAGAAGGTCTGGACCAGTTACGCCCACATCGCCACCTGGGGGATTCTGCTCGCGAGAACTTCCAATGAAGGGCCACATCAGAAGGGCATCAGTTACTTCATCTGTCCCATGAAGGCGCCCGGCGTCACGATTCGCCCGCTCGTCGACATGACCGGCGATCACGCGTTCAACGAGGTCTTCCTCGACGAGGTGCGCCTGCCCGCTGACTATCTCATCGGCGACGTGAATCAGGGTTGGGCTCTCGCGAAGGTCACCCTTGGCAACGAACGTGTCTCGCTCTCAGGCGAAGGCGCCCTCTGGGGCCGGGGACCCACCGCGAAGGACCTCGTTCGCCTGGTCGGCGAGAAGAAGATCGAGCACACCGAGTTGGAGCGTGACGACCTGGTGAAGTGCTGGTCTCACGGCGAGATACTGCGACTGCTTCGCTTGCGACTGATTTCGAGCGCGCTCGCGGGCCGCGCGCCCGGCTCCGAGGCGAGCGTCCGGAAGGCTCTCGCTGACGACCACGGCCAGGAGGTCATGACATTGGCCCACCGTCTCGCGGGCACGGCGGGCATGGTGAGCGGACGGGGTCCGGGCGGCGATGACGGCGCCGATGGCGCCTCCTGGTACTACGGATTCCTCTACTCCCAGGCGCTCACCATCGGCGGCGGCACGTCGGTGGTGCAACGAAACATCATCGCCGAACGGGTGCTCGGTCTTCCGAAGGACGCGATGCAGTAGCAGTTCGCGGTGCGTGGCCGCGTAGCGTTGACGTCGAGATTTGCCTCCGCCACGCCACTGTCCTCCGTCGGTACCGCGCGGTAAGGCGTGATGGCCGCTGCATGGGACTAAAGGCCCTCCGGGCGATTGTCAATGCTTAGGTAGCATCGAAAGGATGCTTGGTTTTTGCGTGTCCATAGAAGTTCGCAGGGTCACCGCAGGCAACGCCGAGTCACAATCCAAGAGGAGTTCTTACCCATCATGAGTTTCCCCAGCGCTTCGTATTCAGTAACCATGCGCGTCTTGCTCGACAGCGCGTCCGAAATCGCGAAGATCTCCGCTGCGGTGAGCGAGGCCGGCGGCCTCGTCACCGCCCTCGACGTCGTCGAGCCAATCGAGGGCCGTATGGTGGTCGACCTCACCTGCAACGCCACCGACGACGAGCACGCGGAGAAGTTGCGAGCTGCGGTGGAGGCGGTCGCCGGTGCACGGGTGCACGCGATCAGTGACCGGACGTTCCTGCTACACCTGGGCGGGACCATCGCCGTCGAGCCCAAGGTGTCGCTGAAGACCCGCGACGACCTCTCGATGGCCTACACGCCCGGAGTGGCACGCATCTCGATGGCGATCGCGAAGGACAAGTCCGCCGCGAGGAACCTCACCATCAAGCGCAACACCGTCGCCGTCGTCACCGACGGGTCGGCGGTGCTCGGGCTCGGCAACATAGGACCCGAGGCGGCCCTGCCGGTCATGGAGGGCAAGGCCCTGCTGTTCAAGCGCTTCGCCGGCATCGACGCGTGGCCGGTGTGCCTGGACACCCAGGACGTCGACGAGATCGTCCGGATCGTGCAGTGCCTCGCGCCGGTCTACGGCGGCATCAACCTCGAGGACATCTCGGCGCCGCGTTGCTTCGAGATCGAGGCCCGGCTGCGTGACCTGCTCGACATCCCGGTCTTCCACGACGATCAGCACGGCACCGCCACCGTCGTGTACGCCGCCCTGCTCAACGCGCTTCGCGTCGTCGGCAAGGAGATGAAGGACATCAAGGTCGTCGTGCTCGGCGTCGGCGCCGCGGGCGTCGCCATCAGCAAGCTACTGCTCGCCGAGGGTGTGGGCGACATCATCGGCATCAACCGCAACGGGATCCTCTCCGAGGACGATCCCCGCCTCGACCAGGACCGTCACTGGCTCGCCGCGCACACCAACAAGCAGAAGGTGACCGGTTCATTCGCCGACGCCATGGTCGGCGCCGACGTGTTCATCGGAGTGTCCGGCCCCAACCTCGTGACCGAGGAGCACCTGAAGGTGATGGCGAAGGATTCAATCATCTTCGCGCTCGCGAACCCCGACCCCGAGGTCGACCCGTTGCTCGCGCGGCGCTACGGCGCGATCGTCGCGACGGGTCGCAGCGACGAACCCAATCAGATCAACAACGTGCTGGCGTTCCCGGGGATCTTCCGCGGGCTGCTCGACGCCGGAGCGACCCAGATCACCGAGGAAGTGGAGATCGCCGCGGGTCGCGCCATCGCCGACATCGTGAAGCCGTCGGAGCTGTCAGCGGAGTACATCGTTCCCACCGTCTTCAACCCCAACGTCGTGAAGGCGGTCGCCGCTGCGGTCGAGCAGGTGGTGCGAGCGAGCCAACACCGCTGAAAGGCGTCGCTCCGGACGCCCACCCGGCTTCGCGCAGCGTTCGGCGCACTTGACGAGGTGACGAACAAGGTTTAAGACTGAAGTGCCCGTCACCATCGGCGGCACATTCATGACACGAGGAAGGCTCGACGTGGAGACAGCTACCGAAGAGTTCCGAAGGGCCCGCGACTTTCTCCTGGCGAACCGCGAGGACTATGACACCGCCTACGCGCAGTTCGTCTGGCCCCGGCCCGAGGAGTTCAATTTCGCCATCGACTGGTTCGACGCCGCGCTCACGGCCGAACACCCTGACCGGGTGGCGCTTCGCATCATCGAGGGCGACCGCACTGAGGCGTCCTACACCTTCGACGAACTGACGAGGCGTTCGAATCAACTCGCGAACTGGCTGCGTTCAATCGGTGTCGTGCGCGGCACCAGGGTGCTGGTCCTGCTCGGCAACCAGGTCGAACTGTGGGAGACGTTCCTCGCGGCGATGAAGCTCGGCGCCGTGCTGATACCGGCGACGACGATGCTGTTGCCGGCGGATCTGCGCGACCGGGTCGACCGCGCGGGCGCCGGCGCGGTGATCGCGCGCTCGGAGATCACGAGCCACTTCAGCGACGTCCCCGGCGATTTCCTGCGCGTCGCGGTCGGTGCTCCGGTCGAGGGCTGGCGCGACTACGCCGACTCGGCGTCAAGTCCCGAGTCGTTCAGCGTCGACGCGCCGACCAAGGCGAGCGATCCTCTCCTCGTCTACTTCACGTCGGGGACGACGGCGCTGCCGAAGATCGTGGAGCACACGAACGTGAGTTACCCCATCGGGCATCTGTCGACCATGTACTGGATCGGTTTGCAGCCGGGCGACGTGCATCTGAACGTCTCGAGCCCCGGGTGGGCCAAGCACGCGTGGTCGTGCGTGTTCGCGCCGTGGATCGCCGGCGCCACCATCTGTCTCTTCGACTACGAGCGATTCGAGCCGGTGGCGATGCTCGACGTCCTGCGTGACGCGAAGGTGACGTCGTTCTGCGCGCCGCCCACGGTGTGGCGCACGCTCATCCAGCAAGACCTCTCGAAGTGGAAGCTGTCGCTGCGCGAGGCCCTGAGCGCGGGCGAACCGCTCAACCCCGAGGTGATCGACCACGTGAGGCGCGAATGGGGACTTGTCATCCGCGACGGCTACGGCCAGACCGAGACGACGCTCCAGATCGGCAACTCGCCGGGCCAGCCGTTGAAGGCCGGCTCCATGGGTCGTCCTCTACCGGGCTTCCACATCGACCTGGTGGATCCGCTCAGCGGGGCGGTCGCGAACGACGGGGAGATCTGCGTTCGCAGCGAAGACGATCGGCCGGTCGGGCTGATGGCCGGCTACCAGACTGGCGTCGGTTCGAGCTACGAGATCAATGCGCGCGCCTTCGCCGGCGGGCGCTACCACACGGGCGACGTCGCGAGCCGCGACGTCGACGGCTTCATCACCTTCATCGGGCGCACCGATGATGTCTTCAAGTCGAGCGACTACCGCATCAGTCCATTCGAACTGGAGAGCGTGCTCATTGAACACCCCGCGGTCGCCGAGGCCGCGGTCGTGCCCGCGCCCGACGCGAGGCGCCTCAGCGTCCCCAAGGCCTACGTCGTGCTCGCCGCCGGCTACGAGCCGAGCCGCGAGTTGGCGGGCGAGATCCTTGCCCACTGCCGCCAGAACCTGGCACCCTACAAGCGGATACGTCGTCTCGAGTTCGGCGAGTTGCCCAAGACGATCAGCGGCAAGATCCGACGCGTTGAGCTGCGCGGTGCCGAAGTCGAGCGCGGTGACGTTCGCCCCAAGGGCGAGTACCGCGAAGAGGATTTCACCTGGTAGGCACGTGCCGCGATTCATCGAGTCCTGAGAGTCCTCAAACGCTCCGGGCGCAGCCCGAGCGGTCGCTGACAATGACCACCCCGGGACCGCTGGGTTCGCGCAACAGCATCTCTTGATACTGGTGTAGTCATCGAACGAAGCCGCCCGTGCCGGTGACGGCGAATGCAAGGCCCTAGAGCACCGCTGCATAGATGTCGCAGAGGTTCCAACCGGTGTGCCCGCCCGCCAGCAACTGGTCGACAGCGAGCAGACCACGGTAGCTGTCGTTCTCCTGCTTCAATTGCAACCAGTCCATCCCGAGGGATTGTGCGCGCTTCTTGGTCGAGGTGTCGACCCACGCGCCGCTGACCCCGCGAAGGAAGTCACGTCCGTCCGAGGCGCGTGCCGCGAAGGCCGCGTCGCGGCCAAGATGCTCGAGAACACCCGCCATGGACCAGGCGAGCTCCTGGCAGCGACCGCCCAAGCCGTGGCCGCGAACTTCCACCGTCACCTCACCCACCCCGATGACGCAGTGGCGTCCGTCAAGCCGGGACACGTGTTCGAGCGCGTTGGCCCACTCCCGGCACACGGCCTGAACGTCACCTTGGATGTGACTGCCCAGATCGACCACTCGATAGCCGCGTCGGCTCGCCTCTTGGACCGCGTGGGCGAGCATCATCTCGGGCGTCGCCAACACCGTGTTCTCGTGCTGACAGGAGACTGCTGTCGCCATGATGGGTGACCGGTTTTCGAAGGCCGCGAGAAGCTTCTCCCCGAGCGGCGTGGCCGAGAGCTTCATTTGACGAATGAGATCCTCGAGCTCGCCGCGTGTGGTCGAGGAATCATACGTCAGTCCCGAAGCAACCAGCTGGGCGCCGGAGATCACGTTGTCGACCATGATCAAGCTCTGCGAACGAGGTGTCGAAACGTGTCGAAGTATCGCGCCGCCGGCGATCGCCGAGGTCGCCGCGCGAACCCTGTTCAGGGTCGTGATGTCGGCCCCCGTCGACAGCGCCGCGTTCCAGAACGCGGGCATGTCGCTCAACTCGAGGGGCGGTTCGGGAAGAGAGCAGAGACTCGAGGCGCCGCCCGACACGAGAAACAGGGTGAACTGCGCGTCGCTGCGGTCGTCGAGGAACTGGACGAGCTCTCTCGCTGCGTTCAGGCTTCCCTCGCCGGGGATCGGGTGCTCGCCGACGCGCAGGGCTGGGTCGGGAGGGTCAAGTTTCGCGCTGTCGGCGTCGCACACGATGAAGCGCCGGTGCACCCGATCCCCGAGTACCGACTCCGCCGCGGCGGCCATCTCCCTTGATGCCTTGCCGAGCGCCACGACGTCCACGCGGCTCTGGGGGCCCACCAAGGTGGAGAGGCGTTCGACGACAAGAGCAGGCAGGCTCATCTCCTGTAACCAGTGCGAGCTAATCGCTTGAACGTCGGCCGCGAATCTAGAGGGCACCAGTACCTTCACTTACTCTGAAGTTGACGACAACTTACTCCACGGCGCAGCAAGGGCCCCGGCCGCGACACAACATCGATTGGGGCGGCAAAACGCCCGGTGCCCGGTGGCGTCGCTGTCAAACTGGGTGCGTGGCACGACTCCCTGACACGATCGCCCTTGGCGCGATCGAACTGCGCCGGTGGCGCCGGGAGCATCTCGACGAGGTGATGACCGCCGTCGAGGCGAGCTTCGAGGACCTGCAGCGATGGATGTCCTGGGCAACGGAGATGCCGACGCGCGACGAGATGCTGTGGCTTCTCGAAGACGGCGAGGCGGTATTCGACAAGGACGAGGCGTGGGAGTACTTCATCTTCGAGGCGCGGTCCAATGAATTCGTCGGCATGGCTGGACTCAACAACTCGCGCACCGGTCCGAAGGCCGTCGAGGTCAGTTACTGGGTTCGCTCGGACCGGTCCGGCCGGGGGTACGCGACGAGCGCGGCGCGGGCCCTCGTGGACGCCGCGTTGACGATGGAGGAGATCAAATGGGTGGAGATCCGCATGGACGCCGCCAACCTCGCCAGCGCGGCGATCCCCCCGAAGTTGGGGTTCGACTTCGCCCGTACCGAGATCAGTGAGATTCGAGCGAGGGCCCACACCGGACGTCAGCTCGTGTGGCAGTTGTGACGCGCGAGTTGGGCAGGGCCGTGCGTCGTGCCGACCTGGGATTAGTGTTGCCGGATTCGAGGACAGTGGGCCCCCTCGGAGGTTTGGAACAGGTTCTCGAAGGATGGGTTTGTGAGCGGTAGTTCGTCTTCACCTCAGCGCGTCGTGGTCGTCGGCGCCGGCATGGTCGGACTCTCGACCGCGTGGTTCCTCCAGGAGCGCGGCGTGCAGGTCACCGTCATCGACCGCGAAGGGGTCGCCGCGGGATCCTCGTGGGGGAACGCGGGGTGGCTTTCGCCCGGCCTCGCGGCGCCGCTGCCCGAACCGAGCGTCCTTCGTTACGGCCTGAAGGCGCTGTTCGATCCGAGCGCTGCCCTCTACGTGCCCTTCAAGTTCGATCCGACGCTCTGGGGATTCCTCGCTCGCTTCGCGATGAACTGCACGTCGCGGCAGTGGAAGAAGGCGATGGACAGCTACCTCGAGATCAATGCGCTCGCGCTGGACGCGTTCGACCACTTGGGCCGCGAGGGCGTTCCCGCGGCGACGATCTCGGCCCCGATCATGGCGTCGTTCGAACACGCGGACCAGGCGCAGGACCTGCGACACGAGTTCTCCCTGCTGCATCAGGCGGGCCAGCACCTGCACGTCACCGAACTGAACGGCGACGACGCGCGCAT
>Ga0182014_10002060_pt1 | contig 25930 bp, 27 predicted proteins | sample 612S2DmetaG_FD_120489 | JGI IMG/M metagenome (GOLD analysis project Ga0182014, IMG submission 120489) | Permafrost microbial communities from Stordalen Mire, Sweden - 612S2D metaG | ecosystem: Environmental > Terrestrial > Soil > Wetlands > Permafrost | place: Sweden: Stordalen | collected... | reverse complement strand
AGCAAGAGGCATTACATGCGAATCGCGCAGAGTTGCATAAACACTGGCGATTGCGCATCTGGTTGATTTGGCGAGTGGGGACGTAGTTCAGTTGGTTAGAACGCTGCCCTGTCACGGCAGAGGCCGCGGGTTCGAGTCCCGTCGTCCCCGCCATATTTTTGAGTCACTTGTCGGAATTCAGTCTTGGGCGCAACTGTCCAAAACTGTCCGATAAGCCGACAGCACTCACAACCTTCTTAGGAAGGATGATTCTAGCTACCCGGTCCTGCGCATCGCGCTTGGCCGGTGAGAGCGCCTGAGTGTAGACGTCCATCGTGATCTTGCTGTTGGCGTGACGCAACAGTTCCTGCACGACCTTGACATCTTCACCGTTGGCGCGAAGCAGCGTGGAATATGTGTGGCGGAATGTGTGCCATCCCACCTTCTTCGTGATTCCAACACGCTTCGCCGCTGGCTGAATCCAGCGCTTCAGGAGACTATCAGGCCACAGCGGCTGTTTGCCCTTGGTCCAAGGACTAGCGAACACCCAGTCCTCGGGCCGATTGTAGGGCGAGCTTTGCTTCCACAGCCAAAGCTCTTCGGCGACCGAAGCCTCCAGCGGAACCGGTTTCTGTGATGCCTCAGTCTTGCAGTTTCCAACTACCTGATGCACCACCGACCGGATCACATTGATTTGGAGGTTTTCAAAATCAATGTCACTCCACTTGAGACCGATCAGTTCGCCGCGCCGCAACCCGGTAATCCCATCCAGCGCCACCAGCGTTCTCTCGCGAAGAGAAAGCTCTTGGAGCAATGCTTGGAATTCAGAAACGTCAAGCACATCGGGGATTCTCTCCCGTTTCGCGCTCTGCCGGACCTTGCTGATTGGATTCGCATTCTGCGGAAGCCATTCATACCGGATCGCGTGATTGAACAAAGCGTGCATGATGTTCCTGATCTTCGCCTTGGTCCCTCTTGCCATCCTGCGACCGTCTGGAAGGGTCAGCATCTTCAGCCAACCTTCAACTGCTACCGTGCGGACATCCTTAATTCCAAGGAGTCCCCAGCGAGGTCGTATCCAGTTCTCCAGATAAATTCTGTAGCCCTGCTTGGTTGAGTAGGCTTTTTGTTGCTCATCTGGATCACTCGATTCAAGATTCAGTTCCTTCTCTTCGTAGTGGGTTATGAGGTTCCCGATCGATACAGGCTTCCATACGATTCGAGGTACCTCGACATTAATCTCTAAGCGCAATGCAGCAGCAGCCGCCTGTGCTGCCGATTCTGTTGGATACCGCTCAACAGTGCCAATTACGCAATATTGTCGTTTCCGCTTTCCGTTGGGCATCGGTTGATACCAACGGAAGATCCAAACTTCAGGTCCCTTCTTGCGTTGTTCGCGTTGAAGAGATCCCTGCTGAAATCGCGTCCGTCCAAACATTCAAAATCCTCCATGTTTGAACGGCACAGACTGGCGAGAACCATCATAGCGCGAATCACGCCGCTGTTCGCTATTTTTTCGCCTTAGGCGCATAAAAAAGTAACTCGCGATTTTCTCCAGCCAGCGGTTCAGCGCCGAAGCTCGAAAGCGCCAGAGCTTACCGATCTGAATCGCATCAACTTCACCGTTGCGGGCAAGTTTTTGCAGCGTTTTTGGGTGTATCTTCAAAAGCGCCGCTGCCTCCTCGCTGTCGAGAAGTGGTTCAAAATCCTTGGTGGCGGGATCGGCGGGCGAAGGCGGCTTACGTTGTGGCTCAGACATAAGTTCTCCTTCCGCGTCGGCGTTGCGCGATTGGTCCGAGCGGGACACGATTCGCATAATCGATATAACCGGGGAGGTTCGTTCTGAGATAGTCATCTTCCAAGCGAGACTCTGCGAAGTATCACCAAGATGAAGCCGGAGGAAGGAATCAACGCAGCCCACGATCCGACTGCGAGAGCGGTGCTCGGCACAGAAATGCACATAGCTAGGTAGCCGGGATGTCGCATGAGTTGGTAAGGGCCCTTTGCGATGAGATGGTGACCTCGTTCTGTCTGAATGCGTAGCAGTGGGGAGAAGAAAGGATTGACGATCATGGCCCATGCTTGGAGGGCGCCGCTGAGCATGAATACACCAAGAGCCGCGTTGCGGATGTATGCGTGGGGACTGAAGCCCGAGCCTAGGTGACCTACGGAGAAGCCTGCAACGGTCAACGTGAGAAGGAAGAGTAGACCTGTGGTGATTCGGGAATCATCGGTGCCTGCACCTTTGGGATTGGCGCGCTCTTGAGCCAAGCTGGGGTCTACGGCGAGCATCGTAACCAGTAGCAGAAGTGAGAATGCGACAAGATAGTTCCGGATGGAGGGGATGCGGACTGTCCCCGCGGACAGGAAGAGGAGTGCGGCGATTGACGCTGTGATAAGAGCCCAGCGGATGAGAAGACGTGGTGTTCGAGTTCTCATTGTGCCTCCGCTCGTGCAAAGAGTTGCTTGAGTTCGTAGCGGTCGGTGTCGGGACTATATCCGCTGATCTCCAGCACCTCGGAGACGAATCTCCGTCCGGGTCGCCGTTCGATGTGGACGAGCAGGTTGAGGGAATCAGCGATGTTGCTCTTGATCGCCCGATAGGGAAGCTCGACATTACTTTGCAGGACGCAACTGGTGAAGCGGTTGATGGCCTGCAGAGCGGAGTTGGCATGAACTGTCGAGAGCGTTCCTGAATGCCCAGTATTGAGAAGCTGTAACAAGTCAAACGCTTCCGGTCCCCGAATCTCTCCGAGCAGAATTCGATCTGGACGATGGCGGAGGCTCGCTTTAAGCAGCTCCCGGATGGTCACTGCAGGAAATCCGTTCTGCGCGACTCGCGCTTCGAAGCGGACAAGGTTCGGGGCGCTGATCTGAATTTCTGCTGTGTCTTCGATGATGAGAATGCGCTGGTGTGAGGGAATGAATTGCGCCAGTATGGTCAGCAGAGTCGTCTTGCCTGTGCCAGTTCCCCCTGAGATAAGAATGTTTTGACGGCTTACGACAGCTTTTTGCAGGATGGCTGCAAGTTCGTCGTTGATAGTGCCAACGCGGATCAGATCTTCGATCCCAAAGTGCTTTGCATTGAACTTACGGATCGTAAGCGTGACGCCGTGCAAGCTACAGGGCGGTATGACAGCGGCAACCCGGCTGCCATCCGGCAAGCGCGAGTCGAGGACTGGCTTTTCCTCTGAGATGTCATCGCCCAAGCGGCGCGCGATATTTCTGACGGCGACTTCGAGGGACTTAGGGCTGAGAGTGAGGCCCTCGATTCCCTCGACCCGGCCCGCGCGTTCTAATGAACACACGTTTCGGGCCATTCACCATGATCTCGCTGATTTCAGGATCGAGGATCAGGTGCTGAATGGGTCGCAAGAAAGGCAAGATCAACTCAAAGCCGGTCGTTGTCATTAGAGTTCTCCATCGGATAGCTGGCGGAAGTATGACTTGTTCACGTCGTTGTAATAGGGCTTGAGGTACATGAAGGTCGGCGGCAAGGGATTCAGCCCGTCATAGGCTAAAGTCACGCACTGTGCGTTCTTCAATTCGGTAAAAGTCTTGAAGTCGAAGCGGAAATCGCTGAGGGTGTTGTAGCTCTTGGAGGTCGTGACATTGGCTTTGTGCGCGAGGGCCTTGCCGGTCCACAGGCTCACGCGGGCGTCGTGTCCGCTCTCGGAGATGTTGTAGTTTACCTTCCACTGGTCTTCCCTGCCGCAGAGCTCGCTGGCGATCTTGGCTGAGAACTCGTCCGATAGGGCAAGGAAGATCTTGGTGCGAAAGGTCTGCATGAGGGTTCGCCAAGTCTCACCTGGCAAAGTTGAACGCAGCGAACTGATGCTTTGCGTGGCAACGATAGGAATGCACTTAGGCTGACGAGAGAGGGCGAAGAATTTCTCGTCGCCGGTCGGATCGTTCTCCCCGACTGTGGCGAAGTGCTGGTATTCGTCGCAGATGAAGAAGACCTGCCGGAAGTGCTGGTTCGGATTGGCTTCGATCTTGGGGATGCGGTTTACGACGGCCCGTTGGAAGTCGAGCTTCATCATGACGCCGATGGCCTTGGCGAGACCCGGATTGAGCGAGACTGGGAAATTCAGACGCAGACTTTGCCGGCTTCGATCAGGTCGGCGAAGGGAGGCAACGGTCGTCCGTACTTGCCGTCAACGTTGAGCTTGGGGTCGTAGCACTCTTTCGGTGGGCAGAAGGTCCGTTTGACCATCGGGTTGTCATCGAACAAGGACAGGAAGACGGAGATGCCTTCGACGATGGACGTGCGCAACTTGTTCTCAATCCGCCGCCAGTCGTTATAGAACCAGCGCTTCACACCTTCCAGCACATCGCGCTTTAGAGGATCGGCGGCTTCGGGCGGATTCTCTGTTTCGCAATGGAATTCGACTTTGGCTGCCCGCAGAGTTTCCTCCAAAGCAAGCGATTGCGCCGCCGTGTATGTTTTGGCGGCCTCGTTAAACTCGAAGCCGAAGTGCTCCAGGTCCGGATGGTCGAGGAATGCCTGGGCGGTGATGATGCAATGGGTTCGGCTCTGGAGCTTCTTCTCGGCCTCGTGGATTCGTTTCTCCAAGAGTTCTGGGTTGATGGCACATTCGTAGACATCAAACAGGGTCACGTAATCGTAGGCGACCTTGTGCAACTGGATGATGAACTTAACGAGGTTGGTGTAAGCCTGCTGCCAGAAGGGTTCCTTGCCTTTGCCGAACAAATTGTTGAGCAGAGATGCGATGTTGTACGCGAGCGCGTAAGCGTCGAGATCGTTGTACAGCGGATTGTAGCGATAGTCGGGGTTCAGGTTGACCTCAAGGTAGTCGTTTTCGCGGCCGTGCCGCTTGAGTATGCCTTTGACTTTGTGGCAGAAGTCGCCCTTGACTTCGAGGACCAGCCCGCCGATGTGCTTGTCTGGATCGTCGGCGCGGTAGGAGATGAGCTGCTCGGCATAGGGATACATGCAGCCGCTGGTCTTGCCAGTGCCGATCGCACCGAAGATCGCAATGCCGGTGAACAAGCCGCGCTCTGGAATGGCAAGCCAATAAGGCTGCTCGGCGGCCACGGGCTTTCTCGGGTCATGGACTTCTCCGAGCACTAGGAAGAGTTCGTCGCGTCTGCTCGGGTCGGGGTAAGTAGGCAGGGGCATGGGTTTGATTTTGCGGGTGGGTCGAAAGGCGAAGACGTAGAGACCCGAAAGGACGAGCGAGTAGGCAATATAGGGAGTGGTAAAGAGGAACAGGGTGTAGGTGTACTTGAAGCTGGCATAGATCAGCGGAGCGCGGATTGAGATCAAGCGCAGCATGAGGTCGTTCTCGGGAAAGGGCCAACGGAAGTAAAGGGTGATTCCGGTGGCACAGGCGAGGACGTAGGCAACGATGCCCTTAGAGGCAAGCGCACGCTGAATCATTGCCCGTCTCCATTGCCGTTCGTGGTTTTCGAGCTGGTCCTTGACCGCGATGGCCTCTGTGTCGGTACCGGGTTCTGTTCCAGCCATGACTTGAACTGGCCGTCCCGTTTGAAGATGAATTGCAGAGCTTGGCTCACGACGTGGTCGAGGTTGGCAGTACCGAGGAACTCGGCGTATCGCTCCATCGTTAAAGCCAATGGTTCCTCGATGCGGACGTAAAACTTCCGCATGGCGATTTGCGGTTCAGGCGGTTTGAGTAGAGGCATCGGACTTCCTTTCCGTTCGAGACAGGCACTCACAGACGATCTCTGAAGAGTTGCAATCCCAATCTTGAATCTTCGTACGCGGCAAAACACCGAACGCGCGAGCGAAGCGAGTGCATCGTGGCCGGGCGTGACCCCCGAAGCCCCGTAGGGGATTTGGCCCGCAAACAGGCGGGCAAAATGGGGTCGCGCCCGGCCATGAAACGGTTTTTGCCGCGTACAGTTTTTGGTGGTGTTCCATCGGTTTTTCCTTGATTTAGAAGTGCTTGGTCCTTTCTTCCTCCGAACGGGATGCAGAACGGGACACAGAACGCTCTTTGGAAGATCCTGTTCTGGGCTCCGAGCCGGATTTGGCCGCAAGTATGTCGTAGTCATGAGGCAAGAGATGTGTGCGGAATCCCGATTTTATGGCCTGTTGGTGGGGACCCGGAAGCCGTCGAAACATGTTTTCAGTGGCGTGCCTGGCTATCCATTCCTGATAGGCCGAGTCATAAAACTCGCCCTTGAACCGCTGGTTTCCATAGCGCAGAAGGTCGCGAATCGGAGCGAGTGAGAAGGTTGTGTTGGTTCTCCGCCCATAACTGGCGAACGTGAAAATAACGGTTGAGAGTGCGGCTATTGGCCGGGCTATTCTCGTCGAAAAGACTGTGAAAGAACTGCTCCGCCCGCTGAAATTTCACTGGGCTGGGAGCAGCATAGACGAACTCGAAATCAGGCAGCCGACGAAGGAACGGTTCATAAGTGCGAAGGTGGGTGATGTAGTGCAGTAGGCTTTTGTTTGCTGGATCGCAATAGGTAAAGGTCGGGATGGGCTGCCCATCGGGACAGTCAGATTCAGCGGACAGGAACACGGGAAAGCGGTCCACGAAAGATCTTTTCGTCGTGGATTCGGGCTTGATTCCTTTGTAGATCCGGCCCGGAATCAGCGCTTCTGGTATGCCGAGACGGTCATGGAAATACGTGACTTTGTCGTTTTCTGTTTCAAGATATTCGAGGTTTGGATGGGCCAGAACGAAGTCGAGAATCAGTAGTCGAGTGTGAATCAATTCATTCGACAAGCGGCGGCGATTGCGCAGGTTGTCGCGGTCGAGAGCACCGTAAATCTTGCGGGAAAAGACATTGAATACCGCGGTTTGATGTCCGTAAGTTGCTGCCCGAACGTGGCCCAGATGGATGCTCTTGGTGGTGAATTGGTGGACGGCCCAGCCCTTGGCTGTGCCTGTGTAGTCGAGAAACTGGCGGACGGTAAAGTACCCCGAGTGTGTGGCGACGAGGTAGATAAAACGGGCTTCTTGCTCGTTGTAACCGAGGTCGGCGAGAGCCGCGAGATGTTCCTGTCGAATCGTCATAACGACAAAATGTCCAGCATGATTTCGGGGTCCGCGATGGCCGGACGGAGCCGCGCCGCGTCTTCAGGAAGCGCATACATGGCGAACCCGGTTTGAGCTTTCGCCGCCAGGCCCTTGGCGTGGTAGTCGCCGGTGACGAGTTCCAGATCAACCTTGCCCAATTCCTGGTCGGGGCCTTCATGTTCGAGCCGGAGGTCGGGCAGTGCGACCTTTCCGTTAACGATGGGTAAGCTGTTCTCTTCCGCGATCTCGCGTTTTCTTTCGGCCTGCTCGGAGGCTGGGAGCGAGTGCAGAACAGCCAGTTTGCGGTTCACGGACCGCTTCAGCTCGAAGTCCAGAATTACTCGCTCGACCCGTCCACCCGCCTTTTCAATTCGCGAGGCTTCCTGTTGATAGAGGCGATAGATGGCGGCGTCGTGCCGGGCTTCGCGGGGCTTTACGAAGCCGTGGTAGAAGCTCTGACGTGGCTTTGAGTCCTGTCCTTTGTTGGCATTGAGGAAGCGATGTGCCGCCTTGGTGAGAGTCACGTAGACGGTCTTTTCAGGGTACGTGGTGCGGCGGAGGATGAGGCCCTGTCGCTGCAGGTTGTCCAGATCACGCCTGGCCTCGGCTTGGTCTCCGCCGTAGCGATGAGTCAGCAGGTCGTCGAGCTTGATGACGCGAAAGGTCCCGATATCGGTCAGACTTTGCAGTTCGGAGTCACGGAGAACGTAGGTTCGGTCGCGGTCAGGGTCGAGTTGTTTGGAGCGGCGTCCCTTCGGCGCGGTGCGAACTTCGCCAGACCGAGGGTCGCGTCGGGGAGGCTGATCGTGCGAGGTTCCGCTGCCCGCGCCCTGGCCTCTGGCGTCAGAGGTTTCCCGTCCGCCACTCTGCTCCGGCGGGCGGCGAAGGTTCGAATCGCGGATTTCGTCGGGACTTTCGTCACGATCATAGCGGGACATTAGCTTAGCTCCTCGCGGTGAAGATGGGGCGGCATCGGCGTGCGCTCGGCGTTTAGTTCGCGGTCGAAGTGGGCGAGTTTGCGGCCCGTGTCTTTGAGGAAGAACCGGCGTCCAAAGGTGAACATTGCGCCTGTGAGGTTCACAAACAGGACGGCAATGAAGATGAGAATTGCGATTCCGTACTGGTGGACGAGCAACGAACGGTACGGAATCAGGAAACGCAATTCGTTGCCCAGGAAGAAAAGTAGAGCCAAGGTAAGACCGGTAGATGCGAACAGAGCGTTGGCGATCATCGCTGCACCTCATTCGTGAAGGCTTGGTCCTGGCGGAAGTAGGTGATCGTCAAACCGAGCGGGTTGATCGGTATCAGCTCACTGGGTACGTCGTCCTTGAACACGAAAATGAAGTTCGCTGTGTAGAGCGTCTTCTTCAAGATGGAGTGATCCGCGGGGGCATATTCAACGCGGAAGAAGTCCACCGAGGCCCGGTAGGGCGGCGCTTGCATCGGCTGTAACGCTACTTTTTCAACGTCAATGTCCACTTCCGGGGACGAAGGATTGTTTAGAAAAGCATTGATCGTGTCGTCTTTCCGGTACTGCTCCATGATGTCGTTGGCGACCTTGCCGTCGAGGAAGTAGAGTGCTTTGGTGAAGTCGTCGTGAATGGTGTAGCGGTTGCGGCGGTAATAGAGACTGCAAAATTGCGAGAGAAAATACTTGGCCTCGCGGTCTCCGGGATGGTATTCCAAACTCTTGTAATCGACGGCCTGGGCGCGCCCAAGGTCATCAATGCGGATGACCAGGGGCCGGAAGTTTTGAAAGGTGCGGATCGTTCTGAGGTTGAGGAAGACCAGCCCGAGTGCGGCGAGGCATAGCAGTGCGACGGCAATCTTGAGGTAGTTGTTGGTGACAATGGCGTCGCCGTACTTCTCCAGATAGAGCTGCTTCGCTTCGTTGAACTCAGCGTCCTTCATGGCAGGAAATACTCCACGATGGCTCCCGAATTGAGCCCGGACATGCCGCTGAAGATGTGGCTTGTGAGTGCCGGAACCTTGAGCAAGGCGTAGATCCCACCGAGGAAAACCACGATAAGCAGCGTCAGCAGACTCAATGGATCAGGGACAGGTAGAAACGGCGGCTGGGTCAGAACGTAGATCACAAGGTTCCCCATGACGAACATCGTGGCGGCGGCAATCACCTGATAGAAGGCATACTCCATGAAGCATTTCAACCAGCCCCAGAAGAGCCATTCGAGCTTCGGCACGATGAAGAACGGAATGAAGACCGGGCCTACGAGGATGCAGATCGCCTGTGCCACGAAACCGTAGGCAGTGATGATGATGGCGACCGCTTGCCACAATGCGAGGATGGCCTCATCGAGGATGTAGGCAATGCTGCCGGAAATGTCAGTTAGCCCTGGGGACTGGATTTGTCCCTGGTACTTGCCAATTGCGTCGGAAGCGTTCTGTAGTTGTGTGCCAGCGATCAGGTTGCTGAGGTATTCCGTCTGGTCAATGATTATGTGATAGAAGCTCCTACCGATGCCGGGAATCGGTGTGTCGTAATACTGGGTCATGGCATAGCCGAAGGCGATCATCATGATGAGGCTGGCAAAGTTTCCGAAATGAAATCCGCCGGCCCGGTCGGCAGAGCTGAGCGCCGATTTGACGCCAAACCAGACAATCAGGATGGTGGCGAAGGAAAGGAACATGGCCTGACCAAGGAATGTGAACTGGCCAACGTGCTGGGTGAGCAGCTGTGTGATGTAGCTGGTGATTGTGTTCAGCTGACCCATACGAATGCTCCTTTCCTTCCCATTCACCGGGCCTACGGTAGCTTGTAGCTGCTGAGTGATTGCCCGATGCTGCCCGTCAACTGTTGGTTCAAACCGACGCTGTTCTGGCGGCGGTCAATGTCGGCATTCGTGATGTTGGTCGCGGAATCACGAAGCTGTTTCGAGAGAATGGTCTGCTGCTCAAGGATGGCTACAAGTAGCTTGTTCGTGTCCTGAGCGTTCTGCAGGGACAGGACGTTCGTGGCATTGACCTTGTTCAGGACTGCCACTTCGGTGTTCAGGTTAGGGTCGGTGGACAAAGAATCGTTCTGAATGTTGCCGATGGTGTTGGTGGTCTGAAGCGAATGGGCACGGATCGCACCAATGGTGGCCATCGCGTTCTGGGCGGCCCCGTCGATCAGTTCGATGGTGGCAATATCGGACTGGATTCGCCGTGCTTCGCCTACGGGCATCGCAGAAAGCAGGGCGGGAGTGTACAAGGAAAGGGCGCTTGTCGCTTTCTGGAACCCGGCGAGGACGCTCGAAAGATCGCCGGAGTTCACTCCGTTAATCCACGGTGTCGCATTTCCGTAGTTGTCCTGGGCACTGGCATAGCGCCAGGGAGACCACGTCGCGGCATAGCGGGCCTGCATGTTAGGTGCGTTCTGGGACATGCGCTGGGCCAGTTGGTATGCGTTTACGATTTGCATGTATGTGGCTTGCAACTGCTTCAAGTGCGCGATCAACTGGGCGTAACGGAGCAGGGCTTGGTGGTAGTTCGTCGGGTCGTACACAACACCGGAGCCAAGTTGAGCGCTGGCTAGGCGTGGCATCGCGGCCAGGACGAGAACGATCAGCGTGATGGTCAGAAACTTCTTCATAGTGGTCTCCTCTTCAGAATTGGTGTTCTCCTTCAAATGTTGGATGGAACGGTATGACTGCTGTAGTCGGGCAACAGCAGATCGTTCGACAGGTAAATCTTGATGCGCGTCCCTTCGCGGATGGTGACCGTGGGCATGATGTTCAGGAAGCGATCAAGAACTTGTTCTCCGGCGCTGGCCATGCCGACTCCGAATCCCTCCTGGATTCGTTCCGTCCCGGTTGACGTAATGGCGCTCCCGGTTCCGATCTGGGCCACGCCGCCAAGGACACCAAGGGCGAGCGATGCGCCAAAGATTTTGGCGTAATGGTTATTGACCTTATCCTTGAGCGCGGTGGCTCCGGCTTGGTCCAAGCCTTTGAATTGGTCAAGATTGACGGAGAATCCATCGGGCATGATGAGCCGATGGAAAGTGACGGCAAGGCGCACCTGGCCGAACGTGTCCACCTTCTTGGCCTCACCAAGGATCTTGCTGCCCGCTGGGATGAGCACATGCTGACGGTCATGCGAATAGACGTTGTTGGATAGCAGACAGCTGACAGGGCCGGAAAAACTGCCATCGAGCCGGTTGATGAGCAGCGCTTCGAGCACCGTGCCTTCAAAGAGCACGTATTTCTTGCCTTCGGCGGATTGAGAAGCAGCAGTGGGGTCTGGGGCCTTCGGATCAGCACTTCTCTGCCCAGTAGGGTCCCCAGCATTCTGAGTGGGTGCGGCGTTGGGAAGAAGGTTATTTGCTGTGGGCGGCGGAGCAAGCCCTACCTTCTCTGCTTGCGCCAGGATTTCCTCCCCGTGGGCAAGCTCGGTGTTCGCCTGACTTGCAAGTTGCTCTTGCACAGTAAGAGCAGGCGAGTTGCGGCCTGGGTCTGCACGGAGGTCCTTCCGGTAGGTCAGTGCCAGGTTGTCGGAGAACAGCGATAAGTAAGCCCGTTTCTTCTGTTCGTCTCTGATGGGATCGGTTTGTCCTTCCGCAGGCTGAGAAGGCGTGGCTGCGTAAGCACCGGGCGGGTACGAGCCGTTGGGATAAGCAGAGGTGACCGGGGTTCCATAGGGCGTCGATGGAAAGGGCTGGGCCGATCCCATCCCCTGCGCAGCCAATTGCCTCTGTCTCTGGAGCAATGCCTCCTCAGCCTGCGGCGCGGATTCGCGCTGAGTCTGTTCAATCCCTTTCTGAAAGTCGGTGACTTTATCGGTGTTCACGGGAACAATGTTCGGCACCGTCGATGCCGTTTCTGCGTTGTTGGGTGGCACCGGACGCTTGTGGCCGGTGAGGGCCATGACCAAAACCATCAGCAGTGCCAGTCCGACCAAAACGAATGCCTGAAGATTCTTGGGTACTAGCCCTGCTGGTTTCGGAGCTTTGTCTTTGATTGCCTGTTCCATAAAATCCTCACTCACTTGGCTCGGGCCTGGGCCGTTGTTTGCCGGCTGAAGGTAACGCGCTTCTTGCCCACGACGAGGTATCCGCTGTCGATGATCTTCGGGACGATATACACGCCGTTCTCGTAATCAAAATTGACGAGATTCGGTTTGCCGTCCTTCATCTCGTAGATCGCGGGGCTCTCGCTGGCAGCGGACTTGATGTAGGTAAAGCTGTCGTCGTGATAGATCTCGGAAACGAGGAAGGGCGCGAGCCGAGCTTTCTTGTCGAGGTCGTAGTCGAATTGGAGTTTCGTGGGATATTTCTGTTTGTAGGCGGCAACTTGTTTCGTGATCTGGTCAAGGGTACGTCGCTGTTCCTGAGCAAGCTGGCTGCGAACGTCCGCCAGTTCGCTCTTGTAGGCGTCCACTTCGCTGGCGCGGACGTACTTTGAAGGCGTGATGTTCCCAGCGACTCCCGATCCGTCATAGGGTGTGACGAATACCTTGAGGTCAGGTTCGGTTCCCGGTTGCTTGCTGATTTCGGTAAGCAGGAACGAATAAAGGTGGCCGCTGGCCGTGACCAGATTGAGGTTGCTGCGGATTCCTACCTGGGCGGGATGCAAGTAGCAAAGATTGTGGGTGCCATTGATGATCCAGAACTCTTTGTCACCCGTGGTGAAGTCAAGAATCTCTTCATCGGCGGGCAAGACGATCAAGGTCGAGAAGCGGACCTTGGCGCGGATCGGGATAATGTCGGTCTGCGAATACTTCACGACTCGCGCGCCATTATCGGCGTGAAGGAGCGCGGGCGGGCACAGGCAAACCAGTAGCAACATGGCACGGCAAGCAAGCAGTTTCATAACAAACCTCCAGCGGAATCCTTTCTTGCATCGGTCGAAGCCGGATGGACTCCGGCGAGAACCTCCAAGCCCTTCTCAAAGCCGTAGGCGGCGAATGCCTCATCGCGCTTCCGGTTGTCGAACGGGTCGTTGGTGTATAGCCAGTAGCTCTTTGCATCGACATTGAGATTGGCGACTTTCGAGGTGTCGGGCGTCTTGATGAGCATCTGCTGCTTTGGAACTAGGCCGGCGATCAGCTCTATCTCGTGGTCGTTGAGGTGGAAGTGCTGCTGATAGAGCTCCCGGTCCATCTCGGGGTTGGCAAGAAAAATCTTGGTGACACAGCTTTCGAGAATCACATCGAGGATGTCGGACTTGCGCAGCTCGTCCAGTGATTGCGTGGAAAGCACGAGCGCCGCGTTGTGCTTCCGCCAGGTCTTGAGGGCTTCAACAATGTAGGAGCGAATGCTGGGGTTCTTTAGGAACACCCAGGCTTCGTCAATAAAGAAAGCTTTGAAAACGTGGCTGATATGCGGATCGCGGATAATCGCGTCCGCCCGGTGCAGAACGTAGAAGAGCAGTGGCTCCAGTACCTGCGGGTACTCCCGCATTCCCTGAAAATCGAGACACTGGAAGCGGGAGAAGCTTACAGTGTCCTCTGCGTTGTCAAAGAGAAACCCGAACTGACCGCCCTGCTTCCATTTGTAGAGGCGGTTATCCAGATCGCGGCGGAGCGTGTTCCCTAAAGTGCCGAGAGTGTGGAGGGTTAGATCGTGGAGTTCGTAAAGGTTCTGAATCTGTTCGTACAATTCGCGCTCTTGGGTGCCATTGAGGGCCTCTCCCTGGGATTCGGCGAGAACGCGAACGAAGATGGTCAAGAAATCGAGGTTCCGCTTTGAGGCCGATAGCGCGAAAGGATTGATCTTGAAATCACGGGATTCGATGCCCACCTTGAGGTAAGAGCCGCCGAAAAGCTGTGTCAGACTTCCAAAGCTTCCGCCCAGATCGAAGATGAAGGTGTAAGGCTCGTATTTCTGGAGGTTGGTGATTAGAAAATTCAGCAGGAACGACTTGCCCGATCCGGTACGGCCGAGAATGACGGTGTGGGCTACATCACGGTAGTGCAGATTCAAGAAATACGGCGTGTGATGGCTGGTTTCGAGAACCGCAAGATATTCCTGCTTCAGATGCGGGTTTTCCCGGTCGCCGGTGTGCAAAGTAAACAGGAACGAGTAGTCCGCGTAATTCGCATTCGTGACGAGCAATCGGCGTAAATTGAATGCCGTGTTGCCCGGCACCGTGGCGAGATAAGCGTTGAGCAGGTTGTAGCCCTCCTCGTAAAGCTGGGCGTCATGAACGCTGAACACCTTATAAAACTCCGCGCAAGCCGCTTGGACCTTCGCCAAGTCGAGGTCGTTGACGACCACTGTCAATGAGAATTCACCGAAGTAGTTGCCCTTAACTTCCAATTCTTTGAGGGCTTCGCCGAGACTCTGGATTTGGGCTTCCTTTGAATCGTCAATGAGGATGTCCTGCGCTGCTGGGCCTGCATCGGAGGTATTCAGATAGCTCACGAAGGACTGCTTCGTGTTGTGAAAGTGTCGCCTGCGCGAGTGAATTCGGCTGCGGGTTTTTTCCGGCTCTTCCTTCTTCCATTCGGTTGCGACAAAGAAATTGGCCTGGACTTCCAGAAGCTTCTGGAAGATCAAAGGAAGGCTCTGTGCCGATGGTTCCTTGAGCGTCAGCACTCGCACGTAGCAGTCATCCACGCGAAGAAATCCACGGTGGCATTCCAGGTGGGACTCGCAGAGGTAATAGTCGAGGAACGTGTCATGTTTGAGCCGTGCAGATTCGAGTTTGTGCGGCGCGAAGTTGAGGATCTGTTTTAGAAAGCGGAACGCCTGCTGCTTGTCGAGGAGTTCAACGGGCAGGAAATCATTCACTTGCAGGATGAAGCTAGAGGCTTTTTGTGCAAGGATAGCCTGGGTAGTCCTTATCTCCTCGCCGACCAGCGCAACTTGCTTTTCCGTTGAAAGCAGCGCCTTGAGCTCGTTCATGGACCGTTTCAAGTCGGAATTGCCGGTGGTCAGGATGCGGGAGACTGTCCTTTTGGCCGGAGGGCTTTCCAGCAAGACGACGAAGTAGATCGTCAGGCCATACAGGCTTTGCGCTTTGCTTTTGAGGTAGGCGATTCGGCTCTCGATAGCTGCGTTTACGATTGGATTCTCGTGACTCTTGCTTGGAATAACTGGGTTGCTGCCTTTGAAGAGGTACTGGTAGATGCGGCATCTGTCGTCCAGGATCTTGAATGCCGACTCCAAGCGTTTGGTGTAGTTGTCGATCTCGCCTGATGCGAGGCATTCGTAATCCACGCCCTTCACCGCCAAGACGACTCCCACGTCTCCGGTCTTAGTGAGAAATGTATGGTCGTCCACGAAGCCGAACAGATTGATCTGGTCGTTCATGGAACCTGCTTCGCGATAGCCCTTTAGGGCAGTGGTCAGCCTAAACATTGAGCACCTTGCGAACTGGAACAGCCGCAAATTTCATCGGATCGTACTGGCGGCGGGTTTTCGACGAATTGAGCAGCAGACGGAGAATTTGAGGATCGGTTTTCGTGGCCCAGCGTGCGAACCAGTACAGGAGCGAGAACATCAGTATTCCGCCAAGAAACGTGTGCAGCAGGTTGAAGACCGCTGCTCCCATGACTAAGGCCAGGAAAAAGAGCTTTCTCTCCGCTCCCATGAGCGTGAGGGGAGCGTTGAGCGCACGGAACACGGGATTGCGTCTTGGTTCCATTGTTTCCTCGCAAAGCGGGCGGACTGTTCCGATCACGGAAACAGCCAAGACATGAAGTTCACGGCTCCCACAGCCATGCCCACGCCGAAGATCACGCCGGCCAAGGTGCGCTTGGCCGCACCTTCCCCGAAGGCGAACATCAATCCACCCACGACAATGGCAACCAAGGCCAATCCAGTGGCGATTGGGCCCGTAAAGGCCGCTTGGAGCGCCTGAACTGCCTGTGTCCAAGGAGAACCGCCGCCCTGCTGGGCGAAAACCTCATCCACCAGAGCTAAACAGGCGCCGAATGTCAGCGCGCCCTTTTTCAGAAACCTGTTTAGCGGCTTAACTCTTGTTTGAGTAGTTGTCGGATTTGAACTTTCAGCCATCGCAAAACCTCCGGAGGCATCACCGTCAGGCCATTTAGATATATGACTACACCAGTCGCGAAATTGGTTGTACATATATATCTATAATTCCACTCGAACCCTGCAGTCCGTGAAATGTTTCGGTGTCAGTTGGAGAAATCAGAAGCCTTTTGGGATGACCCTGGATTGGGCCGATTATGGAAAGCTCAGAACCACCTCTCGGCGAGGTGCAGACCTAGGCAGATTGGGACAGGACGCGCTTGGCAGCGTTCAAGGCGCGCTCAACAATGAAGCGGCTCATACTGACTCCTTCTTTCGCAGCCGCCTTCTCGATGCTGGTCTTTTCCTCTTCGTTAAGCAGAATCAACATTCCCTTGTTGTTTCCGGTCTTGGGTCTTCGCGCTCTTGAGACGCCAGGGGACATCTTGCGCTTGGGTCTCTTCATTTCCCCCTCCTGCGCTGGCTTTTTGCGTGGATTATAGAACGATTCACCCTGCTGTAAATGGACTGAGAATGCATCCTGAGAATCACGACATTGGATTGTAGCCGATACGACAGTCCTATATCTATCAAGACTTGCGTTTCCGATTCCGAGGTGGCAGCTTCGTCTTTCCAAGAGATGAGTGGCCGCGATCTGCGGCCTTTTGGGACTTCTGCTTGCTGCGCAGGCTTGTAGCTGCGCGAGTGACGAATTGGGACGGAGTGAGGCGCAGTTTCCGGGCTGCCTGGCTTATGAGAGCGATCTCTTCTTGGGTGGCCTCTACTCGAACCCAAACCACGAGCCACCTCCTGAACCTCGGCCTCCGCTCTGTCCCGGATTCAAGGTGCAGGGGCACACTGGGCTGGATGCGGCGGCTGGCAAGGCATTTGAAAGGTTAGAACCCAGAGTCGCAGGAAAAGTTTCCTGGCTGTTAGGTGCCAGATGGCTTATTTCACGCCGTAAGTCCGGGTCTCGGTTTGCAGGGGCAATCGGGGACACCAATGTTGATGACGGGCGCACCGCCCTCTTTCTCACTGGGTGCCCTGGCCGACCTCCCCGGTCATGACAGCAGGACCAGCGCTCGTTTGCGCATTTCAGACCTCAACCTTGATTTGGTCTCCAGCGTTCAAGTCAGGTTACCTGTTCCGTATGTCCCGCCGAACCCTCTTACTGTGAACAACTGTTCTTCCTGCGGGTTTCGCCTGCGTTAACGAAGCGGTTGCCGTTCCAACGGAACTTTGACGTCACGATCCATTCGGGGCAGGCTCGGGAGCCATCGCCCATCTCCAAAAAGTCAACTGCCAGCTGGTGATTGCCGACTTTTGCGCCTGCTACTCGCTCGCCCTTCCAATACGATGATGGCAGCTTCGCGAGGACTCTGGGGCCGCTCTCTGACATTTCGAAGATGAATACCTCGGAAGACACCACATTCGGACTCATCCCTGATGGGTGGCAGCTCAGCACGACGACAGCCTCCTCCTGACCATCGCCTTTAAGATCGCCGTACACTGGTTTGTCGGCCCAGAACTCTTCGTCCTGACTGTTTGCTTGCCCCTTGGAAACATGAATGACCTCGGCAGGCCCATTCTCCCCGAAGCAGTTCGATGCATAGTCAAAATTCTGAAAATCGACGCTGAGGATATTCCGTTTGGTGGCGCCTGCCGGTGATGTTGACGGGCCGTTTGACCTAACCACCGGCGGTACTCCAAGCTGGTTGTTCACCTGCCGGACGCCTCTCTCCGACTTTGCGATGCGCTCTGCTGCATCCTTTTCCATCTGGCTGTTTACGGTGCCGGCCAGTGTCACCACACCGTTCTGCGCAGTGACGAGAATCTCTCGCGTCTTCAGAGCCGAGTTGGCAAGCAGACTATTACTTACGTTCTGGACGATTACGTCGTCTGGCACATGCACTTGTGACTGTGCGGTTAGACCCTTTCGGTCCCCTGCATTACTCGTGGGCGATTGTGAGGTTTTTGTGGCAGCAATGCCCCGGCCCAATCCGACGGTCAACCCGTACGTTGCGGGACCAGCGCCGGTCCGGGCATTCCAAACAGCAATCTCAACGTGATCCCCGGGCGCGAGCCTCCATTGACCCATCCCGTAGGCTCCTTGGAAGCCGGTTATCACGATCTCTGTGTCGGTCCATAGGCTGACGTTCAAGGTAATGGGATCCGACGAGCCTTTCACTTTCGAGGGCGCATCCCGACCAGCCGCCCAACGTTGAGTTGTGTCACGCACCTCCACGTAAGGCGTGCCTAAAGCCGTGTAAGGCACGTGTGTGCCGAAACCCTTCCCCTTGATAACGATCGTTTGCTGGGCTTGCGGCGCGATTGCCGAAACTGATCTTATGACCGGTGACAGAGAATCGGGTATAGCCAGAGCACCGGTCGTTCCGCAACACACGAACGCCACCCACAACGCGGGAAGCGAGATTCGCGGTGTCCCGATCACAGTGACCTCCTCGTCATCGATATGACTGATTGCATCTCTTAATGCTCATAACGTTGACAGCTCTTGCCTAGCAAGGCGGCGAAGCTATGTACCCTGCAGGGTCAGTGGACGCATTGCAGCTGCTCGCCCAAAACAGTCGATAGTGCAATACCGCTCTGCTGACCCTGCGTGAGGTCATTGGTCAGGCCGTTATAGAACCACCCATAGTCCGGAAGCGGGCTGTGGGATAAGACCTGGTAGGCGCAAACGTTGTTGCCCAAGGCTTGCAGCGCGCCGCTGAGCGCCGCATCGATATCCGCTGTTGGGATAGGAGTGACGTTCGCCATTCCGCTGAACACTCCGATCATGTAGGCAGCAAACACATCAAACTTTTGAGGCTGGTCAAGCACGTAAAACGTGATGGCAGAACTGGAGTTAAGATTCGCCGGAGCTACTTGAAACTGAAAGAAAAAGACACCCTTGGCAGTAAGCAGGGAAAAAAAGCCTAGCGCGATGTTGGGGGCAGCCGAGAGAACTGGGAGGAGCGCTTCACCAGCCACAGGCACATCGTGGATAAATGACAGGAGGGTTGCAACGTTCCCCTGGACGTCGTTTGCCTCCGCAGCTGTTTGCACGTCTTGGTAGACCCAGTTCGAAGGACTCACCATCTGGAAAGATGTCCACCGAGGCGTACCGGTATAGGCCAGTGTTGCTTGGCTATTGGCTGAGACAGATGCAGGTCCATTGCTCAACGTTAGAGTGAAGGTGGGTGAACTCGTGCCCGTAGTATCTTTGCCAGCACCGGCGGCGCTTGCAGTCAATTGGGGCGGCGGCTGCACCGAAGCGTTTGTGGAATTCTTAACAGTAAGCGTGAGCGTGATTGGATACGCCTCGGTGGGCAAGGTGGTGTTGTATGAGATGTAGTCGTAGACCACCTTAGGCAGGCAGTTTGATTTGGTGACGTTTTGCACGGAAGAGCATGAGGGATCGACAATCGTCCGCGGGGGAAGGAAGAGAGTGTAGGTCTGTGGCCGTGCGGTCACGTTGTAGTTCAGGACTTCCAGAGTCCCAGAACTTCCGCCACCTCCGTCGAGCCCAATACCCAAGACTTGTGCACCCGCGCCGACGTCTGGGTAGGCGACTACAGCCTCGATCGGCACGTCAGCTGTGTCATTATCGACGCGTGGCTCGGCGCCTCCTGTCAAGCTGTAGCTTACGTTGCGAAGGCTACCAGCCGCGCCTTTACTCGCCATCGCGGTTGTGACGGTCGCTCCAGGGAGCACCCGAATCTCAACCGTTCCCATTTCCTGCCAAATGTGTCCTCCGGTCACCCGCGCATAAACGCGCGGATTGAGTCGGCTCCAGGACTGCGGGCCGGGGTTCTGATATACGCCCGGAATCACATGCACAATCTGTTGCGCCAAAGCATCGTAGTTGTTCCCGTAGCGCTGGAGTGTCTGCTGCGCCTGCTGATACCGCTCGTTCAGGGTATTCATGTCGTTGCAGAGCGACCCGAAGATACTCCCGCGCAACCCGCCGCACGTCTTCTGGATGGTCTTAACAAAGTTGTCCCGTAGCTGACCCTTGTACTCCGGGATGAGACGGTCGATAAGCTGCTGACTGTCAGCAGACATGTCGTTGTAGCTCAGGCCGCCTTCAATTTGCCAAATCGCATGTTGCAGCTGCCAGAACTCGACGTGCGCCGCCGGTGCCCGTGACCTGAGTGCGATCAGCGCAGGGGCTCGCGTCCCTTCGAGAGGTCCCAGGTAGTAAGTATGACCATGTTGCGTCCCGGCAACGTGAACACCCATTCAATAGAAGCGCACCGGGATCGAGTAATCTCCGGGCGGAAGTCTCACGATGCCATCGGAAGAGTGTGCGAGCTGAGCGGTGATGGAATAAGTGGAATACGACACCGGAGTGAACGGCGAACCTGGCAAAGACGCGACTCTGGGATAGGCCCGGTTAGGATCTGCCACCATTGGCTCTTTGGCCGCGAATGGATTGAACTTCGCGCGAAGGACGTGCCCACCCCCAGTGACGTTCGTCGCGCCAGTTTGCGCTTGAAGTATTGGGAGTGCTCCAAGGATCAACAATGCGACAACGATCATTGCACGTCGGGCCGCCTCGTTACTGAATTCACCTGCGAAAACCAATTGCACCTTTGCCATGCCATCATGGGCCTTTCGTGTTCGTATTTTTCGCTCACAACTGCATTCCCGTCAGAGCGTGTACGCAATCCCACTCCTGCACTTCCGGGACTATCAGCGGCAGAAGGCCACTCTTGTACCGTCCCGATTCCCTCCTTGCGAAACGGTTTCACAAGAGATGCTTCTTCCTTCCCAATCACATACTTTTTCGCAGGTCTTGCCCACGTATCCACAGAGATCGGTGAACTTGTTGCCCGCGTTATCCGGCACGTAAACGCGTTTGAAGTCCCCGCAGTTGCGGCGAAGTTCGACATCCCGGTCCTGCGCGACATTCCCGTTAGCGAAGCCCATCCAAGCTTCCTGTGCGCCCGCGGTCGAGGGTGGATTCGTCTTTACCGCTGCGCCCGCGGCCGAGGGTGGATTCGTCTTTACCGCGATTTCCGCAGCCCAAAATCCAGAGTTGTCCCCAAAATTGTTGTCGTTAACACCGAGATACAGTTGTCCCGGAGTGGCCGCTCTGAAAGTCGTCCCTGCCCCAACATAGAAGACAAAGCCGTTTTCTCCGACACGACCTAGAAGAGAACTACACGGAAGCTGGTTTGCAACATAAGGGGCGGCTCTCCAGCCATGCGGTCCGTTCGCAACAGTCAGGCAGTCTGGCGGATCACCCGCAGGCGACCCTGGCTTCGATCCCTGTGAGAAGCTCACACCGCCGGATGCAGAGATCTGGACGATAGCACCGGCATTCAGGAAAATGCCGGTTGCCGTCCATGATTGGTTGCCGGGCACAGTCACAGTTTTGCCTGATCCTATCGCGGAGTTGCTGCCAACGGTTTCGCCGCCAGTCGATGGTGAAATTGGAGTGCCGACTACAAGTCCGTAGATATTGACCTGTTTGACCCCTGGTTGTTGCCCGGCAGTGGTGGCTGCACTGGTCTTGTCGGATTCTTTGTTAACGAGCCCTGTGAGGGTTACGATGCCATTCTGAGATTTCACTTCGACCGTACACTTGCTGAGGTCGGGATCAGCGGCAAATCTTGTTTGGATGGAATGGATGATATCCGCGTCAGATACGGATTGGGGAGAGGTAGAGAAGCGATAGAAAAGGAATGCGCCTACTACAACCACAATTGCAAGAGCAGCCAGGGCCCACGGCAGAAACCTACTTACCGCACTCGGACCGATACCTTTTTCAAGTTCACCTGGCTTAGGTGCAATCGTCGAAGGTGCAGGGGCTGCAAATGCAACCGGTCTCGGGGCCTCAACTGCGGCAGCGGAAGCCAGAGGCTCCGCAGATGTTACTGCAATCGCCGGAGCAGAACTGGATGTGGGGACCGGTACACGTGCTGCGGTTACGGGTGGCATTGCCGAGCGAGAGGGCTGCGACGTGGTCTTTGGCAGCGCAGTAACTTCAGTTTCGGGCCGTGCACCGCAGTTCGTACAGAACTTCTGGTTTTCTTTCAACGGGGTCCCACATTGAGTGCAGAACATGTCGGATATCTCCTCTCAACTTCAACCAGCGGGGCGTGGCTAATCGGTGTTAGGAGCCCTAGTTTTGTCTCTAACCGAACTCTTTTCTGCATCCTGGCGCGTGTTTCACGGCCTATCCAGCGAAACCGGTGCTACGCCTCGTGTTTTCCTCGATATCAATGAGCACGCGAATCATCTCCGCCGATGCCCAAAGAAAGAGGGCATAGCATAAACCGGCGAGCATGATGACGAAAGCAATTGCAGAACTCGCAGCACCGATCCCTAGAGAGTTCGGCAGCGATACGACTGATAAGCCGGAAATCACACCTCCGATTGCCGTGAGAACTGCAAGGATTTTGAGAAGGACCGTGATGATGCGCAGCGCGGGATATCGCCCACGAAGTGCAATCGGTAACGACCTGGGCGCCTGAGCAGCACTAACCGAGGGAGCCGCAGGCACTTCTACGACGCTGCCACATGCTCCACAGAACTTTGTGCCGGGCTCAAGCTGAGCCGCACAATTTGTGCAAAAGCTAGCCACGCATTCCTCCTTGCGCCCCTTCTTAGAGTTGCCCTCTGAACTAGGCCGCCTTACCGCACTCTTTGCAAAACCTTGCAGTAGCAGGATTGTCTGCTCCGCAGGACGAGCAAACCCTCCGGGCAGAGGCAATCGACGTAGGTGCGCTCGATGCGGTTCCGCAATGCGGACAGAACTTCGCATCGGCAGTTGTCGGCTGCCCGCAGTTGCTACACTGCAGCGTGGCGGGTGTCCGAGCGACCGAGTCAGCAACCGCTGACGACTGGGGGGTTGATGGGGAAGGCGATGCGGCGCGGAATACAACTTCCGTGAATCCGTCCAGGTTGCGGGAGACCAGGACCACTATTCCAACGACCGGGATGACGATGAGAATCAGAAACGTCCAACCGTATATGTCGGGGGGCTGTCTGAGGACCATGACGGCGGCACTCTGAAGTGCTGCGAGAGTTGCGCCGGTCATCATCTTCACCTCTGCCTTGGCAATCCCCTGGAACATTTGGGAGAGACCCGGCATAACTTGGTCGAGGTTCACTGGCAATTGGGAGTTTTGACCGATCTTGGACAGGTCGGCTGGGGAGACGATCAAACATGCTGTGGGTTTCTCATACTGGCGGTAAGCGATCAAGAGCACGACGACCAGTGTGGCCAAGGTTATGATTTTACCGACGTCTGGAAACCGTGTTGAATTCTGACCAACAGTCCGTCCCAGTGCCACTCCGAACTGCAGAAGCACCACGAGGATCAGGGTATCGACAACCGCATCAGCGATGACGAGAGGACTCATCATTGAGTCTCCGATCGCAGAAGCATTATTCAGCATGGGAAGAGCGCCGAGCACAGCGCGAAGAATAAGCAGTCCTACAACGGTCAATGCGAACCGAACAGATCTCTTCCCGAGTTCAGGAGCCAAGATGGATTGTGCTTGCGCCATTGATTTCGTCTCCTTAGATTCTTCGTCTCTTGGAGCCCGTGACTGACTCCTCTCCAAGGTCCTTGTTTCGGTTGACTATTCTACGCCTCGCCAGAATTTCATATTGCCATAGCGAGGCATTTGAACGATCAGAACCCCGAGCTGCCGAACAAGTCTCCTGCCAGCTCAAGTAATTGAGCGGCACTAAGGAATAAAACCGGAAAAGCTCATCAAAACCCGCAACGCAATCCTTTGGAGTTTCGACCTTATCCTCCTTTGGTAGGAGCGTTCCCGAGAATGCGAAGCAAGTGGAAGTCTGTTAAACTCGCGCAAACTGTTGTGTAGCAGGTGGATATGGGCGACGAAGGCTCGGTTTCGAGACACATTCAGGACCTAAAGGAAGGTTCCTCTGATGCGGAGCGAGCTATTTTCGAGAGGTACCTTACCAAACTGACCAACACTGCGCTGGCTAGAATGAAGGGCATGGTTGATACTCGGCCCGGCGCGCTGGATCCGGAGATGGCGGCCCAAAGCGCGCTATTGAGCGTTCTGGAGCGAATCAGGGCACACCGCGAAGAGCGTCTACTGGATCGTAACGATCTCCTCGCCTTACTTCTTTCCAAATTGGAGAACAAGATAAAGGACCAATGGAGAAGAGAGCATGCCGAAAAACGTGGCCTGGGGATGGTCAAGTATGCCGCGGACGTGCTGACTCCTGCGGAAGCGGAGGCTGAATCTGACGCATTCTCGAAAATAGCGCGGCGCGATCCTACCCCTGAGGACGTCCTAGGGCTTCAGGAGTTGTTTGTACGTGCGATGGACGTTCTGCCCGACAACCTGTGTCGGCATATCGCACAGCTTGAGCTCGACGGCTACACTGACGTCGAAATCAGCCGCTTGACCTTGAGGTCGCTTCGCGCGGTGCAACTTAAACTTCGGTTGATTCGTGCGCACTGGCAGGAGGAGTTAGGTTGAAATGATTTCAGGCTTGACTTCCGACAACGAACGAGCACTGCTTGGAAAGATTAACCAAGTTGTCGATGGATTTGAGGCAGAACTCAAAAAGAAAGGAAATCCACGACTCGAATCTTACTTGGAGGGGTGGTGTGATGGGGAGCTCGCGCAACTCTTCGCTGAGCTTTTCGCTGTTGAGCTGGAATACCGAGGGCGTCGCGGAGAAAGACCCAGCATCGACGAATATCGTAAGCGCTTTCCTCAGCACTCCTACATAGTCAACACGGAGTTTCCGGCTGAAGTTGGCAACTATGAACTGGAGGAACTAAGGGGCTTCGGGGCGTTCGGTCGCGTCTATCGTGGCCGGATAAAGGGAACCCACTCTCGCTACGCGATCAAAATATTTTATGCGGCCACGGATTCAGGACGCTTCGATTCTGTGATGCGGGAATTTGAAACGCTGGCCCAACTCAAACATCCCGCAATAGTCGCTGGCCATTACCTCCACCTTAAAGAGGGCGATACTCCCTATCTGACAATGGAGTATGTGGACGGGAGGTCCTTGCAAGAGCTGCTCGAATCCGGGAGGCTTCCCATTCAGCGAATCGTGCCGCTGATTGCGCAGGTCGCAGAAGCGCTAGTGGCCGCGCACAGTGCAGGGATCATCCACAGGGACCTAAAACCAGCGAACATTCTACTAGACTTAGAAGGTCGTCCACACATTACCGATTTCGGGTTGGCATTACCTAGCACGGACAGACACACCAAGCGGGACGAGCTAGCTGGAACGCTTGCATATGTTGCTCCGGAGCACTTGAGGGCAGAAACCTTGGACCCTCGGGCAGACATCTGGAGTCTAGGAGTCATTTTCTACGAGGCGCTGACGGGAGAAAGGCCCTTTCGTGGCGCTACAAAACAGGAATTGTTTCGCCAGATCGAAGGGTCGAAAGTGACTCGACCGCAGGTTCTGCGGCCAGACTTATCTTCTGACCTTGAGGAGATATGTCTAAAATGTCTTGAGAAGGACCGTGAAAAGAGATGGGCAACGGCACACGAGTTGGCTGCGGCCCTCAGGGGCCACGATTCTTCGAGCACCACCTCACCAACCAACTCCGTGGCTAGTCCGCACGTATTAGCCGCCCGCCGTCGCAAGAGACTTCTTTTTCAGCTGGTCGTATCGGCGGCCGTTGCGCTGGTTTTAGCGAGCCTTTTCCTCTTCTTCTCCCGCCGACAGCCTACCACCACCGACGCTGGTATCGGCGTTGCTCTCGAATCGGATTTCTACAACGATTCAAACCTACGCAAAGCCAACATCCGAGTGACGGCCCGGAACGGAGTGGTAACGCTTACAGGTCAAGTAGACAAAGACTCGGATAGGGTGAGGGCAGACAGCATCGCGGGGGCACGCGAAGGGGTCAGGCAAGTGATCGACGACTTGCGAGTGTCGGGAGAGCAGCCAGTCCCAACGAAACCGCCGGGGCCTCCGCAGCAACCGCCCAGCCAAGCACAGAAAGCCACGCCGCCAGCCATTAGGCTTTTTCAACCGCAAGTAAACGGTTTGT
>Ga0182014_10002059_pt1 | contig 25935 bp, 18 predicted proteins | sample 612S2DmetaG_FD_120489 | JGI IMG/M metagenome (GOLD analysis project Ga0182014, IMG submission 120489) | Permafrost microbial communities from Stordalen Mire, Sweden - 612S2D metaG | ecosystem: Environmental > Terrestrial > Soil > Wetlands > Permafrost | place: Sweden: Stordalen | collected... | reverse complement strand
ATCGCCTGCGCCGGAGTCATTCCGCTTGCTCTCATCGCCGGTCAAATCCGTGGCATCCCGCTGCCGTGGCGTCTCATCGACTGTAGCTTTGGCGTCTTCGGTGCTTTGCCACTCTTGATCTGCGGGCGATCCATCCATGCGCTTGAACGCTTGCAAGATTGATTCGACCTCTTTCTATTTCTTCAATGTGCATCGCACAAGAGCTGCGCACCAAATCGCCCACTGCAAGGTTAGAAAGAATGCGTCCTCGAACTCTGGCACTCTCGCTTACTCTCATGGCTGTCACAATGATCAGCGGTCTGGTGATTCGATTTGGACACTTCGGCCTTCCGCCGCTCATTGTGAAGTACGGAGGATCGATGCTCTGGGCCTTGATGATTTACTGGGTTGTTTCAACTCTTTTGCCCTCGGTGCGATTATTTGCAGTAGCTTTGGTCACCGCTGGCATCACCACAGCCGTGGAGTTCTTCAAGTTGTACCACGCGCCTGCTCTCGACGCTTTCCGTATGACGTTTCCTGGCATCCTTCTGCTCGGACGCTTCTTCTCCGTTTGGGACATACTCGCATACTGGATCGCTATTGTCGCCGGTGTTTTCATGGATAGGCGAATCCATTCTTCGCCGCTTTGAAAGTTTGATCTTCGCCAGCCAGAACTGAAAATACCTGCAATGAAATTGAGGATGTGAGGACGGTCTGGAACCGCCCCCACCGTTTCAGATGCCTTTGTAGTTGAGCACCGGCCGCAGAGTGCGTATGACCTTCACAAGTTCCCGCTGCGCTTTCAGAACGGAACGAATATCCTTGTACGCGGCGGGAGCCTCGTCCCGGAGTTTGCCTGTCAACCGGTAGTCGTACCAGACACCTTGCATCTGACGCTGTAGGTCACGGTCGGTGAACTTGCCCCTTGCCGCGACGCGGCTCAAGGCTCTTCCCGCGCCATGAGCGCTTGAACAAAGCGCCTCTTCGCAGCCACGCCCTTCCACATGGAAGCTGAGTGTGCCCATTGATCCAGGCAGGACTCCAGTCTCACCTTGTTGGGCAGACATTGCACCCTTGCGATGAACCCACAACTCACGCCCGCCATGCCGTTCGAGCGCGACATGGTTGTGATCGGTTGCGATCATCGTCTCCCAATTGAGGCCACATTTCAGCGTTTGAGACAACACCCTGCCAGCCTCCTCTGCCATTGCCATCCGAGAAGCAGCAGCAAATTGCCTAGCCCACAAGGCATCGTGAAGATACTCCTTGCCTGCATCCGATCCGGCATCCAGTGCGCGCAACCGGCCTTCAACTGGCATTGCACGCGCCAGATGATGATCGCGAATCGCCTGCCCGAGCGCTCGCGATCCACTATGCACCATCAACCAGAGCCGATCCTCCTCGTCCGCCTGCAACTCAAGGAAATGGTTTCCGCTGCCAAGAGTCGCAAACTCGATCTCGCCTTCCTTTCGGCGCATCGCCTCAAGACTGGCATGACTCAGCAACTCGTTTACCAATTCCGCTGACTGCGCGAGAACAGCGTCTCGGTTGCGTCTTCGCGCCGGTATTGCTCGCCCAAGTTCCTTCAGCAACTGAGCTGCAACCCTTGGATTCTTCAGTTCCGTAGCCTCAGCATTGACCGCGACAGCCAACATACCGCATCCAATGTCGCCTCCCACGGCCTGCGGGTAAATCAGGTGAGAGGTCGCGACGACAACTCCGATGCACACCTCAGAAGCAAGGTGTACATCGGGCATTACCGCAATCTGTTGAACGTCCGGGGCGCGTCGGAGACGCTCAAGCGCCTCCGACACGTTAGAATCCAGTGGCGCTGCCAGCCAACTCAGCAGCGGAGACTTTGATGAATCACTCATCGCAGCCTCCTTGCATCGAGACCGGCACAAACGCCAGTTCTGGCGCTCTTTTGCGCGTAATTGCCATCGCCACCTCGGACCGCAGTCGCGGCGATTCGCGACGCAGTGCGCTCAACGCATCTGCGACCGAATAACCGTCCTGCACAACGATGTGGACCAACAGGTGGCCACAATCCGGCCCAGGCGAAACCTCATCGACGAACAGATCGCAGCCGATGTCGGCCACGCTCGTATCCGCGAGTGCGAGGTTCAGCGCCCACTGCACTTGTCTACAGAACTGTTGGGTTTTCCGCTCCGTCTGGCGATTGTTTGATCGGTTATTGTCCTTCTCTCCATAGAGAATCTCTGCGAAGTCCGCGTCCAAATGCGAATCTGGGAACTCCGCCCTTTTTCCTCGACGATTTTGCCGTTTCAAAACAAAGCTCTCCTGTTGCGCGCAAGCGCGCAGAGCCTACAAACGCACGAGTGCGAATGCGGCTTCAACTAATGAGTTGAAAGATGAGAGCCTGCCCAGCCGACCGGCTGGTTTAGACGGCGGCGAGCGGGCTCAACGTCATCGGGCTTTGCGCAATAGGCGACATAATTTCCTCCGGTGCTTCGTTGAGTCTCTGGAATGCAGGCGATTGGGTGCCTGCAACACACAATCCATTATCGCTATATCTCTGACTCGGCGCAAGTCTGATCCGAATCGGCTACCCGTAACCTGCAATTCATCACTTTTCGAGTGGTGAATTGCAGGTTGTCGCGTACCATAAGACAGACGTCTTCCCAACTCCGAGAAACCGTGAGACGAGCATTCACGTACATTAGTTGTCTACGCACTGCTCGGACTCCACATCACCACCAAGACTGACGCGGTATCCTCCTTCGTTCTCATACTCCTCCTCAAATTCGCCGTCCTCCCGTGCCGCCGCGAATGCCTCACGCTCGCGTTTGTCCCTGCGAACAGTCAGCAGTTGCGTTCCAATGGTGTGCTTCGGCACAAAGCAGTAGTTGTAGAACGCCTCGAACAGCGCGACGTTTGGAACCCTCTTTTGCTCCAAGAGGTCGCGCAGATGATGCGTGTAAAGGGCGCGGAACGCCTCTGGCGTGATGTTGTGAGTCATCCGCTTGCCGACGAGTTTCGCGGTTGCTTCCAGCCAGCCCGCTTCGATCCAGGCGTGGATTTCAGATTTTCTCACGTGAAGAGTCCTCGCCAGCGCCTCGACCGAAAAGCAATCGCAGCGGATTTCCTTGACCTTCAAGTCGTGCCTGCGCAATTTGCAGCGAATGGCATTCGCGCTGCGGCCAAGGGTGCTTGCGGTCTCCTCGACTGAATGCGAGGCCAGTTGTTCGCGTAGCGACTCGATTTCTTCTTCGGTCCAGCGCCGGTGCTCATCCCGGCTATTCAAACCAGTCTGGAGTACAAATCGCCAACACGCCTCCCTGGACCGACCTGTTTGCCGTTGCAAGCGGCGAACCAGTTGGTCGAGTTTATGGCCTGAAAGCACACGGGCCTGGATTGCCAAAGCTGTGGCATCTGGGCCCCAAACATCAGACGACCTCGGTCTGTGTTCAGCAGTCATGGGGACACCTCGGCAGTGGGGAGATGCAGAGAAACCCCTATCCCTATTGATCTTTCCTGAAGCGAACAGCGAGATGCGGAAGTCATGCTCCGCCTATTTTCATTCTCCTTGAGTCCGACTTATTGCAGGCAACACAACCACAGTTACGCCGCGCCACCGCAGTCGCAGTTAGCTTGGCAAGTCTCTATCTCACTCGTACAGCTATCGTCTCCTGTTCGCAAACGTACTGCGGCGAACTTCATCGATTCCTACTTGAAATGCGCCTCCTGTTGTGGCAGAATCTGGATCATGCTTCACCGTTGCTCGACAGCGAAGCGACGTCTTGATTACTGCGGGACGTTCTGTCGCATCTTTCCCTGTAACCACTAAAGGCACTTTCGTTGGGTGTTTGGGGCAGGCATGTGGAATTTTGTTGCTACCGTAACAATCTGGCTGCGGTCTAAACACCTCAAGATGTGTGGCGGTTATCCCCCCTGTGTGACGGACGCTCTCATATGCAGCCACAAGGCAGCAACTGGAAAGAGCCAACATGGAGTTGGGCACATCCGACAGGAAGCCCGGCTTCAAATGAAAAACTGGAGGCCGCTGCAAAGGCAGCTTGGCCTTATGCGATTCGCTGTGCCTGGACGTATCTTTACGATCACGCTGCCGCTTATGACCTCATGGATCACGCGGTAGAAAATGCGTCGCGCTACCTTCTTCGCCATGCGGAGTGCCCGGACATGAAGTTGGCGGCGCGCATCAAGAGCGTCATCAAACGCCGTGCGCAGCAGCAATCCGCAAAGCGGCGCCTGGAGATTCCGCATGGGTCGTTGAACGATATGGAAAAGTTGTATATTGGTCAACCAGAGGCAGAGCAAAGGGTCTATGGAAGAGAGTTGTTGGAGCGACTCTCGCCTCTTGCCCAGTCGATTGTGAAATGGCGCGTTCTTGGGTATCCGTGGCGGAAGATCGCAGAGGAACTCGAAATGGACCACACCGCTGTTCGGCGAGCCTATATCCGGGAGATGGAGTCGCTGCTCCATGATCTCTCCCAGCCTGGAGAATTGTCTCAATGAGATTGCATTGGTTTTCACGTGCGGAAGATCGCCTTGATGCATGGGTCACAAGGCAACATCAGGAACGTGTCCTCGACGGGAGAACTGCGCCTGTCGGCCCCTGTCCTGGCGAAGCGTTCCTGGAAGGCGTTGCCAGACAATCTAAACAGATCGCATTGTCGGACCCGAGAGTGGATCATGCAGCGAATTGTCCTGTCTGCATGAGTCGGCTGCTTGAACTGCGCTCCCATCATCAGTCGCGCCGGCGAAGACTGGTGTTCACCGCCGCCGTTAGCTGTTGTCTCTTGATTGTCGCAGCATTCGCCGTGATGTCATGGCGCGGGGCGAACACGCCGCATCCGGCAGACAATATGGCCGCAATTCCTGAGACCATCGACCTGTCGAATGCCGGTACGCTTCGGGGCCTTCCGTCCAACTCAGCCGAACCCAGTCCGTTACAATCGGTGTCGTTACCGGCAGCATTGGTTAAGGTGACGATCATCCTTCCCCGCTACAGCAGACCCGGTCAATACATGGTCGCTGTCACGCGCGATCAGTCGGTCAATGCCCCACTGGCTCACAGCAGCGCGGCTGCAACCGGCAATGGACAACGTGAAGAAGTCTCCGTTGATCTTGATCTGCGGAATTCCAAACCGGGGGCATATTTCCTCTCAACGACCCATGAACAGGATCAGGCATCGTATTACTACCCCTTGCAAATCAAATAGTCGCGAGGCGGATGTGACCCTGGAAACGCGAGTTGGGCTGCAACATTCGAAGAACATATCGCTTGAGCAGCAATTATGGTTGAAGCTTGCGACTTCATGAAAGTAATCCTGTGAGAAACTGTAATGAGCGTTTCGGGTAGTGCGCAAGTGGTAACTAACGGTTTTCCGGTCAACCGCTCAGAGCAGGGTCAGCTTCCGGGAAACGTTCGGGGAGCCGACCAACCAGTATTCGATAACCGCAGTGAATCTGATTGTTGCGTTATCTCTTCAACAAATCCTCCACTTGAAATGCCTGCGGTGCGAGAACTACTTTCAGGTCGGGGTTGTAGTAGTCGAAAAGTGTGGCAGGCGCGGCTTTGGCGTGGACTGCATAGCGCGGCGTAAATCGGAAGCTGAAGTGCGAACCCTCCGCCTTCCACGACCAGAGATAAAAAGCGATGCGGTCGGGTTGCAATTCGTAGCGCGAGATGGTCCAGTTATCCAGCAACTTTGCGAGCGAGGCGCGATCTACATCTGCTCCGGGCGGCAGGCCCACCTCGGCAAGCAGCATTCCGTAGCCGCTTGAACCAAAGCGGCGCACACTGACGGCGCAATCGATGGGCTGGCCCACCTCGGCGTTGTTCGCCGCGCAGCGATATCCAAAGTCCAGCCCAAACTCCTTGCCGACTTCGGTATTTTGGGCAGGCGTTGCCGTCTCCGCCCATGGAATGTAGTAGCTCGCCGTGGCTTCTGCGCTGGCCAGAACCGCATCGTGATCACTCGTGAAGGCCAGTTCATTGTGCCCTGGCTTGAGCATGACAGTCAGGTCGAGTGAGCGCGGCGCGTCGATCAAAGTTGGGTCAGTGCGCAGCGCCATTGCATCGTTGCCGGTGAGTGCGACGCCGTTGACGGTTAAACGAAACTCTTGCTGGTTGCCGGTCGCCTTCATCCGCTCGATGGCTATCGGCAACAGCGCTTGCAGTACACGGACGGTGGCTTGCCCGCTGTACCAGATGCCGTAGCGATCCTGGTTGCGGAGCAGGTAGAAGAGCGCATCGTTGCGCAGCGCCTGGTAGTTTGGCGAGGGAGCGTATTGATTCAGCGTGCCAAGCACCAACGCAGTGGTTTCCAACTCGCCTGCATGACCCCACCCGTAGAAGGGAGAATAGCCTGGGCTGGTCCAATGTGTTCCTTCGCGGTCGTGGTGTGCCGTTTGGCTCAACTCGGCTTGCAGGGGAGCAGTGGTCGCGGCATCGTCGGCCAATCGCAGCCTCAAAGCATTCGCGTACGGATCATGCACCGCGGCAACCGAGGTCGCCGCCCATCCAACTGCTCGCGCGGCTGACTTGTTGACTCGCTCACGAAGATCCTTTGAGGCATCTTTGGCGAAGAGATCGCTGGCCAAGGTGCGGTGCAGCACTTCGGCCACATAGAGATTGTGGTCGGCGCTGGTCTCGCCATAGTGCGGCTTCCAACTGCCGTCCGCCTGCTGATTCGCAAGCAGCCATTTCACGGCGTCCACGATGCGGCTTTGATCCACCTTGATGTAAGGCTGGGCCTCGGTGAGGAACTCTATGCCGTAAGCCGTCAGCGCCGCGTCGGGATCCTCATCGCCTCGGCCCCAATACGTCAGCCCGCCGCTTGCGCTAAAGTAGCCGAGCAGCCGGTCGTAGCCTTGTTGCAGATAACTCTGTGCCTCGCTCTCCTTTGGCGATGTGCTCTTGGCGGACTTGAGCAGTTCCAGGAAGAGTAGGCTCGGATACGTCGAAGAGATGGTTTGCTCGCCGCAGCCGTAAGGACGCTCCAGCACCGCCTTCATGGAGTGCAGAATGTGCGCGCCAAGATTCGGATAAAGCAACAATTCGGAGTGAATCGAACCGGGAATTGCGTTGACCGGAAGATCGAGCGAGAGCGTCGCCTGGCCTTGCAGGATTCCAGATGCTGTAACAGTGCGCGGTTCACCATCGGGATGAACGCGAACGGTCTTCTCCACCGCATCGCCCTCATGCGCATTGGCTGCGGTGATTCGCAGCGGACCAGCTTCGATGGCATTTGTGGCGCGCAAACCGAAGCGTACCGCCGTTGTCCCATTCGCGACTACGCTGGCCTGCACTGTGGGCGGCGTGAGCAACGAGAACCAGTCAGACGGCTTTACGGTGACTGGCAGTGCCAGACCGTGAGCCGTGTAATTGCGCAGATTCACAGGCAATGTGATCTCGTCGCCCACGGTGAGAACCTGCGGCGCGTCAAGATCAACGAAGAAAGGCTGGAAGCTCTTGAATGTTTGGTCCACCGAAGCGATGCGGCCGTCGACGGTCGAGGCCAGCGCATGCAACTTCCAAGTAGTCAGGCTGTCGGGCAAACGGAAGTGAAGGCTGGCGTGGCCGCTGGCATTAGTCTCCAGCGACGGCACCCAGTAGGCCGTCTCCTCGAAGACGTGGCGCAGGCGTGGAGTGAATGTGGGTTCAGAGACTTTAGCACGACCAGAAGTTCCGAAAGCTACAACAGTTGAGACCGATCCGCTATCCGTGCTGAGAGAAACGGCTTCGGCTGACACCGTTACCGTCTGCGCTTCAGCGCCAACATTCAGCGTTACGTCCACGGTTGTCAGAGCCGCCGATGAGACATACACCTCTCGCAGCACAATGGTCTCGAAGCCTCGCGACGAAACCTGCACGGAGTAAATGCCGGGATAGAGATCGGCGATCAGATAGCCGCCATTCGCCAGCGTCTTGCCGCTGCCTACAAGAATGTCTCCGCTGGACTTCACCGTGACGGTTGCGTTGGCAACCACTGCTCCCGTTTGGTCTGCAACCGTACCGCCAATCGCGCCGGTGTTGCCTTTGAATGTTCCGGCATCGACAGATTGTGGTTTCAGATCATTGCCGCTCTGCTCGGTGATAGGGTGCAGAAACTGAGCCACCACATCTTGCGCCGCTTCTCCCGCATCCGTTTTGGTTGCGCTCATAATTTGCAATGCGCGTAACAGGTGCGTTACAGATTTGTTCTTCGCTGTCAGGCTGCCGTTGGCGGTCTTCACATTTTCGACGCGTGAATAGGCCATCACCTGAGCCATGTGCAATTGGAAGGAATGGCCGAGTGGATCACGCAGCGCATCAACGTCGATTCCCGCAGCGGTGAAGGCTTGACGCGCCTCGGCCTCGGTCTCAGGAAACAGCTTGCCTGCGTTGCTCCAGTCGCGCAGCGCGGCCTCCATGCGGGCTTCGGTGCGCGAGAAATAGTCGATGGAGGGGCTGCTCCATGCCTCGCCAGTGTAGTGCCCAGACTGGAGAACCGCTTCGTGCGGAAATACGTGAATGGTGTAATAGCGTCGATGCAACTGCACTTCATAGTGATACGGCTTCCCTTGCGGATCTAGCGTTGAGTTTAGATCCAGTCCACCATCATGAGCCAGAACCTTGAGTACATCCTCGTTTGCCGGCAATGGCCGTCCTGCTTTCACCGCATCCGTCACCAGCTTCGTCAGTTGCTCGCCAGGGAGCGCAAAGTAATTTCGCCTGGCCAGTTCGATAGTGAAATCATCATCGTTGCCAAAGCGCTTGTCTGGTCCCGCGCTTTGCAGACTGACCACCTCGTTGTCCCATTCGACTTTGGTTACAACTTTGTACGGTGTTTTCCAGGGATCAAGCAGCAGCGCATCATCCAGCTTGGCGGCGCGGCCTATGTTTTGAACAGCCTCCAGCGTCGCGGGCAGCCGCACTGGTCGAGCCGCAAGCACCGCCTCGCCCAGCGGCTTCAGGCTTCGCTTCATGACGCCCTCATATTGATTACGCGCATTGTCGTCATCGTTGCTGTCTTCGATTCGAATTCCAGGATTGATCTCATTCAGCAGCACGACTTCCGCTGCCAGATCGAGATCGTCGGAGATGGGCTTCGACATATCCGTCCTGTCCAGAGTGGTGCGAGTCACGCCGCCCACGTTCGAGCCTTGATTCCACCATGACCAACCATACCCGTGTTCGTTAGCCTCTTCCTCGGTGACCGCGCGCTGCTCCACTGCTGTATCAATCACCGCAATGCCGAGCGCGCCTGCCGTTGCCGCACCCTTGACATCATGGATGCCAAATCCGGCATCGACCTCGGCGCCCGGCAGGTACGAAGGCCGCAGGCCGGTCAGTTTCACTTTCAACTCCCGGTCTTCCGGATAAAGAACTGGCTTATAACCGACGGACTGATACCAGCTGTAGCCTTGCTCATGGTTGCTCATTGAATAGGCTCGCAGAGCAATGAGTCCATGAAATGCATCGTTGGCCGGAATGGTAAACGGCTCCACTGTGCTGTGCATGCGCACCCGCTGGTGAGCAATCATTCCGTCTTCCGAGAGCACATCCACGTCTATGACAGTACCCACTGGTCCGTGCAGTGTGACCTCGATTGGCTGGTTGGTTTTCAACAGCATATGTGCAACACCGATCCAGATATTCTCCGCCTCCTGCGGCCTCACCGTATCGTCGAAGATTGAAGTGCGCCCCTCGCGATCATGCGCGGTCAGGCGAATATCCACGTTAGAATTATTGCCGTATTGATCTTTGTTCAATGCTGATGCAGGAAAACGCAGATGCACCCGAGCAAGGCCGTAGCGATTGGTGACCACTGTCGCGGCACTCGTGGGATGCGAGTCCGCGTCCATCCAATTCAGCGCGACCTTGCAAGCCGTCGGTTCGCCGTCCGCATAGCTGGTTGAAACAATATAGTCACCCTCGCGTTCATTGCCACCCATCTCGCGCAGGTAGATATGCACCGGATAGCGCGTGAGCCGGACAGTGAAATTGCGCGGCTCGCTGCGCCCGGTCGTCGAGTCAGTCACGATGGCGCGGTAGCGTATGTCGGTGAAGCGTTGATAGTCGCGATCCTTGAAATCATTAAAGTCGTCTTTGACATCGAGGTGCAACTCCGCGTCTCCGTTGGTGTCGAGCGTTGCGCTTTGCTCCACTTTATCCGGCTCTTCGTACTTTCCTTTCTTTGGATTCCACGTCTGATTGTCGGCGCGAAGCACGCGCAGCGAACCTGCCGCAACCGGCTTGCCGAAGAGATAGCCTGCGTGAATATGCGCAACAGGCACCTGGCCATTGAGATAGTAACCGTGATCCATCGTGACTGAGACAGCGAATTCCGGAAGTTCATAACGCTGTATGCGAATCCTTTCCGTGAAGCTATTCCCGGAGTTGTCCAATTCAAATTCCGCTTCATACTCACCAGTGGCAAGCTGTGCTCCAGTCTTCCAATCGTAGGCGGCTATACCGAAGCGATTGGTGGTGAGCGGAACTTCGAGCAGCGTCTTGTACTCCGGGTCTTTGATGGTCAGCGATATCGCCTTGTTGGCAGCTGCGTGGCTGCTGTCATCAAAGACCAGCGCGCGCAGATGCACGATTTCTCCGGGCTTGTGCAGCGGCTTGTCTGTTTCGATGTGGATCGTGCTCCGGTCGCTGGTCTCCAGATCAGCCTTGATGGTGGACTGGGCGCGCGCGCTGACCACACCCGGCTTGTCTGAGTCGATCCTTTGCGATCTTGTTCCGAACCTAGTCATTGTTCCGACTACCGTAAGGGTTGCACCTTGCCCTGGCTTGGCCTTGATGAGAAAGCTGAAGTTGGCCTCACCCGATGCACCGGTTGTTGCCGTCCGCACCACGGTCCGCTCTGCGAGCTTGCTCTCCGTAGCTTCCGTCGCTGAATCTGTAGCGGAATCCTGGGCATCAAGGACCAGCGTCGCCTGCAAGCGTACTCCGCGATGCGGCGCGCGCGTGATGGGATTACTCGCGTATACATTTACACTCAGCGGCTTCCCGGAGACGAGTTGCTCTGGTCGAGTCATCCGCAATGCCAGAAGATTTTCGGCAATCGCACCGACCGCCAGAACTCCGTGCGCCGTCGGTGCGCCGTTTGCCTCGATTCTGTAGGCAATGCGATACCAGCCGATCTCCTGGCTCTCAAAGCTGTGCGCTTCTTTGGACCACGGCAGTGTAAGCGTGACTGAACGGCTTCCAGGGCGCATGACTACAGACGTTTCACCCGAAACGGCGTCCATGGGTGAGAGCAGCCATGCAACCAAACGCTCGCCTGCAACAGCCGGGCCTGTCAGCGGCAACTCGAAACGGATAGAACCATCGGCTAGAATGGCGCGAGCTCTGGCTTCGTTGACAACAATGCTTCCGACCTTGGTAGCACCCTGCGAAGAGACAACCTGGCCGCCAGATACAGCGAGTCCAATCACAAATCCAGCAGTAAGAAACAGATTTTTCATAGCGCATCCATCCTAACAAAGCCACGCGCCATGGGTTGTGATCCGCCGGTCATGTGGCCGCAGTGCCGCTGACATCGCGCATTCATGAGGGACTCGTCTTCTCCATCGGTGGCAGGAGTTGCTGGGCGCCGCATGGCATTTGGACGGGAGCGGCTCTCGCGAGTAAGATGAGACCGGTTCTCCGAATCGAAATCGGGCGCAATTGCAGAATCGAATCCTTGAACCATCAACATCAAGCCGTACGACCGGAAAGGCGGATCTCGAATGAACTTGAATATCGAACGCACGATTGCTACTGTCAAGGGTACTCACGGAACCATCATTTCGATGAGACCGCGCTTCATGGTTGATTGTCGGCTCAATCGAAACCGAATCATGGTTGCGCTGGCATCCATGATTCTTCTCGGCGCTGGAGCGTCTTCCTATGCCTTTGCCCAGACACCGGTGGACCGCATGGATCAGGTTGTGCGCTCGTATTCTGATAACCATCAGTTCATGGGGTCAGTTCTCGTCGCACAAGGCGACAAGATTGTCTTCGAAAAGAGCTACGGAGACGCCAATCTGGAATGGAACATACCTGACGATTCGTCGACCAAATACCGGATCGGCTCAATGACCAAGCAGTTTACTGCGGCTTCGATCCTCTTGATCGAGGAACGCGGAAAGCTCAGCACCGATGACTATGTAAAGAAGTATATGCCCGACGCCCCGGCATCCTGGGAGAAGGTCACAATCTACAACCTGTTGACCCACACGTCGGGTATTCCGAGTTTCACCTCATTCCCTGATTACCACGCCAGCGAAGCCACCCCGGCAACCCCCAAGAGTCTCGTCGACCGATTTCGCGACAAGCCCCTCGATTTCCAGCCAGGAGAAAAGTGGAGCTACAGCAACTCAGGTTATGTGCTTCTCGGATATCTACTGGAAAAGATCAGCGGACAGAGTTACTCAAATTTCGTGACCGAGAATATTTTCAAGCCACTGGCGATGAAGGACTCGGGATACGATTCGAACTCGTCCGTTATTACTCATCGCGCCACCGGGTACGAACCGAGTCCGAATGGCCCGGTCAACTCCGGCTACATCGATATGACCATACCGTTCTCCGCGGGCGCCCTGTATTCGACCACTCACGATCTGCTCCTCTGGGAACAGGCTCTATATGGCGGCAAGGTCCTTTCTGCGGCGTCATTGAAGAAAATGACTACACTTTATAGGGAGAACTACGGCTGTGGTCTGATGATTAACACGGCCAAAGGACATTTGCAGTATGCACACGGCGGCGGCATCGAGGGGTTCAACACCGAGATGGCCTACTACCCGAATGACAAACTCACCGTCATCGTACTCGCCAACCTGAATGGCGGAGCGCCTGGAGAAATCGCAGGGAAACTGGCAGCGGTAGTGAACGGCGAGAAAGTGGTGATGCAGTCGGAGCGCAAAGAAATCAAGGTTCCGAACGAGATTCTTGCAAAGTATGTCGGAAGCTACGAACTGGCGCCGGGCATCTTCATTACCATGTCGGTGGAAGTGGATCAGCTCTTCATACAATTGACCGGACAGCCGAAATTCGAGGTGTTCGCTGAAACCGACAAGGACTTCTTCTTGAAGGTTGTGGATGCACAACTGACCTTCGAAACGGACAGCCAAGGCAAAGTGATCGATGTGGTTCTCCATCAGAACGGGCGCGACCAAACGGCCAAGCGCAGCGAGACCGGGCCGCCGCCGCCCAAGGAACGCAAAGAGGTGGCCATCGACCCAAAGATTCTGGACAACTACGTCGGGGCCTACGAACTCGCGCCCAATTTCATTCTGACCGTGACTCGCGATGGAGATCACTTGTTTACGCAGGCGACAGGACAGGGAAAGGTGGAAGTGTTTGCAGAGAACGACCATGACTTCTTCCTGAAAGTAGTTGATGCGCAGATCACTTTTGAGACCGACAGCCAGGGGAAAGCAACCGGTTTGGTGCTGCATCAGGCCGGAGACCATCCGGCCCGCCGCATTCAATAAGCTTGCAGTTTCCCTGGAGCCTGACAAAAGATTGTTGCGTCTGAAGTGAACACTTGGTGCCTATGTTTGAAACGGCTGTAGAACCCAAATCGAAGTGGAGAGTACGCATTCTCCTGGTACTGCTGGCCCTGACCATCGCCGTGGTTCTCGGCCGGTTTCTTTGGATCACGCAGATGCCGCTCAGTTCCTATGCCGGCGCTCTTCCGCCGTTAACCACCGAGGAGTCGGAGCTGAGTGATCGCCTCTCGGCAGAGGTCAGTTATCTCTCTGTCACCATCGGCGACAGAAGCCTCCCGCGCTCGCAGTCACTGCAAGCCGCCAGCGAGTATCTCTCCAGTTCTCTTCGCGAGCAGGGTTACACAGTGGTTGATCGTCCCTATTCGGTGGATGGCGAGAATGTAAGCAATCTCGAGGTGATCCTGCCTGGGACCGACCGTGCATTGGGCCAGGTGATCGTGGGGCGCACTACGACAGCGTCGCCGGCACCGTTGCCGCCAACGACAATGGCACTGGCGTGGCAGCCGTTCTCGAACTCGCGCGGCTCATGCGGCAAATGAAGTTCAGGCGAACCGTTCGCTTCGTGCTATTTGTCAACGAAGAGCCGCCCTACTTTCAAACGGCCGTGATGGGAAGCCGCGTATACGCTCATCAACTTCGGCAAGAAGGCGTGCCCGTTTCGGCCATGCTCTCACTAGAGACGATTGGATTCTATTCCGATGAACCCAGCAGTCAAAAGTACCCGCCTGTACTGAACATTTTCTATCCAAGCAAGGGAAATTTCATCGCCTTTGCCGGGAATACTGAGTCGCGAAAATTGGTTCGAGAATCCATTCGCGACTTCCGCGAGTCTACTCACTTTCCCTCGGAAGGCATCGCGGCTCCCGCCGACTGGCCAGGCATTGGATGGTCGGATCAGTGGTCCTTCTGGCAGGAGGGCTATCCCGGCGTCATGGTCACGGATACCGCTTACTTTCGCTACCCCTATTACCACACTCGAAAAGACACCGTAGACAAAATCAACTTCGATAAGTCCGCGAGAGTCGTGGAAGGAATCCGCAAGCTCGTCGAGCAGCTCGCTAACAAGCCGTAGTTGATAGTGCTTCTCCTCATTCGCAAGCCCAGAAGGCTAAGCAGCAAGCCATCTGGGCGGCGAATGTGAGGGAGTTATTGCGGGCACTCGATCGAACCAGCCTCAAGCGCTGCAATGTAGTCGATGATGGCCTCGCTCCAGCCGTCAACGTGCATCCATGCTCCGTATCCAACGCCATTCTGGTTCGAGGCGATGTTTACCACATAGCCCTTGCCGTTGGGTGCCGGGACACTGTCATGCGATTGCTCATCGGTGATGACGATGATGCGGTCGTACTTTCCACGGCACTCCGCCTCAACGTGCGCCACCGCCGCGCCGAGATAGGTTCCACTGTGCGGCTGGCTTGCTTCCAGCGCATCGCGTAGAGCCATGCCGCGACGATCCGGAACGCGCACGGTCTTGTTCGAGAAGGTGAAGATCGATACCTTCTCGGCAATCTCGCGAAGCAGGATTGCAAGACCGTAGGCCGCATCGGTGCGATGCATCTCCGAGCGCTGCGACAGAGGCCAGTTCATTGAACCAGAGACATCGACAAGCAGAACTGTGTGCCCGCGAAGCTTGGACGAACAGCCTTCGAGCGCACGAAACATCGCTGCTTCGAGCGCCTGCTCCCACTGCGGCGCGGAACGCGCAGCCGCCAGAAAGCGGAAAGGCAGAACGCGATCCGTCTTCAGGTTGGCAAGAGCTTCCAGCACAAGTTCCTCGCGAACACCAGCTGTGTGCATGTTGCGCAGGTTACGCAACAGTGCCAGAGCGCCGAGCTTGTGCTCCGCGATTAGACGCTCCCACGCATCGCGCTTGTCGACGTTCTTCGCCTCTTCTGTGCGTTCGACGCAGTCGGTGCGCTCACCGCGACCAACCGCAGAGAGAGAAACCTCCCAGGTATCGGGCGTAGCCAGTTCGTTCTGCGCCAGACGCTTCCAAAGCTCAGCCTGTGCAGTATCCACGGGACGCGCGTGCGAAAGAAAGAGAACGTCACGCAGACGAACCGCTCCAGCACGGTCGTACTTTCCCAACGCATACTCATCGAACTTGCAGAAAGCGCCAGCGAGTCCCTTCTTCACCTGCGCCGAAAGCGGCTGCTTGCCTCCTGTCCAATAGATGGCGACAAACTCGCTGAGTTCATCGGCACGCTGAATTACTTGCGCCAATGTATCGGCGACCAGCGCACGGTGAGTCGCGTGGCGCGCCATCTCGCGGACCAACAACAGAGGCAGATGACGCAGCTTCATGCGCTCGCGAACTTCAATGGCCAGTGCCGCAACACGCTCTGCAGCAACCTGCGGTACAAGCTCACGAATTCGAGTGGCAATCTGTACACCACTCTCGTAGAACTCTTTCTCCCACAAAAGGCAGGAGAGAGCCGTGCGGCGCAGAGCCTGCTCTGGAGTCATCGTGCACACAGGTGCGCCTTCATGTGTCCGGAGGCTGGAATCCTTGAAGTTTTTCAAAATGTTCAGTCGCATGATAAGCCTCCTTTCAAGGCTATGTTTCTGCCGGGGAATAGACGGACTCGGTTAGCTAGACTGGATCGCTCCAGCCACAGGGGTCGAACCTGCTCCTCCGCTTGCGCGGCGCTCTACCAGATGAACCCGAGTCCTGCGCCACCGGCAGGATTTGTTGTTAGTCTGGATCGCACAAACAAATCCAGCGAGAATAAAAGGCCGGGGAACAAGCGGCAACAGTAAGGTGTCCTGGGCCACTAGACGACCTGGCTTGCACCAGGGCAGGATTCGAACCTGCGTTACCCGCGTTGCAGGCGAAGGAACCGTTGCCTACGCCACCGGACCTATTCAGTTGTTGGTGAGCACGGAGTGTGCGATGGTTGTCTATGGCCAGGGAACAAGCAGTAGCGGCATTGGTGCTCTACCAACTGAGCTACCGGAATTTGCATTCCGGACGGGACTCGAACCCGCGACCACCCGTTTATTAAACGAAGTATCCGCGACCTACGCCACTGGCCATTGTGAATGTTGGCGCACCAAGAGTGTGCCGAAGTTATTCTTGGCCGGGGAACAAACGGTACGGATCGTTGCTCTGCCATTGAGCTACCCGAATTTTCATCCGGAGCGGGACTCGAACCCGCAACCCACTAGGCGAAGTAACCGTATCCTACGCCACCGGCCAAGGTGGTTTTTCAGTTCACTGTAATGTGCTTGCAGCCATCGCTTTCTGTTACAGAAAACTTTACCGGCAGAAAGCGCGCAATCACATCCATGTTTGTCTCTGCGTGCTGGCTAATGTGCGTCGTCGTAAAGCTTCCGCCGCCACACAACGCCATTGGCAGCAGCAACTGGTCAGCCAGGTGCTCATCAACTGCGGAGTTCGAGGCAAGATACTGCTGAGCCTGATCTGCGGCATCGGCGGCAACCTTCTCCGCACTCACCCCCAGCTTTCCAAATGCAGTGAAGATCTCTGTCACGTTGGCACTGGCGACTTCGACCATCACAGCGTTTCCCGGACCCGTCGAGTTCTTCGTTTGCAACACACGCAGTTGTTCGCTTTCGCAACCCAGCAGCTTGCCTGCGGTCTCAAGTTCGCGCAGCGCAATCTTCGGGTTGAGATTCGAAACCAGCGCATGAACAACGGGCGCAGCGGTATCCCTACGTTCGTCGAGCGAAAGCGGCGTCAGTTTGTTCTTCGGCTCAATCTCGACTGTGAAACGCCCTCCTCCCGCCGGATAAAATCCATAGCGCTCCAGCGAAACTTTTATCTTTGGCCCCATCCGCTCAATCAGCGGCAGAAAGCACTTCTCTACGAAATCAAAAGGCGGGGCGGCCATGTTGTGTGTCCCACCCTCAATCACAAGACGGCTCGCTGTGGCAGCAATCATCAACGCAGGCAGCACAGTCTGAAGCACCAGCGTTCCGCTTCCTGCTGTTCCGACAACGAAATGATATTCGCCCGGCAGAATCGACTTCGGCTTGAAGCTCAAACTCGTCGAACTTAGCACCGCGTCATCGACCTCGGCTTGTCCCACTTCCTTAGCTGCGAGAACAGCGGCCAGATGCTGGCGCAGCAATCCCGACTTTTCGCGGCCAGCGCGAATCTTTTCAATGCGAAATGCTTTGCCTGTCACCATCGACAAACTCAGCGCCGTGCGCAGTATCTGGCCGCCGCCCTCGCCATACGATCCATCGATCACGATCATCTTGCAACTCCCTCACCCGCGGGCGCGCCAACCTTCACGCGCCCGCGCCAACACTTGTTATCCCTTCACACATACAACCTGGTGCAGGGTGTGGACAATCTCTACCAGATCCTTCTGCGCTTCCATTACTGCGTCAATCGACTTGTAGGCCGCAGGCGTCTCGTCGATCACATCCGCATCCTTACGGCACTCAATGCCCGCGGTCATGCGCATGTGGTCCTCGACCGTAAACCGGCGTTTGGCCTCGTTGCGCGACATGGCGCGACCTGCACCGTGACTGCAACTCGAGAAGCTCTCGCGATTGCCCTTGCCACGCACAATGTAGGAACGCGCTCCCATGCTGCCAGGGATAATGCCCATATCGCCCTCGCCGGCGCGTACAGCGCCTTTACGGGTAATGAGCACGTTCTGGCCATAGTGCTTTTCGCGCGTCACATAGTTGTGGTGGCAGTTGATCGCCTCCAACTCCGCGGTAAACTCCGGCAACACACCCGAGTTACGCAAAGAAGCAACCAAGCTCTCCATCATCAAATCGCGGTTCCGCTGCGCGTAATCCTGCGCCCAGCCAACGGATTCGATGTAATCATCGAAGTGCTCGGTGCGCTCCGGAAAATACGCCAGATCCACGTCGGGCAGGTTGATGAAGAAGCGCTTCATATCGTTCTTCGCAAGCTCAATAAAGTAGCTGCCCATGCGATTGCCCACGCCACGCGATCCCGAGTGCAGCATGAACCAGACCTGATCCGCCTCATCAAGGCAAACCTCGATGAAGTGATTGCCGGTGCCGAGCGTGCCCAAATGATTCGCGTGATTGCCGCGATCCAGCTTCGGGTGCTTGGCCAGAATCGCGTCGTAACGCGGCTTCAACTGACCCCAAACTTCCATCGGACGTGCCGGAATCTCGCCCCACGCGCCGCGGTCGCCCACTCCGCCATGATTGGTGCGGCCATGCGGCACAGCCGTCTCAATTGCATCGCGGATCGCCTTCAGGTTGTCCGGCAACTGGCTGGCGTTGAGGCTGGTCTTCACGGCCATCATGCCGCAGCCAATGTCCACGCCGACGGCAGCCGGAATAATCGCGCCCCTGGTGGGGATCACGCTGCCCACCGTCGCGCCGATGCCAAAATGTACGTCCGGCATCGCCGCGATCCACTGAAAGACAAACGGCATCTGTGCGGCATTGAGCAACTGCTGGCGCGCCTGGTCCTCAACCGGCACTCCCTTTGTCCAGGCTTTCACCGGAACGCCCTTCTCCTGCGTGTACACGTTGTAGCTCTCGTCTGCCATTGTCTTTCTCCTCTCGAAGCTTATCTGATCGTTCTTGCCTTCTATAAAGCAATACCCGTGCCAAACTCGCGAAAAATACCAATGTGCCTATATATGAATGATTTACGCAATCATCTGCGGAGCTTGTTGTGCGATGTAACGATATATTAGTATATGATTTATACGAATGGATAAGCATCAAAACCCGATTGTCGTCATTGGCCTGCTTGGAACCACGCTCGATGTCGGTAAACATCCGGACCGCTGGCAGAACTGGCGGCCCACTATCTCCGTCTGTCAGCAGCCGGATATGATCGTGGATCGTTTCGAGTTGCTGCACGGCAAAAGAGAAACCTCCATGGCCGAGCAGGTTCGCCGCGACATCAACTCGGTTTCGCCGGAGACCAAGGTTGTTCTGCACCCAATCGAATTCGGCGATCCATGGGACTTCGAGCAGGTTTACGAAGCGCTCTTCAACTTTGCACGCACCTATTCCTTCGACGCCGAGGCCGAAGACTACCTCATTCACATCACCACAGGTACGCATGTGGCGCAAATCTGTCTCTTTCTGCTGACGGAATCGCACCATCTGCCTGGACGCCTGCTGCAATCATCGCCTGATCGCCAACACCGCGGTTCGGGCATCCTGAAGATCATCGATCTCGACCTCTCGAAATATGACCGCATCGCCCAGCGCTTTCACCAGGAGCAAGTGGCAGGAGTCTCGTTCCTGAAGGGCGGCATCGAAACTCGCAATCGCGCTTTTAATCAACTGATCGACCGCATCGAGCGCGTCGCCATCGCCACCCCCGACCCGCTTCTGCTGATGGGCTCGACCGGCGCCGGTAAGTCGCGCCTGGCCCGCCGCATCTTTGAATTGAAGAAGGCTCGCCACGCCGTCAAGGGAAACTTTGTCGACGTAAATTGCGCTACGCTGCGCGGCGAAGGAGCCATGTCCGCGCTCTTCGGCCACACCAAGGGCGCCTTCACTGGAGCGGCGCAAGAGCGAGCCGGCCTGCTGCGCACAGCCAATAACGGCCTGCTCTTTCTCGACGAGATTGGCGAGCTTGGCCTTGATGAACAGGCCATGCTGTTGCGGGCACTTGAAGAAAAGACGTTTCTGCCTCTCGGTTCTGACAAGGAAGCACATAGCGATTTTCAATTGATCTGTGGCACCAACCGCGACCTTCATGCCGCTGTGCGTGAGGGACGATTCCGTGAGGACCTGCTGGCCCGCATTCACCTGTGGACCTTCGTCCTTCCCGGATTGCGCGACCGGCGCGAGGACATTGAGCCGAACCTGCAATATGAGTTGGACGGCTGGGCCGAGCGCACTGGTGAGCGAGTCACATTCAATAAAGAGGCACGTACACGCTTTCTAAACTTTGCGCTTTCGCCGGAAGCCGCATGGAAAGGCAACTTCCGTGATCTCAACGCCGCCGTGGCGCGCATGGCCACGCTGACGGATGGGGGCCGCATCACCGTCGAGGTCGTGGATGAAGAGATCGGGCGCCTCGGTTATTCATGGGGCGGCGATGCTCTTGCATCTTCCGCGCCAGTGCTTGGGACGCTACTGAGCGAGGAACAGCTATGCGCAATCGATCTTTTCGATCGGCTGCAGCTCGAACAGGTGGTCGCTGTCTGTCGGCGCTATCGCACTCTATCGGAAGCAGGTCGGGTACTATTCAACAGTTCGCGTGCACGTAAAGCCTCGTCCAACGACGCCGATCGCTTGCGCAAATATCTGGCGCGCTTCGATCTCTGTTGGGATGCAATCATATGTTGAGGCCTCAGCGGAGAATCTCTTCCGCCAAAGCAAGTCACGTGCCGCAGCCGTTCCCGCTTCTGCAATTGAACGCATGATGCATCGTTGGGAGGTCCCGTCTCCAATCGAAGCGCAAAGAGTCGAGTGGTGGATCGATGGAAAGTGCTTGCAAGAGGGATAGCATGGTAGCCGACTTGGAATTCCTATTCAGATAGGTTTTCTGATACTCCAAATTTCAGCGGGGAGCTTTCTAGTTTGCCGGTCATCTGTCCTGAACCCCAATTTGGCACTTGCTAGCCCTAGATGAGTCGTACGGTTCAGTTCACTTGTCGGCGCAGAACCCCAGATTCAGGCACGCCCTTGAACGGGCCAACACTCGTTAGAAAGTTAGAGAGAACCATCTCCATATGCTTATCGTAATCAGGAGAATTCTTAGGAAGGTGAGGCCACGCTATGCGAACAGAAACGCCGCAATCGGCGATTATGCGACGACAATCCCAAATTACATACTGAACCTGGGTCGAATGTTGAATCGCCGAGGATGAACTGCACCCCCAACCTTCTACGAGGCTTTTCCCCTGCGCATTGTGGTCGGTAACTGACGCTTGCTTCTGAAAAGCATCTCTACCCTCGCTGACGGACCACCCTGAGTGATGGTCACTTCCCGGTAATCATCCAGGCCCATCGACTCATGAAGCCGGATTATCCTCGCAGCCGGCAGCCATGGGACCACTGCTGCAACGCACTGAAATGGAGCCGCGACTTCGTATCCATAGTCCGCAAGAAGAATGCGCGTGGCAGGTTCGTCAAGAAATTTCAATTCGCTCTCAGCGCACGGGTGTGAGTCAGTATGAATTGGGTGGTATGGAGCATCCAAGTCGAGCGGCATTTTTGGCTGGGCCTTTTGGGCCACAGCGCTCAGTGCTATTAGGTACAGAAGAAGTGCTAGGTTCCTGCACATGGATTTTCCTCGTCAGACATTACAGAGATTCTAAACATTTCCTTTCGGTTGTGTTGTCACCAATGGTGAGGTTACAACTTCGGCAACATTACCGCGGCTATTCCAACTTCATAACTGAAAGCTGGCCGGTCGGCTACATTCCAAACTCTTCCCGCAGAGCAGCAACATAGTCACGGCCCGACAACTCCTCCTCATCTTCATTTTGATGACCGAGCATCTCTGAAGCTGCCTCGATGGCCCGATCCGGTATGGGCGCGGCTTCGAGAGCCGAGATTAACGGTGAAAGAACCCGACGATCTTTTCTTTTTGCCAATCCAATCATCGCCTCCTCGCGAGCATCGGCGCAGGGATCGTTCAGTCGTGCCGCGAGCGCGTCTCTGATTTCAGGGGAATCTCCTTGGCCCAGTACGCCAAGGCCAAATGTGGCCCAGTCGCGCACATCATCGTCAGAATCGCAGGAAAGTTCCAGCAATGCTTTGGCAGCATCTGGTTGGTCAGCGAAGCTGCCTAAGGCGAAGGCCGTTGCGAACCTGACATCCGAACTTGAATGACAACAAAAGCCCTTGACCAGATGTACCGCATCCGCGTTCTCCTGATGTCCGAGTCCGTATATCGCGGAGCACAAGGGTCTTGTCTCGGATTCCGTGGATGCGAGACCGGATAAGGCGGCGAAGCACTCGTCAGGGTAGTGAATGGAAGGGTGATCGGCTGTTTTGCCAATCTGAGACAGAATGTCTGCTCCGCGCGCGCGTTTAAGCGGGTCCGCTGAGCCGCACCAGTCAACGGCAGTACTCAAGACCTCGCGAGTTCCGAGTCGCTGTAGTTCGGTCACTGCTTCCCACGGGGCATCCGAATCATAGTCGTCCTGCAGTGTAGCAGCAAAAAGGTCATCGATGGTCGGCTGAGACACGGAGTCACTCCTGCTGGAGAGCGTTGAGAAGGCCAGCTTATCCTATTGTGCAGCCATGCAACCGCATCTGTTTCGGTCTGGGGGTAGCGATGGTCCAAATGGCCGAAATTGGACCGTACCGGACCAATCTCCAACTTGATGGTAGTTCACTCGTTTCTGTTCGCCAAACCCCGGAGGATATCGAGCCTGTTGCTTGGGGCCTCAGGCGATAAGAAGTCCGGGATGGTGTTTGGAGTCCGTCGAGGGCGGCGAAGAAACTCCACTGGCCACTCGGCAATACGAATATCCCTAACATGGCGGTACTCGCCGGACAGGGGTTCATCGATGTATTCAACCTGCCGAATAAGCGCGAGTGGCTTCTCTGCTCCCAGAGTGCTCTCGAAAAATGCCACACCCTCAGCGTATGTTGCAAAGGCAAAGTAGTAGTCGCTGCCCTCTTCCTCATCAGGAGCGCCACGTTCTGGATGGCACCAGACACGATACTCCAGAACGTCATCCCAAACGTATCCTCCCCCGGCCTTCGCCAGCGGCGAGTACGTTCCGACAAGACTTTGGTCTATGGCATCAGGATATTCAGGAGCATTCATAAGTCCCATCTTCGCAGAAAGCAGTCGGCATGGCCAAGACACTCCGGGCAACGCGCCTCGCTATCATTCTGGATGAGTGGCCGGCGATCCCTCGCCTGGCCAGAGCTTCGCCCCGGAAGCCTATCGAGGCTGGCAGCGGACTGGGTCGGGGAAGTGTAATTGGACAGCGACTATTTCGATGGCCAAGCCGTAGCGTTCCGCGTATTCGGACCGGATTGTCCTTTGGTACCATTCGTTGAAGGTGTCGAAATAATGTTCGATTTGGTAGGAATTGGGGTTCACTGTGACTAATCGACTGCGATGCCGACGCCTGTCTACGGATGATGCAGAAAGGCAAAGCCCCGTATGGAAGATCAACAGATCGCTTGGCAAGCCATGGTTCCAATGAGTTTCATTCAGCTTGAGAACGTTGTCGCCTTCGTTTGGTGCCAACGGTCCCAGTAGTGTCTCAGACTCGAATAAATCACCTCCACCAGTTCGTCGCCAGAAGTTCACAAGGCCCGGATGAACGCGAAGTGGAAGCGCAGTGAGCCAAGGTTCAAACTCCGTCTCGACTACACCAAACCATTGATAGAGTTCCGGGCGCACTAATGCATCTTCATAGATCGTTGGCGGCACGAATTGGAGCCTTTGTTGAGGCTCGTTCAGGCGGTCAAAGAAATCCATGATTTGAAAACCCGCGTAATCTTCTTTGCGTTTTCCGCGATAGTAACAATTCCAATAGCTCTGAACCCGCTCCTTCGTTGTCCTGTAAAAGGCTGGATTTCGGACCAGAAACTCTCGATATATCCGCGCGTCTAGGAGATCAAGGTTGTCTCTGATTGAGTACATGATCTCAATAACGTATTCGCCTATGAGCTGAACAATAAAGGGCGGAACCCAATTATGGTTGGAGTCAAGAATCTTGGTCAGGTTCTCTGCGCGAATGAAGCCGCTGTGATGCCGAGTCAACAGGCACGCAAGTATATCGCGCTGAGTTCGTGAAAGGCTCGCCGAATCAATCTGCGCTGGATCATGGTAAATCCTATACGGAATCCAAACCGTCTCCTCGCCGACCTTCACAGAAAAACTATTCGCCCGATGAAGCGGGTTTGGGAGCGCAGAGACAACCTTCAGCGCGTCGTCTCGAAGCCCCGCAGGGAAGGCATTGACCAAATCTAGATTGGCGTCGCTCATTGGCTTAACCAAGGATAAACCAGCAGCCTAGCGAATCCCTCGAAAACGCCTTGGATTGCATCGCTGGCGCTGCCGGTGTGTGACCGACATCGATGAATTGGGGTCTTCCGGGAGTCGCGAATCCATTGACAACCCGCACCGTAGCTCTCGGCGCGGCACGCCGCGGGTACTTTCTTTAGGGTTCCGAGAGGATGATCGGCACCCGGACAGAGCATCGGGATACCCCTCGGCGGGCGGGTTGGCCGGCTCAGGACTGGGTCGGGGAAGGGTATCCAGTGCGGATCGAGGTGGAGTGCCTCGATCTATTAGCCTCTATTCGTGCAAATGGACAACTCAACTGCATGGATAGCTCACGAATCGATCTGCGACAATGGGGACAATGGTAGAGCAGACATTCCAACCTGGGGATGGTGTCTTCGTAGCCTGTGATGCGCCGGGGCAACCCAACAGCGCATTTTTCGAGGATGACGGCGAGACAGCATACTTTTACGCCGTCGATCTAACCCGGTCTGACAACATGATTCTCGATGCAGTCCAAATTTATAATGTCGCAAACGTTACTGATCGAGATCGACTTTCAACCCTGTCAATTGTCTGGTCCGAGGATGGACTCAGATGCGCCTTGCAGATAAACGGGCACTCGCACGCGCCATTCGACTTCTCAGCGGAACGAGAATACTGCCGGACGAACTTTCCCAATTTTCCGGATCAAACTCCAGGCTGCTGGCCAAGCTCCGACCATAGCTGGTCAGACGATGCTGTCGAGTGGATGAAATGAAAAAGTTGGATCTTGTGGGGCTGTCCTGAGCGCATCGCTTCGGTTAATCGCTAAGTGGGAGAGGTCTCCGTTACGTGGCATTCTCTCCGCAGATCTGCTAACTCACTCGGTATCCGGTTAACCCAGTTGTAGTAGGCTGCTTTCAAATTCTCCAAAAATCTCTGGTCCTTACGAACTTGAACGACTGTTCCAGATGAGCGAGTAGACCGTACGTGGCAGCCTTTTCGTTGAGTATGTTCCACAGCACTTCATCAGGGTATCTGTCGTGCTTCATTCCAATTGCCGCCACGTGACCGCTTAGTTGATGTTGAAGTTCGTTTAAGCCCTTGAAGGCCCTGATTTGCTCAACCTCGGTTAGGTCGAGTCCAAAGCATCGGCCATGAACCGTGAGCTGATTAGAAACAAGGGACAGACATATCTGCTTGTCGGAGTCCGACAGATTCAAGTACCAACTTTTCAACTCGTCGTTATCCAAACCGCCCTTTCTTCCCGCAATGCTAGGTAATCTCTGTGTGCCGGCGATACCCTCGATGGACTAAAGGAGATTAGGCCGACAGCCTGTTTATTGTTGATTAGGCTCCAAGGAACACCGAGGCCAACTCAATAACCGTCCGGCGATATTGATCAACAGAAAAGGCAAAGGGTCCGAACGAGGAGTAATCGCGTTCAGGTCTAAAAGGCTGTTTGAACGCTTCCCAACGAATCTGCTGTGCGCCCTTCGCGATCCGAGCCGTCAACGGCCAACAGCCTACCTCGCCGCAATTGCATCCAAGCAGGTAGTAGCCGATCTTGTCGTAGGCTTCACTTCGGGTCT
>Ga0182014_10002057_pt1 | contig 25963 bp, 24 predicted proteins | sample 612S2DmetaG_FD_120489 | JGI IMG/M metagenome (GOLD analysis project Ga0182014, IMG submission 120489) | Permafrost microbial communities from Stordalen Mire, Sweden - 612S2D metaG | ecosystem: Environmental > Terrestrial > Soil > Wetlands > Permafrost | place: Sweden: Stordalen | collected... | reverse complement strand
TTAGTGACCCCCTACAGCGGAGAACTGAGTCGGGCGAAGTCATCCACATGGGCCACGTGGGCACTATTTATCAAGCTCACAACGGTACCTATCTGGGAAGGGGAACCGCCAGAACGCTCCATCGCTCAGGCTCCACAAAGAAAGGCACGAGTCTCGGTATATGGCAGGCGTCGGGACGAACCCTGATTCGGTCGCACCTGGAAAGAAGAAAGCGGCCACTGCGAAAGCGAAGCGGCGCTAACAGTAGTCCCTGTAACGGGTCGCGCGATTGTGTAATCCGAGGACACAGTCGCGCACCCACTGCCTCACTCACCCAACGCCCATGGAGATTGAGACTTATCTACGCATCACGGGGGGCAAGCTATATAATCTGCTATTTAGCAATACTTTGCTAAACGGGGCGCGATTCTAGCGGAAAATAGCCCACCACCTTGGAAACTCAGCGCGTATACAGTGTCTTGCGTTACAGCGTTTACCAATACAGTGAATAGTGTTACAGTGAATGACGTATGAAAAATCCATTTAGCTACGGAAATGAGCTCGGAGCGGGTCAGCTCCTGGATCGTAAAAGCGAATTAGCGCAGGTCGAGCGGACGATACGCGACGGCAGGAAACTGTTTATGATCGGGCCTCGCCGCTTCGGTAAGACCTCCATCCTCAAAGCGGCGGAAGAACGGCTCAGGTCCGAAAATGCCATCGTGCTGCGGTTTGACGCTACCGCATCCCCTACGCTCGAGCTCTTAGTGTCCCGTATTGTGAGCCAGGCTGCGAAAGCCCTTAGCGGGGAGGCAAAATGGGTGGGGGAACAACTTGCCAACTTCTTTTCGATGGTCCGTCCCGACGTGAAGTTCAAGCCCGCCGATGGCGAATGGAGTGTCCAGTTTGGAATCGAGCGGGAGAAACGTGAAAATCCGATGTTCTTCGTGGACGCACTCAATGGCCTTGAGAAGCTGGCAGCAACCCAGCCGGCGGACCGCCCCGTGGGACTCATCATTGATGAGTTTCAGCGGGTGATTGAGTTAGGTGGCGAAACAATCGAGTTTCAGATCCGCGCAGCAATCCAACAGCACTCACGAGTCGGTTATGTTTTTGCAGGTTCAAAAACTCGTATGCTGCGCGAGATGGTAAGCGATCACTCTCGACCGTTCTACAACCTCGGCGATATCACAAATATAGGCCCAGTTCCCAGGGCGGATTTTTCTGCTTTCCTCACTGAAAAGTTTTCCGACGCGGGATATGCTGCGAGCAATGCTGTAGTGTCCCGCATGCTCGATCTTGCGCAAGACGTCCCCTACAATGTGCAGGCGCTCGCTTCCCATTGCTGGTACCGGTTGATCGACGAGGCAGCCGGTGGTGAGGACGGTTTTACCCCTGAGTTTGTAGATGAGACTCTAGCCCTGGTTGTGCGGCAGCAAGACCCAACACACGAGGGTATGTGGGGACAACTGACCACGATCCAACAGCGCACTCTCATGTCTGTGGTTGCAAGAGACGGCAAGGGTCTCACTTCCGCGAGAGTATTGGCGGAGGTGGGTCGTGGTGCAAGCACGATACAAGATGCTCTGCAATCCATGGTTAATTCTGAAATTCTGCGAGAGGAAAGATCTGGACGGCAGGTTCAGTATGTTTTTGAGAATCCGTTCTTTTACCACTGGGTTCGCCTTACAGCAATGCAATAATGGGCAACCCGTTGTTGGGTCACCGGGGGGATAGGGCCTAACGCAAGGAGTTGGGACTTGAACGGGAGCTTGCTATGTCCCGGCCTCGCCCAATGGTAAAGACAGAGAAACGCCCGGGCCGACATAAAGGCTCAGAGGATTCAAGAGCAGCCCGGAGAAATTCCGGGCATTTTTGCGCTTACAAGGAGTTTCACCCATGATCCCAACACAAGAACGCCCCGGCCAGTACTGGATGTCAGGGGACCGCGCAGAGCTGTGGTTTAGCGAGTCGGGGCCAGAAGCCCCGAAGACTATCACGTGTCTGACACCCCACGGCGGTCAAGCAATCACCAAAGTGGACGAACTAGAGTTACTCGGCGCGGGTCTGTTTGGCGAAGGGCGGCCGTGCCTGGGTGGGTCTGCCAAATGGACAGGAGACTGCTACCGTTATGGCGTTTACTTGGGACACAAGGCATACTCCGGTCCCTCAATCGTGGAGACGAAGAACAATATCCCAAACTGGACATCATTATTCCGAACAGGACATGATAATCCCGAACAAGCGATCAGGCATTGGCAAGGTTTGGTCTTGAATATTCCATTGTGGTCCAGCACAGCTTTGCCCCGCCACAAGTGGTACATGAAAGCCCGATTTAGTCTAGTAAGCGCGGTCACGAAGTCTCAGCCGACCATACCGACTGAAAGCTTTTCAGCCGCTTGTGCGCGCAGTCATCAACCTCGAAAAAACCAGGATGGGATCGGCCCTCCTAGTGCTTTGACCGCGTGATTGTGTAGTGAAGTGTTCTTCTGGCCTGTGGGCGTGTGAACTTCCACTGAATCGTGGCCTTGCCCTTATTGACGCGGCGGTTCCATGCGCGAGCCTGTTTTCGCAAGGCGGCGATATCTTCGATTCGTCGTTTGCCGAGGCACTGGCGGCTGAACATGCTGATCTCCATCTCCGCCTGATTCAGCCAACTTCCATGTTTGGGGGTGTAGTGCACCGTGAATCGGTCCCACAACCAGGTCCCGGCGGTGTCTCCGAACCGTTCCACCAGCGCCTTCGGTGTGTGCGTGGAAAGGTTATCCATGACCAGGTGGATGGTGTCGGCTGCGGGATAGCGGGCGGCGACCTTCAGCAGGTAGTCGGCGAACTCGGCTGAGCAGCGGGTCGGCGTCACCTTGGTGAAGTGCCGTCCCGCCTTGGGCTCGACGCCGCAAAACACGTTGGCGGTTCCGCATCGCTTGTATTCGTAGTCGCGCCGGGCAACTCGTCCAGGCAGCATGGGGATGGGGGTGCAGGTATCTTCATGCAACACCACCGGCTTCTCGTCGATACAAACCACCGGCTCACTTCTCGAGAGCGGTCTTTCATACAACTCCAGCACGTCCTCCATGCGGGCGATGTACTCCTCATCCAGCTTCGCCACGCACCACATTTTTTTCCCGCCACGGCTTCAGATCGTGGCTTTCGAGCAGCACTCGTATGGTCTCCCGCCCTACGCGTGGAACCAGCTTGCGCCGGATCGCCTCTTCGGTCAGCAGCCGTACGGTCCAGCGTGCCCGTCCCTCCGGCGGCGGCGAGCAGGCCACCGCGATGATGCGCTGCCGCTGTTCCTGATCCAGCGCCGGAGCCTTGCCCGGACGCGCGCCATCGAACAACGCACGATCCAGGCCGCCCTGCTGGTAGCGCTTGGCGATCTGCCACACCGCCTTGGCCGAAAGCCCGAGGCTGACTCCCACCGCCGGAGTGGACTGTCCATCATCCATCTGCCGCAGAGCCAGGGCTCGCAATACCGTCCGCACCGGCTGCAAACCGCCGCTCAACAACTCATCCAGTTGATGGCGATCACGCCGGGAAAGCTCCAGACACAGTCCTCTGCCCATGCCTTAGTCATAAGCCCGCAAACAGCTCCCGCCAAGTACCTTTCTCGATTACTTATCTACGCAGTCATTGCACTAGATACAATCAGATCTCTACTCAGGACCAGTTAGCCGAGCTTTGGGAGATGACGGAGTCCATCGTGCACAGCCTGATGTATTACCTGTAAAAAGAGCCCAGCGGATCTCCCATCTCAAGATAGATCGAGCAGTCGTAGGAGATAACTCGCGAAGTAAAGCAATTCCAATGCTGCACGCTCATCCAATGGCGGTAGATTGTACGCTTCATGATCGTATGCGTTCCGGATAAGACCAAGTGCTCCCGCGTACAAATTCCCCAGTGCTAAACGATACGCTGCCTGCCGCTTTGGATCGGTCGTGGATAACGCAGGGAATGGGAACTGGAAGCTGGACGATTGCACAAATGGATACACCAGCTCTTTTCCGCTCTTGCCGTGCAGGCTGCTATCCGTGGAGGCATCCCGCATGGTATTCAGTCGATTCTCGAAGATGCGGAAGGCATCGCGTACCGCGTCTGTAAAACGTCCTTCCCGAAAGTCACGGTCTGCCTCTGCAAGGCCGGGGTGCAGAAGCGTGACCGCTTCGAGTGACGCCCGACTGAGAAGCGGACCATTCAGACTTGCAAGAGCGGCCTCGCCTTCTTCGGAGATCCGGTAGGAATTGGAACCGTTCTGGACGAGATATCCCCTATTAATCAATTCGGTCCAGGGGCGACCCATCATGTATTCCATCACGCGTGTACCTTCGCGCGCATCGTCATAGCCCAGCGCCAACGCATAGGCCGGCATCCGTAAGTTTTCCCAGATCAATCCGCCCGTATTCGCCATCTGCGGATACATCACGTGAAGTCGAGCTAAGAGCACCAGAATCTGACGCTCAAACGAGAGTTTCTTAAGCGCTTCAAGTGTCGGAGCGGCGTCGGCAATCGACTTCCACGCTGGATTGGTCACACTTCTATCTTCGCATTCCTCTGGTTAGGAAGGAGTTTGGGAGGAAGGTTCCTCCCAGTCTGCGGCCGCCGTTGCGTTCTCCGCCACCCTCCACAGCATTGAACGACTAATTCTTATCGTCCTTGGCCTTGGCAGCGTGACCGTTCCCGAAACAGTGATGGCATTCTTGTCTGCCTTGTCGCCGCTACTCACGGGCGTGATGGTGAAGCTGCCTCCAGTCACATAATCACCGGCAACGCAGCTATTGGCCAGTGATTCAAGGGTTGAACCTGCTTGTGTTCGTGGGTAAATCCCTTGGTCTCGATCGAAAGCTCGTACGTCACTTTCTTGTCCGGTGGAACCGATCTTCTGCCGGACGGCCGCGTCTTCTCGGACAGGGCAGCGCAGAAGATCCGCAACAGTGAACGTGGCTGGAAGTACGCAGCAGCGCAGCTCGAGGCCTTCGGTGCCACAGATGTTCCAACGGACGCTTCGGCGCGCACAGAATAGCTCAACTCATCCCTGCAATCACTGGCAACGCGAGTCCGGCACAAGGGAAATCACAAGTATGCGTGGCCTCTCAACGTCGCGATCCGGCGTCAACTGCCGGCGAGCCTTCCTTATCCGAAGTCGCTGGACCCCATTTACACCGCTCTCTAAGAAAAGGACACCTCACAGCCGCTAATCGCGGACTTTGCTTTAGGAAGAAGGGCATCATGGCAGATTGGAGTGGAACGGCGCGCAGCAACTACTTCGAGGTGAAAGACCTCGCCGCATTCAAAACGTGGCTGGCGTCTCACAGCCTCAGCTTACTTGAGGACGACGAGGATCCGAGTAAACCTTCAACTAAGGTCGGTTTCACCGCGGCGAACACCGATCACGGAGCATGGCCATCGTCGATTTGGAACGAAGAGACTGACGAGTATGAGGAGTTCGACCTTGTTTCCGAGCTATGGCAACACCTAGTCGAAGGACAGGTTGCCGTGTTAATGGAAATCGGGTCGGAAAAATATAGGTATGTGACCGGCCAGGCGATAGCAGTTCGTTGGGACGGCAGGGTTGTCCACCTCAGCCTGAACTACATCTACGAGAAGGCTGCCCGGGAATTTGGGGTTGACGCGAAGAGCATCACCCCGGCTGAGTATTGACGCTCAGCCGAGGGGAGGAATGTGACTATGAAGCACCGCGAACCGACACCGAGGGATATCAAAGACTTCGAACGCATCGCCGCCGAGCCGAAGACCTCCGAGGTTATGGAGAGTCTTGGACAGCAACTCTGCACTAACCTTGAGAGGCCATCGAGAGTTTTTCTCGAAATCGCCGCAAACAAGCTCGGCTTGCCGTACGACCTGATGGACGCGTTCCATGAATGGTTCCGGTTCGACCGCGCCACCCAGTAGACCCAAGCACTATCGCCTACTGGGATGTTCCCGGAGGCAAGGAGAACGTCGTATGTCGAATCACCGGGCTTTGCTCGAACAGTTTGCGGGCACGTTGTCTGCCAACGCCACCGAGGACCGTAGCCGCACCATCGGCGCCTACGTGGTCACCGCCATCAATCACTATGACAGAAGCCGTAACCTCTCGATCCATTGGAAGGTGGATGGCCGCAGGATCGCTTTCAAAAGGCTTCTCCTGCTTATGAAGAACGAGGACGGGGATGCGTCCAAACAGGCACCAGCGGAAGCTTCCGAGACAGAGTCGAAGCCGAATGGTCGCCGTCCGCCCATTGAGGTGATCAATTCCGTCCGTTTGGGGAATGCGATTCCAATGGTGGGGCGGCCTCCAGTTGCCGTCGCAATAGAGCTCAGGGATGCTCTCCTGGTCGCTCTCCGGGCCGTCGACCTCGCCGCCGCCGAACTTGGCCCCGCGTTCCCTTCGAAGCCTACGGCTGGAAGTCCTGCTGCTTGGCTGAACTACGCTCTGGCAACCATCGCTCGTGACGAGCGGAATGGGGATGCAAACGCTGTGCACCTCCGCTGTATCTCGGACGAAGAGCTTGCTGCTGATCGCGCCGCATTCTCCCCCACAGACCGAGCGGCATTGGATGCCCTGCCGGCAGGCGACGAGACTGGCGACCCTGTACCCGCCACGGCTCAACGCGCCTTGCTCAAGCAGTGGTTTCCGTGGATCGGCACCGACGATGAAGTGAATGGTGGCGACGTCATTGAAACCATCGGCGAGTGGTTTGAGTCGGTGGAGGAAAGTTCTACGACGTAAGCAGCGTGTTGCAAGCAAACCATAGTGGCGGTCGGAATCACGCTCCGGCCGTCACCCCCCCAGGAGTTTTGCATGGATCATGGAACCGTACAACTCACCGCCGCCGAGCAAGAGATGATCGCGAAGCAAACTGCAAAGGACGCTGCCAAACTGAGCCGGCTGCTACGACACGTCCGGAAAACTGGCTTCCCGACATCGCAAACGGTCAACGAACTGTTGAGTGTCAACGGGTTGATCGAATTCGGTCGCCCTACCGAAAGCATCCAGTACAACCACTACCGGCTCACAGCCCGAGCACAGCGATTTCTCGCAACGGGCCGACTGGAAGAGGTTTGTGAAACATGCAGCGGTCGGATGTTTACGTTCTCAGGCGAGGATTGTCCAACGTGCCACGGCACTGGCGCTCCAAGAACGTCCCGTGAGCTGACACCAGCGGTTTACGGAGAAAGGAGCGACGCGCATACATCCCCTCTGGAGACGGTTTATCCAGCCTAAACAGCACACAAACGAAAGGAACAGTGTGAAAAGGATTTTGAACGAGCTGGGCCGACTGAAGAGTCTGTACATGCTGTGTATCCTGGCGCTGCTGGCGCCGTTATGCGCGCAAGCGCAGCAAAAGCAGTTGCTTCCCATGGGCTCGCTGATCCAGCGCACCACCGAAGATCTGTAAGGGATGACATTGGAGATCCGATCCTGTGCCGCGTCACGCGACTCGTCATGTTCGGCCAGCAGGTTCTTCCGTATGGAAGCGATCTCTCTGGCACGTTCGACGAATTCAAGGACCCGGGGCACCTGGTGGGCAAGGGGTGGATGACCTTAAGGTTTGACCGGATTGCGCTGCCCCAGGGTTACATCATTCCGATTCAGGCCAAGGTTGTCGATGTACCGCAGTACGTGGTGGACCGTCAAGGCAGGATTCAGGGGGAGGCCACGCAACGCGTGACATCGTTACGTGGTCAATTCCAATCCTCTGGCCCATTGACCTACTCAATCTGCCCCGTCGTGGTCCCGGGCCGTCCCTTCGAGCCGAGACGAACATCACGGTGAAGTTGATGGACGACCTCGCGATCCCGATGATGTCTGCGCAACAGCAGACCCCGCCGTCGTCGCCGGCACCGTCGTACCAACCCCCGGTGCTCCAAACTCGACCCCAGGTGGAGAGCTACGCGTATCCACGGCAGCCGTATTCCCCGTCCTGCTACCCGCCCGGCTATGTGTATCGTTCTCCGGCCCTTTACTACGCCTATCCCGCTCCGCGTACTGGCGCCGGCATCACGTATTCAGCAAGATCCGCGCGGTACTACCCCAACACCTACGTCAAGCGATAGGAATTGCTTACCCATGCTGGGGTGGTTTCGATACACCCCGGCGTGATCAGTATGCGTCGTAGCACCCCACCCCAACCGCCAGCCGGGCGTAATCCGGACAGAAGAGACGACAATGGCTTGCATGTGGACCCCTCAGTCTGCTGATTACCCTTCGACTACGCCGGTCGGTGTGGCCGCCAACCCGCTGGCAGAAGTCAATGACTTCGTCCGGCGTCACGGTGACGACAATACGGCACCCGAATGGGTTCAACAGGTCACCGATGAGACTCCCGAGACGAGTTTCGAGAATGTGACTATCACAATTCAAGCGCCAAACTCCCGCCTCGCCTATGACCGCCTCTGCACGGCCTTAGCTGGGATTGAAGCAGAATTCACCACCGATACATACTGCGTCGACGGCGGCGAGAGTCGCTGCACCTCCGAACTGTGGCCGAAAGACACCGAGGCCACCGTTTCTGAGCCAATTGAGCAATAAAATGCTGCTGCACTGTTATGCCGCTACCCAGTGCAACGCCATGCCGCCACCGAATTGATTGCAGAGCGAGGGTGTCAAAAATATCATCCACGCCGAAAGCGTGTCGTTTTTGATTTTGTCCGCGCCGGAGGCGTAATCGTCGATTGCGCCGGCACCAACGCCCAATCGCGCCTCCGATCTGATTGTGTCATGCTACCGAAGCCCTCTGACGAGAAGTTGATGGGGTTCGAGACGCAGCCTCTGCCGTGACAGCTAGAAGCATGATCGCAACTCATTGAAGCGCGCTGATTGCTCAGAAGACGCCCAAAACACCCCTCAGCACCCTGATCGAACCCTTAAATACCCGCGCTGCCGTGCAGCTCCTCGTTGGGCACGTTGACGAACAATCGCCAGGTCTCGTCGTAGCCGAAGGCATCGGGCAGCATGCGCGCGCGCGCGGGATCGGGGCCGAGGAATGTACTGCGGCTGCGCGATGCAAGATCAAAAAGCGTATAGCGCACGTCGTCCGGGATGTCGGCCTTAACGTGATCGCACAGCCAGCCAAACCGCCGCGCGAGGGCGCCTGAGCCGATGCGCTGAAGATAATCAGCGGTCCTGCCCCAATCGAAGCGCCTGCTGGCGGTCGCCAGGATCATAGCCACTTCGCCCACCCCACCCGCCAGTGCAGGTCGATCGATGCAGTCGATAGCCGTCTTTTCACGGTCGGAAAGCATGACCTTATAGCCGAGCACATCGACCGGCGAGAAGCCGAAAAACTTCTTTTCCGTCAGGTTGACGATCCGGACGCGCGACTCTCCGACTTCCCGCTCCCGCAGGCGCACCGGCGTGACGACGCAGATGACGCTCCGATACTGCGTCGTAAGGCCATAGTGGGAGGCGGCGGAGCCAAAGCCAATGTAGTAAGGATCGGCAATTCGGCTGGCGCGCGCGAGAAGATTGCTGTCGCCGAGAACATCCGGCCCCTGCTCGGGCGGAATAAGCAGATACTCTCCCCAGGTCGCGCGCTCAAGCCAGCCCTTCCGCCGCAAGGACTCGATGACATGGTCGGTAGCCTTGGCGCTGCTCCCCAGCAATTGTGAGTTTTCGGCAGAGGTGCGTACCCAAAACACTGATGCTACTTCCAATCCGAAGGCAATTGACTACTGCACGACCTTGTGGCGGTCTTGAACTTTGGAAAAACACATGTACACGGACATCTCACTCACCATTTATGAGCGCATCCGTATCTGTCCTGGTCTGACTTCAAGACCGCGTACCAATAGATCTCGGGAGAGTTCTTGTCGGCACCGGTCGAGTAAAGACCTTGAAGCTCGCCTCCAACAGTCTGGCCTCCTTGGACGGTTGTACCTCCGGCATTCGCCATGGCGTTCGATGGCACACCATTCTGCTTGAACGTATAGGCAATGTAGAGCGTTTGATTGGAGTTGTTCGTCAGATATCCGATGACGAATCCGTCACTGCCGATTTTGACGGTCCCTTTCACCAATCCGGTCATGTCCGTGCAATTGCCCTGAATAGATCCGGAGCCGGTTCCGGTATAGGGATTGTAGCTGCCCTGCGCCGGAGCGGAGCTGTACGGGTTATTGCCGCTGCCTGAAGGGGCGGGGCCGGCAGCCGGGTTGATTGCCGGAGCTGTAGTAGCTGTATTGACCGAGCTGGAACGAGCGGCTGTGGCAGACGTGCTTGGCGCGGGCTGCTGCGCTTGGGCCTGCTGTCGTTGCTGGGTTGCGGCTGCCATGGCCTGAAGATTCGCTTGTTGCTGGGCGGCGGCGCTTTGTATGTTGGTTCCGGTCTCGGTGGTGACCTGCTGCAAACTGCCGCCATAGGTAGTGTCGCGCCTCTGACGGTTCTGAACCTCCTCTCCCTGCAGGCGCTCGATCTCTTCCCGGTCGGAATCTGCTTGATTTCTAGCCTCTGCCGCCTTCTGCCGCAGTCTTGCCGCTCCTGCTTGACCCAGAGCTTGGCATAATGCCGCGCCTGGGCCCGAACAATTATTCAGGAGCTGATTGGCGCTGTTTTCATCTGCTTCCGCATTCTGTTCTTGAGACTGAATATCCGACTCCAACTGGGATATTTTGCTCTGGCGCTCCGAACTGTCATCTGCCACTTGTTGCGCTAGTGCTTGCGGTCGGGCTGCCTCCTGCTGCTGCGTTGGTTTCTGTTGTGCCACCAGCATCTGCTGGATCAGCAATTCCTGCTTATGCTGTACAAGAAAAGCCAAGTCCTTGTCAGGAGGCGGGTAGCCGTCAGCCAGGGCTTTTCGAAACCATTCCTCCGACTGACTAACATCCATCTGAACCCCCCGGCCCTGCATATAAAAAAGTAGACCCAACTGATGCATGGCGTTGCGCGCGGACATTTTGCCATAGATGTCATGCGCATTTGCAGCAGCTGTGTATCCTGACGCGGCACGCTGAAGCGCGTCCACGGCACCGGAGTAATTCGCTTGAATTCCACTGCCTGTGATGAGGTGAAGCCCCAGTTCAAACTGCGCACTGGTATCACCGGTATCAGAGGCCCGTTGGAGCAGCAGCACAGCTTGACGATGGTCCTGCGGAACTCCCTTCCCTGAGTCGAGAAGCTGCGCGAGCCTAACCTCGGCTGCGGGCAGTCCCTGATCCGACGCCTTGGAGAACCAGTAGGCAGCTTTGTCATTATCTAGCGGAACAGCGTTTCCTAAAAGATAGGCCATGCCCATAAATTGCTGCGCTGCGGCAACTCCGGTATTTGCGGCGTTGGTCATGTGAAAAATGGCAAGAGCCTGATCCGCTTTTACGCCGTTACCTGTGACGTACTTAATGCCAAGTTCATATTCGGTTAGCGTCGAAGGGGCGGAGGCCTGTTGCACTTGACGTGCCGCTTGCACAGTAGCAGGTGTGCGGCTCTTCGCTATTCCGGTCATTTGCTGATGAGCCGTTGGTTTGGATGCAGTGACGCAAAGTGCCCGCATGTATCCGATGCCTCCATCTACATGCATGGATTCACGCCCCCCTCCCTGGGGACTGAAGCCGAAAGCCCAGACGTCTCCGCTTACATTTGCCGTAGAGTTGCTCCAGATCGCACCAGTGGTAGGTGCCATCTTGCCCTTGATATACGCCTTCGGCGCATTCGTGGGATCGTATACGGAGTTTAACTCCTCAATTGTTGGGAGGCGCCAATCGCCGATTCCGCCAAGCTTCAGACTGGAACAGTACCCTTTCGCATCGTTCCAACTAATATCTTGCGTATTGTCCTTCCGAGTCCAAGTCAGGCCGGTAGCGGGATCTGTCCACGTCGGCTCAGACGAATCGGTGCTTGGAGCAAGAGCCGCCGAGACAGCTTGCAGCCCGTTGTGCATTGTCAGCGTCACGCCAACATCGTTCTGGCCCAGGCCGGACACAGAAAGCAAACACACGCAGAGGACGGCATGCAGCGGGCGTCGGATGTTCATTCTATTTATCCTCACTCGCGATCACGGTGGTTTCTACAATTGTCCGCGCCGCCAAATCGCAATTTGCATTGTGAACAGACTGAGAAAATCACGTCCAGAGAAAGAGCTGGCCACTCCGACTCACCACGAAGCGATAACCTCGCACGCTGCGACGCCATACTTGATGTGGTAGTCGTTTGGGTTATTGGGGTCAGGGGCGCAAACGCGGAGTGCCTCTTGCTCCGCCGACGCTTTCGAGTCGCCAGACCTTGCCAATGTGCGATCCCAAATCCCTACCGGCATCACTTGCCAAGTTGCCGTTGCGACCTTGCGCAGCCCCACAACCGCACCATGGCGGTGGTCGCAGTCTTGTAGGTCTGGGTGGTTATTTTCATCGAAACGCGTGTCAAACCCATCTGCTTTACCGGCGTTGACTGCCTTTTGCAGGGCCTCGTCTGCGGTCGCCGCACCAAATGCGTAATAGCCGCGGACGAAAGTGCCGTACTGGTTCCACAGCGGGCTGGTGGTGCTGAACCCGTGTATGACGGCCATGCATCCTTTGGGGCCAACATCGGGAATCGGCAAGTCCACTGTAGGCAAGTTCACTGCGTTCCGGCAACCCTCTGCGGGCACTCCTTCGTGGAACGCATCGTAATAAGGGGCGCTACCCGGGTTGGCGGCCATGGCTTTAGCCCTACCGGCAGGAGGGTAGTATGGGCAGACCTGAAGGTCGGTAATCTGACAAGTCTTCGGGAACTCATGCTGCGTCCCAACCGTGCCAAACATCGCTTCGAAGGGAAGATTGTAAGAGCTCTTCGGCGAGAGCGGCTTTCCTTCTTTCCCGTCCTTGTAGCCACTGACAAACACATGTCCCTGGTCGCTGGTAATGACGACGTTGAACTTCATTGTCATCCGCTGACTAGCTGCAGCGTTAGTTACCTTTACTTCTACGTCGGAGGCCATGATCTCGTCATTGATGTTTTTGTGAGATGCGGCGGTGCAAGAGAACGACACACCGTTCAAGGTTTGCGTTTCGGCATGAAGGGGAATATTGAGGGCCAGTAGGCAGACAACCAAAAGTTGCAGCAGGCATTTCATTTGATTCTCCTTGGGGTGGTTGCAATGCAACGGTGGAAGGCCTCCGTTATTAACAAGCCGGCGCGGCTGCCTTCCCGTACGAACACATGACCACAAATGCAGTTGCACCCATTGGGTTGCTGTCGCGACTAGGCTAAGGCGAGAATCCGGCGAAGCAGAAAATCGTCAAACGCTAATACGACATATCAGAATGTCCTTCATTTGGTCTTCCCCCCTCGAAGAATGGCGTTTGTGAGACCAATACCGAGTCCTCCTCAGCATTGCTGCCGAGCTGTGGACACATCATCTACTTTGGAATTGGAGGGTATCTCACGCTCTCTTGACTAGGGCCGATGTTTGCAAGGGTGGACACAGCCGCGCTGTTAGTCTTGCAGACAAACTGAGTTCCCCTTTCAACTTGCCCTGGAGACATGATGTCTGTGGGAGCGTAAACCTTCCGTCCTGGTGTATCGAAGACGATAAAACCTCGCAAATACTGATTCGAATCGTTCCGAATATCAACTTCGACACTCGTGGCCGACCCGCACCGTGTTCCAGTACGAACAGCGAGCACAGTCAGGCAATTCGACCCAGTGCAGTTCGTCCCGGTGGACGGCCCGACGAGACCAGAGGATAGGGCGCTTTCATTGTTGCGAACTGGCGCTGACTGTTGAGATTGGCTGCCAACTTGCGTGCCGTTCCCATACGGATTCCGACCGCTTCCAAGGATTGCAGGGCTCGTCGGCAACGGGAATGGGTCAACGTAAACGATAACATTGCCTACAGCCCCGACCAGCAGCGTACACATAACAGTGTTTCCAGGGTGCGGGGGTGCCGTTGAGCCGCCTTGAGAACATGGCGGTCCAATATTCCCGGCGAACGAGCTGCTGTCGGCGACCACCGTTAGTTGTATTGGTTTTCCTGCCGAAAACTGAAAGGAGCAGGTCGTTGGACAATCGATCCCCGCAGGATTTGAGAAGACGTGGGCGTTCCCCGGTACAGAGGGCTTTATGCTGCCCCTAAAGACAATGTTCAACGGGCCAGACGGGTACGCTGGCGGTGGCCCAGAAGTTTGAGCAGTAAGCGGCTGCCACGAGAGACTGGCTCCGATACACAATACGATCCGTAATGCTATTCCCTTCAAGTGCGACATATGTAGAGTCGAATCCTTCCTCGCAAGTTTGGAAGCTCTTCTGCCGGTGTAGCCCTGCAACGTCGGTCCGTCTCGTGACTTACACCGACGAGTACCCATCCGTCACCATTTATGCACGCATCCATATTTGTCATGCTCTAATTTCAGAACAGCGTACCAGTAGATTTCGGGAGGGTTCTTGTCGGCCCCAGTCGAGTACAGGCCTTGGCCCTCACCGCCAACCGTCTGCCCTCCTTGAATCGTAGTGCCTCCCGAATTCGCCATCGCAGTTGACGGAACCCCATTCTGCTTGAAGGTGTAGGACACGAAAAGCGCTTGATTGGAGTTGTTCGTCAGGTATCCACTCACCCACCCATCACTCCCAATCTTGACCGTCCCTTGCACCGATGCGGTCATATCCGTGCAGCTACCCTGAACCGACCCGGAGCCGGTTCCGGTATACGGGTTGTAGTTCCCCTGCGCTGGGACAGAATTGTACGGACTATTGCCGCCGCTCGGAGCGGTACCAGCAGTCGGAGTGGTTGCCGGAGCTGTAGTAGATGTACTGACCGAACTGGATCGAGCTGCTGGGGCAGACGTGTTTGGCGCTGGCTGTGCTTGGGCCGGCGCTGGAGCAGGGTACGGCATGGGGTGTTGAATGGTGGCGTTAGCCGAGTTTAGAGCCCCCACAACATTATTCCAGGCTTGCGCTGATTCCTGAGAATGCTGCTGGCCTCTGTTGAATTGCTCGTCCTTCGCTGCGGCCGCACGATCCTCGGTGGCTTGCTGATTGGCCGCAGCTTGCTCACGTTGGGACTCGCTGACAGCAACTCCCGTTTGCTGATACCACTGACACGCAAGTTGGCTTCCATTGCCAAGGCAAGCGATCCGAAGCAGGTTAATCACGTCGCTGGGATTTGTCACATGAACGTGATCTTCGCCCATGATGGAAGCAGTAGTACCTGGAGATAGGTCTATCTGATAGCCATCTGGTCCTACTGAGAAATTCCACAAGGTAAAACAGCCATTGCATGTTGGCGCGTACTCTGCGATGGCAAGAGAATAGTCCGGATGCCCAGTCTGTAGGAGGTATTCCATCGTGCGCCTACAGAAGTCTTGACCTCCGAACGCACACAGCTTGAACACCGGCATGAGTTCATCTAAGGATGCGGAGGTAATGTGACCGTACTTTGTCCACATCAGAAAGTTGAGGCACCCAGCTTGTTGGGTTTCGACGTCGGAGCCGTGCGGGCCCCTATTACAGAGATTTCTAGCTTCTTTTATATTGCCCTTCGGCCAGTCTGTGGGTTTTATCCACTCATCCGAACTCGGAATGATCCAGGTTCTCGCCAGTTCCAAGCGTTGCAGTGTATCTGCCTTCACCTCAGGTGAAACGGCTACCGCCTGCTGTGCGCGCAGGTAAGCTGTTGGCGAGAATCCGACGAAGCAGATGATCGTCAAACAGCAAATACGAAATATCAGAATGTTCTTCATTTGGTGTCTTATCCCCTCGAACAATGGCGTTGTGAGACAGTACCGCGCGCCTATGGAGTCGGCGTGAACACATCAGTCACCATTTATGGGCACATCCATACTTGTCATGCTCCGACTTCAGAACGGCGTACCAGTAGATTTCGGGAGGGTTCTTGTCGGCGCCGGTTGAGTACAGGCCTTGGCCCTCACCGCCAACCGTCTGCCCTCCTTGGATCGTAGTGCCTCCCGCATTCGCCATCGCAGTTGACGGAGCACCATTCTGCTTGAATGTGTAGGACACGTAAAGCGTTTGATTGGAGTTGTTCGTCAGGTATCCACTCACCCACCCGTCACTCCCAATCTTGACCGTCCCTTGCACCGATGCGGTCATATCCGTGCAGCTGCCCTGGACCGACCCGGAGCCGGTTCCGGTATACGGGTTGTAGCTGCCCTGAGCTGAAGTTGAGCTATACGGGTTGTTGGTGGGGTTCGGTGTTGATGGCGAGACGACCGTCGCCGGTGAAGAGCTAGCATTTGTGTTGCTTAGGGCAGAACGGGCGCTCGTGGTTGTCGCCTGTGTAGCCCGAGCGCTCTGCTCGGCAGCCAAGCGAGCCTGTTCCTGAGCCTGCTGTCGTTGTTGGGCGGCCACAGCCATTGCCTGAAGATTTGCTTGATTCTGAGCAGCGGTCTCCTGGATCGTAGGTGTTGACGCAGCCACAGCGGAGACGGCATTGCTAATGGCATTCAACCGTGCGTCTTGCGCAGCGCCAGCGCGCTCGACTCGACTGTCAGCATCGGCATATTCTTGCTGCTGCTGGCTTGCCGCGCTCGAACGCTGATCAGCTGCCTGCGCAATTTCCCGTTCTGATACCGCGGCTCCGGCTGCGTCGGCGAGCTGACACTGGTCTGGCACCTGGCCTGGACGCTGTGCGAGGCACATGCTTCTAAGAATGGCACTGATATCTCCCATATCAGCTACTTGTACTTGCATCGTGTGGTCCCCATCATAAAGTCCAAGGGATAGTGGCCCCGGCCGGGTATAGAAAGCCAAGCCAACTCTTCCGGTAGTGTATCCCGCTTCAATTACGGCAAGAGCGTAATCGTAAAAACCGTAACGAGCCAGATGAAACACCAAATCCACGCAATCTTCTTTCGTAGGATCAAGAGAGCATGTCTTGAAGTAAGGCATCATATCGGCGAGGTTACTCACCACCCCCATATAATCGGTATAACGCGAACAGGCATTTTCTTGTGTATATGCGTAGTTCTTATCCGGTTTACCATTGCAGATATTTCGAAGGGTCTTCTCGCCCACCATACCCTTTTGGCTCACAAATCCATTTTGCTTTGGCATTTCCCATGTCTTCGCGAACTCCAAACGCCGGAGTGTGTCCGTCTTCACCTCGGGTGAGACGGACACGTTTTGTTGCGCTCGGGCCACATTCGTCGCAGCGCCGACAGAGACAAGGGGAACGACTGCACACGGGCAGTAACGCACAAAGATCCTCATTTACCTATCTCTTTCTTGGGTCCGATTCGCTTGGACTATACGGTTTCGTGACGGGTATTACAAGACAAAACCGGCCAGTGTGGTGAAAACAGAGGATTCTGTGGTATCGGTTACCCGAACGCGCAGTCGAAATCGCTCGTCGCCGCTCTCGCAAACACTCTCAGGCCTCCTCCGTTAACTGTGGGCGGACCATTGGCGCTAAGCTTTGAGTCTGCGCCGAGCAGTCCCAAGCATCACGAGCGCGCCAGTACCAAACAGACAGATGGTGGACGGTTCGGGCGTCGGAGAAGCAGTGCTGTCAAGAGTGGCGGTGAAGGTCGTATCTCCAGAATCGCTGGTCAGAAAGAAATTGCCCGCCGCCGTTGGAGTGTCAATGTTCGTGCCAAAGTCTTGATTTGTCGCTCCAGTGAGGGGACCCAATGCCGAGGTGAGACCGTAGCCAGCAAATCCGTTGTTGACTTCGGCGAAGAGAAATGGACCCAGCTCGTCCTCAATACCAACGTAGTAGCTTCCCCCGTATAGATAAAAGACATCCATGCTTGAACTGAAGGTGGTGGGCGAAAACCCGGCAATCGAGAGATTCGCCCCTCCGGTTCCCGGATTGTATATATATCCAGCCCCGCTGGTTACATCCGCTGTATCGCTAAAGACCGCTATTGTGACGAGCGCATCCGTGAACGAAACACCGCCCAATTCTCCCGAGGCGGTTGTCGAGAGCGTATATGTGATCGGAGTCGCGTGTGCAATAACCGGTATCAGGGCAGACAGAGACAAGAATAAGACAGCGATAAATTGGCGCATGGTTAAAGCCTCGTAGTTGTTTGAAGTCGCTCGATGTCCCGAATCTGTCCAATATGCGACAACTGGAACATCTCAACTGAAGTTTCTACGGTTCCTTGATCGGCGCGCATCTCCCATTTGGGAGATATCTGTGATACACTGGTCTCGCCACTTCATCCGGCCTGCCGCTTCCTTACTGCCTATGACCTCGACCGGAGAGCTGTCCGAGCTTCTTGCGATCCCAAGCACCCCCAAGCGATCATCAGGGGGGTGGTGGTTGCCCCTGAGCCGTCAGACCGCCCGAAGCCAGGATTCAAGCGGTGAGAACACTGGGATTGCGATCGAGTCTGAGGTCAGGCCGTGAGAGCATTCGAGCAACGTCTGTCAGACCTTTTGCTGGATGTCTATGAGTCGGCAGCAGACCCGCAGCACTGGCTGGTGTTCTTAAAACATGCTGCGCGAGAGCTGGATGCGTCGAAGGCGGCGCTCCATGTGCATTATTTTGCGCCCGATAGCACGACTCATACTGCGGAGGGAAGTTGCGCGGTCGCGATCGGATATGACGCTGCGTCTCTTGCAGCGTATGCCAACCACTATGCCACCCGCGACATATATGTTCAACGCATTCGCGAGAGGTTCCCGTTAGGCATGAATGCCGGAACCAGCGAAAACTTGCTGACCTCTACAGAGCTTCGCGGCACAGAAATCTACCACGACTATTGCCGTGCAAACGAAGTTTTTCATAACTGCTGGAGCGCTTTCGAGCAAACTGAGGGAATTGCAGCCGGTCTCGGCTTCATCCGCCCAGAGAATGCCAAGCCTTTTAAGGCAAAAGATGCCGATCTTCTAAAGCTGCTCAATCCACATCTGGCTAAAGCATTTCGCTTACAGCGCATCATTGAACGTGCCGCTGACAACAACAACGCATTCCTTAGCAGCATCGCCCAGTTCGACTTCGGCGTGATTGCTCTTGACGAAGACAGCCGCATCACGAATCTTTCAGCACCAGCCAAGGAGCTTCTCGATCGGCAGGATGGCATTCGAATTCGTGGTGCCCGTTTGGAGGCTACTCAGCCGACTGAAAACCACAGACTACAGAAGATGCTCACCGCCTCGGATCAGATATGGAAAAATCCGCTTCAGGTTCCCAGCAATACATTGCTGCTCTCTCGTAAATCAGGAGCGAGAGCGCTGCAATTAGTCGTCTTTCCTTTCTTCGCTACTGGGTTGCTTGTTGAAGATTCCCCACGCATGCTGGTCTTCCTCTCAGACCTCTCCCGCAAACCTGCGTCTCGTGCCGAAGTTCTATGCGCTCTCTATCACTTAACGCCTACTGAGTCTCGGCTGGCCGACTTATTGCTGCAAGGTACGGAAGTTCGCGTAGCCGCAGATCAGATGCGAACGACACTGGAAACGACTCGCTTCCACCTGAAGCGAGTGCTGGCCAAGACCGGCACCCACCGCCAGACGGAGTTGATTCGGTTGATGTTGTCACTACCCGGCTTGTAGACTCGCCATGTTCTAACTCCTTTTGCAACGGAAGCTGTTGACCACTTGCGAGGTTATAAGTTCGTCGTCCGTGTCCACGGCGACATATCCGGCAGGGCAGGCGTAAGCTTCGATACCACCGGCAGCCCTCACTTCATTGGCAGTGAGACCCGGCCCATCGTGCCTTCCAGATGCCAAATCAAGAGCACCGACTGCCTCTCCCCTTCTTGAAACAAGGGTTACGTGGATCTCCTGATTACAGTTGTTTTGAAATGTTAGCCAGTTATAGTTGTTGGAGTCATAGTACTCGCGTAAACACTGATTGGCGGTTGAGGCGTACTGTTGCGCCTTTGCTGCGTGCGGCGTGAGGAACAGCAGGGAAAGGAACAGAACGAACACGATTCTCTTGATCACAAATGCCTCCGATGGACAGCGGGCTAGTTGAACTTGATGACGAGCGTTGCCGTCAGCGATAGAACCTTCCCAAGAGAAACATGTAGACAAGCCGATGCGCATCTCCCAAATGGGAGATATCGTGGCACAGCTTTTTTCTGACCTCGTTTTGCGTCCAAGCCCGACAGAACCTCATTGCAAGCGCGTTCAAATATCTCCCATATGGGAGATGCCAAGGAACCACAGACGGCCTCATTCTGGAAACTATTCCGTTTGAGATAAGAACGATATGCGCGGTTCCCGGAGAAGTTTGGGGTTATAGACCAGATTCATCACTCTGCTCTTGACTTGGGAATTTCAAGCGGAAGAACTGTGTGGTCGTATTCATGCACAGCATGTCCCGTTTCAACTTTGATCGCCTATATAGGGGGTTCTCTCGATGCACGCACCTACTCCTCTACGTTTCAACGCACTTCGTCGTCTGTTCTTGCTCGTTCATCGGCGGAAGACAGGCGTTGCAGTCACGTTTTGTGGCTTGCTCGCAATGCTGGGAGAGGCCGTTTGTTCCTGGATATGCAAAGTTGTGCTTCGGCTCAGCGGCGTACGTCAGAGATCAAGGATTGGTTGTTGCGGGATCGCAGTCTGCTTGTTCGCGATCGTTTGTCCTCAATGCCATAGCCAGACCAACCCCCTCTTAACCTACTCTGCCGCTCTCACGCCGGTCGCAAAATCACCCGGTGGATACACTGTCGATCCATCCGGAAATATTTATGTGATTTCATCCGACGGCTTATCCGTTCTGAAAGAGACATCGTTCGGGGGGACATACCTGCAGAGCACGGTTAGCTCGGGGACCGCAAGCGATCTGCTTGCAGTGGACGGCAGCGGTGATGTCTTTCGGCTTTCAGGAGGAACGCTGTACGAGGAGGTGAACCAGATCACCGGCCCAACTTACCAGGCCACTCCCTATGCAGAGAGAATCATTTACAACTTCACGGACGCCATCAGCTTGATGGTGGTGGACAATACAAGCCACGTTTACGTCTTCGATGCCACACAAAATGAGCTGCTCAAGCTGACACTGACTCCATCCGGATGGGTACAGAGTTACGTGGCTACAGGTCTGTCGGGGGTCGTATCCATTGGAGTAGACGTCAATCAAAATGTTTATGCGCTTGAACTCAACGGCACGAGTGGAACTGTCGAGAAATTCACATCCTCAGGCGGTGGTTATGTGGGAGGGGAGTTTACAAGCGGGTTGAAGATTCTCGTCCCTCAGATCGCGGTGGATGCTTCAGGGGATGTATATGTGGAGCAAGGCAGTGGGCTCGCAATTACGGAATTTGTGACAGAGACGGCGAAACAGATAACGCTTCCATGCCCTCCTTCCGGCTGTCCGTATTATGGGGGATCCAATTACAGCTCTGACGCGTTTTTCGCTGGCCCTGATGGCAACTTCTACTTCGACGCATTCGGGACCATTTATAAGGAGGTCGCTGGATCTCCCAATCTTGGAACCGTGGATGTAGGCAACGCATCGACAACCTACCTCGCGTTTGCGCAATTAGGTGAAGTTGCCTTTTCAGCAACGGTCGACGGCCCTTTTAGCTATTACGGTATACAGGATTCATGCACGGTAGTCGACCTCCCTCCAGCCTTGGAGCCCTTCTGTTATGTTCCTGTCACTTTCACACCGCCCGGACTTGGCTTGTATCAGGATCAGCTCAAGCTGACAAATTCTAACTCATCGCCAATAACGGTAATGCTCCAGGGCACAGGTGCTGCACCTCAGATCGGGTTCTCTCCAGCTCCGCAATCAATCGTTCTTTCCAGTGCCGCACCCTTTAATCTGCAGGGGCCCGAAGGGATCGCTGTGGATGGGAAAGGCAATCTCTACATTGCGGACACGGGAGGGAGACAGGTTCTCAAGGAGACGCTCTCCAATGGTCAGTACGCGCAAACCGTAATAGCCAATGCTCAGAATGGACTGAGGGATCCGATAGGAGTGGCTGTCGACGCGAATGGAAATGTCTATATCGCTGATCCGATGGTAGGCATCCTGAAGGAGACACTCGCATCCTCCGTATATACCCAGAGCACTGCGATTACGGCCGGCGGACCAGAGGGAGTGGCGGTGGACGCGAATGGAATTTTGTACTTTACCAATCTAGCCAGCGTCATCAAGGCCGTTCCAAATGGAGGCCAGTATACGCAAACCACCCTTCTCAGCTCCCTCACGCCGGGGAATTCGACAATTTCAACTCAGGATGTCGCGGTGGACGCAAGCGGGAATGTGTATGTGACGGATTCCGGTAACCAGCGCGTACTCAAACTCTCGCCAGCGAACGGCAGTTACACCCAGAGCACGGTAGCCAGCGGCTTCGGGTTTCCCTGGGGCGTCGCCGTGGACTTCATGGGGAATGTGTACGTTGGCGACGAGGGCGGCGGAATCTACAAAGAGAGTCTCTCGAATGGGGCCTATAGCCAGACTCTTATGAATGGAAGTATTGGGGTTGCCTATGGCGTCGCTGTCGATGGGAGCGAAAACGTTTATGCAGCCTCATCACAACCGGCATATATATATGAGATTCCGGCCGTTCAGACAACGACCGTGAGCTTTGCAAGCGCTCCCGTTGGGACAACGAGCCCCGACAGTCCGCAAACTTTGACTGTTCAGAACGTGGGGATGTACCCGCTGACCTTCACAATGCTAGGCACCGGCACTAACCCATCCATCTCCGCCGGATTTACAATCGGAGCCGCGAGCACCTGCCTAGACCTTTTCACATCATCAACCGGCGCCGAGCTTATGCCAGGTGGTTCCTGCACGTACCAGATCAGTTTTGCTCCGACTACTGCGGGAACAATCTCCGGCTCTCTAACGTTCACAGACAACTCCGATAATGTAGCTGGGGCCAGCCAAACCGTCACGCTAATGGGGACTGCCACAGCCGCAGGGAACAAGTCTACGCCCACAGTAGCGGTATCGTCGTTCTCGTCGAGCATCACAACAGCACAAGCGCTGACGGTGACGGTGTCAGTCAGTGGTCGAAGCGGTAGCTCAACACCCACCGGCTCCGTTAGGCTGACCAGCGGAAGCTACACCTCCGCAGCAACAACTCTGAGCAGCGGAACCGCAACAATCAGCCTACCTGCTGGATCTCTGGCCGCAGGGATGGACACGCTGACGGTCACATACACTCCCGATTCCTCCAGTTCCCCAACCTATAACAGCGCTTCGAACACGGCTTCGGTGACGGTGACCGCACCAGCAACGACAACGCCAATAGTAACGGTGTGGCCCTCCTCATCAAGCATCACGACAGCCCAGGCCTTGACGGTGACGGTCGCCGTCAGTGGTGGAAACGGTGATCCAACACCGACCGGCTCCGTGATCCTAGCCAGCGGAGGTTATACCTCGGCTGCAACAACGCTGAGCAGCGGCAGTGCGACGATCGATGTTCCCAGCGGTTCGCTGACAGCGGGGAGCGATACGTTGACGGCTACATATACACCCGACTCCTCAAGCAACCCGACATATCACGGTACCTCGGGAACGAACTCGGTAACTGTTACGGTGCCGGTAACAACGGCTCCCGCCGTGACACTCTCACCGAAGAGCCTAACCTTCGCTCCGCAGACGGATGGCACAGCAAGCACTCCACAGACGATAATGCTGACAAACTCCGGGACAGCTCCCCTCGCCGTTATGTCGATTGCACCTTCCGGCGACTTTGCTGAAACGAACACTTGCGGCACGAGTGTAGCTGCGGGAGGCGGCTGCGCGATTTCCGTGACCTTCACTCCAACTGCGCCAGGTAGTCGCACAGGAACGCTGACGATCACGGACAATGCCACTGGTTCACCTCAGACGGTAGCATTGAGCGGCGGAGGTGAGGCGGTCTCAATTTCTTCCAACTCAACAGGATTGACAATAGCATCTCCCGGCGGATCTACTACCGCTCCGATACAGCTTTCCTCCGTCAACGGCTTTGCGGGAATAGTGAATCTGACGTGTACGGTAAGCTATCAAGGCCAGGGAACGCCGAACAGTCCGCCAGCTTGCTCCCTGAGCCCGTCGCAGGCACAGGTTACAAGCAATTCTCTAGTCTCAAGCACCCTGACGATTTCAACGACGGCAGCGAGCGCCGCAGCGGAACCTGAGAGCTTATTCAGCAAATATCATTTAGCGCTTGCCGCCTTGATCTTCCTTGGAATCCTGCCTCGTCGGCGTTGGCGCGGAACCCTACTTGGCGTTCTGTGCGTCGTAGTTTTATGCGGAGCAATTGGCTGTGGCGGGGCCAACTCTGGTGGGGCAAGCGGCTCGTCCCCGTCGACTTCGGGAACAACGACAGGGAACTATCAGGTGATAGTAACCGCAACCAGCGGAACCGTCACGGCGTCGACAACGGTCCCGCTATCATTGCAATAGGTCTGAGGGGCGCTGTGCGTTGGGGGGCTGTACTTTGTTTCAGAGCCCATCCTTTCCGGCCATTCGGGATTCATCATAACTCTATGCGGAATCGGGGTGGGGTTCATTTCGCGTCAGAGTCTCGCGATAGTTCCACGGCATCCACTCCATGGGGCGAGCGGCCAGTTCCCCGGCGTGGCGCTGCAACTCGATCAGATAGTCGAAGGAGTTCACGCCACATAACTGGCATGTATGGATCAGGCTCATGAACAGATCGCCGACCTGCGCCCCGTTCAGGGTGCGATAGTATAAGGCGTTCTTTCGATGTAGAACCGCGCGATTTAAGGACCTCTCGACGATATTGTTATCAAGCGGGGCTCCGGCTTTGCGGAGGAACAACGTCAAGGGCTGCCAGTGCCGCAGCAGATACGAGATTGCGTGGCCCAGTCCGGAGTTCGGCTCCGTTCTGCGTCCGGCTAACTGCGCCTCCAGCCATCCGTGCAGTTGCTCCATCAACGGTCTGCTGCGATCCTGATGGAGCCGCAGTCGCTCGTCCGGCGTCAGGCCGTGTTCACGCGCTTCTGCATCGTGGCCATACACCTGACCCAACATTTCGAGCACATAACGGCATTCATTGGGGAAGTTCTCCGCAACATCTACAAACTGCCGACGTCCATGAGCCAGGCAGTTTGCCAGCAGGATCTCTACTCCCGCAGGCAACCGCGGAACATTGCGCGACAGTGCATCGCACATCTGAATCGGGCTTGGGAGTTCCGCTCTTCGCTGTTTCAACACCTCGGCGATATTTTCACCGGCATGCCGGGATCCAGTGAAGTACAAGGCTATCTTCCATCCCTGGCCGACAGACACGATCCCGCTGGTAAACACACCCGTGCGCCGATCCAACGGATCGCGTTTCAGCCGCAACACGCGCATGCTGGTGTCGTCGTTGTGCACCACCATACCCTGGGCCGACTGCCGGATCAACTCATCCCGCGCTGGTTTGATCACCTGCGCAGCCTCCTCGACGATCTCCCACTGCGTGGCCGCCGGCAGCGGGATACCCAGCTGGTTTTCCAGTTGTTCCAGCCGGTAAAACGGTGTTCCGGCACCGTACTTGAGGTGGGCGATCATCGCCGCAGCCGTTTCATCGTACTTCTTCGGCCCTACTCCTTCCGGCTCCTGTGCCGTAAACACCTGCCCGCAGGCGCCGCAGCGCAACCGCTCGAGCGAGTACACTGTGGCCGCCAGCGGTGCCTGGCCAACGATCTGCACCAACACCTTCGGCTCCTTCTGCCCGTGCACGTTGCCTTTCCCGCACTCCGGGCAGCGGTCCCCATGGGTCAGCTTCTGGTGCTTGATATCTACCTTTCGCGCGCCTTCAAACGCCTCCGCTCCATTGCGGCCGTGCCCGGGCGGCGGAGGCGTATTGTCATCCGGCTGCGTTCTGGCTGGAGAGTCTTCCGCCTTCTCCACCACCCAACTCGTCTTCTCCGTATTCCGCGGTTGCACCAGCATCGCCGCCAGAGCATGCAGTGCGTCTTTGAGCTTGCGGTGATCAGACTCGCTCAATGGCGCTTGACGCGCTCCGTCCAGCACCCGGTCCAATTCCTCCAGGTTCACGTCGATGCGGCGTCTGGGAGCCTTCATGTTGCACCTCCCAGAAGTTCACGAAACCGCTTCGTCAAGGGATATCCCAGAACCTCCTTGATCGACCGGTTGGGAACGTAGCTGTTGGATTGCTTGCCTCGTCCCGTCGTCCTGCCCATCAGCACCCAGTT
>Ga0182014_10002056_pt1 | contig 25966 bp, 10 predicted proteins | sample 612S2DmetaG_FD_120489 | JGI IMG/M metagenome (GOLD analysis project Ga0182014, IMG submission 120489) | Permafrost microbial communities from Stordalen Mire, Sweden - 612S2D metaG | ecosystem: Environmental > Terrestrial > Soil > Wetlands > Permafrost | place: Sweden: Stordalen | collected... | reverse complement strand
TTTCAGCCGCCGCTAAGCTCCCAGCCTGAGCGGCAGAGAATTACTACAACATATTACGATACGCCGGACAAAATTCTGGCCAAGCATGGCGCTTGCTTAAGTATCAGGCGCGCGGGCGAGGAGCTTGTCCAAACCGTTACATGCAGGGACGATGATGCCGTCAATGCCAGCCTCAGCAGGTGGGAAGGGAGGTGCCAGGAGGACAAGCCGGACCTCGCCCTCTTTAACCGCACGCCTGCCGCCAAACAGATGCCATCCTCCCTCGTCACCAACCTGCAAAAAACCCTTGTCATGGAGATTGGCCGGACCACACGTTCGCTAAAGCTCGACCATGCCGCCGTCGCGGATGCGACCCTGGACGAGGGCAGGATTACGGCCGGCGATACCGTGGTGCGGCTGCGTGAGTTGGAATGGAAATTGCGCAGCGGTACAGCTGGCCCGCTTTACCGGCTGGCGCTGGAACTGCATGCGCAAGCGCCGCTGACCATCGCCGTGGAAAGTGAGGAAGCACGTGGCTACCGGCTCGCAACAGGTATCGCGCCGGCTTCTGAAAAAGCATCGGATATTGTGCTTGCGCCGGATATCATCGCGGGGGAAGGGCTCCGCCAGCTGATTGAGTCCGCACTCGGGCATCTTTTGCTCAACCAGCCGGCAGCCTTGGCCGGGGTGATCGAGGGCGTGCATCAGATGCGTGTCGCCATCCGGCGGCTGCGCGCTATCCTCGTACTGTTCGAGCCATACCTCGAAGCTCATGCGGCCGGCCGGTTTGAGGAAGAACTGGGCCGGGTAGGCCAGGTGTTCGGCCACGCGCGGGATTGGGACGTGTTCTGCACCGAAATTCTTCCCATCGCGTTCGCCCCCTCGGATGTCTGCGGCTGGCTCCATCTCCTGAAAGAACCAGCAACGGTGTGCCGCAAGGCGGCCCACGCGGCGTTTCAGCAAGAGTGTACCAGCCCGCGTTTCACGGCTCTCGTGCTGGGCATGGCCGCGTGGGTGGAAGACAGCCGGCTCAACGCCTCGATACTGGGCGACGAGGCGTTGAGCCGCCCACTAATCCATTTGGCCCCCAAACTGCTGAATCGACTGGCGGACAAGGTGGACCGCCGCGGCCAACATATTGAAAACCGTTCCGAGGAAGAACTCCATGCATTGCGCAAGGCGTTCAAGAAGCTTCGCTACGGTACGGAGTTCGTTGAGTCCGTATTTTTTCATCAAAATGAAAAGCACTTTCAAAAATGCTGCACCCGCTTGCAGGAAATTTTGGGCACAATCAATGACGCCGCAAACGCGGAGGTGTTGGCGCAATCACTAGCGCAGGGGGGGCGCGCCGATCTGGCTCCGGCTGTTGGCATTCTGGCGAAAGACCTGGAACAAAAGTGGCAAAAAAGCCTTCATGATTTGGGTGAGGCCTGGAAAGAGTTTCAGAGGGCTCGTCGTTTCTGGAGCTGAACCGCATTATGCCTAGCTGTGCCTGAGAGGCGCCGCTATCATGGTGGAGATTTTAAACCGCCGTTGATCCGGGTCCCTGCCGATATAGTGCCGATGCGGACTTCTTGCGATTTGGATTATAGAAGCGATATCATTCCCGGCATTTACGTGGACGAGGCGCCAATGAACATGAAGAATTCCGCTCGCCGGGCCTTGCCGCCCACTCACGATCTCGTTGCGATTGCCGGGGAGGAGCCAGGTGAGGCTTGCATCCGCGTTGCCTCGAAGCCGGAGGGACTTGGCACTGCCGAGGCGGCCGCACGGCTAAAAACCTATGGTCCGAACCGGATCACGAAGGATGAACGGCGGCCGATTCTTGCCGAACTCTGGCTTAAGACAAAGACGCCGCTCAACGGTCTGCTGCTCTTATTGGCAGGTGTCTCATGGCTGCTGGCGCGGGACATCCGCTCGGCTGTTGTGATTTCCGTCATGGTCATCCTCAGCATCGGACTAGGTTTCATTCAGGAACATCGGTCCAGCGTTGCCGCCGCCGCCTTGGCTAATATGGTGAAGGTTCACGCGACGGTCCGCCGGCGCGATGCCCCGGGTGCCGATGAGGAGGGTTATGTCGAAGTCCCGCTGGATGAGCTGGTTCCGGGCGACATCGTCAGGCTTTCGGCCGGCGACATGATCCCCGCCGACGTTCGCCTCATCTCCGCCAATGACCTTTATGTCAACCAGTCCGCCCTGACCGGTGAGTCCATGCCACAGGAAAAGAACTCGATCGCTCAAACCACCAATACCGAAGACATGTTTGGGATCGAGAACCTATGCTTCATGGGGGCGAACGTGATCAGCGGCTACGGCACCGCGGTCGTGATCCATACGGGGGCGGCGACCAGCTTTGGCCAGCTAGCTGACAAGATCGTGGGCGTGCGCGGCGAGACAAGCTTTGACCGGGGCGTCGCCGGTTTCGCCGGCCTGATGATTCGTTTCATCATTGTCATGGCGCCGCTGGTGTTTGTGATTAATGGATTGACCAAGCACAATTGGCTGGAAGCGCTGCTGTTCGCCGTCGCCGTTGCTGTTGGCCTGACGCCCGAAATGCTGCCCATGATCGTGACCGTGAACCTGGCCAGGGGCGCCATCGTGATGGCCCGCAAGCGCGTGATCGTCAAACGGCTGAACGCCATCCAGAATTTTGGCGCGATGGATGTCCTGTGCACGGACAAGACCGGAACGCTGACCCAGGACCGGATTATTATGAAGTTGCACCTGGATGTCCAAGGCGATGAGGACGACGGGGTGCTGATGCTTGGTTACCTCAACAGTCACTTCCAGAGCGGGTTAAAAAACGTGCTGGATCATGCCGTTTTGGAGCACGTCGAGTTGGAGGCGCATCTCGACCTTGATACGGGATATCGCAAAATTGACGAAATTCCGTTTGACTTCACGCGGCGGCGCCTCTCGGTTGTTGTGCAGAAACCAAACGAGGCGCCGCTCCTGATCTGCAAGGGGGCGGTGGAGGAGACGCTAAGCGTATGCACAAGCTTTGAGTTGGGCGGCACCACGACAGCGATGGATGCGGCGCATCTGCCCGCGATTCAGGCGGTGACGGATGGGTTGAATTCTGACGGCTTCAGGGTCGTGGCGGTTGCAACCCGCCGCTTCGATGCTGCCAAAACAAGCTACGGCACCCAAGACGAAGCCGGGTTGAGCCTGCGCGGCTTTATCGCCTTCCTCGATCCGCCGAAGGAAACCGCGGCGGGCGCAATCGCAAGGCTGGGAGCGTCCGGGGTCGGGGTGAAGATTATCACCGGTGACAACGACCTAGTCACCCGCAAAGTTTGCCGCGATGTCGGTCTGGCGATGACTGGTCTGGTTCTGGGACGTGAAGTGGAGGCCATGAGCGACACACAGCTTGCCGATGCCGTTGAGCATGCCAATGTTTTTGCCAAGATTTCGCCGACCCAAAAGGCGCGGATTATCACCGCCCTCCAGGCGCACGGTCATGTTGTCGGATTCTTGGGCGATGGGATCAACGATGGGCCAGCGCTGAAGCAGGCGGACGTGGGGATTTCGGTTGATACCGCCGTCGATATCGCCAAGGAGAGCGCGGATATCATCCTCTTGGAAAAGAACCTCGCGGTTCTGAACGAAGGTGTTCTCGCCGGACGGGAAGTTTTCGGGAACATAATCAAATACATAAAAATGGGGGCCAGCTCGAACTTCGGCAACATGTTCAGCGTGATCGGGCCTTCGATCTTCCTTCCTTTCCTGCCGATGCTGCCAATACAGGTGCTCACCAACAATTTGCTCTACGACTTCTCCCAGACCGCCATACCCACTGACCGTGTGGACGAAGAATATCTGACCCAGCCGCGGCGGTGGGAGCTTGGCAATATTACGCGATTTATGATCTTGATCGGGCCGATCAGTTCCATATTCGATTACGCGACATTCTTCACGATGATCTACGTATTCCACTGCTGGAACAATCCCGCCCTGTTCCAGACAGGATGGTTTGTTGAATCTATATTGACGCAGACCCTGATTATCCACGTGATCCGCACCGCCCGCATTCCCTTCCTGCAGAGCTGGGCCAGTCCACCGCTGATCGCCACGACCGTTACGATCTGCGCCATCGGGATTGCCCTGCCGTTCACGCCCCTTGGCGCGACACTTGGATTTGTTCCGCTCCCCGGCGCGTTTTGGCCGATCGTGGTCTGCTTTCTGCTAGGCTACGCCACGCTGACAACGCTGGTAAAGACGTGGTTCATCCGCAAATGGGGCTATTGATGCCCTTCGGGGGGGCTGCCCTCCTTATCCGTGATCTCACTTCAGACGCCAGAAGATGTTTGTGGAGTTGGTGATTGCAACAGACCAAAGGATACTGGTGGATGCAGTTGCAGAACCGGCGGTCTCTCGCTTATCCTCGCAATATCGACGGTGACGTGCCAAAATGGCACCGAGATGCGGAGTCTGAAAAATGTCCGATCATATGATCCCAGAGAAGTTCTTGACCCGGCTCGTCAAGATGATTGCAGATGCGGTCACCGGGCGAGATTACAGTAGTGCCAACGAGGTGCCTCAATGCGACATCTGGATGTCACAACCCTCGCGGCGTTTAGCCGAGCTGCCACGGGCTGCGCGGCACGACGGTGGCGCGGCATTGATGAAGGGCGTATTCAGCCTCTGCCTGGCGCTCGTCGTTCTCGGGCCCACGCAAGCATTGGCGCAAGCGACACCGAACAGCGGGGGCGGCGTCATGCTCCCTGGCTCGTCCACCAGTGGCCAGACCTGCGTTCAGGTCCAGATAGCCGGTCAAAAACCGTCCCCCTATAACTGCCTCAACCAGCAAATGCAGCAGCAGGCGCAAGGTGCCAATTCAACCCAGCCCAATCTGCCGCTTAGTGCCAATTCACCTTCGAATCAGGTGGGAACCTTCAACGAACAAGGTGTCCACGAACAATACGGTCAGAATTTTGGCAAATCCGTGATTCCCTACCGTCCCGCGCCGGTGTTTAACAGCCCACTGCGCCCTTAAAATTCGGGGACTACGCCTGATTCGGGCTTTGTGTTTCCGCGCGGGCGAGAGGGCGGCGTGCCAAGCCCTGTGCGGCGCGGCCGCACAGGGCTTGGCACAGAAATGGCTATTTAGAACGAGCCTTTGGTGAGCTGAAACACGTCCGGATGCAGTGGATTGGCGGCGTAGGCGAGGGTGAGCGTGGTGGGACTCAGCACGGATTTATCAACTTTTTGATCTTTCGTGATGGTTCCGGAAAGAATCAACAGCACGGCGTTGCCTGTGGTGTCGGTGGCGCGGAAAAGCAGCACGCCGTTAGGTGTAGCAATATTTCCGGTGCTGCGGTCTGCCGGAAAGCCTTCGCTGGCAAAATATTGTTGCAGGCTTTGACCATCCTGATACAGCATCGCCGGTGTGGTTTTCGGGTCGATCTCGGGAGACCATAGGATATTCACCTCGATCAGCTTGTGGCTCTGATAGCCGAACACATAGCTGACCGCGGCGGCGCCGCCGTCCGGCACCAGATTCGGTACGAGCACGCTCAGCACCGCGGTGTGCTGCAGCTGGTTTTCTGTTTCCGTGATGGCGCTGGCGGGGGTTTTGAATTCGGCTTCAATCGCGCTGCGCACTTGGTTCTCGGTCATGCCGAATTTGGCGGTGCGGAAGCCGTCGATCGCGGGGCCGGCGGCGGTCTCCGTGGCGGCGGAGGCGGGGGCGGTATCGGCTGCTTGCGCCAGGCGCAGACCGCCAAAGCCGAAAGAAACCGCGGCCAGCAGAAGAAGCCGCAAGGTGTTGTGGCGAAGTGAGTCGTTCATTGTTATCCTCGTTCAGTCGGGTTCAGGTTTTACACTATGCAGTGGACGGTTCGCTTTATACTGTCCGTGCAAAGATTAGGCGCCGCAGAAGGCAATTATTGTAGGAGCTTATGGAGCGGCTCCGGCTGGGTTAATCTGGTTGTTGTATAATTTATCCTGGTCATCCTGCACAATGTTCTGCAGTTGCACCCGTTTGAAGCCGATAAAGGGCTCGTGGTTCGCGAATGCGCCGAGCACGTCATCCTTGTGAGAATACGCGTCGAGAATCTGGTTGCCGATTGCGAACAATTGCGCGTTCTTTGCCGTACAACTGGAAAGTGAGGTATTCGTGGTGGCAAGCTGCGCTTTGAGCGCGGCGTTTTCCGCTGCTTCTGCCTGATAGGCGGTTTGGGATTTGCCAAGGCCGGCATTGAGCGTCGTCACTTGCCGGGTCAGTGCTTTGAGTGCCGCGTCGTTCTTGGCTTTGGCGGCGGGGCTTTCGGATGCACCGCCGCCTGCTTTTATCTGTGCCCGCAGGGCTTCGATCATCGCCACGTTCGGCGCCTGAGACGCCTGCAGGTTGGCTACCTGGTCTTCCAGCGTGGCGATTTGCGTGGTGGAAGCCTGCAGCGCGGCGCGCAATGCCGCCTCGGTGGCGGCGTCGGCGTAGGCAGCATGCTGCCCCGCCGCCGCGAGGCTCAGCGTGAGGAGGCCAAGTTTTACGAAATTTGTTCGCATGGCTCAGAACTTCGCGTTGAGGTCGAGCTGGAGCACGTCGGCCTTATAGGGCGCCCCGGCGATGGAGTCGGCGGTGAGATAGCGCAGACGCACCCAGACCTGCTTGCTGAGCGCGACGTTGCCGCTGACGATGTAGCCTTTCAGATTGGTGCCACCCAGGCCGAAATCGGAATCGTCCATACCGTCGATCACCGCATCGGATTCGACATATTTGTAGCCGAGCATGGCATTCCAGTCCCAGCGCTGGCTCAGCACCTTGTCGCCGAAATTGGCATTCACGAAATAGCCGTTATTGCCGCCGGCGAACGCGCCCGTCACGCCGGCCGGGGCGCTGGCGCGGTTGTTCACCGCCTTGTTGGCGATATCGGATTGGCTGAAGGCGAGGTTGCGTACGTATTCGCCGTTCAGCCAGATATGCGTGGGGTCGAAATTACTGAAATCGAATTCTCCGGTGAGCGCCAGCTCGTCAAACCCAGAGGCCAGGCCGAAATACTGGTATTGCAGCGTCGTGTTGTTGTTGTTTTGTGTGGTCGGGATGATGTTGCGCAGCGCCATATAGGTGTTGCCGTTCTGCGCGAACGACGGACGATAGGCATCCGTGCTGCACTGGTCAGCCGAACTGTAGACGAAACAGGGCGCCGAGAGTTTGCCGGCGACATTGGTGAACAGATAATCCGCGACGCCGATTTTCGCAGCGTAATCATCGTTGATCTTCCAGGCGGTGCCGCCTTGCAGCCCGAATAGCCATTTATTGTGGCTGGGATATTTCGCCGGCTGATTGGAGGCAAGATTGAAGTCGGTATTGTAGACCGGAAAGGCGCCGCCGGTGACGAAGGGCGTGAGTCCGTCATCCGCTTTATAGGATGCCATCGCCGCGACGCCGTCGAAGCCGAGGTCGTCGGCCCAGATCAGGTTGGTTGAGAAGAAAGGATTGTCGAAGCGGCCAGCTTTAACGTTCAGATTAAGTTTGTTGCCCAGCTCCGGCGTGTAGGAAAGATAAGCGCGGTCTAGCCAGATGGCGTCTTTGCTGAAATTGCCGCCCTGGGTGCCGCTGGGCGCGCCGCCCAGCGTCTGGTTCTCCGAAACGGGCGAATCATTCTCGCCGGTGGCGATCCGCAAGCCGAGGGCAAAGCCTTCACCGAGATCGGCATCCACGCCGAGCCGCGCGCGCAGGCGGAAGCGGTTGCGGTTCTGGTCGACGTTGAGTTGCGGCGGAAAGTTGTTGCTTTTGAGATCGTAGGGCGCGCCGGTATTGATGGCGTTGAAGTTGGGGAAGGCGCCGGTGTTGTCATTGCCGCGCGGAAACAGATCGGTTTCATCGCGGAAGCGGAAATCGCCGGAGATATGCACGCGGTTGACCCATTCCGGCACGTTGCTGAGGCCTGAGTAGCCCTGCGCCTGCTGCGCCGTGGCCACCTGCGCCGCAACCGCGGAGGCGATCTGGTTGCGCACGATGGGCGGAATGTAGGTGACATGGATGGTGCCGTCCGGCGTCGTGGTGCTGGTGACGGTGACGGTGCTGACCGGTGCCGCGGGCGAGGCGGGGGGCGGTGGGGCGGCGGCGGCAGTGGCTTGCGCGGCGCTGGCTTCGGCCTGCACCTCCTGCATAATGCTTTTCGCATCGCTTTGGCTCAGCACGCCTTTTTTGACCAGAATGGCGATCAGCAGTTTGTTGGCGAGGTTGGGGTCGGTTTGTGCATGGGCGGTACCGGGCAGTCCCAGCGCGGGCAGAAGTGCTGCCATCGCCAGGATTCCGCAGCGGGTCAGTTTGGATTTATGTCGCATCGGATTTTGCTTCCCGCTCTGTTGGGGTTTGGTCATTACAGTGCCTGCTCGCCGGTCATGATCACCGGAAAAATGTGGGACGTGCCGTCGGGCATTGGCCCGAAATGCATGCTGGCGAGCACATGGTTCGTTACGGCGGCGTCCACTGCCGGGTCGCCGCTGGATTTATCGAGTGCAACACCCGTCACCAGGCCGTTCGCATCGACCGTGACGTGCAATTGCAGCGAGCCGGAGAACTTCCGCGTGATGGGGTTTTTCACCAGGGCTTGCTGGATCTGCATCTGCATCTGCGTTTTATAATAGTCCATGGCGCTGCCGCCGCCGCCATCGCCATCACCAAAGCCCATGCCGCCGGGAGTGCCGGAGAGGTCGAAGGCATTCGGACCGTTGCCGTGAATGCTGGTGCCCACATGCGACTGTGACGGCGCTTTCGGCGGCGTGTTGGTCACCACCGGCTTCATCACCGGCGTCGTCATTTTCGGCGGCGTGATTGTTTTGGGCTGCGGCGGCGGCGGCGGCGGCGGCTTTTGCGGCTGAATCGTGACCACGGTGATGGGCGGCGGCGGCGGCGCATGGCCGGAGCTATGCGTCAAAATAAATCCCAGCACGCCGGCAATAACAATCGCGCCGCCAACAGTGATGATGGCGGTGTGATTTTCGGATGCGAATTTAAGCGCAGTCATTGGCCTGCTAGTTTGGTGGCAAGCCCCACCGAGGTGATGTTGAGGCGCCCCAGGAGATCGAGCACATTCATGATGGTCTGGTACGACGCCTGGCCATCGCCGCTAAGCACGACCGGGAAACCTGGCGTCGCGGCTTCGTCGGCGACCAGCCGCGTCTGCAGGTCGGCCATGCTCACCGGGACGGTATCAAGAAAAATCCGCCCGTCGGCGGTGATGGTGATCGCTTTGGTGGTTGGCGTGGCAAGACTTTGCGTCGAGCTCGACTGCGGCAGGTTGACCTTCATGCCCTGCACGGCAGCCGTGGTCATGATTATGAAGATGATCAGCAGCACATAAGCGAGGTCGAGCATCGGCGTGATGTTGATGTCGTCATAAGGCTTGTTGCCACCGGGTTGCAGTTGCATGGGGTTAAACCTCTAGGTTGGGCGGTGCGGGGCTATACTCTTCCGCCATCCGGCTCTCGAGCTCATCGACGAAGACATGCATGTCCGAAATGCCGTTGCTGATGCGCGAGTTGAGATAGTTGTAGCCAAACAGGGCCGGAATGGCGACCACCAGGCCGGCCACGGTGGCGACCAGGGCGGCGGAAATGCCGGGGGCGATGGCGTTGATATTGACATTGCCGGCTTCGGCAATGGTGGCGAAGGTGATCATCACGCCCATAACCGTGCCGAGCAGGCCCAGAAACGGGCCGCCGGAGATGGCGATGGTCAGCAGCACCATGGATCTGTTCAGCTTCTGGGTCTGGCGCACCGTGGCGCCATCCAGCGCCGCGCGGATCGCCGCGATGGATTGCGCGGAAAGCAGTCGCTCGCCTTGTATATGAGCGAAACGCCTGCGGATTTCCTGCGCGCCGATCTGATAGATGCCGTAAAGCGGCGAGGCTTCAAGGCCGGCAAGATCGCCCTGGTTCTGATGCAAAGTGGTCAGGTCGCCGCTCTGGTTGCGATACCGCTCCAGAAACTTGTCGTTGGCTTTGCCGACGCGGTTCACATAAGAGATTTTATCCGCCATCACCGTCCAACTTACGAGCGCCATCATCGCCAGAATGCCTATGATGACCCAGCCATCCGGGGTCACCGAGCCGAGGATGACGGCAAAAGGGCCACTGAACCAGCTCGCCGGTTTTTCCTCCGCGGCGTAGGTTATCAGCTTGCCGGCGAGCGGGTTGTTACCCTGCCCGATGGCGGCAAACTTGATGAAGCCCAAGGGGCGCGCGACGTTGGAGATTTCCAGTTCGTCGATGCTGCCGATAAAGCCAGTGGCGGCGGCGGCGCTGGGCGCGACCGGTGTTGGCGTGGCGGCTGCCGGTTTGGTAGCGTTGCCCGGCGTTGCGGGCGGCACGGCGGTGGCTGCGGCCGCGCCGGTGGTGGCATCGCCACCCAGATAGGCAATGGCATTCAAGGCCGGCAGTGGGGCCGCCAGCGTGCCGTAGGAGACGCCATCGACATAGAGCGTGATATTGGCGCCGGTCACCACCATGAGCTGGTGCCAGCTCGCCGCCATGATCGCAGCCCCGGCGCTCGTGCGCTGCGTGCCCGCCGCGTTGGTCACGGCCACGAAGGGGATACCGCTATCGACGCCGATCTGCACGGTATTGGTGCCATCCGTGCGGCTATACAGCACAGCATTTGGCTGTAGTGCCGTCTCGTTCACCCAGGCCGACCAAGTCATCGCCTGGCCAGCGGTCCAGGCCAGCGAAGGCGAGCCGGGCAATTGGATCGTGCTCTGGCCATCGAGCCGCTCGCCCGGGCCGATCAGCGCAAAATCATCCGCCTGGCCGGGGGTCAGCGCGGTATTGCCGTTGCTCGTTAAATCCTTCGGCGGCGCGTTATGTTCGCCGAAATGATAGACCGCGACCATGTTCGCGTCATACGTGCCTTTGGCATCGTCGCCGGCGGTTGCCTTCTGGTTTCCGTAATACAGATAAATATTGGTCTGAGCTGCGGGCTTCAGGTCCGGCACGCTCACCCAGACGAACGCCTGGCCCAGCAGATGGTCATATTTCTCGATGTGATAGGCGAGGGGGGTCTTGTCGTCGCCGGCGACAAAACGAAGATCGCTGCCATCGGGATTGGCGGCATCGAAGGTAAAATCGCTGACATCAAGCCGGACCAGCACCGGGGTCGTGCCGATCGGGTCAGAAATATTGGCGCCGGCACTGCTGGTGTCGATGGTGATGGCCTTGCGCGCAGACCAGTCACCATTCCACCATGCGTGAGCGGGCGTCGGTTTTAGCGCCAGCACAGCGATGGCGCCGAGCGTGAGCGCCGCGATGAATTTACCCGCTTTTGGTCGCTGACCCATGGAACCCCCAGAAAAATACTGCTTATTGAATTGCATCAGAATTGCACCCACACGCGGAATTCGACCCGCAGTTGATCCGCCCGCGTCACCACCGAGTTACGTAGCGGCAAGGCGACGTCGACCGAACCGTTCAAATGGTTGACCAGTTGAACCCGTGTGCCGACGCCGACGCTGGCGACGTCGAATCTCGATTTTTGTTGCGGGAGGGGGCTGAGTATCGTCGCCCAGCCGTCATCATTAAACAGGAAGATCCTCCAATCGGTGACCTTCGGGTTGATATATTGCGCGAGCGGCGGGCTGCGCAGTTCTACGGAGGTGGTGATCGCGTCGTCGCCCAATACCTCGGATTCGAGATAGCCGCGCGCGGTGTCCTGACCACCCACGGAGAACTGCTCGCTGTTCACCAAAGGTTCGTCGGAAAGCTGGCCCTGGGCCTTGACGAAGAGCTGGAAGCCGCGCGGCAGATCCTGCAGCCGGGACAAATCGCCGCGCAGATAGATGAAATTGCTTTCGCCGTAAGCGCGCTTGTTGTCGAAGGCCGCCGGGTTCGAGCCGAGGCCGCGGATATTGAAAGTCGGGCCGAGATCGAACTGCGTGGTCGAGGCGTCGCCTTGCCAGTTGGCGCTGTAGGTGGCCGTGAGCGGATAATAGGTGACCGGCGAGAGCTCGGTGGCGCCGCCCAGTTCCACGTTCTGGTCGAAATGCTTGTAGTCGATGCCGGCACTCAGATTGTCAGAAAATCCACTGCCGCTGGGCAAGGTGGCCAGAGCGCGCAGGCCAAGGACCTGCCCGCGGCCGACCACATTGATGTTGCCGACGGTGGCGACCTTGCTGTTCGAAACCATACCGTAAAAGAGCAGCGTCAACCAGTCCGTATTGGGGATGCGGGCAAGATACGAGCCGGAGAATACCAGCGCATCGGACGGCCGCTGCGGCGCGATCTGAAAGGCGACGTTAAGGGTATCGCCGCGTTGCCATAGATTGTCATAGGTCAAGGAAGCGTCGACCCGCAGCGGCTTGGTGTTGGAACTATAACGGTTGTCCAAGGAGAGGCTGCCGTGCAGCGGCAGCGTGTCCTTGACGTTAAGATTGACATCCACTGTCTGCGGTTGCTCGCCCGCTTGCAGTGACGGGATGACCTGGCGGTCCGGCCATTGGTTGAGGGCGATGATATCGTGCTTGATGCGCTTGAAATTAGGTACCTGACCAGGTGCCAGTGATGGCGCCTGCGCCTTGATCTTATTCAACGAAAAGTAATGCGAACCGTTGACGTGCAGGCGCCCCACCGGCTCCTCCATAACCTGCAGAATTACCACGCCGCCCTGGACATGCTGAGGTGGAATTTCCACCTGCACGGTTTCATATCCTTCATCGGCGTAGGCTTTTTGCAAAGCCGCGCGTGCGACATCCACGCTCCGCACGGTCTGCCCAGGGCCAAGATATGGATATACGGCGTTATCGATAGCAAGCTCGGAAAGCAGGTGGTTACCTTGCACCGTGTAGCCATTGATCGTGATGCTGTTAGGCACGACGGCACCCGGCGCTGGCTGGGCGGCAGCACCCCGCATGCCCGCACCGGCCACCAAGGCCAGCACGACACATGATAAAATCGGATGCCGCAGCCTGACGCGCGCGCCGAGGCACGCGGTTTTGCCGCGAGGCCCGGAAAAATCTGCGTTGCAGTCGCAAGTTTTTACAGCCGAATTTGTCCAGCGCTGAATGTGCAGAAGCATGGGTGTCGCTTATGTGACATATGAACCCATCGTCCAGCCTGTTTGGATGACGGTTTAAAGAAAGATTAACTTCATTTGAGGAAAAATTAGTTTGAGACTTCATTGTCGAGTTTTTAGCTAAGTTGTCACAAAATATTCTTAATCAAACCTCGTGTTTCTGCTAGTCTTAAAAGTTGTTCTGTTGTTGATGTAAACGGCGCTTTCAGCGAATAATAAATTTTTTATGACTGGTTTGCAGTTTGTTAGTTAGTGCCGCATTATGGTGCATCACTGCATTGGTTATTTCATGCTCCGCGCCGTCGATCAGCACTTCCGGCCATTCCGGCCCGGTCAGTTTTTCTCCACGCGTGCCGTGGTTTGGATGTTGCTGGCATGACTGTATCTAATCAAAATTCGGCCGGCCGCGCGCGGCGAAATATCCTACTCGGCGGCGTCGCGCTTGCAGCACTTGGGCTCGCGGGCGGTACCGTGGTGCGCGCGCATGCGGCCGGCATTCTCTCGCAGGCCGGCTCGACCATCGCGCCGATCCCTTCCAACATCACTGCCAATCTCGTCGCGCAACAGCAGGCGCAGACTGTGGCGTTGCAGGCGGAGAACCAACTATCGCGCACCACCGCCGCGATACAGGCGATGCAGAACCTGCAGATGGCCGCACATAATTTGGCGCTCTCCGCGCCAAGTTCAGTGGCGGACGGCTTACAGACAGGCGGGCTGGTGCCGGATAGCGGCCTGGCATCCGCGGGCGTTGCCAATCCCGTCACCACCTGGACCGGTGCGCAAACGCCGACGCAAACCAGCAGTGGTGGCCAAACCACGGTCATGATCAACCAGACCGCGGCGCAGGCACTGCTGAGCTGGGACAGCTTCAACGTCAGCCGTAACACCACGGTGGATTTTAACCAGCAGGGCAACACCAACTGGGTGGCCTTGAATAAAATATCCGCGAGTGGAGTGCCGAGCCAGATTCTGGGGTCGATCAAGGCGAGCGGGCAGGTCTACCTGATCAACCCGAACGGGATTATTTTCGGCGGCGCCTCGCAGATCAATGTTGGTGCGTTAATCGCCTCCTCGGCCGATCTGAATACCGCGCAGTTTCTCGCCAATGGTGCCAATAGTATCTACAGCGCCCAGGCGGGTTCGGTTTATACGCCGAGCTTCACCAATGCCGGCGGCGCCATTACGGTGCAGGCGGGGGCGGTCATCACCACCAACACCCCCGCCACGGTCACCAATGGCGGCGGTTTCGTGCTGCTGCTCGGCACCCAGGTGCAAAACGGCGGCGCCATCAGCACGCCGGTTGGGCAAACGGAACTTGCCGCGGGCGATAATTTCATACTGCGCCCAGGCGTAGGCACCTCCGCCAACCAGACCTCCACCACCGCGGGCAATGAGGTAGCGGTGCAGCTTAACACCAAGGGTAGCAGCCTGACATCTGGGGGCAGCGGCCTGGTGGAGAACACCGGCATCATCACCGCCAGCACTGGCGACATTACGCTGGCCGGTGAAACCGTGGTCCAGAACGGGCTGGCGCTTGCTACCACCTCGGTGGATTATCGGGGCACCATCCATCTACTGTCCTCGGCGTCGGATCCTTTCAGCAGCGTCACGCTTGGCAGCAACGGCTACACCTTGGTCGAGCCAGACCTCTCCAGCACCGCCACCGCACTGGACGGCCAGCGCGCCACGTTGATCACCGCTTCCGCGGCGGCCAATGCCGCGCGCGCCGCAGCGTTCAACAAGCAATTCGACGACCTCAGCCAACTCGCTGACCAGCAAGGGGCGTCACGGGTCGAGATTGTCTCTGGTGGCACCGTGGAGTTTCAGAACGGCTCGGATAGCTCGGCTCCCGGCGGCCAGATTGCGGTCTCGGCCGTGTCGCGCGTGCAGGCGGATAATGGTGCCGTCGTCGACGTCTCCGGTAGTTACGGCGTGCCGATGGCAATGTCGGCCAATGACATCGTTGTGAACATCCAGAGTTTTGAACTGCGCGACAATCCGCAGAACCGGCTGACCCAGAACTTGCGCAGTAGTACCGTATATGTGGATGCGAGGACGCTCAGCCTGGTGCCGGCCAGCGCTGCTTATGCCACTGACCGTTATTACACCGCGGGCGGCCTGTTGGAAGTCTCCGGTTATCTCGCCAATGTCGGCCACACGATCGGTGAATATACAGCACTCGGCGGCAGCATCGACCTTTCGACAGGCGCTACTGGCGCGATCGTCACGCAGGCCGGTTCCACCTTTAACATTGCCGGCGGGGCGCTGCAGTACCAGGGCGGCTATTTGCCGCAGAGCTATCTGCTGGGCAGCGACGGGCGTATCTACAACGTCAACAATGCGCCGGCCAATGTCACCTATGTTGGAGTTTATAACGGCTTTTCGGTCGACCACTCGCGTTGGGGCGTCACCCAGACCTACGGCAACGTACTGAGCGCACCAGCGCAGATTTATCAGCCGGGCTATACCGTCGGCCGTGCCGCCGGCAGCCTCACGCTCAGCAGTCCCACCTCAATTTTTAACGGCACCATCAATGCTGGTACAGTGAACGGCGCGCTGCAGACCGCCGCCGATCCCGCCGGCGTGACCGACCCCTACACGTTGACGCAGAATGAAGTGGCCCAGCCCGGCACCCTGAACATCGCCACGCTGAACGGGCCCAACCTGTTCCCCGCCAATACCAATGTCTCGTTCGGCGACACCACGCCGATTGCCGGCGCCCTCACCACGCCGATCGCAACGAACCTTGCCGGGACCAGCATTTTTAATGCGGCTTCGATCAACAATTTCGGGCTGGGCGGGCTGAATGTCATCACCAATGGCAGTCTCGGCATCGCCGCGCCGCTGGTTCTGGCGGCGGGCGGGCAGGTCTCTCTGTTCGGCTCCAGCGTTGATATCGGGGCCAATTTGACCACGCCGGGAGGCAGCGTGTCGGCCGGTCAGATCGCCATCGTGGAAGGAACGCCGACCACGATGCAATTGGCGAAACCGCCGGCGGGAGGCAAAGCCACCGGGGACACGGTGCTGGCTCCCGGCGCCACCATCAGCACCGCGGGGCTGTGGACCAACCTCGTGTTGGATCCGGCGATCACCTTCACCCAGGCTTTCATTAACGGCGGCGCGGTGAGCCTCGGTTCGGTCAACAATTTGACCTTGGGCGCTGGCAGCGTGATCGATACCTCCTCCGGCGGTGTGATCGCGGCCAGTGGTGCTGCCAAGGGAGGTGCTGGCGGCGCCATCTCGCTCGCCGCCGCCACGCCGAGCCAAGCCATTCCGTTCCCCACCGGCAACCTGACCCTTGGCGGCACGCTCGACGCCATTGGCGCCACCAAAGGCGGCGCGCTGACGCTCTCGGCGCCATCCTTTCTGATCGCCGCCACGTCCCCTGCGGCGAATAATCCCGCAGTGGTGGCGCTTGATCCCGCATTTTTCACCCAGGGCTTCTCGGCCTATAACCTGAACAGCACGGGAAGCATTACGGTGGCACCTGGCACCGTGGTCGATGTGACGGAGCCCACCTATCAGTTTTCCGCCGCCAGCGTCCTGGCGCCCACGGGCACCGCGCCCGCCGCCGCGTTCACCATGGCGCTCAACCCGCTCTACGCCCCGAATAGCGCCTATACCGCCATTACCCAGCGCGCCGGCGCCAGTTTCAGTGCCAAAATCGCCGTGCTCATCGGCGCGCGGGAAAAAACGGCGCCGGTGCTCAGCATTGGCGACGGCGCCGCGATCAACGTCGATCCCGGCCAGGCGATCAATTTAGAGGCGCCCGGCCAGATTACCATCGGAGGCAGTCTGCAGGCGCCCGGCGGCAACATTTCAGTCGTCAGCGATTTTAACACGCTATCCACGCTGCCCGTCAGCACCGGTATCACCTCGATCTGGCTTGGCTCGCAGGCCGTGCTCGACGCCAGCGCCCAGCCCGTCACCTTCACCAACGCCGCCGGCAATATCGTCAGCGTGGCGCCTGCCGGCGGCAACATCACTCTTGGCAGCAAGGCGTCGACCGCCTCGGTCATTATCCGCCAGGGCGCAACCATAGAGGCTTCCGGCAGCACGGCCGCGGATCTGATCGCGGCTTCCAGCGTCGCACCCGGCATTACCACCGCGTTGCCGATCGGGCAGGCGATCCAAGTGGAAGGTGCCGGCGGCGCGATTTCCCTCGCCTCGCAGGAAGGCATTTACAATGACGGCACGTTGATTGCCGCTGCCGGTGGCCCGGACGCCGCGGGCGGTAGTCTGTCGATGACCCTTGAAGCCGATCAGGTCTTGAGTTCCAGCGGAACCGAGTTGACGCCGCGCATCTTCACCATCACGCAAAACGATCCTGGCGCGCTGCAGCCTGCAAATCTGCAGCCCGGCGGCGCCAGTTCGGCGATGACCGCCGGCACCGCACAGATCAGCGCGCAGAAGATAGAGGCCGGAAAATTCGGCAGCGTCACCCTGTTCACGCGCGATGCCTTCGTGTTTCGGGGCAATGTCACGCTGAGCACCGCACAGTCGATCAGCCTGGAGGAAGGCTACCTTACCGATAGCAGCCCAACAGGCTCGGTGACGCTGAACGCGCCTGACGTGCTGCTGAGCGGCCAGACGGCGGACGTCAATGGGGTCAACGGTAATCCGCTTGCGGTTATCTCCGGGTTCTCCAAGCAAACGCCTAGCGGCGCCTTCACCGTGAACGCCGCGCTGATCGACATTGCCAACGAAGTGCGCTTCGGCGGCGTGCTGCCGTCCATCCACCTCGCTGGTTTTTCCGCGGTGAATTTGAACAGCAGCGGCGATTTGCGGTTCGACGCGCCAGCCAATGTCGCTGGCACGTTCACCAATCTCGTCACGACCGGGAACCTTAACCTTACCGCGCGCGAACTCTACGCAATGCCCGGCACGGCGTCGCAAGCAGGCGGCGGCAGTGCCGTCGGCGGCACCGCGGCGCTGGTCGTCGCGGGCTACGATCCGACGCCGAGCGTTGCCAATGGCGGCTTTAATCCCGATGGTGTGCTGACTATCAGAAGCACCCCGGGAACCAAGGCGTCGGCGCCTGATATCCTCGGCGGGTCGTTGACCTTCGAGGCCGCCACGATCCGGCAGGGCGGCGTCATCTGGCAGCCGCTCGGCAGCATCACCTTGGGCGGAATCGGCGAATTTATCGGTGACGGTCTGACCGGCGGTGGCGATCCGAACGCGGCGGTCCATTTTCTCCCCGGCAGCCTCACCTCGGTCAGTGCCGCGGCGCTCACCATTCCGTTCGGCGGCACGACTGACGGCGTGACCTACGATGTCAACGGTCTGCCCATTCAGAGCGGGACCAGTGCCAGTTTTGGTCTCCAAACAGTTACTAACGGCATCGGCACCGGCACCATCACCATCGCCGCGCTGAACACCGATATACAAGCCGGCTCCGTGCTCGACCTGAGCGGTGGCGGGACGCTCACCGGTGCTGGCTTCATCAGCGGCCAGGGCGGCTCCAGCGACGCGCTCACCACGCCCCTGCTGAATATCAGCTCCAGCGGCGTCACCCAGCCGAGCCTCTCGACCAACCCGGTCTACGCGATCGTCGCGGGCAATCAGCCGGTGCAGGCGGCGGCGTATACCGCCTCCGGCGCTCTGGGCTCCACGCCGGCGCTGGGCGCCACCATCATCATCCCCGCCGGCGTGCCGGGCCTGCCCGCGGGCCGCTACACGCTGCTGCCGGCGGCATATGCGCTAACCCCGGGCGGTTACCGCGTGGAGTTCGACGGCGCCGCCAGCCTCGCGGCCGCCACCGTTACCCCGCTTACCAATGGCTCCTATTCGGTGGCCGGCTTCACGGCGCTCGCCAACACCAATGTGCGCAACACGCTGGCGAGCAATCTCACCATCACGCCGGGTGCGGTGGTGCAGAACTATTCGCAATATGACACGCAAAATTACAGCCAATTTCTGGTTGCCACCGCCGCGCGCCTTGGCGCCATCCGGCCAGTGCTGCCGATTGATGCTGGCTCTCTGGACCTGATCCTGCCGGCTTCAACGTCTGCCTCGGTGATCAATGCCGGTCTGACGTTGTTTCAGGCGGCGGCCGGCGGCATTGGCGGTACGTTGCAGATCAGCGGCGATCCACTCGCTGCGGCGCCAGCCAGCCTCGATATTTTCGGCGCGGCGCCGCTGGCGGGTTTGCCCGCCGGTACGGTTTCGCTCAGCGCCGCGCAGCTCGACACCTTCAATCCGTTCATCATGGAACTCGGCGCCGCCGGCGCGGGAAATCACGCCGGTATCACTAGCGTCACGCTCGAAAATGGCGCCACCTTGACTGCGGCGCGGGTCGTGATCACCGCGCTCAGCGGCGGCATCACGCTCAATGCCGGTTCCGAGATTAATACGCTTGGCCAGGGTACGCTGCTGGCGGATTCCAGCACCCTGGGCCTGCTCAACAACCAGGGCGCCAGTGTACTCGACGTCGGGAACGGCTATCTGAGTTATGGCAACACACCGGCATCTGTTCCCGATTACGGCCCGATCACCGTGCAGGACGGCGCGAAAATCTATACTGACGGCTCGATCGCCTTTTCCACCTCGGCGGCGGTCAATATTGGCGTGAACGCCAGCTATGGTGGCAAGTATCTTGACCTCGCGGTGCCCGAGATCAATATCGGCGATCCGCAGGCGCTTGGCGCCACCGCGCCGTCCGGCCTGCTGCTAACGCCGGCGGTGCTGCAAGCCTTGACACAAGGCGTGCCCTCGCTCGGCGTGCCGGCGGTGCAGATCGTCGTTCTCAGCGCCTCTGATTCACTGAATCTTTACGGCACCACGGCGCTTGACCTTACCGGTTCGAATGTTCAGCTAGTCATTAACACCCCTGCCATTTATGGCTTCGGCGGCGCCACGGACGTTGCGACCATCAGCGCTGATACCATCGTCTGGAACGGCATTTCCACGGTGAACCCGCAGAGCAACGTGACGACGTCCAGCCTGCCCGGCGGCACCGTCACCAACGGCCCCGGCAGCGGGTCCGGAACACTCGACCTTAACGCCCAGAACATCATCTTTGGCTATTCAAATCTCGACCTGCCGCAGCGGGACGTGCCACTGAACCGGCTGACGCTCGGCTTCTCGACCGTTAATCTGAATGCCAGCAGCGAAATCACAGCCAACAACCAGGGCAGCCTGGCGGTCTATCAATCGCAGCCGCATTTCGGGCAGGCCGGCATCGGCGGCACGCTCAATCTTACAACCCCGCTGCTCACGGCCGCCAACCAGGCAACCATCGGTTTCACCGCCGGCGGCGCTGTGAATGTCGGCCTTGCCGCCGGAATGAACGCCGCCACCAGCCTCGTCACTGAAACCGCGGGCGGCGAGGTTGATCTGACCGGCGCGACGATTAACATCGCCGGTGCTGTGATCCTGCCGAGCGGCAAGCTTAACCTCCAGGCCACCAACGATATCTCCCTGGGCGCCGGTTCGCTGATCAACCTGGCTGGTGTCACCACCACCAACGTCAATCAAACCATCTACGGCTTCGGTGGCGATCTGATCATGGAGAGTGCCGCTGGTAATATCAGTCAGGCGGCCGGTTCGGTGATCAATGTGGCCGCGGTCCATAACACTGCTGGCAGCGTGACCGTTACCGCGACCAACGCCGCTGCGGGGCAGGTCTCGCTGCTCGGTACGCTCATCGGCTCGTCCACCGGCGGCTATGCCAGCGGCGGTTTCAACATTCGCGCGCAGAATCTGGGTGATTTCGCGGCGCTTAACACCAGCCTTGATGCCGGCGGGTTCTTCCAGTCCCGCAGTTTCGACATCAAGCAAGGCGACTTGACCATCGGTAACGGCGTGCAGGCGCATGCCGTTACGGTCTCGCTCGACAATGGCAACCTTACGGTCAATGGGCTGATCGATGCCAGCGGCAATGGCGGCGGCAGCATCAGCCTCGCCGCCTCCGACAATTTGACCCTTGCCTCCACCGCCGTGCTGAACGCGCAAGGCACGGTGCTGCAGGTGGACAGCTACGGCGTGCCAATTCCCGCGGCCAACGCGCCCTCAGTCAGCCTGACCACGAGCACCGGCGAACTCACGCTTGCCTCTGGCGCGCAAATCAATCTGGCATCCGCGGACAGCGTGGCGCGCGGCGATCTGGAACTCAACGTGCCGCGCCTCGCCAGCGCCACCGCTGGCGATGCTAACATCAACGCCGCCGGCGCCGTGAACATTACCGGCGCCGCCACCATCGCGGTCAACGCTTTCTGGACATATAACGGCCTGACTGATCCCGCCGGCACCGTCACCGGCGCGCCGGATGCGCTGATCACGCAGGCCTACCTCGACCAGATCAATACCAGCGACACGCTGCCCTTCATGGCCAACGCGGCCGCAAGTACCGATCTCGCGGGACGTCTCGCCGGGCTGCGCACCTATGGGTCCAGTTTTCACTTCCGCCCCGGTGTGCAGATTGTCAGCGCCACGCCGAACGGCGATCTCACCGTGCAAGGCGATCTCAACCTCGCTGGCTATCGCTACGGGCCTGGCGTGATCCCTGGCCAGTACGGTTCGGGCGAGCCCGGCGTGCTGCTGATCCGCGCCGGCGGCAACCTCAACGTCTATGGCAGCATCACCGACGGGTTCGCCAAGCCGATCAATGACGCCGGTACCGAATTTGCCAAAGGCTGGGTGGTGTACGGCCAAGGCGAACCCTACGGCCAGAACCAAACGCTGCCTACCGCGATCACCGTGGCCAAGGGCAGCAGCTTTGCTGATGGCACGCCAGTGAATTTCGCCGTGCCGATCACCGGCGGGTCGTTCCAAGCCGGGGCCGTTGCACCGGTGGCACTCACCCTGCGGGGCCGGCAGGTCACCAGCGTCGCGTTCGTCGCCACCAGCGACATCACCAACGCGCAGGGCGTGGTGCTGTTCGCCCAGGGTCAGGTGGTGCCGGCGGGCAGCGTGATCCCCAACCAGGCAGTGATCGCCGCCGGCGGCACGCTGCCATTTTCCATCAACGTGGGCCCGGTGATCTGGCCGGCCAATACGCCGTTCACCGTCACCACAAGCATTTCCACGGGCGGCACCGGCGTGGTGCTGGCCTCTAATCTGCAACTGCTGGCGGGCTCGTTCATCCCGGCGGGCAGCGCGCTGAATTTCGTCAAGGGCGAGCCCGGTCTCACATTCCCCACCGATCCGAACGGTCAACGGCTATATTTCCCGGATGGCACGCCGGTGCCGGCGATGGTGGAGACCAGGCCGGTCAGCGGCGGAACGCAAGGCCAGCTCTATGGCCTGGCGGCGCTCTTGCCCGCGGGCGATATGTCCTGGTCGATCAGCCTGGTGTCGGGCGCCGACACGTCCGCCGCCAACCCGGGGGTGGTTCGCTCATCGAGCGCTTTGGCAACCGCCGGTGTCAGCGGTGACATGACATTGGCGGATACCCATTACGGCCAGACCAACAACCTGATCACCACGCCGCCGCTGCACAACCCGAACAATCCCAAGAATGCCAAGATATGCAAGAGCAATCCCGCCAGCTGCAAGCCGACCTATTCGGTCAATTACGTTTCGGTGGTGCCGGCGTTCAGCGTGGTGCGTACCGGCACCGGCGCGCTCAGCCTGATCGCCGGTGGCTCGGTCAACGAAAACTCCGCCTTTGGCGTGTACACGGCCGGCGCCCAGAGCGCGGCGATCGTGAACGCGGCCGGGCAGAATCCCTATAACCTGGCGCAAGGCTATGGCACGAATACCAGCCTGCTCGGCAGCAGCAATAAGGCGCTGGCAGCGCTGGTGTCCAATTATGAAGCCAATTATCCAACCGGCGGCGGCAATGTGCTGGTTTCCGCGCAAGGCAATTTGAACGGCTTTATCTCCACCAACTTTGCCCCGAGTAACCAGGAATTGCTGCAGATTACAGTAACCGACACTGATGCGGTGGGCAGCTGGCTGTGGCGGCAAGGCGGGGCGGGGCAGCTTGGCGCCTGGTGGATTGAATATGGCTCGCTCAATCTTACCTCCGGTTCAGTTCAGAGCGGCACCCCGACCGTGCAGTACACTGGCTTCCAGGGGATCGGCACGCTCGGCGGCGGTAATCTCACGGTCAATACCGGCGGCAACGCCAGCGGGCTCAATCTGGTCGTCGCATCCAATGGCCGGGTGCAAGCCAATGGCACGCTGGTGCAGAATGGCGGCGGCGAAATGGCCGTGAAAATCGGCGGCGCGTTGAATTTCCTCCCCCCTGGCGGATTTTCTCACTATTACCAGGACGGTGGCGGTGTGATTTCGGACTTGCGCGGCAATACCAGTCTCAGCGCCGGATCGGTCGGCAATATTGTGCCGCAGTTTGCTACCCTGGCCGGCCAGGATCCGCGCTTTCTGCCGCCGCTGGTTTCGGAAGCGGCGAATTTTGGAAATGGCATAGATCTGCTGCCCGGTGACGGCACGGTCACGGTGAATGCGCGCGGCGACTTGGTAATCGACGGCGCCGGCAACCCCGGCACGGTGCAGAACATGACCAACTCCACGCCGGTCGATTTCGTCAACGGCAATAAGAAAATCAACCGCGCCAACGGCGGCAACACGGATTTTTCGCTATGGACGGCATCCACGGGCATCGGCATGTTTTCCGCCGGTGGCGATGTGGCGCCGGTGGAGTCAAATTCTATCCCCGGTAACCAGAACACCGAGGCGAATAATTTTTACCCAGCGAATCTGTTGGTGACCTCCCAGAACGGCAATATCTACCTTGGAAACCCTTTCCAGACCTCGTCGCTGGAACTGGCGCCGTCAGCCAATGGGCAACTGCAATTGCTCGCGGCTGGCTCGATCATCGGCAATGGCATGAGCGTCTCGATGTCCGGCGCGGCACTCTCGACGGTCGCCACGCCGTTCAATCCGGGCATAAATGTATTCAATGCGGCCGTCACCAACATCTACAACTCGGCCGGCAGCAACAACATCTACAACAATGATTCCCCGACCACGCCTACGACACTGATCGATTTTGGTGCGGATACGCCAACCGGCGCGCTGCATGCGGGGGATACGCAACCGGCGCTCATCTATGCCGCCACGGGCGATATTCTGAACATTGAATTTGGCCAGTTCATAGCCACTACCGCGAGCACCCCTCAGCAGTTGATCGCGGCCAAACCGTTTGACATCTACGCCGGCCGCGACATCGTCGATAGTGGAACGATTGCGTCGCCCGACACCTTCCTCAATCTCTCGCCCACCGACATCACCAGCATCACCGCCGGCCGCGATATTATCGAAAGCAGCTTCAACATCGCAGGACCCGGCAATCTGGTGGTGCAGGCCGGGCGCAACATCTACCTGGCGGATCAGGGGACGATCAACAGTATCGGTCTGGTGTTCGACATCAACCCGAGCGACCGCAACAGCGGCGCTGGTGTCAGCGTGCTCGCTGGCGTAGGCACCGCGGGGCCGGATTATACCGGCTTCGCCGATCTGTTCCTGAACCCGGCCAGCGCGCTTGGCCTGATTGATGCCAGCGGCATCATCGCGGCCAATGACGCCACATTGTATGCGTGGCTGCAGAAAAATTATGGCTATACCGGCACGCAGGCCGGCGCCTATACTTATTTTGTTGCGCTTCCGGCTGGGCCGCGTGAGCTGTTTCTGCGTGAGTTGTATTTCCAGGAACTGAACGCCTCGGGGCTGGAATTCAACCAGCCCTCCAGCGTGCGCTACAAGAGCTACCTGCTTGGCAAGGATGCGATTGCAGCACTATTTCCCGGCATGAATGCCAGCGGCCAGCCGATCACTTATACTGGTGATATCACGATGTATGGCGGCTCAGGCATCCACACCGAGTTCGGCGGTAATATCGAGACGCTGACGCCGGGTGGCCAGACCATTATTGGCGTGGAAGGCACGACCCCGCCCGCCTCCGCCGGCTTCATCACCCAGGGGTCCGGCGATATCAACATCTACGCGCAAGACAGCGTGTTGCTGGGAGGAAGCCGTGTGCTCACCACCTTCGGCGGCAATATCGTGATCTGGTCAACGCAAGGCAATATCAATGCCGGGCGCGGCTCCAAAACCACCATCGACTACACCCCGCTGCAGCGCGTGTACGACAATTACGGCAATGTATTCCTGTCACCCACCGCTCCGTCCAGCGGTGCTGGCATCGCCACCTTGAACCCAATTCCGTCGGTGCCTGCGGGCAACATAAATCTGGTGGCGCCCTTTGGCACCATTGACGCGGGCGAGGCAGGCATCCGTGGGTCAGGTAACCTCAACATCGCGGCCTTGCACGTGGTGAACGGCGCGAATATTCAGGTGCAAGGTGCTACCACCGGCGTGCCGACCAGTTCCGCGCCTAACATTGGCTCGCTCACCAGCGCCAGCGGTGCCGCCGGCGCCGCGGCGCAGGCGGGGGAAAATGCCACGGGCGCGAATCAGGCGGCGCCGCAGCCCTCCATCTGGATTGTCGAGATCCTCGGCTATGGCGGCGGTAGCCCGACCCAGCCGCTTCCAGAAAAACGTAAAGCAAAGGGCCTGCAAAAAATTTAAAGCTCATCAATGCTGAGAGGACCAGCGTTTGTTCAGCAACTCATTGTGCGGACCGCCATTGAAGGATTCAACGAACCCGTTTTGCTGCGGCTCAGCCGGAGCGATGTAATGTTCTGCTTTTCGGTAAACCGAGCCTTCTTCATCGTCCGTCCTTTCAGAGTGCACTCTGCTCAAAATGGAAGGGTTTTCTTGCGGTTACGTCACGCCGGTTGGCACATTCGGCTACATGGCCAGACCTATCATAGCGGCTGATGCGAAGTCGTTGCCGGCACTCTGAGTTCAAAAACATTTAGCTATTCAGGCTGCTAACAAGCTGACCCCGCACCGCCATTATGAGGTGCGTGGGGTGGTGTTGACGTAATACCAGCCGCCGAATTTTCTGACTCTCCGGGGATTCCCCCGACGCGGTGAGTTATGATTCGATGTTTCCCGTTGATTTGATTGATGGGAGGCGGTGATGGCTGTGGCGATTGCGGTTAC
>Ga0182014_10002054_pt1 | contig 25986 bp, 13 predicted proteins | sample 612S2DmetaG_FD_120489 | JGI IMG/M metagenome (GOLD analysis project Ga0182014, IMG submission 120489) | Permafrost microbial communities from Stordalen Mire, Sweden - 612S2D metaG | ecosystem: Environmental > Terrestrial > Soil > Wetlands > Permafrost | place: Sweden: Stordalen | collected... | reverse complement strand
TGCTCCAACGAAACATAGCTGAACATCCCATCCTGAATCCGCTCGTCTCCACGCATATTTGTTAGACGAATGAGATTGCAGACCCGCCTCGGAAAACCGGGCCTTTTTCAACAAGTTCCTAGTATTTCACGAAACGGAATATTCCGGAATGAACGATGATTTCTCGTCTGGACTGAAGCAGCCAAATAAATATTGTAGGATTCTTTCCGCAAGTGACGCCGGCCGTTCCGGGGAGGGGCTGAAGCGGCGCCCTTGGCAAAGCAGCTTTTCCTTCCACCCCAGAGATGAAGACCTGCGGCTGGAGTGGAAGGATAAATACTCGGCAATTGCGGTTTTCCTATGCAGCAAAAGGAGAACCGCAACCGCCATGCCCGATTCGGTTATTGCGAAACCCGCCCGGCGCGCGGAAAATCTTAGGGGATGAACAGCTCCAGTTTCACTTTCCAGGTGACAGACTGGCCGGGCTGAAGCGTTACCATTCCCGTATCGCGATTGCCCCACTCTTTTCCGAAGGGATCGTTGAAGTTGAATTGAGGTTCAAGCGCAACGAACTTCTGATCGAGCGGAGAGTAGACTTGCACGGTATTGACGTGGCGGCTGAGCGCCACGATGCGAATGCCATACTTTGCGGCGGGATCGATGATCTCCGAATAGGAATGCCCGTTGGCATCCTTCTTCAGATTCGTCCAGTTGTCGTCCAGGAAGAGATCCTTGAGCGGAGCGCCACCCTTGGCGGTGAAGTCATACGGGGTGCCCTGGGAAGGCAGCAGCTTGCCGGTGGGAAAAACATCGTCATAGTTGTTGACTTCAGCGCGCTGGTCGCCAGCCAGGTGCAGGCGCGCTTGCGCGCGGTCGCCGCTGGGCAAATTGAAATACGGATGCCAGGCGATGCCCACCGGCTCCGGCTTGTCGCCCACATTCTTGGCCTCGACCGTGGCGATGACTGCATCGCGGCTGATCGACACGGAGATGGTGGTGTCGGTTTTGGAAAACCAGCGGCCGCTCAAGTTGCTGTCGTGAATGATGCCGCTGACCGTCTTGACGCCGTCTTTTGACTCCTCTTTGAGGTCATCCGTCTTGGCAGCCAAAATCAGGCCGTGAATCGCATGCCGCACGGCCTCTGGCTTCTTGCCACTCCAGTTGGCGTCGAGCGAGAGCGGCTTTCCCTGCCATTCAAAGGACACCGTCTTGTCGCCATTGGAAAGCGGCCCGATGATGCGATTGGCAAAAGGAACCAGAAACGCGCCACCGATTGAGAAACTCTTGGTGCCGTAAGGGTCTTCGGGGCTTCCGAGAATCTTTGCGGCCTCTTCGAGCGACGGAGAATGAAGGACTTGAATCTCTCCTTTGCCGGGCAGATAGGCGGTGATCTGGAAGAGGTTCATGCCGCGGCCGGGAAGCACGACCGCGGAGAGAAACTCCGGCTTGCTGCCGTCGCCAGTCTTGGCGCGGGTCAAGGTAACAGCGGGCTGGCCGCCGATGAGCGGCGACTTGTTGTTGGGGGTGGCCGACGGAGTGGCTGATTGCGCAATTGAGGACATAGTAAGCACCAAAATGGTTGTGAGGGTTAGTGGAATGATATGAAACGCTCGGATGTGCATGGTGACTCCTCGAAAACAGTGAATCTTACGAATCCAGCAGGTACGATCGTTCGCTATGCATTGTCCGCGACCTTCCGGGCGATGCTGCGCAACTCGGGCAGGATCTCACCCAACGGCACAGCTTCTGCCGTGCGCGTGCCCAGCGCAAAATAAACCTTGCGATATAAAGCGTAAATCTTTTGGTAAATCGCTGTCGCCTCCGGCCGGGGTAAAAATACCGTGTACTTCAGGCAGAGCTTCTCCTGCGCGGCTTCGATCGTCGGGAACGCTCCCGCGGCGAGCAAGGCAAAGATGGCCGATCCAAGGCTTGTGGGCACCCCATCCGGGACCAGCACCGGCTTGCCCAGCACGTCGGCGTAAACCTGGTTGAGCACGGCGTTATGCTGCGGGATGCCGCCGGCGTTGATGACGCGCTCCACCGGCACGCCATATTCGGCCATGCGTTCGAGGATGATGCGGGTGTGAAAGGCCGTGCCCTCGATGGCCGCGAAGAGCTCGTCCTGCGCTGTGTGCACCAGATTCCAGCCCAGCGTCACGCCACCCAGTTCCGAGTTGACCAGCACGGTGCGGTCGCCGTTGTCCCAGCTCAGCCGTAGCAGTCCGGTTTGTCCAGGGCGATAGGCTTCCAAGCCAGCGGACAGCTTGGCGACCTTTAACCCGGCGCGGCGCGCGATGGCCTCGAAGATGTCTCCTGTAGCCGAGAGGCCCGCCTCGATTCCGGTGAAGTGCGGATGCACGCTGCCCGGCACCACGCCGCAGACGCCAGGAATCAATTGCGTCTTCGGACTCATGGCGATGATGCAGGTGGAAGTGCCGACAACGTTGACTACGTCGCCCTCGCGACAGCCCGCGCCAATGGCATCCCAATGCGCGTCAAAAGCTCCGACGGGAATAGGGATGCCGGCCCGCAACCCGAGCTTTTCAGCCCACTGCGGGGCCAGATGTCCGGCGAGGTGATCCGAGGTGAGGTAGTCGCCCGCCAGCTTTTCTCGAATGCCGTCAAAGAGCGGATCGAGTTTGGAGAGAAACGATTGCGGCGGCAGGCCATCCCACTTGGGATTCCACATCCATTTGTGGCCCATGGCGCAAACGCTGCGCTTGACGAGCTTGGGATCGGTCACGCCGCACAACGTGGCCGCCACCATGTCGCAGTGCTCGAAGGCCGAGGCGAATTGATCGCGCTTGCCGGGATTATGCCGCAGCCAGTGCAACAACTTGGCAAAGCCCCATTCATGCGAATACACGCCGCCGCACCAGTCGATAGCCTCCAGGCCCTCGCGATGCGCCAATTCGGTGATCTCGCGCGCCTCGGACTTGGCGCGATGATCGCACCACAGGTAGTAGTCGTCGAGCGGCTGCATCTGCGCGTCCACCGGCACAACGCTGGAGCCGGTGGTGTCAAGGGCGATGGCCTCAACCTGTTCGCCGCGAATGCCCGCTTCTTTTACCGCCTGCCGGGTAGCGACAGCCAGCGCACGCATATGGTCTGCGTGCGCTTGCGTCGCGAAATCCGGATCCTGGCGCTGGCGGTGGAGTGGATACTCCGCCACCGCCGCGCCGAGACGGCCGCGTTCGCTGTCCAAAATCGACACACGCACGCTGAGAGTCCCAAAATCCACGCCTGCAACAATCGTCACGATCGAACTCCTACTCTTCCTGTTGTCCGTGGATGTAAGACTCCCATCCCAGATAGCGTGTGGCGGCCTCGTGGATGGCCCGTGAGACGTCGCTGAAGTTGGCGGCGACGTGGTGCTCGAAGCCCTCGCGGCAGATGTACTTGAGCAGCTTCTGCAGTTGCGGAATCTCTGCCACGCCAGCGCCGCCAAAGGTTTCCAGCGGATCGTCAGTAAAGCTACCCGCACCGGTGTAGCCGCGAATGACACCACGGCGGTCATCGGTGGAGTAACGCGCAAAACTCATCGCGCCAGCCTTCACGCGGCCCACGCAAGTACCGAAGGTATTCTCCTTGCCCACCGTGCCGGCAATGATCGCCTGGTAGCCCATAACCGGAGGCTTGGCGAAGAAATGCTTGGGCAGGTTGGAGCAATGGAAACAGACGCACTTGTTGGGGTCGCTGCCGTAGTTGTTGTTCCAATCGAGCAGGGCCGAGGGCGTTTGGCTGGCCAGAGCCAGCATATACATGCTCAATGTTCCGGGCACGTCCACCTCGCAGGCGGAGGGGATGAGATCGTTGCTCATCATGCTCATGATGGTGCAGGGCACCACGCCGAAAAACTCCTCGAGCGCATTCCAGCACTGCACGGCGCTGATGGTCACCCTGGTCTGCTTCATCCAGCCGTCGATGACCGCTCCCAGTTTGGCCATTTTGAGCAGCGCATCGGCGGGAATGCCGGAGGTGGTGACGTACTTCTTGATGGCCGCGAGTTTGGCTTGCGCCGCGTCGTCCGAGTCCTTCAGGCGGTTGATGCGGCCTAATATCTCCGAAAGATCAATGGGCTCGATGGAGATACCTGCGGTCTCAAGGATGCGCTCGGAATAGCGAACCGTGTTAAAGGCCGCCGGACGCGCGCCGATGGAACCGATGCGCAGGTTCTTGAGGCCCTTGACGATACGGCAAACCGCTGAGAACCACTCCAGATCCGCCTTGAATTCCGGCGAGCTGAGAGCCTCAGTGTGCAGCGTGGTCAGTGAATAGGGGATGCCATACTGCATCAGGTTGTTGCAGCAGCTCATCTTGCCGCAGAAGCTGTCGCGGCGAACCGCAATGGTCATGTCGTCGGAGCGGTCAGGCGTGGCCTGTACCAGCACCGGAACCTTGAGTCCGGAGAGGCGAATGGCGTCCACAATGCCGCGCTCTTCGCCGAAGTTGGGCAATGTAATGATGATGCCGTCAATCTCTTCGGCATGCTTCTTGAAGAGTTCCGCGCAACGCTCGGACTCCGGGTAAGTTTCCACCGCGCCGTGCTTGGACTCTTCAGGACTCAATACCACGGCACGCGCTCCCGCGGCCTCCAGAACCGAGATGATCTCTTCGCGGCCGCTCTTGGCCAAATGGCCCGGAAAAAAGCCGCGGCTGCCTACTATCACGCCAAACGTCATTGTTCGTTGTGTTGCCATATCACCTGCTCCTTCGATCTTTGCCGCTTTACGGCTCGCGTGCCTTTGCCGTGCTCAGGAAATACCGTCGTGCTTCCGGAACTCCGGCAACGGGAATCGTTATTGAACTGTGTCTGCGCCAGGACGGCCTGACGCTCTCTTCTTCAACCAAACTCCGGAACTTGCTGCCGCGCCTACTTGCTGGCGCGGCCCGGACGGAACTTGACGACGTAACCCACTCCCAGAGCAGCCAACAGGGCGCCCCACCAGACCGGCGTATGCAGGCTAGTCAACTCGACCATGGGCGGATAGCTTCCGGTCAGCCATTCATAGGCGCCATAGCCAAAGATCATCACCCCATAGATGACCAGCAACACTCCGATAAAGAACCAGATTTGAATTCCGGCACCACGCATTGTTTCCAACCCTTTCTTTTCCCGTTTCCCCGGTCAAGATCTTTCATGCTCCAGAACAAACTAGGCCCGCATTACCAGAACAGAATGTTAAGAGTCGCGAAGATGCACACCGCCAACACCGCCCAGACCCACACGTTCTTGTAGAACGGAACCGCATCTTCCTTGGGCAGAACGGTGGCTCCATAGACCAAGCCGTTCAGTTCCTCGACAGGTTTGGGCTTGGTGAAGAGACTGACGAGAAAGATAATCGTGACGGTGATGAGGAACGCCCACAGCGCACGATAGAGGTTCTCGGCCATCGGCTTGGCGTCCGGCGAAAGCGCTACCGAAGCCAGCGCGGCGGGATTGAACTTGACCCACACAAACAAACTGACCGAGGTGACGATGCCGGTTAGCAGGCCAAGGAAGCCGGCCGGCGCGGTGGCCCGCTTCCAGAACATGCCCATCAGAATGGCGCCCAGGAGAGGCGCGATAAAGAAGCTGAAGAGCGCCTGCACGTAGTCCATGATGCCGTGCGCGTGCATCACGAGGTACGCCGCGCCAATGGAGACCGCAACGCCTATCAGAATCGACAGCCTCCCCACCAGCACATAGTGGCTATCAGAGCCTTTCTTGTTGATCAGCGGCTTGTAGATGTCGTAGGTCCACACCGTCGAGAAGGCGCTCACGTTACCGGCCATGCCGCTCATGAAGCCAGCAATCAGCGCAGTAATGCCCAAGCCCAACAGGCCCGGCCCGCAATAGCGCACCATCATCAACGGCAGTGCTTCGTTGTAGCTGTGCAGCTCAGTGCCCGGAGCCGCGCTCATAACGCGCTGCTGATAGGCCGCCGGAAGCGTCGACTTGGTTGCCATTGCCGTGGCACAGGCGCCGGGGTCCGAGATGTTATCCCCAGTGGTGCTCACAGAGCAGGATTTAACCACATCTTCGCCGACCAACAGCCTGCGGCTGCCGTCGGGGTTCTGCAACAGCACCAGGCCAAGCAGGCCGGGCAGAATGACGATGAACGGAACCGCCATTTTGAAGAATGACCCGATGATCGGGGCCATCCTGGCCGCACGCAGATTGTGCGCGGCCAGCACGCGCTGCACAACCAGAAAGTCCGTGGTCCAGTAGCCGAAGCTGATCACAAAGCCCAAGCCGAGCACAATGCCCGTCCAATGAACGCCCATGGGATTGGAGGCGAAATGGCCGGTATCACGCCACAGGTGGAAGTAAGTATCGGAGTGCAGGTTGGCAATGATTCTGGTCTTTAGGCCGGCCGGGCCACCAGCCTGAATCAGGCCCAGGATCGGCACCAGCATCGCGCCACCCCAGATGAGTACAAACTGCAGAACCTCGTTGAAGATGGCCGAGCGCAGACCGCCCAGGCCAACATAGATTGCCACCGCGACGGAACTAACCAGGATGCTGAAGGTGATATCCCAGCCCAACACGACCTTCATCACCACGGCCATGGCAAACATATTTACGCCGCTCATCAGCACCATCTCGACTGCAAAGGAGATGGCGGCCAAGCTGCGGCTGGCCCCGCCGAAGCGCAGATCCAGATAGCCAGGGACCGAGTGCGTCTTCGAGACGTAGTAGAAGGGCATCATCACCAGGCCGAGGAAGAGCATGGCCGGAATGGCGCCTATCCAGTACCAGTGGGTGGCCAGGATGCCGTACTGATAGGCCGAGCCGGCCCATCCCATCAGTTCCAACGAGCCAAGGTTGGCCGAAACGAAGCTCAAACCAGCAATCCAAGCGGTCATCTCACGCCCGGCCATGAAGAACTCTTCGCTGGTGTTCGCCCTGCCCTTCAGGTAAATACCGATCCAGAGCACCATGCAGAAGTAGATGGCGATTACGGCGATGTCGAGGGGCCGGAGATGCGCCAAAGGCGCTGCGCTGAAGGCCAGGAATGCCGGTGATGCCGGCAGTCCAAGGTAGCCTATGGAGTTAACAATCACGGTTTCGATCCTCGAACGCCGCCATTAAGCGGCTCTTTCCTTGCGAATGGTCTGCGGCGGCCAGCCCGCCTGCCTTTCAAACATAAATCCTTACTGTCCATAGGTTGCACTCGCGCCATGTTTGCGGAAGTAATGCCGGTTCAGCAGGGCCTGGGAAACTCCCTTGCCCTCGGGAGATAGAAGGGTCGTGGAAAAAGCCATGCGCGCCACATATTCCAGGATGACGGCGTTGTGCGCGGCATCCATCGGTGTCTTGCCCCAGCAGAATGGCGCATGCCCTGCGACCAGCGCGGCCGGCACGGCCATGGGGTCAAGCCCGCTGAAGCGGCGCACAATCGCCTTGCCCGTGTTCAGCACGTAGTCGCCTTGAATCTCTTCATCGCTCAATTCTTGAGTAGCCGGTACAGGACCAAAAAAGTAGTCGGCATGCGTGGTGCCAAAGGCGGGAATGTCGCGACCAGCCTGCGCCCATGCCGTGGCGAATTCGGAGTGGGTGTGGACCACGCCGCCAATCGCGGGAAAAGCCCGGTAAAGCTCAAGATGAGTGTCGAGGTCGGAAGAAGGTTTCAACCGGCCTTCGATGATTTTTCCGCTTAGATTGCAGATAACCATATCCGCGGGGGTCATCTGTTCATAGGGAACGCCGCTGGGTTTGATGGCCACCAGCCCTGTTTCGCGATCGATGCCGCTGGCGTTGCCAAAGGTATACAGCACCAGCCCGCGGCGGACGATTTCGAGATTGGCTTCAAGAACCTCAGCTTGCAGTCGCAGCAGTTCCATGAAACTCCTCCAAAAAGCCTATGTTTGACCGCCACCGGACTCGGACATACCAGTCTGTCCCCACGATTCAACGTTTGGGGGCGGATCGGGTAAACCTTTACCCGCGAGTGTCAACATAAATCCTACTACTGGTTTCTGTCAACATCTCACTTTAAGGCGTATTCTGTAAACGCATTCCGCGATGACCTTATGAAAGATCCAGCCCAAAAGACCAAGCGCCGCTCTAACCGGGAATCAACGCACGTGGATATTCACACCGTGGCGCGGCTCGCCAACGTCTCCATTGCCACAGTCTCACGGACTATCAATCACATCCCGACCGTGAATCCCAAGCTGGCCAAACGGGTTCGCGAAGTGATCAAGGAACTTGATTATTTTCCCAACACGCAGGCACGTTCCCTGGTTTCTGGGCGCAGCCGGCTTCTCGGACTCATCGTCTCCGAAATTACCAACCCATTCTTCCCCGAATTGATTCAAGGCTTCGAGGACGTAGCCGTCGAGCACGGATATGAAATCCTGATCGGCTCGACCAACTACGATCCCGAACGGATGAAGCGCTGCATTCGCCGCATGGTTGAACGCAAAGCTGAAGGCGTAGCGGTGATGACCTTCGGTATCGAAGAGCCGCTTCTGGAACAATTGGCGGACCGCCATGTGCCCCTGGTTTTTGTGGATGTTGGCCCGGAACAGCCGGGCATCAGCCTGCTGCATGTGGACTACCATCACGGAATCCGCCAGGGTGTACAGCATCTGGCCGCGCTGGGGCACCGGGATATAGCATTCGTCACCGGCCCGCTCCAGTTGCATTCCGCGCAGTCGCGCCTGACAGCATTTCGGCGCTCGGTGGAGGAATGCGGCATCAAGGTCGATCCAACTCATATTATCGAGGGCGACCATACCATGGAAGGCGGCATGGCTGCGGCGGAGAAACTGCTGGCCAACGCCAAGTTGCCCACCGCGGTTATGTGCTCGAACGACGTGACGGCCATCGGAGTGCTGCATGAGGCATACCGCGCCGGGCTGCGCGTGCCTGACGACCTCTCCGTCATTGGCTTTGACAACATCCATCTGACACAAATGACGATTCCGCCCTTGACCACCATCCAGATGTCCTGCTTCGAGTTGGCCAAGGCAGCAGTTATGGCGCTAAGAGCATATGTGGAAGGGACACCGGCGCCGAAGCGTGAATATCCAATCGAGACTCAGCTCGTAGTGCGCGAATCCACCGGATTTCCTCGAGGCGCCATGCTCGATCTCCGAAAAAAGCGTGTGCGCTGAATCCGGCGCACACAGCAAATCGTCAACTCCCGTTCCACTCCGAAACGACTAAGGCAGAGGAGAGTTAGCGCTCGCCGTGATTCGCCTATTCTGTGAAGAATCAGAGCGATAGATCATGGTCCGTTAAACTCCTGGTCACCTTCCGACAAGCAGGAACATGGGATTTACGGACTGCAACCTATACGAACTAGAGGGAGAGAAAAATTGAGGGATCCAAAGATTCTCTTGCAGAAATACAACTATGCATACATAATTCCTCCCGGGTGTAATTCGATCATCCGCATACTCCTGAACCAGAATTTGTTCGATTGGTATGTCTAAGCGCAGGTCAAGATGATTGCGCGCTGAGTAGCGCAATTGAGGTGTAAAAAGGAGATCCAAGTTTATGTCATCTTACGGTAGAGTGTGTCACATGAAGAGAACAATCAGATGTCTCGTGCGGAGTGGAATGTTACTCTTGCTTGTGTTCTTCCTACAGGCCGGTCTTGCACAGGCGCAGTCGTGGGGTTCCGGACACTCCATTGGCACGACCTCGACCGACGGAAACCTTATCGTCGTGGAGTTGGACAAGGGGGCGCTCGGAGAAGCAAACCTATTTGACTTAGCGGGTCGCACGCTGCGCTTTACGCCCAAAGGCGCGCAGTATTTCGTCGAAAATACGGACCTACAGTGGGATTCGGAGTTCGGCTCTGAACTCACCGGCGGTAAAGTTACCCTGCATAACTTCGCATTCCCTTATTCCGGCCAGAGCTGGAATTCATTTCAGGTAGGAACGACTGGATCGATCAGCTTCGGCGAAGCAGGCAGTCACGGTCCTGGCGGCCGTCCCGCCGGAGTTTCAATCGGCCGGTTCGACCCGCTCTCGGAAGCGGCCAGCACGCTGGTCAATACCATTCCTGCGATGTGTGTCTTCTTCAAGCCGCGGATGAGTGGACCCCATTATGTAAAGGAACTCTCCGATCGCGTGGTCATTACCTGGGATGTTACAGAACCTTACGGGAATATTCAGGATTTTACATGGGTTAAGACGGTCAACCGCTTCCAGGCTGTGCTGCATCGCGATGGCTCCATCGAGATGTCGTACAAGCAACTCGCCGCGAAGGATGCCATCGTTGGAATTTACCCCATGCTCTCAGGCAAGGAGACGCCACTCACGACGATCATCGCCGGGTCGCACCCGGAAACTGCGGCGCACCTCGATGTCCAGAACCTCAAGATCTCGGTCGTTGATGGCCTTTTGTTGACGGCCACGTTTGAAACCCGCGGCCCCGTGTTGGCAAACGGCAATCCAGCACTTGAGGGTATTCAGTTCCGGCTGTTCTTTGATGAACAGCTTCCCGGTCACTCTGACGCGCCTCACGCATCGGCGCTCTGGACCGCGATGGGCATTGCGGAGGGTGGGCCGTCCCACTACGCCGCGTTCGGCCAGGGAGTGTCATCCACTGTGAAGGCAAGCGGCAACTCCATTGTGCTGCAAGGGATCTTGCCAGAAGCTTTTCGCAAAGCCGGGCAGGTTGCTGTCCACGCGGAGGTTGTTGCTCCCGGAAGCCCGGAGAAGATTGCCCAGCAAATCTCCTCCCAGGTTGTTCGCCTATCCGGACTCCATAGCGCCGAGGTTCATCTCTCTTCGCTGACGCGCAAGGACGGCCCTTTTACCCTCGCATACGAATCCTTCCACTACCTGTCTCTGCCTAATCCCGAAGATCTCTCCTGCACGGTCATCAAGGCGCTCGGCGATAAGTTCGATTTTCTGGCATACTACTCAGATTTCCGCATTGACAACCAGGAAGCTGGCACTCCCAGTGAAGGCCCGCTGGGTGGCAATGTTACTGGAATCGGGGTGGTCGAGCACGATTTTGAAGCTAGCCTTGATGGTTTCTGCAGCAAGGGAAGGTTACAGTGGGGATACGTTCAGCCGGTGTATGCCCACTCCATTCAAATGGACGAGTTTCCACCGCAAGGAGCTCCAGCCCTCACCGATCATGACATAACATCCTACACGCGCCAACTTGGCGAGCGATCGGTGGATGGGAAGATGCTTCCGTATAACTACGCGATGTCGCAGATTGGGCACGAGATGGGCCATCGCTGGTCGGCGTTTGCTTCAGCCAAGGTAAATGGTGAAGTTATCACGCTTGGGCCCGTGCATTGGGCGCAGGGATTGCAGGCCGTCGTTCCATTTCCATACCAATTGCCTACGGAAGCATCGGCTATGGGAGGAGGCGTCTGGCAGGATAACTTTGACGGCACCTACACCCAACTGGCTGATAACTACTACGTCCCCGCATCGGGGTATTCCTACCTCGATCTCTACCTGATGGGCTTGATCTCACCGGCGGAAGTGCCTGACTTCTTTATCCTGAGGAACCTTGTTCCAGCAGGCAAGGACGCCAACGGCCACCATATCTACAAGGCAGATCGGACCAAGGTAACCATCCAGGATGTTATCGCCAACGAGGGGCCGCGTTTACCGGACGTCTACCACTCCCAACGGAAGTTCAACACCGGAATGGTGGTCATTGTCGAGCACGGACAAAAGCCAAGCCGCGAGCTCATTGAGCGAGTGAATGGCATCCGCGGGCAGTGGATCGACTACTGGGGGATAACGACTCAACACCGCGCGTCCATGACAGCGGCCCCACAATAAGTCTTCCCAACAAAACGGATCGCCTGGATTGCACTCGCGTGACGCGATAGCAATCCAGGCGATCAGAACAATTCGCTTGGATAACTCACAACCTAGTTCTCTGACTGGATGGTTTCATACCATTGAATGCAGTGTGCCCTTGGTCTCAAAATCGAGACCTGGGGCACGCTGCATTGGCACAAATTCAGGCGGTGAGGAACCTAGTTCAGTTCCACCACCGCAGTAATTACAGAGAGCGGCGGCAAATCCACCACCAGCTTTTGTCCCTCGATTCGCGCCGGATGCGCTTGAGGCGTGATCGCGTCCGGAGCGTCGAAGCTGTTGGCTGCATTGCGGTCGGCGTGGTGAAGAACACGCGCCGTGGCATTGCGCGGCGTCACCCCGCGGAGCATGCACTCAACCGTTACTTCTTCGCTGTCCTTGGGATTGACCAGGCTCACCACCAGTTTGCCCGCCGCCTTGGTTGCTGAAGCGGAAACTCCCAGCGGATCCTTGTTTTCATTGTCCACGTGCACCGTGGTGTTGCCGCGATGCTCTTTGAAGAGTTGAAAGGCATGATAGGTGGTGGTGCGCACGCAGCGCTCACCTTCTGGCCCATCGGTGATCAGCAGCGACTGCAACACGTTCGTGATCTGCGCAATGTTGCACATATAGAGCTTGGCGGCCTGGCGGTTGAAGAGGTTCAGCCCAAGTCCTGCTGCCACGGCGCTGCGCATTGTGCTCTGCTGCCAGAGCTTGCCGTAGCGCTTCTCGTCCGACTCAGGAATCCTATCCCATACTCCCCACTCATCCAGGATGAGCCCAACCCGCGAGCCCCCGCGGTAGCCATCGAGCACCGAGCGCTGATGGACAATTGCATCCTCAACATGCCGGAAGCTTTTGAACTGTTCCTCCATAGCTGCCGTAGCGAATTTTGTAGGCTCATCGGCGCCTCCGGAGTAATAGTGCATGCTCAAGCCGTCCGGCATGATGGGCGATGTGGTATCCAACAGGCCACGCGTCCAGCGGATGTCGTCGCCCGAGGGACCCGAGGCGATAAGAAATGGCTCGGTGCCGCCCATCTCATGCAAATAGCCGGCAAACTGGCGATAGAGGCCACCATAGTAATCCGGCCGCATACTGCCGCCGCAACCCCAACTCTCATTGCCCACGCCCCAATACTTCACGCGGAATGGATCGGGGGAACCATTGGCTGCGCGCTCGTCGCTGAGCTTGCTGCCGCCGGGATAATTGCAATATTCGACCCAGTCACGCATTTCCGAGGGCGACCCGGAGCCGACATTACCGGCCAGATACGGCTCTGCTCCGATCAGCCGACAGAGCCCGATGAACTCATGCGTGCCAAAGCTATTGTCCTCGATGTAGTTGCCCCAACTGATGTTCACGCGCTTGGCACGCTGTTTCCTTGGCCCAATGCCTTCGCGCCAGTGATAGTCGTCAGCATAGCAACCGCCCGGCCAGCGCAGTACTGGCACGCCCAACGCCTTCAAATACTCAATGGCGCTCTTGCGATAGCCATGGATATTCGGGATGGGCGAATTCTCGCCCACCCACAATCCACCATAGACACAGGAACCCAAGTGCTCGGCAAACTGGCCATGCAGAAGCGGACTCACAATGCCCTCTTCCTGCTCCGCGCGAACGAGAAACTGCTGTTTGCTTTCGGATGCTCCCCACAGCCGGCGCGGCATGGCTACCATCGCCGCTGCCACGCCGGTCGTTGCTAAAAAGCTCCGCCGAGTTATTGATTGCTTCATTCTTCCCTCACTTACGCCTTGTGGGCCTTCTTCCAATACACGGAATAACGCTCGTCCAACACCTGATAGAGCGGCTTCAACTCCGTCTCTTTCGCTTGACCAACGGTCTGGAAGCGCAGTTCACCCTCGCCGGTCTTCTTGACCCAGGAGGTCGCCCCCTTTGATTCCTTGCTTGTTTCAGAACGCGCCTCGAAGCTCGGCATTGGCAAGGCCGGCAAGCGATCCATATCCGGTCCCTGGCCAGCATCGATCATCTCCCGGCTCAAGCCATCGCGCCCCATGCACGCGGCCAGCACCAGCGGTCCATAAGCCACCGTAGCAAGTTCAGGACTGCCCGCCACCGACTCCTGGCGCAGCGCCATTGGCAGGTTCACTTCTACCCGGTCGCCGCTCTTCCAGATACGCTCGATGACCAGATAGCCATCACTTCCCTTCACTGCTTTCTCCGGATGGCCATTCACGCTGACAGAAACGCCCTCGGCCCAATGCGGGTGACGTACCTTGAGCGCAAAAGATACCGGTTTTTCGGCGTATATGGCAATCGACGTGTGCGCTTCTTCTGGAAATTCGGTGTGCTGGACAAGCCGCGCGCGCTTCTCTGGCCAATTCACTTCCGAGGCGACAAACTGGTTGACATAGACGCTGTTCTCGTCTTGGAAGTAGATCGTATCCACCAGCTTCGCGTACTCCTCCATACCCGAGCCCGTGCAACAGAGATTACTTCCATAGGGATCGTCGAAGGTCTTCCAACCGCCTGGAATCGTGGGCACGTAGTACATCAACCGGCCGTTCTCATTTTGCGTACCCGCGCGCACATTCCATAACAGATGCTCGTAGTAATCCATCCAGCGCGCATCCGGCTTCCAGCCAAAGAGGTGACGTGTCAGTTTGAGCATGTTATAGCTGCAGCAGCACTCCTGTCCGCCCGGCCCCAGGTGACTGCCTGCCGTATCCGGTTCGCTCCAGCCCTCGTTCGTGTTGGAGGTTCCGCCCGGCGCAAATGTGTGATGATCCACCACCGTCTGCCAGAAGTATTCGGCGATGTCCTTGTAGCGCTCGTCGCCGCTCAGCTCATAGCCGCGCGCAGCGCCGATCACCTTGGGGATATTGGTGTTCGAGTGCAGTCCGGCCAGCTTATCCTGATGCGCGGCAAGCGGATCGAAAAACCGCTTTTGCTCGAAGCGGTAGCCGGCGTCCATGTATTTCTTCTCGCCGGTGATGGCATAGAGATTGAACATCACCTCGTTCATGCCGCCGTATTCGATCATCTGGATACGTGCCATCTCCGCATCACTCAGCGGCGCTATCCACTTGATGGCCCACTCGGCCATTCTCGTTGCCGTACGGAAAGCAACTTCGCTGCCGCAATGGATATACATATCCAGATGGCCGGCCATGATTTTGTGATAGGTGTAGAAGGGCGCCCAGACGTGATCCCCATAGGAATCCCAGCGCTGCCCCGCGGGTAGATTTACGCCCTTCTTCATCCGCTCATACATGGAGGACGGATAAGCTCCCAGATAGCCGTCATGCTGCTGGCACTCGGCCAGCGCCTCCACCAGGGCTTCGGCTTTCAAGCGCAGCGACTCATCGCCCGTCGAAGCGTACATCAAAGCGCAGGCCGAAAGATAGTGTCCGCCGGTCAGATGACCGCGCAGATCGCAATCTGGAGCCTCCCATCCACCCAGGGGCTCTGCCTTGGAAGTCTTGCCCGCCGTCAGGCGAAAGCTGTGCACGAGCCGGTCGTTGGGCAGCATATACAGGTAGACCCGGTTGCGCTCCTGCATATCCTTGAGCAGTCCAGGCTTGAGCCTCACTTGCTCCAACGGAAACGGCCTTGCCTTCCACGCCACTTTTTCATAGCCGGTGTGGTTCTTTGAATGCGGCACATCCAGGACAGCATCCTGTCCTAGCGCCCACAGTCCACGCGGCATCAACGCGCTTCCCGCGGCCGCAGCCGCCGAAGTCAACAAGAACCCTCTCCGCGTTACGCTCTCCTTGCTCATCGCTTCTCCTTTATTTCTGCGCGCTCAAACGCACGGTTACGCTTGCCTTGCCCAGCGGAACCACATAAGCTCCGCGCATCATGGTCAATTTTTCCTGCGGCGCAATCGTGTCTACGCCGTGCCGATTCGCTGCCTGTTCAATCCGCAGCAATGCGGTTGCGGTATAAGCATCGCCGGGCGCAAACCGCACTTCCACGCCGTTGGTAGCTTCGTCCAAGGTCACGTGCTCGAACCGTCCGCTGTCGAGCGTAAGCCATAAGCCGAGCGGCGCAAGATAGACGCGCTGGCGGAAGCTGTCACGCGGCTCCACGCTCACTGTTCCGCCCTTGGCCTTCAGATTTCCGCCGAATGCCAGCCAGCCAAACTCCGCGTCCTTGGCCACATAGGTTCCCGTGTTCCAGGCGTGACCGAAGAAGTTCGGCCCGTAGTCGCCCGTGTAGGGGTCAAACTTCATCTTGTCCGGGTAACTGTGAAAGGCCGCCGAAGCAAACCCTTCCTGGTCGATTCCGCTGAGGGCCCCCATGGTTCCACCGTAGCCGATGCGCAGCAGATACAGATCGCTGGGGTCGCGCCGGTAAGCATCTAACACAGGAATCGCGTTGATCCCCGAGCCGTAGTGGTGGAGTTGCCGTTCGAGCCGCGGATATTTTCCACCGTAGAGAAAATCCCAGTAGCGCCGCGCGCTGCCGTTGTATCCCCAACTCGGAATCGTAGGCATATAGCCGACAACCGCATCCAACGTCACCTGCGCCTTGTCGTTCATACCAAAGCGCCGCGTCCAGGCGTAGACCTCTTCCTGGCCGGTTGAATCCCACGGCATCTCGCTGCCAAACGGGTACTCCTCCTTCCTCCACGCCTCGCTCCGCACGCGCATGGCGGCTTCCAGCATCCCGGCTTCGGCGGTCATTCCCTCGCGATTGAGATCGTCGAGCACGGCAACGAAGACGTCACCTTCCATCTGGCCGAACTCCGACTGTCCGGGCGCAAGCCGAGTCATGGCCATGGTCGTCTCATAGGCCTGCGTTAGATACCACTTCCAGTCGTGGTGCGTCACCAATCCCTGGTGACCACGTGCCAAGCGGTAAAGCGACCAATAGGCTGCCACCACATGCGGATAGTTGAACGAGCGGCCCACGTCCTCGCTGGCTTCTTTGCTCCAGCTCTCCCAACTCGACCAATCCATATCCTTGCGGTAGTAACCGGCGGGCAGCTTGTCCGGCTGGTAATAGAAGAGGCTCTTGCGCACGCCGAACTTCTGCGGCCCGTCCTTGTACTGAATGCCACCCCACAACACGCCGTCAACGAACTGTTCGAATTGCTCAACCTGCTGCTTGTCGGGCCGCCCAAGCTCCTTCATGGCTGCGGCCAGCCACGAGCCCGAGCCCGCCTCATCGCCCAATCCGGCAATCCAGACGCGACTTTCCTGGGTCACGATGGCGTTGGCTTCGCGGTCGTAGCTCATCACTGACGGGCTGCGATGAAATGGGTCGTCCTTTTGATCAAACCACTGTTTGGTAAAGAGGAAGCGGCCCATATCGTCCACAGCCTCGGCCTCCGGCTTCATTACCCGGTACTGCACCGTCTCCACCAGCCCGTCCGCATAGGTGATCGTCAGCCGCGCCCGTCCCCACTGCTTGCCGCGCAACGCGTAGCGTTGCCAGCCGTGCTCGGTCGATCCGGATGCGCTTACCTCGATGGCGCCTGCCGGTTCCACGTCAAGTTTCTTCACCGGCTGGGGGTACTTCAGGAACAAACTGGCCTCAGTGTCCAGGGGCAAAATATAGCCTGGGATGCCGACGGCCACAGGCCGCTGGTTCTCGGCAAGCGTTTTCTCGATGGAACGAATGGAATCCGCCACCAGAAAACGCAACCCCACGGTGCGTTCCTCGCCCGGCTTCAGCACAATCATCGTCGCTGGATTCCATTCTTCGACATTTTTCCACTCGTTCTGCTGGTAGGCGGCCGAAGCCACCATCCATTCATAGAAGCCTTCAAAGGTCATGTTCCGAGGCGTCAAATCCTCGAAGAGACCAGCCTTGCGCCCCCGGCCTTGCGCCCCGGCAATCGGGTTGTAGGCCTCAAAGGGCGTCTTCCCGTCCGGAACCACCAACAACGCGGGTCCGTGTCCGTTCAGCCGGGTCACCTGCACATAGCCGCCGTCCAGTGCAATGGAAGGATCAGAGAAGCTGCATTCCGCGTGCGCCTCATCCAGGTTCTTGCCGCTCATCACGTTGTCAAATACCAGCGGAATTCCGAGCGCCCCAATCTCAATCGTGCGCGTGCCCGGATTTCGTAGGGTAAAGCGCAGCGCCAGTTTGCTCTGCACAACAGCCCAACTCCGCACAACCTGTAGCGGAAAGTCAGCCGGCAATGTAGGTTTCAGGTCATCCCGCTCCAGTTCACCAGACACCGTGGGCAACGCCTTTACAGGATGACGCTCGAGCGCCGTCGAATACCCGCGCCACTCGGCTGATCCAGCCTCACGCAAGCGCAGATCCAGGTCGCCCAAATGGTAGTACCCATCAGTCGAACGCGCAGCCAGCAACTCTGCCGGGGTGAAGTCGAAGGTCTCCTTGAGCCGTGGTCCTCTACCCTCCTGCGCCTTGAATTCCGGATTTTTGGCTTCCAGCGCCGCCGCTGTTCCCGACGACCGCACCAGCCGCAAAGCGAGCTCCGGCGTCTCATACCGCACCAGCCCTTGGTCAAGCAGCGGACCCAGCTTCGACTCCCGTCCCGCTGGATACCATTGGGCCGAGACGGACACGGTAGCCACGAGCAGAAAACCAACTCCCGCCAGCCGCTTTGCCTTGTTGAAGACGCACATATCAAAGCCCCCTCAGGTTGCGCTTGGAAATCGTGTATCACCCCAATGACACGAAGAGAATTTACAGCGAAGAAGAATCCAGCTGTGGGGTAGCTGTATTGTATCCACCCTCGCATACTTTACAAATGTGCATCCTTGCAAGACATCTCATTGCCTACGCAGTCCAGAAAACGCAATCTTTGCGCTCATCCACTAGCCTTCTTTGAGCCATTGAATAGCAGCTACTTTGTTTCTGAAGTTACACAATGAGTACTACTATTGTCCCAATCATCTGGTCACAGTACCATCAAAACATGCTAAAAAACCCTGCCGCGTTCCGGGAATTTCGAAACGCGGCAGGTAGAAGTTTACTGTTCGTGCAAGTCTGTTCTAAAACTCGATATTGAGGCGCATGTCCATGGCGCGGGGCGAGTTGCTGGTGCCCCCCTGTTGGGCAAACGACGTGTCTTGAACGTTGACGTCCATAAAGGTTCCGGCGTTTCCGAAGACAGGATGATTCCAGACGTTTTGTATCTCAGCCTGGAACTTGATCTTGACTTGCTTCACGGTCGGGAACCCCTTGGACACGGACAGATCTTGATAGAAGCCGTGTGGACCATGCAGGTAGATAATACTGCCATAGGTCCCGGGGGTGGTATTCGGTTGGATGTAAGTGGAGTTTGCTCCGCCGAGCGACGAAGAAGCAAGGTACTTGGGATCGATCATCAGAACTTGGCTCGGCGCCCCGCCTAACTGGGAGCTTGGCACCCGATGGACTCCAACTGCATGTTGCAATTTAGAGGCCGTCATTCCGTTCGAAAGGGTCACCCCACCGTCGGAATAATCGTTGTAGGTGGCCCATCCACCGATCAGTTTGGTCGGCATACCGGTTTGCATGGTTACAATGCTGCCCACTGTCCAGTTTCCGGCAATCCGGCTCACCAGTCGGTTATCGCTCAACCACATCTTACCCCAGCCAATCGGCAAGTCGTAGGTTCCGTTCACGTGCAGAACGTGCCGGATATCAAAGGGCGACGGGCGGTAGTTCTTTTTGGGATCGTGCATCGTCAGAACCGGGTTGGACCCCGCTCCCAGATTGCCACCGGTTCCGGTTCCACCGCTGCTCTCGCCGCCGTTGCCGAGGCTATGCGACCAAGTGTAGTTAGCCTCCACCTGCAGGCCGCGCCATTGCTGCTGCTGGAATTGCGTCTGCAATGACTCGTAAGTTGAATATCCCATGCCGGTTAGATAGGCCGCAGAATTGCCGCCCGCATAGGGATTGGCCTGGAAAAAGTTCATCGGATAGGGGCCGGTGGCGGGATATCCGAGGTTGTTCGCGCAGGGCGTGAAACTGGGCCCGACTAAGTTACAAATATAGGGAACTGGGCCGTTGATGCCCGCCAATGTTGCGGCCAGTGAACCGGCTGCGCCATTTGCTACCCACTGATCGTAATTGCCGTTGGTGTAGTCGATGTAGCTGTTGTTGCTATCCACATTCTCGCCGGTGAAGGCCGTACCGATGATAGGCAAATTCTGTTGACCCGCATAACCCAGGTTCGCAAATGAGGTAGTCGATAAGGTCTGGCCCGGATTTGCTCCCTTCTGGTTTGCGTAATTGATCTTCTGGTTGGCCTGAGCGATCTGGAACTCCGACAGGAAACCGTTCTCGAAGATGTTCACTTCGTTCGTGTCGACAGCCATCCACTGGTGATAGGAACGATTGGCGACATATCGGACTTCGAGAGCGCGAGTGGCCCCCAACTTCCGCTGAATGCCCAGGTTCCAGGAGATGATATCCGGCTCGGGAATCTTGGGGTCCATGCCCACGATTCCAGGCCCGCCCTCAAAGGTAAATTGCGATTCGGACGCGGAGGTCTGATAGGTACTGGGAGAAGTGGAGAAATGGTTACTTATCACTGTGCTGGGATAATTCGCAATGGCGCTGTTGAGCGTCAAGCTGCCCGGATTGAAATAGCCTGCCCCCCAGGTTGGTGAACCAGTCGTGTAGAACGAATTGTTGTAAAAGAACGAACCGTAATCCGAAGCGAAGTTCCAATAGGACTGATACGGTTCAGTGAAGCGCTTCAGCGAGACGCCGGAACGGATCACGGTATCCGATCCGCCGAAAAGCTTGCCCAGTATGCCGGAGTCAACGCGTGGATTCCAAGCTATGCCCACTTGCGGTTGCGGAGTTTTATGCCACGGCGCATACGCGTGTGGATTCAGCGTGAACTCTGGATAGTTGTTGCCTCCCAGGTTGCCGGGTTGGAAAAGCGCGCCTACCGGCGTCGGGCCGTAAACCGCAGACGGAGCAAGGTTGTGATATGCACCGGTCAGATCGTGATTGTCTCCGGTGAAATCCCAACGCATACCGTAATTCAATGTCAGTGTTGGAGTAATACGCCAGGAATCCTGGGCGTACAGACCCCAAGCCATTGAGCGCTCATCGAGGTTATAGGCACCCGTTCCGGTTTCGTATTGACCGGTGGCCGGATTGAGGGCGTGACTGGTGCCGATGTAGGTAACGCGCCCAGTCAACGTTGCATAAAGAGCCTGAGCTTCGCCCACCTGGCCTGGATTGGCGTTGGGCATGGTTGCCTGGGAAAAGGCGTTCAAAGCCGGATCTGAGCCGTCCATGCCGAGATAGGTGTTCCAATAGCCGGCCAGCGGATTCCAGTAGTGGTCCTGTTCGCGATAGCCGGAGTAGCCGAACTTGATCGTGTGCGCCTTCTTCTGCACACTCATCGTATCGGAGAGGTTGAAGAGGGGATACTCTCGGCTCTGAGGGGTGTAAAATTGCTGTCCCGAACTGCCGAGTGCCCAAAAGACTTGAGGCGTCGTGGGTTTTGGCGCAGCGCAACTATAGCACCCGTAGTTGTAGAGATAGCCCAAGCGAACCTGGTTCTCGACGTTGGGCGACATATCCCAGTCCAGCCTGTAGCTTGATATGTACTGATTCGAGGTGTAGCCGGTCGTCTGGTTGGCAAAGGACGAGCCGGGCATAAACGGGCCATACTGATTGGGTGCACTGTACTTGGTATCGTTCCAGGAAAGACCCATTCGGACTTTCGAGTTCATATTATAATCGAGCCGGACCAAAGGATAGTAGTATTTCCTGGAGTTCTCTTCTTTCCAGCTCAAAGAGTTGATATTACTGTCACCCGCGACCGTGTTGATTTGTCCCGCCGGGATGGCATTGGTGTTGATGAGACCTAACTGCGAAGCTACGGTTGCGTCAGGCGTCGGGTTCAACGTTACCCCCGCGGCAGCCGCCAGCGAATACACATTCGCGGTGCTGGTTTGCGAGGCACCGGTGCTATCCGTAGTGACCCAACTGAAATTGCCAGCCTGGGCGGCGGTAGAGAGGGTTGTTGCGCCCGAATCATACGTCCCAGGAATTTGCCGCATGGCAAACGTACCGAAGAAGAACAGCTTGTTACGGAGAACCGGTCCGCCTACGCTGACGCCCCAATCCTCATAGATCAGCTTACCTTTACGGATTTTCGCGGCGTCGTGGGCCCAAGTGTTGGCATTTAATCCGTCGTTCTGCATATCGCCAAAGGCGCGCCCATGAAACTTGTTGGTTCCACTGCGTGTCACAGCACTAACCTGCATGCTGTTCTGACCAAAGCCCTGGTCCACATCGATCTGATCGGACTGAACCGATATCTGCTCGATGTCCTCGACACGCGTTGACACACCGGCGCCGACATTGCCACTACCCTTTCCACGTGAGGCGGCTGTCGGCACACCGTCGATATCCGATCCGCCATCCGTAGAGAGCTTGCCGTCCCAACTGCCATTTCCTCCCGACGCCCCCGCTTGGGGCTGGCCCGCATATCCAGGAACCAGAGTCGCGAAATATGTTAGTTCGCGGCCAATCATGGGCAGATCTTCGACAAATTTTTGGTCGATCACTGTCACTAGTGAGTTTTGCGTGGTCTCAAGCAAAGGTGTCGCCGACGAGGTCACAGTGATGATCTCAGCGGCCGAGCCTATTTTCAGGGTCAGATGTAAATCGGTAGTCTGCGCCGCCTCAACGACAACAACCGGCTGCAAGGTAGTTGTGTATCCTTGTTTCGCCGCTGTCAGCTTATAAATCCCAATAGGCAGGTTCACAAAGGTATAGTTACCTTCACCCTTGGTCTTCGCCGTGTGCGTATCGTTGGTCGCCACAGCAACCAACGAGAGATTCGCATCCGGCACAACACCACCGCTCGTATCCTGCACGGTGACGACAATCGTTCCCTGAGAGCCAGATTGCGCCTTCGCGACTCCGGTTGCTACGGTGATCAGCACAATCACCGCAAGCAAACTCAACATCTGGCAGAATCTTCTTGTCATATTCGTCCTCATTCCCTCAATTACTTGGCTTCCTGTTGACAATGAATCACTGTTGAAAGAACCTTTTAGGGTTACACTCTACCGAAATTCGTCCCCAATCCAACCCATTCCATACAATCGAGCGTACTTAGAATAGATTGCCTCATTAGAGAGGAAATCGTTTTCTTTCTGCTACGACCGGCAACTAGCATTACTTCAACTCCCGACAGTTAAACCTTTTACCGGTGGATTTGCCCGGATAGATGGAAAACGTATACTCAAGTTCTTTCAGTAAAAAATTATGCATCCTCCGTTGTATTTTTGGCAAGAGAAAAGTTTTTCTGCTTTTTCATGCAATTTTTTGCGCCTTCATCGTATGCCATTTTGTTTGGCGCGGACGGACCTGAGTCCGCCCCGCCAAACAACCTATCTCATTGAGCGTTCATTGGTTACTCTGCGCTGGTTTTTCGTTTTCCGCCTGCCGGTTCCAGTCCGGCGTAGGCTCCTCCAGCAGATTGCGCACAAAGAAGTCCATCAGCTTCCGTTGCCCGTAGCGGCCGCCGGCTCCGTGCCCGCCGCCGGGCACAAACAGCAGATCGAAGTCCTTGTTGGCCTTGATGAGCTTGTCGGCCACCTGAAGTGTGGTGGCCGGATCGACGTTTTTGTCCATTTCGCCCATTACCAGCAGCAGCTTGCCCTGGAGCCTCCAGGCGTTCTCCATGTTCGACGACTCGGCATACCACGGCCCCACGGGCCAGCCCATCCACTGCTCGTTCCACCAGATCTTGTCCATGCGATTGTCGTGGCTGCCGGAGTTGGCCACCGCGGCCTTGTAGAACTCGGGATGAAACAGAAGCGCGGCAAGCGCATTCTGTCCGCCTGCCGAAGTACCGAAGATGCCCACGCGCGAAATGTCGTACCAGGGGTACTTGGCCGCCACCGCCTGGTGCCACAGGATGCGATCCGGGAAACCGCCATCCTTCAGATTGTGCCAGGCAACGTCGTGGAAGGCGCGCGAACGATTATTGGTGCCCATGCCGTCGATCTGCACCACAACAAATCCAAGCGCCGTAAGCGGTTGAACCCGCGGGGAAAAGCTCTTGGGCACAAACGAGCCTTGCGGACCCGCATAGATGTCCTCAACGACCGGATATTTCTTTTTCGGGTCGAAGTTGAGCGGGCGGTGAATGATGCCCCAAATCTGCGTCTTGCCATCGCGGCCCAAGGCGTGGAAGGGCTCGGCAGGCTGCCAGCCCGCGGCTTTCAGCTGACTGTCATCTGCTGCATCAACAGGCATGGCCAGGCTGGCGTCCGTGGAGCGATGCAACTCCATCACCGGCGGCAGGTCAAGGCGCGAATAGGTGTCAACATAATACTTTCCATCCGGCGAGTAGTTCAGCGCGTGATCGGCCTTCTCCGGACTGAGCGGAACCAGCCCCGTACCGTCGAAGCGAATCTTGTAGCCATGCACGTAATATGGATCCTCGTCCGGATCCATGCCGCTGGCTTCAAAGTAAATTTCGTGGTTGGCCTCATCGACACGGTCCACGGCGCGAACCACCCAGTCGCCACGGGTAATCTGCCGTTTAAGGGCGCCCGTATGCCCATCGAAGAGATAGATGTGCTCCCAGCCATCGCGTTCCGACGCCCACAGAATCTCCTCGCCGTCGCGAAGGTCCAGCCGATAGTGCTTGCCGTGGTCAAACTGAGCTGGCGTGAGCGGTTCATAGTTGATGAACGTCTTGCTCGCTTCCTCAATCAGCGTCCGCGCCTTGCCGGTGGCCGCATCCACTTCGATTGCCCGGTAAATTTGATGACCACGCTGGTTGTACTCGAATGTGAATCCTCGCGAATCTTTCCACCAGACAAAGCGCGTCAAATCGTACGGATTTGGAAACAGCGCATTGTCGATTGGCAACTGACGAGGCACCGCTACGTCGAACAACGCGGGTTGAAAGAGCGCCAGCACGTCGCCCGCCTTGGGATAGACCATGACCGAGTGCTTGGGCTGAAGCTGATCAGCAGGCGAGGACTCGACGTAATGGACCTCGCGCTTGTAGCCGGGGAGGATGCGATAGGCGGCCAGATGTTTTGAATCTGGAGACCAGGCTAGTGTCTCCAGCGCGTAGTAATTGCCCTCGGAACCATCCGTGCTGAGGAGGATTGTCTGCCGCGCGGCCTCCTCCGGCTTGGCATGAGCCGGGCGCACAACGACGTTGTAGTTCTCAACAAAAGACAGCCAGTTGCCGTCAGGAGACGTAATGGCATGGGCGGGTCCGTTGACCGCCCGTGGCGTTGAATCATAGCCGCCATCGTCCTCGGCCACATCCTCCCGCACGCGCTGTTGAGCGGAGGCACAGGTGTAGGCCGTCAAATCGCAGCTCCAACGGTCTCTACCGTGCCCAAACTCGAGGACCGTACCGCTTTTGGCCAAATGGAAACGGTCGAACGGCAACACCTCTGGCTTTACTGGTATTCCGAGCTCCTTGCTCAGGACTTCAGCCAGGCGCGCGTGATCGAAGGCCGGTTGGCGAGTCTGCTTCTCCGCATCCACGCGAATATATTCATGCCCGCCAGGGACAGTCCTGCGATAAACGAAGCTGCTTGTCCCCTCGATCCACTCAACCCCGTCAGGTGAGTGCAACACCATACCACGGTACTTCCCCTGCAGGTCGAGCGCTCGCGCATAATCGGCCGGGCCAACACTCGCTCCAAGCGCGGCAGGCATAAGAGCGAGCGGTAAAAGAATGGCAGCCAGACCAGCCACGAACCGCCCTGCGTGGTGGAACCGGCAAAACTGAGAGCTCAATGATTCTTTGCGAAAATACATCGAAAAAGTCCTTTCGAAAAAACTTGCCACGCTTGATACGCAAGGGTAGGCAATTGCTGGAGAGATTTTCAAGTTTGATTGGCGTTTCTGATAGGCGAGAACATCCGTGACGTAGAGCGATGCGCGCACATTCCCTGCACGGAAGGCCGACACGGCTTATTGACCATCCTCATCGCTACAGTCACGCGAGTCCTTTCTGCCACCGCACTGACCAGTGATTCACCGTAACGGGAAGGCGCGCACTCATCCAAGCGCCCTAATCGTCAACAGGAATTCTCCCGGTAAATATGCGCCGGTAGTGAAAGAATTTTTTGAGTTGGTCAGATTATTACTTATTGCGTACAATCTTGTATATAAAAAAATACGCAGGTAGAATCCTCCCTGGCTGCCATCATCGCCTTATCCTCACCTAAGAACTTGTTGAAAAAGGCCCGGTTTTCCGAGGCGGGTCTGCAATCTCATTCGTCTAACAAATATGCGTGGAGACGAGCGGATTCAGGATGGGATGTTCAGCTATGTTTCGTTGGAGCAGCGGG
>Ga0182014_10002053_pt1 | contig 25993 bp, 16 predicted proteins | sample 612S2DmetaG_FD_120489 | JGI IMG/M metagenome (GOLD analysis project Ga0182014, IMG submission 120489) | Permafrost microbial communities from Stordalen Mire, Sweden - 612S2D metaG | ecosystem: Environmental > Terrestrial > Soil > Wetlands > Permafrost | place: Sweden: Stordalen | collected... | reverse complement strand
GGGCTGAACCTTTCCTGGCCCGAGGGCTGAACCTTTCCTGGCCCGAGGGCTGAACCTTTCCTGACCCGCGGGCTTGGGCTTTTCCTGATCAGCCGGACGCCGGCGGCTGGAGGGCCGGCCGTGGGTGCGCCGTGGCCGGCCGGGGATGGATCGAGGCCGGCGATGGCCGGCCACGCGCGAGCATCAGGGACAGGATGCCCATGGCCGCGGCCACGACGGCCCCGGCCGCGAAGATCGCCGGCAGCCGGATGCCGGCGCTCGCCAGCGGGCCCACGCCGAAGGCAGCGATGCCGTAGCCAACCTGGTAACAGGCGATAACGCCGCCGGCCACCACCGCCGGGTGGCCGGTGAGTTTCTCCTGCCCGAAGCTGATCGTGAGCGGCAGCAGCGCGGAGCAGCCGAGCCCGGCCAGGGCGAACGCGGCTACGGCCGCGCCGGGCGCGTTCCTGGGCAGAACGGCGACCAGCGCGAAAGCGCCCGCGAGCAGGAACGGCAGGGCGTGGTAGGCGGCCCGGCTGGGCAGCCAGCGCTGGATCGTGGCGAGCAGTACCCGGCCCACGGTCACCATCGCCCAGAACATGGTCAGCGCGAGCGAGGCGGTCGCTGACCCGACGCCCAGCGACGTGATGTCCAGCTGCGACCAGTTGCCGTCCATCGTCTCGCAGAACCCGTACAGGACGGCGAACACCGCGAAGACCGCGAACCCGGCCGGGAGCCGGTTGCCCGCCCCCGGCCGCTTTACCGGTCGCTCTGCCGGCCGGCGTCCCGCCTCGGGGCCAGGACGTTCAGCCACCCGCGGCGGCGCCCCTGGATGCTCCGCCGGCCCGGCACTGAGGGACCCGGCACTGAGGGACCCGGCACTGAGGGACCCGGCACTGAGGGAGAGCCGCAGGCTGACCGCGATCAGGGCCACGAGCAGGCAAGCGGCGAGGACCGGCAGGCCGATCCAGAATCCGAAGCCGACGAACGCCGCGACGAACGCGGGCGCGAGCGCCGTGCCCAGGCCGAGCAGCGCATTCAGGACCAGCACGGACTTGTCCACCGCCGCAGGATGGAACGCAGCGGTCAGGGTATTGAGCGACGGCACGGTGAGCCCGAAGCCGGCGCCGAGGCAGGCCGTGGCGGCCAGCAGCAGCACGTACGCGGCCCCGTGGTGGTGCACGACGAGCCAGCTGGCGATCAGCAGGATCATCGCGGCCAGGTCCGCTCCCACGCCCGCCAGGTACACCTTCTTCTCGCTAAAGCGCCTGGTCAGGCCGGGCCAGACCCGGCCAACACCGAGCAGGCCGGCGCCGAGCAGGGAGGCGGCGATCGCCGTGATCACCTGCGGCACGAACATCGCCCCGTACTGGCTGCTGGACAGGTCATAGGAGCTGCGGGCGGCGAAAATCGTGCTGGCGGCGGGGAAGGTGACCAGAACGATGCCCTGCACCAGGCCGGCCGCGTTGACCGCGGCGCTCTCCGCCCGAGTAGCCAATGCTGCCCTCCGCGGGACTGGAACGGATCAGGCCTGGACGGTGACGGTATTGGCGGGGTAGCCGGTGGCGCCGTTGGGCTCGGTGGGCGCCTGGTTGGCGGTCTGGGTGTAGCCGGAGGCGTCGGTAGCGCGGGCCTCGATGACGTGCGAGCCGGGGGTCGCATCCCAGTACCAGACCCACTGTCGCCAGGTGTCGATGCCCGGGACCTTGGCCAGGGTGGCCTGCTGCCACGCGCCCGCATCCACGCGGACGTGGACGGCGTCGATGCCCGTGTGCTGGGCCCACGCCACCCCGGCGACGGCGGTGCGGCCCGGCTTGACGGTCGCGCCGCTGAGCGGAACGTCGATCCGCGACTCGGTCTTGATCGGCCCCTCCTGGGACCAGCCCCGCTGGGCCCAGTACGCGGTCTGCGCCCCGAACGTCGTGACGTTGATGTCGGTGACCCACTTGGTCGCCGACACGTAGCCATAGAGACCCGGGACGACCATGCGGGCCGGGAAACCGTGCTCGACGGGCAGCGCGGACCCGTTCATGGCCACCGCCAGCAGCGCCTCCCGGCCGTCCAGCACCACCTCGATCGGCGTCCCGGAGGTGAACCCGTCCACGGACGTGCACAGCAGCTGGGTGGCGCCCGCCTTGGGGCGCGCCGAGCGGATGATGCTGGCCAGGCTCGCCCCCAGCCACTTCGCGTTGCCAATGTACGGGCCCGCGACCGGGTTCGACACGCACGTGAGGGTCACGTAGTGCTCGATCAGCGGCTTGTGCAGCAGCTCGTCGAAGCTGATCGTGACCTCGCGCTCCACCATGCCGTGGATGCGCAGCTGCCAGTGCGTCGGGTCCACCTGGGGCAGCACGATGGCGGTGTCCACGCGGTAGAAGGTGGAGTTCGGCGTGATAAAGGAGCTCAGCTCCGGGATATGCAGGTCGGTGCCGGCCGCGAGCGGCGGTGCGGGCTCCGCAGGCGCCGGGATGCGGATCGTGGCCCGGGCCTGCGTGACGCTCTGCCGGGCGTTCAGCTCGCGCCCGGCGAGGGCGGCGAGGGCCGCGCCGCCGGCGGCGGCACCGCTGGCGACCAGGAACCGGCGGCGGCCCGGCGCAGCGGCCGGCTGGTAGGTCCAGGTGTCCCCGGGAGGCGGCCCGGACACCACCTCGTTCCGCCCGTTCGCAGGACCCGCCGCCGGGCCCGCCGGGGCCGCCGCACCCGGAGTCAGCCACGTGGCTGACCCGGGCGCGGCATCCGGCTCGGCTGGCGGGTGCGCTGCATCCGGCGCGTCTGGCGCCGCTGTGTCTGATGCCGCCGGGGGGGAGGGCGGGGCGATGGGGGTCGTCGACACCGGCGGGGTCGCGGAATCGAACCCCGCGTACGGGTCGGCCTCAGCGCGTCCGGACGGTGACGCAGCGCGCCCGGACGATGGCGCAGCGGGAGCCGGCAACGGCGTACCGGGACGGAGCGACTGTGCTGCAGACTGGGCCGTGGACTCGAGCGCGGCGCGGGTGAGGCGGCTGAGCGCGAACGCGCCCACCGCGGCGCCCAGGATCGTGGGCACCACGTAGCCGAACGTCGCGTCCGGGCGGCTCAGCGCGGCGGCCAGGCCGATCGCGGCGAAGACCACCAGGCCGGCGTACCCGTAGGCCAGCCGGCGCATCGCGGCCACCCCGATCAGCGCCGCGACGATGGCCAGCGCGATCAGGATGCCGGTGACCAGCGCCGTCTTGTCGTTCGCACCGAACGCGGAGATCGCGAAGTTCTTGACCGGCGGGGGAGCGAGGTCGATCGCGGCCTGCCCGACCACGACCGCCGGGGATCCCTGCCGCGCGCTCAGGCCGGACACGAGCTGGCCGACCCCCAGGGCCACGGCCGCGGTGAGGACACCCGCGATGGCCCCGAACGTAGCCTGCCTCCGCCGCGAGCCCGGGTGGGGACCGCTCCGCGGCGGCACGGAACTCCCCGGGGGCACGGGGCCCCGCGGCGTCACGGAGCGCGCCAGGATGTCACGGAACGCCGGGGACGTTCCGCCTTATCCGGCCGGTCATCGCCCCAGGATCCTTCGCTGTCCCCGGTGTTGTCCCCGGGCGGCCCGTTCCGCCCGGATCCCCGGGGCCTGTTAGCCTCCGCTGTCCCTCCCATTGCCGCGCACCATCACGAACCCTGCCGCATCCAGGGCCGCATCATCCAGGATGTGGAAGCCGCGCCAGGCCAACCCGTCGCCAGGCCAAACCGCCGTGATAACCGCGGAACGGCCGCAACAGGTGCGCTACACACCAAACTACCGTCGTTCAATCCTCGAATATCCAACGAGTTGGTGACCCCATGAAATCCGCGTCCCGCATGCCGAACACGCGCTGCGGGCGCACCCCGAACGTCGCGTTCACGGCCGGGTCCAGGAAGCCGAGCTCGATGTGCGTGGCGTATTTCGCATTCATCAGGTCGATCACCCGCTGCAGCGACGCGGGCTCGGTCACCACGCGCGCCACGCCCTCGATGATGACCGGGTCGGACGCTGATTCCGTCGTTATCACGCAGTGCGGGTCGGCGTGGAGGTTCCTGGTCTTGCGGGACCCGGCGGCACTGGAGAACCAGAGCGTGCTGTCGTCCCACATGCCCCAGACGGGCATCAGGTGCGGCCGCCCGGTGGGCCGTACGGTCGCGATCCAGTAGTTGCGCGCGGCGGTCAGCCGTTCGGCCGCCCAGGACCATTGCAGGAGGCCGCTGCCCTCTTCCGGCCCGGAGATGCCGTACCCCGGCATGTAGGGCCGGCTGACCCGAGGGATCTCCATGCCGGCATGTTTACCACGCGGCCCGCGGCGCAGCCGGGCATATTCAAACGACGCGCAGCCACTGCTGTACCAGGGGTATCTCGGCGCGCGACACCGGCTCCCGGTGGGGCTAACGTTGGGGCCGTGAAAGCATCTCCCGAAGCACAGTTGCGCCTGCTCGAACTGGCCGACCTGGACGCCGAGCTGGGCCGGCTCGACCAGCGCCGCCGAAGCCTCCCGGAAGCCGCTCAGCTTGAGCAGGTCAACGCCCGCATGGGTGAGCTCCGGGACGGCATCGTCATGGCCGACACTGAGCTGAGCGACCTGGCCCGTGAGCAGACCCGGGCGGAACGCGACGTGGAGCAGGTCCGGTCACGGATCGACCGGGACCGGTCCCGTCTTGACGGCGGGCAGGTCAGCGCCGCCCGCGAGCTGGAGAACCTGCAGTCCGAAGTGCAGTCGCTGCTGCGCCGGCAGTCCGATCTCGAGGAGATCGTGCTGGACGCGATGGAGCGCGGCGAGGCCGCCGAGGGGCGCCGCGATGCCCTCGCCGCCGAGCAGGCCACCGCCGGCGAGCAGGCCGCGGAGCTGACCACCAGGCGGGACGCCGCGCTGGACGAGATCGGCGAGCAGGCGGCCAAGGCCGAGGCCCGCCGCGCCACGGTGGCCGCCGACGTCCCCGCGGACGTGCTCACCCTCTACGACAAGCTCCGCGCGCAGCAGGGGGTCGGCGCGGCCATGCTGCGCCGCGGCCGCTGCGAGGGATGCCACCTCTCGCTGCACACCGTGGACCTGAACCAGATCCGGGCGGCCGCGCCGGATGAGGTGGTCCGCTGTGAGGAATGCCGGCGGATCCTCGTCCGCACGGCCGACTCGGGCCTGTGACGGGCGCCACGATGCGCACGCTCATTGTCGAGGCCGACGGCGGCTCCCGTGGCAACCCGGGACCGGCCGGGTACGGCGCGCTGGTCCGGGACGCGGCCACCATGGAGGTCCTGGCCGAGGAGTCCGAATTTCTCGGTACCGTGACCAACAACGTGGCCGAGTACTCCGGTCTCATCGCGGGCCTGCGCGCGGCCGCGCGGATCGACTCGCACGCCTCGGTCCAGGTGCGGATGGATTCCAAGCTGGTCGTGGAGCAGATGTCCGGCCGCTGGAAGATCAAGCACCCGGATATGAAGCCGCTCGCCCGCGACGCCAGCGAGGCCGCCCGTGGCTTTACCGAGGTGACGTACGAGTGGGTGCCGCGGGAGCGCAACAAGGATGCGGACCGGCTCGCCAACGAGGCGATGGATGCTGAACGGAACGGTGGTGGGGCCCGGAACCGGGTGAGACCCCGCCCGGCCGAGCGCCCGGCAGGGCCCGGAGCAGGGCCGGAAGCAGGGCCGGGCGGCAAGCCGGAAGCGCAGTCACCAATGCGGGGGGCCGGCCCGACCGTGCGATCAGGTGGCCCGACCGTGCGATCAGGCGAAACGTCAGCCGGCTGGGGCCCCGCGCAGGGCCAGGCGACGATCACGCTGCTGCTCCGGCACGGGCAGACGCCGCTGTCGGCCGAGCGGCGGTTCGCGGGCATCGGGGACATCGAGCTGACCGAGACGGGCGTGCGCCAGGCGAAGCTGGCGGGGGAGCGGCTCGCCGCGCGCGGCGGCGTCGACGTGATCGTGACGTCACCGCTGCGGCGGGCGCGGCTTACGGCCGAAGAAGTGGCCGCGGCCACCGGCGCACCGGTCGAGGAGGACGCGGACTTCCGCGAGACCGACTTCGGCGCATGGGAGGGCCTGACCTTCACCGAGGCCCAGCGGCGGTGGCCGGACGAGGTCGCGGCCTGGCTGGCCGACCCGGCGGCCGCCCCGCCCGGAGGCGAGAGCTTCGCCGCGGTCGCCGACCGGGTGACGGCGGCGCGGGAACGGCTGATGGCGGCGCACCTCCGGCAGACCGTGCTGGTGGTCAGCCACGTGACGCCGATCAAGACGCTGCTCACCGAGGCGCTGCTCGCGCCGCCCGCGGCCATGTACCGGATGCACCTCGACGTGGGTGCGTTCAGCGAGATCGACTGGTACACGGACGGCCCGGCGGTCGTCAGGTCACTGAACGATACAGCTCACCTGCGCTAGCGGACCTTTGCGGTAAGGTCGGCTGCGCCCGGCCACGGCCGGTTTGCGAACGTGTGAGCTCAGGGTCACGTAAGGATGCTGCTGGATGATGACGACGGATTTCGGCGCGCCCGGCGCCCGGCGCGGGCGCGGCTGCTGCCTGCAGTCGGCCGGGCAGTCGGCCGGCTCTCGTAAAATTCGCCGTCATGGCTGACCGCTCGCAGCTCAGCGCCCCCGGGAGCCTGCAGAACAGCACCGGCATCACGAAGACGGCGACGTCGCTCACGGGGGAGTCGCTGGCCGAACTGGCCGCCCAGCACAACCTGACGCCCAGCGCGCAGCGGCCGCCCCTGCTGGCGTACATGGGCAAGCTGTGGCAGCGCCGCCACTTCATCATGGCCTTCGCCACCGCGCGGAACGTGTCGATGTACACCGACGCCCGGCTCGGCCAGGTCTGGCAGGTGCTCACCCCGCTGCTCAACTGCGCCGTCTACTACCTGATCTTCGGCATCCTGTTCAAGGCCAACCGGGGCGTCGAGCACTACATCCCGTACCTGGTCATCGGCGTCTTCATCTTCACGTTCACCGAGCGCTCGATCCTGGTCGGGTCGCGGGTCATGCACAACAACCTGTCGCTGATCCGGGCGCTGCAGTTCCCGCGGGCCTCGCTGCCGCTGGCTTACGTGATCGTCGAACTGCAGCAGCTGATGCTGTCCATGGTCGTCATGGTCATCATCGTGCTGGGCTATCACGAGCCGCTGACCTGGTACTGGTTCCTGGCCATCCCGGTGCTGCTGCTGCAGACGCTGTTCAATATCGGCGCGGGCCTGATCATCGCGCGGATCGGCGCCGAACTGAACGACGTCAGCCAGCTCGTGCCGTTCCTGACCCGCGTGTGGCGGTACTTCTGCGGGGTCATGTACAGCATCGCCACGCTGCCCGCCACGCTGCCGCTGTGGTCGAAGGAGGTTCTGCAGCTCAACCCGGCCGCCGTGTACATCTCGCTGATGCGCTTGGCGATCATGCGGTCGCAGCGCATCAACGCGGCCGGCGCCGAGCCGTACAACGCCAATACGTGCGCGACCTTCTTCAAGCATCTGTCGCTCTACCACGACCAGGCCTACTGTCACCCTGAGGTGACCATTACCCAGCTCTGGGCGGCCGGGGCCGGATGGGCTGTCCTCGCACTCGCGATCGGCATCATCTACTTCTGGCGTGCCGAGGCGCGCTACGGCCGAGGCTGACCGCGGCGCGCCGTGCGCGCGCGGCGCGGGACCGGGACATCCGGGGGGCACGGTCCAGCGCCAGGCATCGGCTGCCTGGGCGGGAGGGCTCACCCACTGGCCGCTGCCAGACCCGGGTCCCGCCAGCGGCTGACCCGGTAACCCCCATCAGTCTCTCCATCCCTGCCGGAGACGCCGCGCTGGCGTGAAAATCGGGTCGGGTTGCGCTCGTTCACGGCCGGTGCTGACCGTATAGATCTTCAAGTTTTCCGGCCGATGACCGCAACAACGAAAATCTATACGCCAGCGCGACCATCCCCCGGGATGAAAAGGCTTTGTACGCAAAGGCGCCGATGCGTGTACTGGGGTGCACGCGATGGCGCCAACGCGTACAAAAGATTCCGCCGCGCCGGCGCCCCGCAGGTCACTGCGTTCTCATAAGCCCATCGCTTACCTGGGCCATCACCTTCAGCGACCCGTTCCGGAGGCGGGAACTCACCAGCCAACCGGAAATACCTTGCGCGAGGCAGCCCCGGCTGAGGCGGGTCGATTTTCCGGGTCAGGCCGGGACCGGGATGGCGAACGTCTGGCCCGCGCCGGCGCGGGCGCTGAGCCAGTCGTCCGAGATCAGCGCGGCCAGCGTGGCCAGGGCCCACACGGTGACCGGATCGGTGTGCGGCGGCCGGAGCAGCCGTTCGGCCGCCGGCCGGCTGACGATGGCGAACAGGCCGCCGGCCGATCCGGTGCCGAGCACGTAGTCCCGCAGGAACTCCGCCATGTCGTCCCCGTAGCCGCGCCGCCAGTCGAAGCGGGCCCGCCCGCCGGGACCGGCTGAGCCGGGCCCTGCTGCCCCCGGGGCGGCCGCAGCCGGTGCCGCGGCCGGTGGGGCGGGCGCCAGGGCCGGTGCCAGGGCCGGGTCGCACTTCCAGCGGTCGGCGGCGAGCGGGATGTCCAGCAGCGCCGGGCACAGCGCGCCGATCGCCCCGCGGACCAGCCGGTCGTCGAGGCGTTCGGCGAGCGGCGCGGACCGGGCCGCGCGGACCACCCGGTCGTCGAAGAACGGCTGCGCCATCACCGAGCGGATCGCATACGCCTGCCGCGCCGCGGCGGACCACCGCCCGGCCCGGTTGACCAGGTAGAAGTCGTCCAGGGCCGGTTGCGGGTGCGCGGCGACCGCGGCGGCCCAGGGGGCCAGGCTGGCCAGGTACGCGGTCCGCCAGCGGGCCCGCAGCAGCGGGACCCGGCGCATGGTAAGCCGGCGCAGCAGCTCGGCGGAGGCCACCGACCGCCGCGCGGCCGACCCCGGAATGATCTTGGCGTACCCGCCGCGCAGCAGTTCGCCGCCGTGCCCGCCGATCGAGATCGCGCTGGCGCTGCCGTCCGGATCGGGCCGGCCCACGTTCTCGAACGCGGACAGCATGCCGTCCGCGACCAGCACGGTGGCCCGGAGCCGCCCGAGCACGTCAACCTCCTGGACGGTGGGCCCCGCGGCGGCCCCCCCAGACCCAGCCGCTTCGGTCGTGCGCGGCTCCGCCACCTCGTGCTCCAGGCCCAGCTCGCGGGCGACCTGCGCCGCGACGGTCACGTCCGGGTGGTCCGGGAAGCCGTAGGTGCGGGCCCGGACCGGCACCCCGGCGCGGGCCAGCGCCGCGGCGATCAGGCGGCTGTCCTTCCCGCCGGTCAGGCTCAGCTCGACCGGCGCGGACGCCTCCCGCAGCGGGGTGACCGCCTTTACGAGTGCCTCAGCGACCCGGGCCGCCGCGTCCGGGCCGCTGAGGCCCGGCTCGGTCAGCGCGGCGCGCTCGGACTCGATGACCGTCCCGTCGGCGACGTGGCAGGAGGTCGCCGGGCCGAGCGCGCGCACGCCCGTGAAGGGCGTGACCGCCCCGAGCGGGTACCCCGGGCCGAGCAGCCCGGCGTACAGCAGGGCATCGGCGTCCCCGAGGCGGCCGGTAACGGCTGCGGCCCACGTCGCGCGGTCGGACAGGACCGTGGCCCGGCCCGCCCGGGTCAGGAACACCGGGTCGACCCGGGTGATCCCGGTCCGCGCGGACACCGCCCCGCCCGATTCCCCCGACGCCCAGATCGTCCCCGCGTAAGATCGCGTCGCTCCGGCGGACCCGAGAGCGGGCCACATAGCGGTGTATCCGGATACACCGCGGCCCGGGGGCGTGCCCTCAGGAGTGTATCCGGATACATCAGGCTGCTGATCGCTAAGAGTATTCGAATGTGGACCCCAAGTGACCATGGCGGAGCGGCCGTCCGGGGCGCGCCAGATCACCTGCGCCGGGCCCGGGATGGGCATGACCCGGGGATCGGTTCCGCAGGCGCGCTCGGTCAGCGCCGCGCACGTGGCGGGGTCCGGGGCGCTGACGGCCAGGGTGAAGAACATGCCGTGGGCCACGGCCATGGAGGGCGCCATTTCTCAGGGCGCCCCGGGCAGCGAGTAGCGCTGCACCTGCTTCGCCGGCGTCAGGTTCTCGGTCAGCAGCCGGTACCAGACCCTGAACACCTTCCGGGACTCGAACGTCTCGATGGCGTCCGCCCGGGCCACCGCGCCGGCCTCGCGCCACTGCTCGTCGGTGCGGATCGCGGCGATCGCGGCCGCCATCTCCTGCGGGTTCTCGTGGATCCAGCGCGTGTCGTAGACGGTCTCCGCGCCGGGCCAGTGCCGGATGACCGGGACCGCCCCGGAGACCATGCCCTCGATGGGGGCGACGTGGGTGCTCTCGTCGTCGCTGGTGGACAGGACGAAGCCGACCCGCCGCAGCCACGCCGGGACGTCCCGGCCCGCCTCGTCGAACACGACCGCGCCGCGCAGCAGCGGGGATCGCTGGATGCGGTGCAGCGCCGCCGCGTAGTGCCCGCGCTCCTCCGGCTTCTGCCAGACCCACCAGTGGTCCCACGGCATCCCGGACTTGACGCAGAGCATGTACCGCTCATCGTCGCGGCGCAGCTCCTCCAGCACGTCGAGGGCCAGGTCGATCCGCTTGCGCGACGGCACCATGCCGACGAACCCGAGGCTGAACCGCGCGCCGTCGAGCTTGGGCCGCTCCAGTTGCCCGACCTCGACCGTGTTGGGCAGGGCGATGATCTTGCGGGTGGGCCAGCCGGTCTTCTCGGCCACCAGTTCCGCGTAGCGCTTGTTGACCGTGACCACCTGGTCCACGGCCTTGATGTCGACCCGGTACGGGTACCGGGCGTACACCTCGAAGCGGTGCAGCCGGACGATGAGCCGGGACTTGGGCCGCTTGTTCTCGCTGTACCAGATGGCGTTCGGCCCGCACCACTCGCAGATCACGACGTCGGCCCAGCGGGAGATCTCCCGGCTGGCCTCCTCGTCGTGCTCGCCCAGCGAGGGCCAGTGGTCGACCCGCAGCTCAAGCCCCGGCTGCTGGCGCAGGTAGTCCAGCAGCGGGGTGATGAACTTCAGGTCGTGCCCGGCCACCGCGACCTTGAGGACGCCGGTGCCCGGCGCGACCTCGACGCGGGGCAGCGCGTCACTGAGGTAGCGGCGGATCCGGCCGGCCGCCTTGTCCAGCGTGTACTCCGCGGCGGCGGCCGAGGTGCGGCTGGCCGCGAGCTTCATGATGGCCGGGTCGGCAGCCGCGGTCTCGGCGATGGCGGTCACGTCGCGCAGGTCACGCGCGAACATCGGGTAATCCGCGCCCAGCAGCGCCTCGTGCATCGGCGTCCGGTTCAGGATGACGGGCAGCCCCAGCATGCCGAACTCCAGCACCTTGGTGGACAGCTCCAGGCTCGCGTCCAGGCTGGGGTGACGCCAGCCCAGCCCGATGTCGCAGCTGGCCGCGATGCGCATGGCCCCTTCCCGGGAATGGCCGCCGCGCCACACCACCCCGCTGGCGGGAACCACCGGCGGTGCGCCCGCTGAGTCGCCCGCGTCCGGCGCCGGCGGGTCGCCCAGCGCGACGCGCATCCGCCGCTGGTAGCCCGGGTCGGCCGGGTCGTTGTGGATCTTGTCGCCGACCATGTGCAGCTCGGCCCGGACCCCGCGCGCGGCCAGCAGCCCGGGCAGCTGGGTCATCTCGTAGGTGTTCCAGCGCGGGGCGAACTTGCCGGTGTAGACGAGGCGCAGCACCCCGTCGGGATCCCGCGGTGTCCCGGGCAGCGCCGGGGCGGGCGGCACGACCGGCGGGAACAGCACGCACTTGCCGCATGCCTCGGCCACGCTGCCCTCAAGGAAGCACCGCAGTTCCTCGGTCTGGCACAGCACGTACTGCGAGGCCTCGGCCACGCCGGCCAGCCAGTTCACCGCGTCCGGCGTCATCTCGGGAATCGACTGCGGGATGTCGGTCAGGTAGGTCCAGAGCCGGCCGCGGAACGCTTTGTCCGTGACTACCTGGGACACCAGGTGGCGGCCGCGCAGGACCACGATGTCGTGGCGGTGCTCCGCGTCGACCGCGGTCAGGATCGCCGACGCCTGTGCGGGGCTGAGCCCGCGGGCCGTGATGCCGTCGGCGAGCTGCTCCTCGGCGGGCCGCCGGATGGTGACGCCCGGCTCGCCCTCCAGCGGGGTCAGCAGCCGGTCCGTCTGCACCGGCGCCTTCAGCACGAGCGTCACCGCGCACCCGGCCCGGGCCAGCGCGAGCACCATCGACTGCACCCAGATCGCGGACCCGTCGATCAGGTTCAGGTTGACGTCCCCGTACACCAGGGCCGAGCGTGACCTGGGCGTGTTCGCGGCGGTCCCGTCGTCACCGGGCGGCGGGGACTCCGGCCCTGATTCGGCCTGCGGTCCGGACATGAACGATGCCTTCCTCGTCGAATCGGGTCACTCGGCCACGGCGGAGGCCGCCGTGCCGGCCACCACGCTGACTGCCGTGCTGGCCGCGGGGCCGGCCGCATCGTCCGCGGTGAGGGCGATCGCGAACAGCCGCAGGCCGCGGCGGGCCCAGCTCGACCGCGGCGGCGCGCCGTCGCGGAACAGGTCCGTCCGGGCCACGGCCGGATCCAGCACGTCGGTGAACACATAGTCCGCCCCGGCGGCGGGGCCGACCGCATCGGCGCGCGAGCACTCCAGCGCGCACATCAGCTCCAGCAGGTACGAGTCGGGGTAAGCCACCTGGGGATCCCATTCGGCCGACCACGGGGACACGGCCGCGCGCGCCGCGGCGGCCAGGCCCGCACCGGTCACCACGCCCGCGACGATGCCCTCGGCGGTGAGCGCGGCCAGCGCGCCGCCGACCTGCTCGCGCGCCGCGCGGGACGCCGTGTTGTCGGGGTCCGCCAGCGCCATGTCGCCCTCGAGCCAGACCCGCACCTCATGCGGGCGCAGCCGCTGGCCCAGCACGCGAGTGGCCAGGCGGCCGGCGGCGGCGGCGTCCCGGACCCCGGCGAGGACGGCGACCCGGCGGCCCGGTACGGGCCGGGGCGGCAGTTCCACCAGCCGGGCCAGTTCGGCGAGCCGGGCGGGCGTGGCGTGTGCCTCGAACAGCTCGAGCAGGGTCGCCTTGATCTCGCTCATGTCGCGGTGGCCCCCGGCGATGGCGGCCGCGAGCTGCCGGGCGGCCTCGCCGGCCTCCGCGGCGGCGGCGGCCCCGCTGACCTGAGTGTCCTCGGTGACGGGCCCGACCACGCGCGCCCCGCAGGCGAGCTGCTCCCGCGCCTGCGCCGCGGTCGCGGCCAGGAACACCGCGTGCTGCCGGTACAGGCCCGGCGCGGCTCGCCACGACGGCTCACCGATGACCCGGACCGGCCGGGCCCTATCCCCCCGGGCGCTGGCGGGGCCGCTGTCCGGCTCGCTGCCGGTCAGCTCGTCCAGCATGCGCTTGACGGCCGGCCCCTCGCGCGGATCCCGGTGCCCGGCGTACACCGGGACCGCCCCGCGCGCCGCGGGCAGGTCGATCGGGTTGAACCGGGCGAGCTGGACGCCGAGACCGCCCTCGACCTCGGCGTCGCAGGAGGTGCCCAGCCAGTCCAGGTACGGCATCAGGTACGACGGGGCGTTACGCAGGAAGATGACGGGCTTGCCCAGCGCGTGAGCCAGATCGATCAGGTCGGCCAGCCTGCGCCCGCGGTCGGTCGCGGCCGGGTCGCCCGCGTGCGCCCAGGCCCCGCCGGGCAGCAGCGCCGCCGCCTCGATGAGCACCAGGTCGGCACCGGAGCCCTCCAGGACGAACGCCGCGTCGTGCGGCAGCAACTGCTCCGCGGTCACGTCCGGGGCCAGGGCCGCGCAGCTCGCATCGGTGAGGACCCCGGCGACCACCAGGCCGTCGGCCATGTCCTGGCCCTCGGCCCGCGCGGCGGCCGACCACGCCAGGCCCGGCACCGTGTAGGCGGCGAGGAACCGGTCACCGGCCGCCCCGGCGCCCGCGTCGAGCAGGATCCGGGCCCAGCGCTCCTCGTCGGCGGACCGGAACCCGTTGCCGGCTCCGCCCGCGGCGCGCCCGGCCCGGCGCTCCCGCCACATCCGGTACAGGTGCTTGGGCAGCCGAGGGCCGCCGATCCACGGGCGCTTGGCGGCCGCGACGATGGCCTGGCCGAGCTCCATCGTGGCCGACCGCTTCATCGCCATGAGCTGCGACTCGGCGGTGGCGAGCTGGCGGTGCGTGTCACGCAGGGCCCGGGCCAGCTGGTCCCGTTCGGCGGCCAGGGCGATGCCGTGCGCGGCGCTGCCGGGATCTACCGCGTCGCCGTCGGCGAGGTCAGCCTCGTCCGGCTCGGACGGCGCGTAGACAGTCAGCGCCAGGTCGGCGCTCTCGTTGTCGGTCATGATGCTGCGGTGGTCTCCTCAGCCGTCGCTGGCCAGCCAGTCGGTGATGATCCGCCCGATGCGCACACCCGCGTGGCCGTCCCACAGCGGCGGCAGCTCACCGGTGTACGGCCCGTCGTCACACGCCTTCAGTACGGCCGAGGCCAGCTCGGCAGACGTTATGAGCCTATTGCTGCCGCTGGTGATCGTGATGGGCCGTTCGGTATTCGGGCGGACGGTCAGGCACGGTACGCGCAGCAGCGTGGTCTCCTCCTGCACGCCGCCGGAGTCGGTCGCCACCGCGGCCGCGCCGCGCACCAGGCCCATGAACTCCAGGTAACCCAGCGGCGGGCAGGCGTGCACGGCCGGATGCGCGCTGAGCCCGGCCGCCTCCAGCACGGCGCGCCCGCGCGGGTGCACCGGGATCACGACGTCGATCACGCCGGCGATCTCGTGCAGCGCCTTCACCAGCCCGGCCGCGACGGCGGGGTCGTCCACGTTCGACGGCCGGTGCAGCGTGGCGACCACGTACCGCTCGGGCAGGTCCAGGCCGGCCCGGACCGCGGCGGTGTCGAACCGGTCCAGGTTGGCCATCAGCGTGTCGATCATCGGGTTGCCGACCAGGTGCACCGCGCTGACCGGCCGGCCCTCGTTGGCGAGGTAGCCGATCGCCTCCGGGGAGGTCGCGAACATCAGGTCGGACATCTGGTCGGTGAGCCGCCGGTTGATCTCCTCCGGCATCGTGTTGTCGAAGCTGCGCAGGCCGGCCTCGACGTGCGCGATCGGGATCTGCAGCTTGGCGGCGACCAGCGCGGCGGCCACACTGGAGTTCACGTCGCCGTAGACCACGACCAGGCCCGGGGGATGCTCGATGAAGTCCTGCTCCAGCCCGGTCATCGCGGCCGCCGTCTGCTGGGCGTGACTGCCCCCCGCCGAGCCCACGCCCAGGTTCACGTCGGGGGCCGGCAGGCCGAGCTGAACGAAGAACACCTCGGACAGGCGCTCGTCGTAATGCTGGCCGGTGTGGACCACCCGCTGCCGGTGCCCGAGCGCCGCGAGCGCCCGGATCACCGGCGCCGCCTTGACGAAATTCGGGCGGGCGCCGAGCACGTGGGTGATGGGTGCGAGCATCGCTGTCCTTTGCGCGTTCTGGGCGGTTCGCCCGGGTTACATCACAGCTCAGATCATGGATCAGGTCGCCGTCCGGATCCTGGTGCCTCTACATTCTCGGGCCACTGCCCATTTTGGGCCCACTGGGGAGTGCAACGGTGCACCGCACCGCCGGCCTGGACCGCCGGCCTGGTCCGGCCGACGCACTATCATTCGCCGACGTGACGTCGCGTCCCTCGCCCCCGCCCGATCGCCAGGCCCCGCCGCGCCCGCCGGGTCCCTGGCTGCCCGCGCCGAGTCCCTGGCGGCCCGCGGCCTGGCGGGTGTCACCGCGGGTGCTCATCCTGGCGGCGTTCGTCATGTGGCGGCACGTCACCGCCGACCCGGTGCGCTCCCTTTTGCTCGGCTGGCGCGTGCTACCCCGCAGGCTACGCCCCTGGCTGCGGTTCGCGGGCCGCTACGGCCGAGCGGTCGTGCTGTGGGGATCGGGCGACCGGAAGGCGGCGCTGAGCCTGCTCGGTACGTCACCCCGGCGGCTCGCGGCCTTCGCGCTGGCCGTGGACCGTCCGGACGCCGCGCGGTCCGCGCTGGACCGGATGCCCGTCGCCGACCCGGCCCGGGCCACCCTGCTCGCGCGCCTGGCCGCCCGCGAGGGCCGGCTGACCGACGCGGTGGCGGCCCTGGACGGCGTGCCCGGCCGCCGGGTGGCCTCGCTGCGGGCGTCCCTGGCCGGCGAACTCTACGTGCTGACCGACGGCATCCCCCGCCCGGAGCGCGGCGGAGCCGTCCCCGCGACCCGGACGGCTCCCGTGCCGGGGCGGGTTCTGCACCTGGTCACGGACGCGCTGCCGACGACCAACGCCGGCTACACGGTCCGGACCCAGCGGATCGCGGTCGCCCAGCGCGAGGCCGGCCTGGACCCGCACGTGGTGACCAAGGCCGGGTTCCCGGTGGCGCAGGGCCACCTGGACGGGCGCCGCGTCGCTGACCTGGACGGCGTCCCCTACCACCGGCTGATCCCGTACCGGCTGCCGCGCGCGGCCGACGCCGCGGCCGCGCTCGGGCTGGACCTGGCGGCCCGGCTGACCGGGCGGCTCCGGCCCGCGGTCCTGCACGCGGCCAGCAACCACCTCAACGGTCAGCTGGCCCTCGCCCTGCGCGAGGACTTCGGCCTGCCGGTGATCTACGAGGCGCGCGGGTTCTGGGAGGAAACCTGGCTGTCCCGGCACGGTGTCGACGCGGGGGCCGGCCCCGGTGCCCCCGCGGCGCGGGCTGCAGAGCCGGGGGATACCCCCAGCCACGTCCGTTCAGCACAAATGTCACCCGCGGAAGCGGCACCGGCGGAAGGGGCACGCGGGGCGCAGAGGGCGCAGAGGGCGCCGGTGGCGCCTACCCCGCTGCCCGGCACCGATCTTGCCGCCAGCGACTTCTACCAGTTCAGCCGGGCAGCGGAGACCCGCTGCATGGTCGAGGCCGATCTCGTGGTCACGCTCGGTGAGGTCATGCGCGAGGAGATCGTGGCGCGCGGGGTGGCCGCGGACAAGGTCATCGTCGTCCCGAACGCCGTGTCCGCGGACTTCCTGGAGCCGCTGCCCGATGGCGCGCCGCTGCGCGAGTCGCTCGGCATCCGGCCCGGCGAGCTGGTGATCGGGGTGGTCTCCAACCTGGTCGCCTACGAGGGCGTCGGGACCCTGCTGGAGGCGGCCGCCGAGCTGCGCCGCCGGAAGCTGCCGGTCCGCCCCCTGATCGTCGGTGATGGCACGGAACGGGCGGCGCTGCAGCGCCTGGCCGGGCGACTGGGCCTCAGCGGCGCGGCCATCTTCACCGGGCGCGTCCCGATGTCGGAGGTGCGCCGCTACCACGCCGTCCTCGATCTGTTCGCCGTGCCCCGGACCAGTGACCGGGTCTGCCAGCTGGTCACGCCGCTGAAGCCGGTGGAGGCCATGGCCAGCGGCCTGTGCGTGGTGGCCAGCGATGTGGGCGCGCTCCGGGAGATTATCCGGCCCGGGGTTACGGGGGCGCTGGCAACTTCCGGGGATTCGGTCTCCTTTGCCGATATTATGGAGCCCCTGCTCTACAGTTCAGATACTCGGCGCAAACTCGGGGGGAACGCGCGGGAATGGGTGGCCAGGGACCGTACCTGGGCCCACAACGCGGCGATCTACCGGGCAGCCTATGAACGTGTCGGCGCCGTCTGACATCACATCCTCAGGTGAAGGGACGCCGTCGATGCAGGTCGATTTGCTGGTAATCGGTCTCGGCTACGTGGGGTTGCCCCTGGTGCGAGAGGGGACGAAAGTCGGCCTGAGCGTCGTCGGGTTCGACATCGGCCCGGGCGTCGTGAACGGCCTCAACGGCGGGCGCTCCCACGTGGACGACCTCTCCGATGACGACGTGGCCCGGATGCTCGCGGCCGGTTTCCGCGCGACCACCAGCGAGTCGGAGGTGGGCGAGCCGGACATCATCGTCATCTGTGTCCCCACCCCGCTGTCGGAGGCCGACGGCCCCGACCTGACCGCCGTGCGGGCCGCCTCGGAGACGGCCGGGCGGCTGCTGCACCGCGGCACGCTCGTGGTGCTGGAGTCGACCACGTACCCGGGGACCACCGACGAGCTGGTCCGGCCGATCCTGGAGAAGGCGTCCGGGCTCAGCGCCGGGGTGGACTTCAACCTGGCCTTTTCCCCGGAGCGGATCGACCCGGGGAACCCCGTGTACGGGCTGCGGAACACCCCCAAGGTCGTCGGCGGCCTCACCCCGGACTGCACGGCGGCGGCCGCGCGGTTTTACGGCCTGGTCTGCGACCAGGTGGTCGAGGCCAAATCGCCGCGCGAGGCCGAGATGGCCAAGCTGCTGGAGAACACCTACCGGCACGTCAACATCGCGCTGGTCAACGAGATGGCCGTGTTCTGCCACGAGCTCGGCATCGACCTGTGGGACGCGATCCGGTGCGCGTCCACCAAGCCGTTCGGCTTCCAGCCGTTCTACCCCGGCCCGGGGGTTGGCGGGCACTGCATCCCCATCGACCCGAACTACCTGTCCTACAAGGTCCGGACGCTGGGCTACCCGTTCCGTTTCGTGGAGCTCGCGCAGGAGATCAACAGCCGGATGCCCGGCTACGTCGTGGACCGCGCCGCGGAGCTGCTCAACCGGCACGCCAAGCCGATGAACGGCGCCAACGTGCTGCTGCTCGGGGTGACCTACAAGCGGGACATCGCCGACCAGCGCGAATCCCCGGCGCGGCCGATCGCGCGCCGGCTGCTCGCGCGCGGTGCCGTGCTCGCCTACCACGACCCGCACGTGCCGGACTGGGCGATCGACGGCCAGCCGGTGCGCCGGGCCACCGACCTGGATACCGAGGTCGTGACCGCGGACGTCGTCATCCTGCTGCAGGACCACAGCGAGTACGACCTGGAGCAGATCGCCTCCGAGGCCAAGCTGTTCTTCGACACCCGGGGCAAGCTGACCGGGCGCGGCCACACCGGGCCGAACACCGAGACGCTGTAACCGCCGATGCGCGTCGTCGTCTGCACCGTGGTGCACCACCCGGCCGACGCCCGGATTCTGTACCGGCAGATCCGGGCCCTGCTCGACGCCGGGCACCAGGTCACCTACATCGCGCCGTTCGGTGCGTGCGACGTCACCCCGTGGCCGGAGCTGACCACCGCCGACGTGCCGCGGGCCGTCGGCCGGCGCCGGCTGGGGGCGCTGCGCGCCGCCCGGCGCCAGCTCGCCCGGTACGCCCCGGGCGCGGACCTGGTGCTCATCCACGACCCCGAACTGCTGCTGGTCCTGCCGCTGATCCGGCACCGGCCACCGGTGATCTGGGATGTGCACGAGGACACCGCCGCCGCCCTGGGGACCAAGGCCTGGCTGCCGCCCGCGCTGCGCCGGGTGGTGGCGTCGGCGGTGCTGCGGGCGGAGCGGATCGCCGAACGGCGGCTGCACCTGATCCTGGCCGAGACGAGCTATAACGATCGGTTCCGGCGCACGCACCCGGTCGTGCCGAACACCACGTACGTGCCCGAGCAGGCGGCGCCGTCCGACGGCCGCGGGCGGGTGGTGTACGTGGGGCACATCTCCCCGGACCGGGGAGCCGCCGAGATGGTCGCGCTGGCCGAACGGGTGCAGCCGCACGGGATCACCGTGGAGCTGGTTGGTTCGGCCGACGCGCAGGCCCGGGCCGTACTGGAGCCCGCGTGCGCCGCGGGGCTGGTGCGCTGGCACGGGTTCGTGCCGAACGACGAGGCCATGCTGATCACCGACGGCGCGCTGGCCGGGCTGTCGCTGCTGCAGGATGACCCGAACTTGTGGCACTCGATGCCGACCAAGGTCGCGGAGTACATGGCCCGCGGCGTGCCGGTCGTCACCACTCCGCTGCCGCTGGCCGTGGACCTGGTGGAGCGGCACGAATGCGGGTTCGTGGTGCCGTTCGGGGACGCCGGGGCGGCCGCCGAGGCGGTGCTCTCGCTGCAGCGCGACCCGGCCCTGCGCGACGCGATGGGCGCGCGCGGGCACCAGGGGGCCAGCGAGTACCTGCGCTGGCCGGACGATGCCCGCGCGTTCGTCGCTCAGCTCGAACGGTGGGCGGGTGCCGGCTCCGGGGCGGACGGGGTTTCGGCCGCGACGCCGCCGGGCGGCGCGGAGCCCGCTTCGCCGGTTTCCGCCCAGGATGGCCGATAGGATCACGCTGTGCAGAACGAGGTTCCGGACCCATCGTCCGCGGGCAGCTTGCCACCGCTCAGACCGTCCCGATCCGCTCGGCTGCGCGCGCTGGTCGCGGGCAACAAGCTGTTCACGCTGGTCCTGGCCGCGGGAGCGGTGCTGCGGCTCATCACCGTGCTCGGCTATCCGGGCGCGCTCTGGTTCGCCGGTGACTCCTACGTCTACCTGGGCGCGACGCTCCGGCTCCGGCCCGACCTGTCCAAGTCGACCGGCTACTCGCTGTTCCTGAAGGTGTTCGAGCCGTTCCACAGCCTGACCCTGATCACCGTGCTGCAGCACCTGATGGGGCTGGCCATCGCGGTCATGCTGTACGTGCTGCTGCGCCGGGCCCGGGTGCCCCGGATCTGGGCCACGCTGGCCACGCTGCCGGTGCTGTTCAACGGCTTCCAGGTCGAGCTCGAGCACATGATCATGGCCGACACCCTGGTGGAGTTCCTGCTCGTGCTGGCGGCGACGATCCTGCTCTGGCGGCGCCGCCCCTCGTGGCCGGCCGTCCTGGTGGCGGGCCTGCTCACCGGGTACGCCGTCACGGTGTGGAGCGGCGACCTCGTGCTGCCCGTGGTCTTCGTGGTCTTCGTCATCGTGCGCCGGATGGGCTGGCGCGCGCTGGCCGCGATCGTCGCCGGCTCCGCCATCCCCGTCGCCGGCTATGTGGCCTGGTTCCACTCCTGGACCGGAACGTACGCGCTCACGAACTCCGACGGTTTCTACCTGTACGGCCGGGCGTCGTCGTTCGCCAACTGCGCGGTCATCAATCCCCCGGCTAGCGAGCGTTACCTCTGCCTGTCCACCCCGGTCACCAAGCGGCTGCCGCCCGGCACGCTGATCTGGCACATCCCGCAGGTGATGGACAAGGTCCCCGGCGGCCCGGTCAGCGTGGCCGGCAACAAGATGCTGCGCGACTTCGCCATCCGGGCCATCGAGGCCCAGCCGGTGAGCTACGCGCACGTGATCGTGAACGGTGTCGTCCTGTCGGTGGACTGGAAACGGTACGACTACCCGAGCCAGGGCACCGTCTACGACTACTACTTCCACACCAGGGCGCAGTCCGTGCCCAACCACGTCTGGATCCCGCACAAGACCGCGCGGCAGGACATCCAGGCCTACGGGCGCCAGGGCATCAGCCGCGTGGTCAAGCCGTTCGCGTACCTGATGTCCGGCTACGAGCGGGTGTTCTACCTCTACGGGCCGCTGTTCGGGCTGATCCTGGTGATGGGACTGGGGTCCATCATCCGGGTGACCCGGCGGCCTGGCGGGTTCCGGCTGGGACGGTGGCGGGCCGGCCCGGACGCGGCGCTGCCCAGCGGCCTGCCGTGGGCCTGCGCCGTGGTGCTGCTGGTTTTCCCGATCATGGTGGCCGACTTCGATTACCGGTATGTTCTGCCGGTCGTCCCGTTCGCCTGCCTGGCCGCTGGCCTGGCCTTCGCCTCCCCGGTGTCCCGGACCGATCCGTCCGACCCGTCGCCGGCCGGCGCCGAAGCCGCCCTCCCCGCCTCCGCCGCCGATGAGCCCGCTCCCGGTACCGGGCCCGCGCCGGCCGACGGCCTGCGGGAAGGCACGGCACCAGAGGGCGAGCGCGAAGGAGAGCCCACCCGCTCCGCCACCAGCCTCCCCACCTAACGGGTCCCCGTCCCGAGCGGTCCCCGTCCACCCCTGGACCCCACACCCCAACGTCACACCGGCCTCAGAAGCCCCAGGGCCCCCACCCACCCCGCCGCGCCGTCGCATCGGGGTATTTGGGCAGCGCTTTCGGTCGTATTCGCCGAAAACGCTGCCCAAACGCCGGAGCCGGAGCTCGCGGGGAGGTACCGCCGATCGAGGTCGGCGTTGTGGGCGTGCCGGGCGGCGCGGGGCAATATCCTGGCGGTGGCGAGCGAGTCGGCCGGGCGGCCGCGCCGCGCGACGCGCGGTGAGGAAGGTCCGGGCTCCGCAGGGCAGGGTGGTCGGTAACGCCGACCCGGGGTGACCCGCGGGACAGTGCCACAGAAAAAAGACCGCCTCCGTGACCGGCCTCGGCCGGCTACGGAGGTAAGGGTGAAACGGTGGTGTAAGAGACCACCAGCGCCCGGGGTGACCCGGGCGGCTTGGTAAACCCCACCCGGAGCAAGGCCAAGAGGGAAGCGGTCCAGCACCGCCTCCTGCGCGAGCGATTGAGGACGGCCCGTCCGATGCTCGCGGGTAGGCCGCACGAGGCTGCCGGCAACGGTAGTCCCAGATGGATGGCCGCCGGCCCGCATCCGCGGGTGCACAGAACCCGGCCTACAGGCCGACTCGCCCGCCACCTACGCCGCTGACCTGCGGTGCAGCAGTGCTCAGGAGGTGACGGGGGCCATAGCCGCCTGGCCTGACAATCGCGTTCAACAACGGTGAACTACGACGGACGCCAGCGCACCTGATCGTCCTGGCAGAAAGTCAGAACCGTACTGGCTATCAGCTTACCAGTATTGCCTGACAAGCGAGGGATCACGCGGCCAGAGCGCCGCCTGTTTCCCCCGGCTGGGCACTGCGGAGAAAACTTGTGATGATCGGCGCGACGCGGGCCGGGCTGTCCATCAGCATCAGGTGACCGCCGCCCTCGATGATGTGAAGCTGGGCACGGGGGATGAGCGCCGCCATGATCCGGTGGTTGACCGGCGGCGCGATCGGGTCGTCGTCGCCGCAGATGACGAGCGTGGGCTGGCGGATCGCCCACAGCCACGGCAGGCTCGTCCAGCCGAGGAGCGGAGCCATGTCGTAGAGGGCCGCCGGGATGTTCCGCGGGCCGCAGATGGGCATGGCGCGCACGAGTTCTGGCGCGGTGCGCAGGCGGCCGCCGAACGTGTCACCCGCGATCTCCTCCATCTGGTCGCGGTAACTCCCGGGATGGATGATGTGCCAGAGCGCCGCCGGGCGCCCGGGGATGGCGAATCCCCCGAAGGTGGTGGAGGCGAGCACCAGGCGGCGCACCCGGCCCGGATGGGAGATCGCCATGTGCTGCGCGACGGCGCCGCCGAAGGATGCGCCGAGCACGTGGGCGGATTCGATGCCGAGCTCGTCGAGCAGGGCGGCGCCAACAGATGCCAGCGCCTGCATGGTCATCGGCAGGCCGGGCATCGGCGAGCGGCCGATGCCGGGGGGGTCGAATGCGATGGTGCGGAATCCGGTCAGGTATGGCAGTAACGGCGCCCACACCTCAGCCTGTGACCAGATGGGGGAGTACATCAGCAGGGGTTCGCCTTCCCCCCGGATCTGGGTGTGGATGCGGAACCCTCCGATCTGCAGCTCCCGGTGTGCGGTGTGTCCGGCCGACGTGATGGGTGTCATGGGAATTCCTCCGTTATCGGCACGCGGGTGCCTCCTTGACCGGGAGGCCGCTGTCCGTCATCTGTCATTTCGCCCCTCACCCCGGCTCACGGGGTGCGTTGGGCAGACCTGTAGACCCAGGCTGGACGGGTCGGCCGTGCCGGGCCAGAACGGATCGGCCCATCTGCCGGGGACCTACGTCCCGTGGCCGTGCGCCCGCTCACCGCGCCGGGCACTGACCGGGGCATCAGCGGGATCACCGCTCGCCGGCCCCGAGCCGGGTGAGATATGTGCGGGACGATCCCAAGGTCCGCGCCATTGGAGATAAGTCATCGGCCCAGGTCAAGACGACCACGTTGCGCTCAGCTGTAATGGTCTATAAAACCGGCGGCCGTCATGGCTGGTCCGCTTCCCGTTGGGTGGACCAGAGGGTGACCGAATCACCGGCCCGGCACGATTGCGCGGGTACGCGGCGACAAGACCCACAAAGCCGCAGGCCAGAGCGCGCAATGGCTAACGGATTTGCTAACGAGACTGGTCGGGGACGGGGGGAGACGACGCGAGACACGGGCGACGCCCAGCCGGGACACGGGCGACGCCCGGCCGAGGCCTTCATCTGGTCAGGCAGTAAGGGTTGCCACCGTCTCGCACGCTCGGCTAAGGGTAGGTAACGACGACACCTACGGTGTCTTCGACCTGGCATCCAGATGGAAAATTCCTGAACTTAATATATCCTGCGGAATCAGCCTTCGCCCCCTCCAGTTCCTCAGTGCACAGCGGAGAAGCTAGGACCGCCGTGATTTGGTACGCCACATTCTTATCGCCCTTATTTCCAACGTTCATATCGTAATAGGCCCAGCCGCCGTTATTGTCGGCGACTGGAGTTGGAGAATTTGTCGAATAATCCAAGAAGTAATATCCGTCGCCAAGATCATGATCGAATAGCCAGCCAGTGCTCCCATTCAGATTGCAGGCTGTTCCAGTGACTTCAACGCCTTGAGTGGGGCTACTGGTCACAGGCTGGCCGTCACTTGGAGATTTAATAGTGAGATTCTCGATGCACCTATTACCGAAATGATGCCGTGGTTGGGTAATTAATACCGGGATTAACGCCGCAAGTATTGCTGCAAATATTACAGCAAGGGCACCAATAATTGCAGTGATCAATGGAGATCCCACTTTGTGCTTGCTGGGAATCGTTTCCGGACCAGAGCTGACGGGTTCGCTAGACATTCTTCCGTTACCCCTCCCCAACCGGGGATCATGGCGGGACTAGGGTGATAGTTAAGGTTAATGCGAAGAACGTTATCACCAGACATTAACCTTCTGGCCTGCGTAGATGCCTTCTATGGACCTACCCGGCACTAGTCACGCCGAGGGAATCACGCTCGCCCAGGTCACTGCGGGCCAAAGAGCGCCCTGAAAGGCCCAGGCGTTCGTAGCTTCCGGCAGAACTGGCTCTTCCGGATTACGCGATCGGATTTGCCTGGGACCTGGCAGGGCCAGGTGTGTTATGGCACGCTCCATTGGCGGGTAACCGCCGGAGGGGGCCTGTCCCGGTTGCTGTGGATATACCGGCCTTTGACTCATTGTCACGCTCCGATCGCAGTGCGTAACTAAGCGATACGACGTAACCTTACCTCCGGTTGACCACTATTCATAGCTTGACCTGCGGCTTTGTTCCAGCAGCATGATCATGCCGGTGCGCCGGAGCAGCTACCGTTGGCACTTAACGCCAAGAGCTGCCCGGTAGGGGGCACATGGGGGGTACATCGCCGCGGGACATGCCCGGAACCGATGAGAACTGCCGAGATCTGGGCCCCAGATCAGGCGGCCACCGGAATGATTACGGCATCCATTTCAGTAGCTCCACGGTGCGCCGGCGGGGGTAGGGGCTCCGGATGCGCGAGCCGTTATCGTCAGCTCGTCTGCGGACGGCTCCTCGCCTGGATGCGCGCTCGTCATTCGGCTCCGTCCGCGAGGAACCGGTCGGCCGCGCCGCGGAACCGTTCCCAGTGCTCGGCGAGCACTTCAGCGATTCGCGGCCACGGTCGGTCAGCGCGCAGGAGCGACGAGGAGGACCTGGGCCTGACTCCCGCCAGCGCCTCGGGAGTCAGGGTGCCGTCACGTGCCCGTTGCGGGTCAGGTCACGAGCGCGGAACGCGCGGCGTGCGGCGTGACGTAATGCTTCGGGTCCCGCTCCACGCATCGCTGATGGCTGAGTGCTTCGCAGGAGGGGCAGGCGAAGCGCATGGCGGGATCGGCATGAGCGAGCTGATCGGCGCTTCCCCAGTCGGCCAGCACGCGGTTGATAGCGATTTCCGATTGGGTCGCGGTAGACATTTTTCGGGACGAACCTGCCCTAAAAGGCATCGCTTCCATCTCATTTCAAGTTGTCCCTTTAGACTATCACCGCATTCCGAATTGCCGACGAAAAGAGGAAAACCCGAACATCTGGCCGGACGGATTAAATGTTGCCGGAGCCGGCCGCGCCCGAGCCCGTGCGAGCCGAGCCCGTGCGAGCCGAGGGCGCTAGCCGTGGACGCGGTTCGTGTGGCCGGCCCATTCGGCGTTGCGGAGCATGAACTTCTGGATCTTGCCCGTCGGGGTCTTGGG
>Ga0182014_10002052_pt1 | contig 25997 bp, 32 predicted proteins | sample 612S2DmetaG_FD_120489 | JGI IMG/M metagenome (GOLD analysis project Ga0182014, IMG submission 120489) | Permafrost microbial communities from Stordalen Mire, Sweden - 612S2D metaG | ecosystem: Environmental > Terrestrial > Soil > Wetlands > Permafrost | place: Sweden: Stordalen | collected... | reverse complement strand
CATCTTACAAAAAGAACTATTAATGGATCAGGAAGAAAACATCTAATTATTATTAGTGACTCACAATCGATAAGTCCGATAGTTGTAATATAACATGACAATGTAAGATTTAACATACCAAACCATTGAAGAATAAGAAGTGGAATAGATCTATTAGATACTATCTTCTTGTTTCTATTCAATGCTAGAATAAACCCCGTGAATCCCAATAAAACAACATTAATCGCCACAATAACACTAATGATAATATTTACTGCCGTCATCGAGATATATTTTCATATAATATGAAAATATATTGTGAGTACTCACATTGGCTGTGTGATTTTATGATATATTTTTGAAATCGCGTTCATAAATTTATAATAAGCTGGTTCCATTAATTTCTCACAGGGACCAGATTGGGTAATAATTCCACTCTTATATCCTAAGAAAATATGGCAAGGAACTTTACCCTTTTTCCTTACTATCTTACAATCGGGAGGAACTTCGTAAGGTAATTCTATAGTAACATTATATTCTATTGTATTTTCATATCGAGCGAAGAAGCCATCCATCCCATGTATATTCTTCATCAGTTGAAATCTGTCAATATTATATCCGATACGATAATTATAATTAACCATAGCTCTATTTACTTCTTTAATTTTAAGATCACCTTCGACTACTTTCTCAACGGTTAACATCCATTCTAGCATAGCAGCATAATCAGAATAACAAATAAATCCATATGAATGATCGAGAAGAAAACAGGCAAGATCATAATCTATTCCCGCTGGTATCATTGTCGGAACAACAATATGAAAGTCTTCGCCAACTTCTTTAATAATTTGTAATTTAACTGATCCACACGAATGATCCTCTTTAGCATATTTAGGGAATGGATCACCTTTCGTCACATCAAGGATCCAGTCAAATACCTTCCTTGTTGTTATGGGATCTCGATGTATTTTATCTAATATCGATTGAATATTATTAACATGATTTATGATATGGTTAGCACCTTCTATTCCAATAGCCTCTGACTTGGCACCACACATGTGAATCTTCCCTGATGATAATTTAATACTAACATTTTTCACTGATGTTGCAATATCAATAGTGATAGAATTCTTGAAATATTTTCCGTTAGTTGTTCTTATTATACCTCTAACATTTCCTCTATATCTCATAGAGAGAACAGCACCAGGTATATCTATTTTTGGTATTTTATATTTCTGTGCTTGTCTCTTTGGAGGTGGCAATATTACTCTTGTTATCGGAATAAGAGAGAAAATTGCACCAAGATCAGTAATAATTCCATTTAATGGAATAACAAGAGTCATAGTAGTTATCTTAAGATCCTCAAATGGAGTAATGACAAATTCATTTGCTTCATTATTCGGAGTACTAGTTACCTTGAGAGGAAGTTTAATTATCTTATCAGAGGACATCTCTTTTACTTCGAGTAGTCTCCGTAAGAGGTAAAATATCAGTTCGCAAAATCAAGACTATTATTTAAGCCCTTTCCATTAATCAATCACTCTTTAAGGTTTAAATCATTCTTTAAAGAATGATTTAATTCGTCTATCCATAAATCATACATATTCAATTACATCCTGTTAACACGACCTAACTTTGATAATGTAAATAAATTAGACACCTCTACTGTTGAATATATCTTTCCGACAACTTTTATTCTCTGAAAGTTAGAAAAATAAATTTAACCTTGACGACATAATGAAGGTAGAGTGATATAATCTTTTCCCTTCTAGTATTAAATGATGTCGATGAAAGATAATTTCCTTAAACTACTAGAGAGGATCATACTAATAAATAATGATAATTTGTGCTGTCTGGCAAAGGATAAATCTTGCTATAATGAGAATGTTGATGTTTCAATTACATCATTATCGAAAGGAAAAGTTGGAACAGTGTATTTGCTTAGTAACGGAAAGGTAAAGAACGCACTCAAAGTAACAAATAAAGTTTCTCTCAATAAAGAGCGTAAAATTAGCGTTGAACCTCCAAGTAATACTATTAATATTAACAATATTAATACTGGGTGCTTAGGAGTTCTTGATGATTTATCGATAAAAAATTATGAATATCTTGGATTAGATGAATTCTCTAACGAAAGTGTCATTGCGTACATTATCGATCAAGAATTTATCACAAAAGAGCTACCAGACTTTTATGTGAGACATTTCTCTTCTTTCATTTGTTCTAATCGAGGATACAATCTAATGGAATATTGCGATCTTGGTACATGTGTTGATTTTGCCACTCGATCCAATACATCAAAATACAGAGAGTTATTAACTGTCACACAGAATGAATCTACGTTTGTTACCGAGGTAATTAAAGAGGAAGATTGCTTCGAGATAATAAAGCAAGTTATCATTGGACTTTATCTTCTTACTAATACATTACAATTTACTAGCGGTGATCTCAAAGCAGCGAATGTCTTTATTAAGACAGAACCTATTAATGTTATTTACGACGGTATCCTGATAAATTCTCAATATCGATGTAAAATAGCAGATTATGGTAAAAGTACCATAACAGTAAAATTAGATGACGATACAGGATTGCGTCTCTATAATGAGGATACTCTTGCCAATGCCTATCTAAAGGTAGCACCTTTCAATCCTACTATTCGGTACGATGAGACTACTCGACAATACTATTATATTGTCGATAATCTTACCACTGCTCAAACATATTCGTATTCTCGACATATGGGATTACCTTTCTATCAAACATTCGATCATTACACCTTCATGGTATCTCTCCTACTAATACCACCATTTTATTATCGAGTATTTGGCACTAAATCATTGCTTGATTTATTCTGGAAACCATTATGGATTTCTCTTGATGATGACCATTTCGTACAAAACAGAATTATTGAGAAACTCGGAACACCTTCCAGTTTCTCTATTAAAACTGCTATTACTATCCTAGGAGGTGTCAAATTAAAATGTAATATAACAAAAAGCATATATTCTAATCTGCAACGATATTATACAGCATAGATATCATGTTCATATTCATATTAAAAATATGAATATGAAAATATGAATATAATACCATCGTCAGTAAACTAATCATGGAAACTACAATGGATATCGATAAAATCAGATCCTATACTAGCGGTGATGCATTCTTTGCAAAGAAAATAGAATTCTCGGTCGATGGAGATTATAATATGTTTAAGGAGATGTTATCATCAGATTGTTTAATATTAGAACCTCCTTACACAGTGAACATGTTATCCTTTCTTAACTATCTTATCGAAGATCCTAAACTCTACTTGAAAGGATTTAAGATGTTTTCCCCAGTTATGTTGCAGTTCAAACAACTTCCACGAGATATTGTTGAATGTCTTATGGACAATGGTGGAATGAGATCTATAATCAACAAAGTAATCGCTCTAGTTAATGATGTTCATCTTCTTGAGGATCTCTATTCTGAGTTAGGAAGAAATAAATCCGATAGACTGACTGAGAAGACGTCCAAAGAAGTGAGAATTCTATTCGATGCACTGGAAGTATGTGGTAAATCAATACCTGATATTCTTGATCGAGTCTCATTTGATGATATGACACTAGGATATTTGAGGACGGCTCTGACTGATAATAAATTTATTATCGATGCTCTTCTGTATATCGAGGGGAATTATACTATTAATCACGTCAGGGTATTTGAGATCTTCCACGATGAACTTTATGAGGAATTTAAACATTATAGTAGAAGAATCATTAACACAACATCACTGTATATGAACAATATGACGCCGGAACAAAAGAACGATTTTTCCTCACTTCTACGATCAATTGATAAGAATACATTGCCATCATTACTAATACATAACGATCCAGTCCAATGTTCATTATTAAGAGACAAATTCAAGATATTATTCGATAAATATCGATCTTGAATAGATTATTAAAAACAATATAATACACTATGGTGTATTATATTTCTTACATTTTACTTACTGTCGAATTTTATTCTCACACTGTACCATTATGTATTAGATATTCATATGTAATAGTAATATGGTGTTAATCACCAGATAATATGTAATAGTAATATGATATATTATCGAGTACTGATATTCATAATATATCATATTATGAATATCTAGTGATTAACACTGTATTTTTACTTACATGTATTATGAATGAGTGAAATGCATGGAATAGAATTCGATTATACTCCAAGAAGTATTATTGAATTCTTCAACAATTCAATAATACTCGGACCACCACTCACACGAATTAATCTTGGAATAATAAAAAATAAATTATCTATTGATATAAATCACGCTTTTCATACAATATTTGCTCTTCCAGTTGATATGAATGTTATATGAAAAGTATGTTTATCTCCTCGGACTAATAATAAATACTAGTATTTATTATTTATTAATAACTTTTTGTTTAATAATATTGCGTATAAAATAATATCATAATGCTATTTTATACACAATATTTGCTCTTCCAGTTGACATGAATGTTATATGAAAAGCGTGTTTATCTACAAGTACTAAGTCCTAATAGTATTATAAATAATAAATAATACTATTAAAATGGTTAAACACTACGAGATTAATCTCGACCTTCCGGGTAAAGATAGATGGTGTGCTATATTAGCAGATAATAAATCTCTCTTTCCTCGCATAGTATCTTTTGTAAATAACACTTTGAAAGGGGTAGGATACAGCGAGGAGATTAGCAAGATTGTAGGAGGTATGATATGGATCTATCAGAAGAATATCGCACATCTCGAAGAACTCAGTTGTATTGCTAATACAATCGGGATTTCGTTAGATAAACTTATAATAATGCAATTAATCTATGAAGCCAGTGCCGCTTGTACTTCAGTAGTATCAAAGATAGATAATGAGTATGTTATGTTTCGAACAATGGATTGGTCCATGGATATACAGTTTCTAAAGGATATTACGATAGACATTGATTTTTACTCCAAAGATAGGAAGGTATTCCGAGCTACCACATGGTTAGGATATGTTGGGGTACTAACGGGTTTATCTTATGTAATGAAGTATTCTATTGCTATTAATTATCGAAGAACGACAAATAATAAAGAAAGTTATATACAATCTCTCTTTGGTAATATTGTCTCTACTTTATTACAATATTGGCCGATTAGTTATCTTATTCGTAATGTCTTACAGAATAATAGACCATTGGAAGAAACAAAGAGTATCTTGAGAGAATATCAACTAATATCACCTTGTTATATAACCATTTGTTGTAAAGAGAATAGTTGTATCATAGTAAGAGATCCTAAATTTTGTGTAAAAGAAATATCAATAGAAAAAGGAAGTCTGATTCAAACTAATGTCGATGATGATAAGACACAGCCAGATATTCTTTACAGTAATGCACGAAGAGTATTATGTCAGAAGATAATCTCATCAGAGAATATGAAAGGAAAGAGCATTAGTAAAGTAATGGAGCAATTCAAAATCTTTCCTATTTTCAATTCTGATACGATATACTGGAATGTTATGATACCAGAGGTAGACTACTACAATACTTCTAATGATAGTCGTATAATGTAGTTAATATATAATATGTTGATATTGCGACATATTATATCAATGGTTTTTAGTATAATATATTATACCCTTATTATTAGTAATTCATGTAGAATAACGTTTAATTTGGAAGAAATTCGTTTGTCAGGAGATTCTATCACGTTAATATCATCATTACTACGAATTATATTCTCTTCCTCTTTAGTAACATGAAGTTTAATGACAAACCCCTCCATATTGTTTCTTCCATCATATGTTTTATGAAAATATCTGATATAATCACAGGATGATTCTCTCGAATGATCCAGATTAATTACTATTGATGAATCAGGGAAACATTTCCTCCTTAATATCTCTTGTTTAATTATACTAGAAATATTTGTTACTGCTTCTCCATAATCATAACAAAATGTAAATGCTTTCTTATCTGGGGAAACATTTGATATTGGTGGTACCAATATTAATTCTTTGAGATTAGGTAATGTTGATGTATCAAAATGTGTATCGCGATTCTGATATAATGTATATATTAATGTAATATCGAGTGACATCACCTCAATGATTATTCTTTTACTCATTGCTCGAAGGATGGATAGGAGAACGTTCAAAGAGAAGATATCTGATACATACACATAATTATCTACCAAAGGTACTATCGATACTTTCTTCTCATATTGTTTAACGATAAAATGTATATCTGCAAGATCGTGAATATCACGTGATTTATTATAGAAAGATAATCCTCGAAGGAAGATATTGATTTCCCTCTTCGATGAGAGAAATGAGGTGAATGATTCACTCATAAATTCCTTCAGACATTCTATATCATTAAAGATAAGAGTATCACAACAATCTCTAGAATAAATTATATCGGAATTTTGTACTAGAACCTCTGGGACCGATAGTCGATCAAAGGGAAGCAAGAATTGCAGGCTCACTTCCTTATAGGAATCGGAATTAATTTCTAATAATTTATTTAAGACTATACCCCTAATGGTTTTACTCGTTAACATTAGCGCTTTGACATCTCTAACATCATTCGTTAGGTTGATGATCAATCCAAGAATATCTCGGGAAAGAGAAAATAATGACCACATTTATATAATGAAAACATATAATTGGATATATGTTTTCATTTTATCCTCTTCATCATAATGATATTGTTACGATAATATTGATATTAATAATTTTTATATACATCGAGATCAATAGTAAATGTCGGAAGCGAGATTAAATACTTTCAGAGACAGAATCAACTCAGTTAGGCATGGATTATCTCCTCTTGCTCTCAGGAATATGCTCGAACAAACTCGTATTCTTCAAGACGAAATAGAGAATTTAGTATATACCATCGCTGCTGAGAAAGGAATGACTAATGATTTTTTTTCACCCTCTCAAAGTTAGAATTATTAGAAATGTACTATCATATGGACCCTTCTGCTGTGAAAAACCTCAGTACATTTATTTCGAACCTAACGTGATAGTGGTTAATACTGTCATAGGTAATCTGACTAAGGACAACAAGAAGTCAGATAAAACTGTGGTTAAAATACCATATAATATTATAATGGACGATAAGAATGAGAAAATTAGAGCATTAGAATTAAAGATGGAATTAACCTTCATCCATTAAAAACAATTATATCTACTTAGTATTAAATAGATATAATGAATAATAATACTAATATTAAGTCATATCGACATACGTTGGATACAACTCCAAAGTCGACCGATGACAGTAGTAACATAACGAGATCGAGAGCTATTAGTGTTTCTCTTAGTAATATGGGAGGAGAAGTTAAATATTATAAACAAGTACCAGAACACATTGATGGATCTCCTGATAAGAATTTCGCTTATGGTTATGGAAAGAGTGAGAGAGATGCTCTACACAGTCTAATGGCCAATTTAAAATATCGATATACTCCTAGCACTCCCACACTATGTTACAATAGAGAGATTGACAGACACTACATATTAACAAAGAGTGGAAATAAAAAATATGTTCATGTTTCAAAGAATAATAACGTGTTCAAGTGTTATATAACATCATAGCTTGTTATATTATGGGTTCTGCTAATGATAAAGATAGTTATCCTGGATATAATCAGGGATACGGAGTAACACAGGAGGCAGCGTTAGATTCGTTGAGAGCATACCTTCGTTTTGAACTAGGCACTGATGTTGATTTTGATCATGAGAACGATGTATATTATTTCATGATTAACAAAGTGAGGCATCGTGTTCTATGTAAACAATACAATAAAATATATAAATACTATATCGAATAGGTACTCTAAGGAGATATCATTGAAAGAGAAAAATGGACGATACAGTTCTTGATAGTTTTGTTTGAAAGAGTATGTTAAGAAAGAGCACTTACAACCGTTAATCGATAAAATAAAGAATGATCTCGTCACCAAGATAAATATGATAGACTTACCATATCAGGAGTTATTCGATGATCCAACAGAAATAGAATTTATTATTTCAGAGCAGGTCCTCTTCACACCACTCTCCAATGATTATTCACGTTCGTATATAGAACCCGGATGGGATAGATGTCGTGAATTACTTAACATAATCAGAACAACAGAAAAATAGTCCTGCGATTAATTAGTGTTTCCTAATGGAACACTAATTATTTATTATATATTATTTATTATGTTTTACTCAAACTTCTTTGGAACAGGAAGAGGAAACCAAGTACCAAGATAACCAAGGAAGAATGTTCGTCTAGTATCGGTGATTACCATAACTCTACAGAATCCAAGATCATAAGAATAACTATTAGCTTCAGACATCTTCTTCATTGTCTTAACTATGATATCGAAAGCAATATCTTCTCCTTTCTTATACACATTTTGTTTCAATGATGTTATTCTATTAGAGAAGTAGTTACTCCATGTATTGTTATTCTCCTCCTTCTTATTGGAGACTAGTTCAACACTATCGATACTCTTAATAAAATCATCTTCAACAGTAATCTTTCTCACACTATTACTCTCTATCTGTGATTCCATTTTTCGCTTCATTTCTTTCATTTCCTCTTTCTCCTTTTGTTTCTTCTCATCCATTGCCCTCTCTACTTTTGCTATCCTCATTAAATTATCGAAGTATGCACCAAATGACTCAGCACTTGGTTTAGTATAAAATCCAATTATCATCAATGTGAATAGAAGAGGTAAAATAGAGAAAAAGACAGTATATATCATAATGAGAAGAAGAATGAGAGTGTCATTCAATATGTAACCTAATGTCGGTAATATAATATCATATAGCATTCTTATTCCTATTTGACCGAGAGTACTTAATATGAATAAAATAATATCTAATACTAATGTACTAGCAGTACTTATTATATTTATTGAGGAAAGATAATATAAACTTGTTACTACTATTAAAATGCATGATGTTACTGCTAGAGGAGTTCCGTTAGTAGCCATCTCTTACTACTTACTTACTTACTACTTACTTACTATATCGATAATATTTATTAAAGGAATCATTATTAAACGTATATCATACTACAAGTATGATATACGTTTTTAAATATATCGGAAGGTTAGACTTATACGATATTCACTAGATGTCACTTTCGGAACAGAGTGTAACCATTGTTTCTGGCAGGAACCCATCATTACATAACAATCACCACTGTTCAAATGAGTCTTAATGATTCTATTTCCATTCTTCTTATTCTTAAGATAAAAATCGCGACTTCCTCCTAGTGTTATCCCGATAATTGGACTATTAAGGACCATTTCATTATCAGAATGATATCCAATAGAACAATTACCATCCCGATATTCATTGAGTACACAAGTATTGAAAGTAACTTGTGTCTCCTTCTCTATTCTCTCCTTTAATCCTACTATACATGGATAATCTCTTATATCATGAGATCGTGAATAAAATGATTTCTTCTCTTTATCATATAGAGAATCAGCGAGACTAAATATCCTTCTGGCAAGGTATCCTTCACCCAATCTTTTGGCATATCCATTATTTTCCCATTTGATATTATGTCTGAGATATTGGCACAGTTCCATCGATACTTCGTGGGAAAGCCAATTTCGAATAACAAAGACCAATGTATCATTCTCATTTATAAGAATCTCCATTTAAACGACCTGCTTAGTATAATATAGATATCGATCAAATTTTCTATCCTTGATCGATAGTTTTTACATAATATATCGGAAGGTCAGACTTATCCGATATTCACCATGTGCTCTCTTTGGAATGGAGTGTAACCACTGTTCCTGACATGAACCCAACATCAATGAACAATCTCCGTTATCCATATGAGTCTTAATGATTCTTTTTCTGATCTTTCTTATTCTTAAAATAAAAATCTCGACTTCCTCCTAGTGATATTCCAACGACTGCTGGATTACTACTACCAATTACTTCTTTATCGGCATGGTATCCGATAGAACATGAACCATCTCGATATTCATTAAGCAAACAGAAATTAAATTTAGCTCCAGATTCTTTCTCTATCCGTTCTTTCAACCTCAAAATACAAGGATAATCTTTCATATCATGAGAGTCTTTATAAGAAGGATCTTTATTATTCGTTTGTCCTTCCACTAAACTAAATATTCTTCTTCCAGTATCATTAGTAGTGTAACCATTATGACCCCACTGAATGGAAGTAGCAAGATAGTTACACAGATTATTCGCTTCATCACTAGGAAGCCATTTTCTAATCATTATAATAACTGCACCATTCTCATTAATGAGAGTCTCCATTTTAACACAATGTCTAGGTATACCTAGACATTATAGATCATTTCTTAACAAGATATTGTCAAATAATATTCTAATTACAAAACATTAAATATACATTGAGATATCACTGATGATTTCTAAATAATAAAAGAATAATATATCCAGAGGAGAAGTATGATAAGAGCTATACAGAAAACTGAGACAGTTATTGCATAGTACAAAGTGGATGTGGTCTCCGCAGCAATAATAGAATTAACAAATTGAGAATCAAACCAACTTCTTAATACATCTGCCCAAGCCACCAAGGAGATAAAAATCAAAGCAGATATGATGATAATTCCGATTGTATATATCAAAGGATTTCTTGATCTTCTATCAGAAGGACCATGAATATCCCTGACGAATTCTTTTTCGTAAAGATCTGGACGAAATACATCTGGTCTTAAATAGTCCAATCCTAGTAAGGATCCGGTACTAACACTGTTGGCATTGTTCATTATTAATAATGAAAGAATATAATATTATAATATAAAAATTCTATAAATGGACCCAACTGAGATTGTGTGTTTAATAAGAGATTCCTTCACACAAGGTATACCACCATTCAATGACAGCATCTTACCGCAACCTTATAGTATAACTCTCGATTCTTCCAGATTAGATTTCCTTGGAATAGATATCAAGACAGTATCATTATCGAAAGATTCTAACTTACAGATAATATATTGTGATAAAGCGAAATACACAGCATTACAGAAGATAAAAGATGCGTATTTTGATTTCTCTCGTGAAATCAATAATATCGATAAGAAGAGAATCTCATCAGATATTCTCCAAGGTCTTATAGCGAAATATTCACCTTTGATACCGCAATTACTTCAAATACCAACACAAATACCAACTAATTCATTATTAGAATATCTTAAGGAGGAATATGGCAATTTATCCCAACGATTAAGAAGAAATAATCCTTTTGAATCAGTAGGTAATTCAATCTTCTTGAATAGAGCAGCAATTAAACTGGCAAATATCGATGCGATATATCATCTCACTGGTCTTATCAGTAACTATGTTCGCAAAACAGTCGACAATATCTTTAAATTCTGCGATCTTGCAGGTGGACCGGGAGGATTCTCAGAATATCTTCTATATCGATGTCCTCAATCTCTAGGATATGGAATAACTCTCAAAGGAGAGAAAGGATTAGATTGGTCTATTGATAAATTAGATCTTAATCGTTTCAAGATATTCTATGGAGATGATAACACTGGTAATCTTTACACTAATTGGAACTGGTTTATTGATAAAGTAGGAGCATTAGATGGAGAAAATATAGACCTTATCGTTGCAGATGGGGGATTTGATGTTGATACTTCTGGAGATTATGAGAGACAAGAATTTCTCACTTCTCGCCTCATATTAACAGAATGTCTCATTGGACTTTCCCTTCTTAAGAAAGGAGGTTCTTTCGTAGTTAAGGTGTTTGATACAGTAACGGAGATTTCTGCTCAGACACTTTATATTCTATCATGTTGCTTCGAGAAAATATCTATCTTCAAACCAGTTAGTAGTAGATGGGGTAATAGTGAACGATACGTTATCTGTTGGTCTCGCCACGGAAGAGAAAGTATTGTACCTTATGTCAATCTTCTTCGAGAGATCACCAAATATTATAAGACACCACCCAACAATAAGAATAGTAATTCAGAAGGAGTATTTGTGAGTAGTTTTTTAAAGAATAAATTACCGGAAGATTTTACCTTATGGTTAACCCTACAAAATAATCAAAGTATTGATAGAATATCATCTACATTTAATCTCACAGTAAGTTTTGATGATTATCAGAAACTCCTTGCTGATAAAATAAAGATATCTCGTATTCCCACTTCCTATGATACAAGGAAAGCTTTAATCTTGTGGAATTTACCATCTACTCCACAAAGAGAAAAGTAAATCGAGGGAAACTTTATTAAAAAAAAATAAAAGACGGATCTCCATAAATCCGTCTTTTTAAATTATTATTATAGATTAAATGTACGACAACGGTTATATCATCATTATTGTTATTGTTGTTGTCATAATATTCTTTGCTCTTCTGATATGGTGGTGGTCTGGTACTTACAATAGAAATGACAACAACAAGAATATCCTTCATAATATGACGGCAATGGAACATTTATGGGGTAATTCTATCTATCTAAATAGACTCTATATGATAGAGATAATAAACAATCATAGTGGAGCTCAAACAACTTTAGATAAGTTAAATAGTACTCAGGATAAATTGGGAGGTGGTTTATCAACATTTTACGGAAAGGATGTAGGAAATGCATATGCTTCTTTACTTAAGAAAAGAGTCTCTCTTCATTGTTCTATCTTCAGTGCTATGAAAGAAGGAAGGGAAGACGAAATGGCTTTATTACAAACAGATCTATCGAATACAAATAATGAGATTGGAGGTCTGTATCAGAAAATATTTAAAGATAAATATGGAAATGCATCTGTCAACAAGATGATAGGTCTGATGAATAGTTCTGATAACTCAACTATAAATCAAGCTCAAGCTTTACTGAATAAAGATTACTCGAGAAGTATGAAAGAATTAGATTCAGCTCATATCACTACTATTAGTATGTCGAATACTCTTAACAATGCTATTTTCTCCCATGTAGCATAAAATATAAAAATGATATATGTCTATTTCAGATATATATTTATGTGTTGTTCTTAAAATGGAGAGTAATATCGTTACTGATATAAAGAACAAACCATTCATAACTGAAAGTACTATCGAAATACCACTTAAGGAAGGATTATCTGTCTTCCTCCATGAAAGTCTCCTTAATAAATGTGAATATTTGAGAGCATTCAATTCAATGAGAGAAAAATCTCCCGGTACAAAATATGCTCTCAAAGATGAGAGCGAGAAGGATCATCCCATTGTTATTGAATGGTTAATCTCTCTATATGGAAAGGAGAAACCAAATGAGACACTATCCTTGATAGTAAAGGAAGCCTCTAAATCAAATGAAATTAACTCATTTAATGAAATGTTATCGGAGATAGTAAGTAGATTCTATCTACTTACTAAATTACAGTTTCTTTCCCATGTGGAGATAGTAATTGCAAATGATATGTTGAATATTTATACGGAATATCTTCGTGTTATTTGTAATAAATTTCATAGTATCCCAGAAGATGCACCTCATAAAATGCATTCCGAGAACATATGGGATAACCATAAGAAACATATTTATTTAGTGCAAAGATTCTTATCATTCATTGGTGGAAGAATACACTCTCTCAAATTTCCTACCGAATATATCATTAAATTATGTGGAGCAATTCTCTCTGGATTTTATATCGGATCATTTAAATTCTCTATATTAACTCATACTACTCATGTAGTATGCAAGCCTGATTTGGTGACTATTCTTAATCTTCTCAATGTGAGAGTTCTCTATGTTGATTTTCCCAAGGTTAAACCTGATACTGAGATTTTTACTGCTGTTTCACTAAAGAAAGGAACAATTGTTCCGACAACATCGGGTTCATTTGATAAGAAATGCGAAATTTATATCGACAATAATTTGATATATACTTGCGAAGTTGTTGACGAAGGAATGACCATTCTCAATGTGGATCTGAAGGATTACTTAGCAAAGAAATGGTATGAATCGATATTGTATATATCAGAATCGAAGAGAAAGGAACCAGATACACCATTCGATGATAAAATATAATTAAAAAATGATGTACATCTTATCAGGATGTACATTATATCGTTAAAATAACAACAATGAATAAGTCATTCCTTGAAGGACCAATACTTACAATTCAGCTCATTGAAAGAAAGATCAATGTATACCCTCATATTGCCTCACAATGTGGATATTTAGATCATATTACTCCAGATGAGATTGTGTTTTATGATCGATCTATCAATGAGGAAGCTATCTTCATTGAATGGATGGAGTACTGCGTTAATAAGGAACATCCGAATAAATCGCTGGAGAAGATAGAAACGTTCGATAAATTTATCTCAAATGTCTGTAGTAGGCTAGTACTATTGCCAACTCTTCGATTCATTCTACCAATCGAGAATAATATTCTCGATGATCTCTGGTCATTAGTGATACAACACATCTCAGATAAATATAAGGGAAATACCCTCTGTGAAGAAGATTATTTACTTTCTGTTAGAAGTTATCTTGATTGTTTTGAGCAACATATTGTTGATTTTAATCCTCACATTAAGGAAGAATACATGTTGAGTTTGATCAAGGTAGTACTATCAGCATTTAAATTAGTGGTATTTACCTTCACCTCACCTAAGAGGAATGATCATGGACCAGTTGATACCTCTCGAAAGGTTGAAGATGTTCTTAAACTTCTAAATATTCCTTTCAACAGTGTAGAATATCCTCAGACATACTATCGCGATGAATATGGATGCATCATCGATACAAATAGTTATTTCAAGATTGATGGTGAGGTATTCGACGTAAAGATGCATTCTAATATGGGGGTTACTTCAGATTGTAAGAGAGCATCATTAAATCTTGTTGACTATCTATCCAATAAATGGTACTCTCTCGTAATCGCTGATCAATGATCAAGACTAATATTTAAAAATGATATTCAAACTTGTTCGTTTGAATATTGTCTTTACTAAATGGAAGGTACTCTCTCTTTTCTCAAAGAGAAGACAGTGGAAGTCCCTCTTAAAGAAGGAATTACGATATATTTACATTCTAATATTCTTGCCTTGTCTGGATATCTATCTGGATTTATTCGTAATAAAGATCAACTATCAGGATCACAATATGCCCTATCTTCTATTGAGGACAAATCTCTTCGGATAATAATAGAATGGTTAGAGTACTGTTATAGTAAGAATATTAACGATTCCAATGGAACACTCTTAGAAATAAGAAAGAAACTATTACAAGATGTAGTTGGAAACTTAGACGTTATACTTTCTGAGGTATCAGAAAGATTGCATCTATTAGAGTTTCTTCAGTTCGAATCTCATACTGATGAGTTGATTTCGAAGAATATCTTCAAAATATTTGAAGAATGTCTCACTATCTTTGATAAGAAGATTCATGACGTGAAAAGTGAAGACAAGCAATATCCTAAGGACGTATGGTTAGATATTAAATGTCATCTTGGTGTTATCAATGTACATCTTGATAAATTTAGATCGTTCGCGAAGAGTCTTCCATCAAGGTTTGTATATGAAGTAGGTGAGATCATCCTCTCTTCTTTCCATATTCAGAAATTCACTTTCAGTGAAGTGCCAGGTGGAAGTGAAGCGGTATTAGTTGAACCAAAGATCGAAACGGTCTTGAATTTCCTTAAGATTCGATATGTTTCCATTGATTATCCTGCGGTAGAGGAGAAGGATAATTCCTTTTGGAAAAGGGACAGACATTTTGACGCAAATTTCAATATTAAGATTGATGATGAGGTCGTTTGTTCAGGAAAAATATCCCCAAATACGAACAGTATAACATGTAATCTGGGAAGGTGGATAGCAAAACGATGGATCGGATCTTTAAAGAGGAAAACACCAGAGAAGTAATTAAAAATGATATAATGTGTAAGGTTATACATTATAGTATATAAATATATCGTACTAATACAATACTTAGCGATGTCTTCTATGTTAGAATCTCAGACAATCCCCATTACTCTTGTTAAGAGAACCATTCATGTTCATCCTGAATTATTGAAGAAGTGTGGTCTACTTCATACTTTTGTTGAATTTAGGAATAGGAATACCTCAAATACGAATATTTCTGATACGTTATTCAAGGAAGGTTCTCCGTTATATAGTGAAGATACAGAGAATATTATAATAGAATGGTTAGAATTCTGTTTGAATCAAGGAAGTCCTAATGGTTCTCTCAATAAGAGCATCTCTATTAATAATCCTGATTTGTTTTTTGAGTTTTTCTTGGATATTGAGAACAGATTATCATTGTTATCATTGTTACAGTTCGATAAGATCATTAATGATAACATTATCTCCGACATTATGATAAGAATAGGACAATGTTTCAAGAGATTAAGATCATTGATTTATATTCATGATCATTCTGGTGCTATTACATGGGAAATGTTATCAGGATTAAAAGTTTATCTTGATAAATTCACTGAAGCTATGAAGTATTTTATTTCATACAAGGTTGATGAGAGTATTGTCATAGATATCTGTAAGTCTTTCTTTGATTGTTTTGATCTCGGTAAAATAACTCTTTTAGTAGCAGGAGAGAGATATGTTCTTTCTTATCCCGAAATACCCACAATACTTAACTTCCTTCATATACCATTCCTTATGGTAGAATATCCTGGAGTATATCATACTGATAAGAATAATAAAAGATACCATCTCATTCGATGGAATGATTCGATCAAGATCGATCATAATATAATATGGTTCTGTGATACATCATATAAAACAGATGAAATTATGATAGATATCATTAAACCATTAGCTAACCTATACTATCAGTCATTAATTATAAATAACAATTAATATTAAAAATGATATTCGACATGCGGATCGAATACCGTTAAGCATAATATTTGGAGTAGTTTACACATGAATCCACAAGAAATATTTAATATAGTAAAGGATATCAAACATAATATTTGGAGTAGTTTACACATGAATCCACAAGAGATATTTAATATAGTAAAGGATATCAAACATTGTTACGACACAGTTTTGGAGTATTATTATGGAAAGAATCGACTTGTCAGGATAATGAGAGAGGATTATGAAGATTATGGAGAGAATAAGGGGTATACAAAATATGTAGTCGATGAGGTAGTCACAGAGTTAAATTGTAATGGAATGATAGGAATAATGATCGAGAATGGTAGTGGAGGAATGAATGATCAAACCTTCGATCATTCATTTATTCTTCACAAGTTGAACGGTAAGGTGTTTAGAATTGAATCATATGTAGATATATATTGTACTCGGATAATCGAAGATTCTTCCTACCGAGAAAACCTAACACTTTTATTAAATAGTACTCCAGGTAAAGAACGATTATCTATATGGAACAATATATTTTCATCGCATGAAAATAGAGACACCAATGAACCGCTCGATGTTTCGATATATTCAAGAAATAAAGGTTAATATTAAAAATGATATCTATATAATAGATATCATTCATCGCGATTAACAAAAGAAAAGAATGGAATCGAAGAATAGAGAATTATTTCCTATCGAGGAGGAACCAGTTAAAATTAAAATACACACTCGCACCGTTTACTTACATCCTTTTACTATCTCTCAATGCGGTTATATTGCTGGTTCATGGAAGTTCAGATCAAAAGATGAACAGTTATTCTCTTTTGAAGGATTTGATTCTACGTATGAGTCTATTATTATCGAATGGTTATCTCTTTTTTATGAGAAAGATACCCATTCAAATGGTTATCTTAGTATGATCGCAAATTCTATTATGAAGAACGAGGAAAAAAGAGATTTCTCTAAAGAAGTAAGCGATTTACTATCTGACATTACGAAGAGAATCTATCTTCTTTCTTTGCTTCAATTTAATAAAGAAATAGATGATACTATTATGCATGATATTACTTCTATCTGTTTTGGTATATTCCGACATATACGACATATTCTCCTTGAGGGAACAAAATGTCGTATATTAATTAGTTCCAACTTTGGAAAGTACAAGGATTCTTTCGATGTGGAGATTTATGAGAAACTTCTCAAACCTTATATGGACATTTTTAGAGAATATTTTCTTGACTCACACGATTATCAAAGAGATCGTGTTTCCAAATTATTCAACTGTCTTCTCCAAGGATTTAAATTGGATGAGTCCAAGTTGTCATTCAATCGACATAATATGATAGTCCCTAACCCTTCTATCTATAGTGTATTGGAGTTTTGCGGGATTGACACTAAGAATATAAGAATAGAATATCCTAGCTACATAGAAAAAGAGGGACAATATTATTTCAAACATCTTTCTGTCCTAAAGATCAATGATAAGACAGTATGGCAACAGGATAACTCTGATGAATACGGAGATATTACTCTTGAAAGTAAGGTTAGTATTGACTTATCCGAGTACATCTTCGATGAAGTATATCTTCGATGAGGTATATCTTCGATGAGGTATATCAGATTAGTAAATAAAAACTAATAAAAATGATATGTATATAGTTATGATACATATCGTCTTCAAATGGATTCTTTCTTATTCGAAGAGATAATCAAACTTCCTATCGATGAGAAAAGAGTCATCAATGTGCATCCTTCTATTATTAAGATGATAGGTTATCTTGATGCTTTTGTTAGAAATAATGATAGTCTGATACTAAATAAGAAGGGGTATCCAATAGACCATAATGATAGCAATCGTGAGGAAAAGAATATTATTTTATTGGAGTGGATCCAATTCTGTTATACCAATAAGGGTTCTAATAGATCATTAGAATCAAAGCAACTAGATAAGGATCCAGTAAATAGTTTCGATATCTTCATGGAAGAACTTTGTATGAGATTTAACCTAGTAAGCTATCTACAATTTAGCAAGAGAATCGAAACTGATATACTTGACAATTTAGTATACTTAGCATCCGAATATTTCAAAGCACTAAATGCTAAGATATTTGGAAAGAATTTTAATAATCGGTGGTATAACGAAGAACATAAGAGTCTCGAAACTATTGAGAAATGGATACCTCCTTTTCGACATTACATATCACAATTGGCGATGTCTGAAGATTTAATGTTAAAATTGTGTGAAAGTTTCCTCGGTAGTTTTAGTATCGGGTATCTTTCTTTTCATGCAAGGGATGGTCAATCAGGTACCACTTGTATTCCGATGATAGAAAATATATTAGACTTGTTAGCACTACCTTTTATTTCGGTAGATTATCCGAGGACTATATCTCATAATTGTCATTATGTCTTTGTTCCGGATGCAACATTAGTTATTGATGGTGAGATTATCGACAGTGAGATTATTCATATCAGAACAAATAGCGGTGCTTATAATACTGTTATAAATGTTAATATTAAAGAATATCTCGCCAAGAGATGGTATGATTCTATTGTTAAGAAATAAAAACACAATAAATATCTGGTTAGATATTTATCGATGGTACATACTATTTATATTTTATTTGTAATTATTAAATGGTCCAATTCACTCCAGATTTTATAGTACTCTATGTCCTTTATATTTTTGTTGGACTAATAGCTCTATACGTTTTTATTAGAGCTTTCTATTCTAAATGCTATACTGATTTGTTAAGACCAGCTTGGTTGCCGAATCAATGGGTTCTAGGAGCAGTAGCACTTCTTGCTTATGTTGTATCTTTTATTGGCGTGATTGTTGCTTATCCTCATATGCCAATCCAAGATCAATTCAATCTTATTGTTCTCTTCATCTTTGACACTGCTCTGTTGATTTATTGGACAATGATTACCTTTAATATGTGCAGTCTCAATGTCGGTCTTTTCTTCATTACTGCCTCTTTTATTTTACAGTTAGCAGTTATTCTCTACATTTGGTATTATTCATTAGCAGGATCTCTCCTCCAAATACCATATGCTCTATATTTATTTTATCTTCTGGTAATAAATAGTGGTTATGCTCTGGATAATATCGGTGGACCACAGGGACCAGCGGCTGCTGCTAAGGCTGAGGAGGATGCAAAGAAAGCTGCTCTAATCCAAAAGACAGAATTTCAAACAGAAGGAGCAGATCTCATTAATATTAAACCAACCATTCTCGAGTAAACTGCCAAGTAATATTACTTTTTCTTCAAAGGAAAAGTAATAAATATTTATTTTCTCCTATAAAATGTCGAATCTCAATACTCTCCTCGATAATCTAATTAATTCACTAGGTAGATACACTGGATCTAACAAACAGACTATCATTGATTTCCTCAATAAGATTAAGGATTTGTATGCCAAATATAATACTCATCTTCCTCTTATCAAAGGTAGTAAAGCAACATTACCAGGAGCCAATAAGATATCAAACTTCTTTACTGAAGTAGAACAACATATATCTTCTCTGCATCAGAGACTTCAACCTTATATCGTGTTATACAATAAATATGCTAGTCCAATACTACATAATATTTTAGTGGCTCTTTTACAGGCCTTTGAACAATATATTAAGACTACTCCCCTCGAACCTTTCTTTGCTATTATTGAGCAGTTGGCAGTATTATTAGTAGATAGCGGTTCTACTGGTTCTAATAGTAACGTAACCAAGTCTATTAAATACCTACAACTCAACTGATCTGTCATTCCGTAATCAACGATAAATAAATATTATTTTAGTAATAATATTTAATAATAAAATGGGAGATATTCATGACAATGAACAAATTGCTATAATTTGTAAACAAGTGATCACTTCGTTTACTTCCTATCGAGAGACAAGCAAGAAACCGATAATACAGTACATTAATGATTTCAAGGAGTTTTATTGTGAATTCAAAAGAAGTATTGATAGGTATGATAAGAAAGATAATCTTACTATTATGGCAGAAATAAATACTTTTTTAATTGAAACCGAGAAGAGAATATCATATCTAAATAACAGATTCTCTCCATACATGGTAGTATATAAGAATTATTTTAGTCCGAGAATCAACGGGATCATAGGAGATTTATTGAAAGAATTTCAAAAGTACATCGACGATAATCCATTACAACCTTGGAAGGAAAAACGAGATGAACTTCAAACATTACTCTAGGAAGACAACGGAACCATCCTCGTCATTACAAATAAGAATAGAAAGATAATTTATCTTATTAGATGATATATTATATTTATGATATTTGGCTATCTCTTTGATGACAATCCCGTGAGTTATATACCATCTTACTTCCTTAACATTAACATTATTCTTTCCAAATGATTTAAGGAATCTCTTCACTCTTACTTTAAATGAGTGATAGCTTTCATTACAGTAAGGTTGTCCTTCCAATGTTTCTGGTCTGAGTGAAGAGAATATTTCTTCTTCACTTAGAATATGATTACCAAGATATTCTCCAATAAGATCATTGAGTTTGATTGTGATGCTATCCTTAGATTTGGTATTATCACGTAATATTTGAGCCGTTTCTCTTGCGCGAAGGAAAGGAGATGTTTCTATTACTGTTGGTAGCCCGTATGTTAATAATAAAGAACATCTTTTTACCACTAATTCCTTACCTTTTTCTGTCAATTCAGGATCAAATGGGAAAGATTCGCTCTTTCCATTTGAATGAGCTTTCTCACCATGTCGAATATAGATTCTTAACATTTTCGTATAACTTCTTGTACTATTATATTTAACTAAGATTTATATTTTTATATTCTCATATTATCAAAAAGAAGAGTTATAATCTATCAAAATGGCAGAGAGTATTACGGATAAAGTCGTTGTAAATAATGTAAATAATGTAAATACCTTTGACAGCTTGAATGAAGATCTTCTTCTTATTAGTAAAATCTCACTCTACCAAACTATATCAGTATCAACAAAAGAAATAGTTGATCATAAGTCATGGAGAACGGCCTATCGAAGATATCGATCAGGAGATTCAAGAAAGAAAACAGTAGAATGGATTGATGAAGTTACTGGTCGAGCAATGTTAGTTGACCATCCAATCATCGTAGAGAATCTTATCCTTTCTATTCGTGGAATTAAGAACCTAATAAATACTACTTATTCTACTGATAATTATATTGTCAAGAAGTTAAACAACACATTGAAACTAATTGAAAATACTATTACCTCTAAGAATGATGCTAGTATTACACAGAATAAAGAAGAAGATCTTTTAGTATCTCTCATTAATGCTCCTTCGGACTCTGTTTGTTTCGCTAATAATACTTGTCCAGTAAAAGAGGATTATGCGGCCAAAACAGAAAGTATTCAAGAGAGAATCGATAAATTGCTGAAAGATATGACTGTCAATGATACCTTTCCCGAAAGCACATATTAGTGTAATATGTTAGTGTAATATGTTAGTGTAATATGTTAGTGTGACGTCATTATAATAAAAATGATGTTTGTATACAAAATATACAAACATCATCAAAATGGAGATGAATGAGAAATTACCGTCGTTCATTGAACAGAAACCCTTTGAAATCAAACTACTTACTCGTATTATTTACTTACATCCTTCCGTATTGAAGTTATGTCATTATTTTGAGTGTGCTGTTAAATATTATCACACCGGTAATGCTCTCTTAGATGTTAATACCTATGATACTTCTTATGAGAATATTATCATCGAATGGTTAAATATTATCTGCAAGAAGAGTGAGAATGAAGATAAAATAAATAGAAATCCGTCATTAGTTGCGCTACGCAACAAGATAAGTCATTCTCTCACACATAATACTTTCATCACTCTTATGGAAGATGTGGCAAAGAGATTTCATCTAATATCTCTTCTTCAATTCGAGAGTGAGATAGAGGATAAAATAATAATGGATATTCATACAAACGTATTTTATTATCTAAAAGAAATTCGTTTACATCATAATAGTCGTGAAGAAAGATATAAATATCTCGAAATATTTCGAGATTGCTTTTCTTCGAATGATTATGTAAGAAAATATGTTGTAGATTTATGTGCTCGGTTGTTATCCATTCTCGAATTGTTCACATTCAAGTTGTCCTTTCAAAGTGGTGAAGTTATATCAGAACCAGATATCTCGAGTACTCTTACGAGAGATATCCCCGATATGGTGGTAAAGGAAATAGAATATCCTATCAGAAAAGATCCATTGCATTATAAGTTTCATTATGATTCGAAAGCGCCATTCATAATTAACGATGAGGCTATCTACTCATTCAATGTTTCCGATTTTGAGTACCGAAAATTCTCAATTGATATATCTCGATTCGTGGCAAAGAAGCTCTTCCCTCTCATACCAGAGAAATCCAATATAGTATTGGATTAAAAACAATATAATGCTTGTATCAAGACAAGCATTATATTTTATATTTAATAATATGGAAGGAATATCCAAGCAAGTATTAATATAACGATAAACAGGATAACTGCTATGATGGACCAGTTATAACAATAACAATAACCGTAGAAAGCGGTGTCCCATGATGTCCAAGATCCTCCTTCTAGTGGTTTTAATAATGCTTTCTTATTATTAAATTCTGTATCACAGATAGTATAGGGATTTAGAAGTTCACTAGGTAATAATACATATCCATTCCTATACTTATCTAAATGAGCCACTTTATCTACCATTCCTGGTCCAGTACTCATTATAACATCAAGATGTTTACCGAAAGCCCACCACGGTGATCCTTTACACGCTTCTTCTATCATATCTAACCAAATTGGATGTCCTGGAACAGATGCTAGTATGGAATTTGTTAGTGAACTTTTAACATTACTACTACTCAGTAGAAATAACTCTCCATCTTCGAAGAGAAAAGAAATATCTGCTAGTAATTCATAATCTAAATCGAGATAAAGACCTCCATTGATATATAACCACATATATCTTATAATATCAGCCCTCTGTATTCCATACTTGAAGTTATCGTAATATGATAATATGTGTGGAAAGTGTTTAATAACAAATTCTCTATTAGAAGCATCTGTCATTAAAACATAGGTCCAATCTCCCATATATTTCCTAATCGACTCTGGAGAAGAACGCCAGTGATCTGGTATATCTTCTGTCTTCCATGTTTGCATAATAATCTTCGGAATCATCTTTAATATAGATTTATAAAATATTTAGTGTTAAGATATATTCCAACACTAAATATTCAATGAATACTTTAATCGAATTCAACGTTGGTTATTTCTGGTATTTCGTGTTCTGTTGCGCTGAAATCTGTGGGATTGAATGGTTCTTGTGTTATCTTTGTCAGTTGCTTTCCATTCTTGATGTTGAATCTGTCAGACTCTTCTTGCAAATATTCGTTAATTAGTTTATTTAACTCTCCAAGAGATAATCCTATCACTTTAGTTAAATAGACAAAGGATGATTGAACAGTAACATCGGAGAGTTCACTCTCACATAATTCTTGATCTAATGTTCTCAAGATTGCTGTGTAGATAAGATCATTCCTCTGAGAAACTCGCACATTAGTATCACCAGTAAACGTCGCAAGAGATGCGTATCCTGTCAACCATTCATATCTAATTCGAGGAAGATTAATGATCCAATCTTGTAATGTTCCATCACCGAACTTGTATTTAGCAGATGGATTAATAAATTCATCGAGAAAAGCAACACCACTAATCTGTGAGATCAGATCACGTTGATCTTGAGTACACTTATCAAATGAGAAATGAAATTGCTTCGGCCATTCAGTTCCTGGACCTTTCCAATATCTATTATACATTCCGAAAGTAAACATCCAAGCGAAATATCTTCTTACTAATGATTGTTCTTGTGGCGGCATTGATTGATAATCTGAAGAGAGCCTTTTCATTCGACTCACAGAATTACTAAAATATGCCAATCCTTGATCGATCTTTGCTAATAATAAACTTGGGAGGTTTGTCATTATTTACTGATAAATCTTCCGGAGTGTATGATCTCTTCAATAATGTTCGTAATTTTCTAATAGAATCAATTGGAAAGTCCGGTCGTATGTCATTTGGTGGTTGATTGTCGGGATTGGAGAATCTAAATTCACCATCCGATTCATGAAAAGAAAGAGCGAGTTCTTCCATTGAATAACATGAACGATTTCTTATTGTTCCATAAGATAGCCAATAATGATCCTTATTAAGAGAACTCCTCACCTCGCCTTCACTGACATCTAATAAGTTATCGTTGGAACACACCGAATGATAAAATGACCACGAATATTCACCGCGAAATATCATGCTACTCAACATACTTATTTTTCCTTGTCTACTGTAATCTTCGAGATTATCGATATCATAGAATTTAAACAACTCTTTATCAGAGTATATTGTCACAATATACTCTGATAAATCTCGATCTCTAAATTCATCATATCGGGTGGATCGTCTAAACCAACAGGACGAATAAGAATTGGGGCAATATCCTTCAATCCCTCTAGAAAGTACTTCTTTTTCCCTATAATGTCCGTTTTTCCATCGATTAATCCAAGTTTCTCAGAGATTATATCGATATTTTCAGTACCTTGAAATAGGAATAAAATGTATTTTTCTATAGGATGTTCATCTCTCAGAGCGATATAAGAATAAGGTCCTCGGAATTCATTGGATTCTTCTATTCCGTATAATTTAGCTATATACCAGACATCTAATGGGCGATAATTCTTAATAATAGGATATCTGTCAGCGATATTATAAGCTGATGTCCAAGTTGATCCAACAGATCCTGTGAGAATGGCAAAAGTAAGACATGATTTACGTATTGGACCTTCATATCCAAAAGGTTTGAGTATGTTAAGTAGTTCATCATTATTCAGTCCAGAAACATAACTTTTAATCTCTTTCCGAATTAGCGAAATATGAATATCAGAATTATTCCAATAATAGATAAGATCGATGAAATCATCTATAGTACTCTGATATTGATCTAAACCTAATAGATTAAATAATCTTCTAATATCGAACTGTCTTTCTGATATATATATATATATATATATATATATATATATATTTATATCTTTTTTTATTTTTTTTTTTATATATATATACAAATACAATCTATCTCTTTTT